>Ga0307515_10004351_pt1 | contig 29367 bp, 31 predicted proteins | sample 17_EM_MG_FD_194513 | JGI IMG/M metagenome (GOLD analysis project Ga0307515, IMG submission 194513) | Populus trichocarpa ectomycorrhiza microbial communities from riparian zone in the Pacific Northwest, United States - 17_EM | ecosystem: Host-associated > Plants > Roots > Unclassified | place... | reverse complement strand
AGGAAATCGCTGGGGCATAGTGGACCGATGCTGGGGGTTGCAAGGGGCCATCATGGAAGGGATGGTAGATCCCGATTACGAATCAGAGGACGACCCTAATGAATAGATAGTATAATTAGCTCTTTTCTGATGGTGACAAGAAATTCCGTTTTCCATTATTTTTTAATACAGAAAAATACTTTATTATCAATTCGCTACAACCTGTACATGCAAGGGACATGACATCAATTCAAGGAATACAATTATATACTTTGACCTGTTCACCGGGGCTCTGACCCGGTGATCAAACGGGTCCCTGACCCGGTGATACTCACCGGGTGTCTGACACGATATCCACCAGGTCCCGTGCCTGGTGTGCCCGGTGCCCGGGTCTGGGACCTGGTGTTTGTAACCACAGAGTCCTCATGGTTGATATAGTCCTTAACCATGGTGTGTCATTCGCCATTTGTGTGCCGCATTCCCATTGCTGAAATGTCCTAGTGCCATCTCTCACTCCGCACCCCACCGACTTTTCATCTTACTTCTTCAAGGACCAAGTGCGTGTTGTGACCTGGGTACCCAACGACGCCCACTGATACCACTAGTACAGCAACAATATCACCCATACTGTGCAATTGACTGGGGTAATGAACTCAGCGAGCAGCAATGCTGGATGGGGGACGACAAGGTTGCCTTGATGGACGTCGACACAGAAAACGACTCCGTCGTCAAAGCGCACCACGATTGGATCGGACCCTTTGTTAAGTAGTATGGTATCGACGGTCTACAGATCGACGCCGCCCGGCATATTCGCGCAGATTTCTGGCAACCATTTGCGGAGGCTGCGGGAGTTTTCTGTATCGGGGAAGTCTTTGAGAATGACCCTGTGATGGATTTCAAGTGGCAGGGACCCCTCGACTCTATTCTGAACTTCCCTCTTTGCAAGGCTATCCTCGACGCGTTTACTATTCCGGGTCCCCAGAATATCTCCGCTCTTGAAACAACAATGAAGACTAACTAGGGCCTATTCAAAGACACTGGACTATTGGGGAACTTCTTGGAGAACCAGGATGTTCCGCGTTGGGCCAACCTGTCAGTTGATCCCCAAAGTCTTTAGTTCGTATCGTTCCTTCGTTCCATTGTTCCCGTCATTTCCAATTAACTATTCCTTAGTAACGCAATGTCATTCATCTTTATGACCGACGGCATCCCCATCGTTCACTATGGTCAAGAGCAAGGCATGCACGGCAATTCTGACCCCTACAACCGTGAAGCGCTGTGGCCATCTGGATACCAAAACACCACCACCGCGTATCTCATCTCCAAGCTCAACAGACTGCGCCGGTGGATGATCAAGACGGACAGCCAATACCTAAAACAGCGGACGTCCATCTTGTTGACCACGGCTACCAGCACCGCCATTCAGAAGGGATACGTCACCTCCGTCATGACTAACATCGGTTCACCTGTACGTGACTGGCCGTCGTTCTGTGATGTTGCTGACTTCTTAGCCGCAAAATAGTAGCGTGCCGGTTTATACTCCCTACCGTCGCAATGTGGCAACCACTGAGTGAGCGTCTCGATTGTCTCAATGGTCCTCTGCTTGATCTGTTTGCTGACCTCCCCCCTTTCAGTATCCTAAGCTGCAAGCAATATGTGGTCGGTAGCGAGGGTGCCATAGCCGTTCAGTACCCTGCTGGAGGCCGTCCTACAGTGCGTCTGTAGTGCCGTTTTCAGCGAACGACCTGACTCATACTACTCTAGATCCTCGTCCCCAACACGTATCTTCGCGGATCTGGCTTATGTGACATTAATGTTGCGGAGGCGAACGTGGTGGAGCTCCAAGGTAGCAGTGCAACGCATTTAGGCGCCTCGTGGCTCGTCCTGCTCGTCGCTGGAATTGCTGGTTGGGCAGTGCCGCAGAGTCTATGACCCAACGTCTTCCCCCTGTCTTTCTTTCGTGTTCTTCATGATGGACAGTGTCTCGTCTGGTGTGCAGAATACTCGCTCTTATCTTGGTCGACCCTCGCCTCGCTCTTTTTCGGGGGGCTACTTGACACATGGCATCTTGTCGAGCTTGTACTGTTTTAATGTGCGGCTCTTCGCATCATTCACTACCTTTCCGTCATTGCCTTCCTACCCTTTGACGCCTCCAGTCGACTCCAGTCGACTCATATTCCCTCCTCCATGTTGACCGGTGCTTGGACTGTACGTATATTTGTGTGTGAACTGATAAGTACCTTTAGCATTTTGTTGCTCCAGGCCTCAAAGGACGAGGAATTCACTGCCCGCTAATTCCTCCGAAACCTTACCGGATGGTGTGCAATGTCCGACGCACAATGATTTCCAGGACCTATTGCTCCTGTCATTCTCGGATATACCTGGGACCAAGACGCTCGGCAAGCAAACCTATGAGACCCCCGAGTCATGACTGAATTCAGGGTCTAGCTTCGGATCCATCCGGTTGATCCGTGTATCCACTCTGTGCTATCCGTAGTTTCACCAGGTCCATCCACATCCATCCGTTCATCTAAGAACGGATAAGTTTGGATGAATGTATGCGGATGGATACGGATGGATATGCGCACATACTGTAAAGATGTAAAGATGGTATATTTTATTAAGCAAAGTAATACATTTCATTCATCAATCTCAATTGGAGCCATGGACGAGCCCTTACTAGACCGCACTGGGTTATGAAGTTCTTCAAGTTTGCGACGTTTAGGAGATATTGCTTCAGCAAGCGCATTAATTGAGGGCATGAATGGTTGGTCAACCGCTGCATCCATCAAGTTTGAGGTGCCGTCGTTTGTTTTTACTCGTGCGCAGATGTAGGGTTTATGTGCCTTGCTACCGTATTTGCAAAAGAAGACGCAATCAAATGTACGGGAAACTTGTTCCGGCATATAGTGATGCTATAGTGGTCATAGCATGGAGCGAGACGGCCAATTGGCAAGAGATGCGGCTAGAAGTGGGTGAGTACAGGCTAAAAACAACCACAATGCTTTACTGACCTAAGGTAGTCCTGTTGCTTTCATTCCAGACCTCCTGGTCCGATCGCGTGGCGATGGATTTTGACTTCCTTGCTGCACGAGGCCTGACTGGGGCACGTATGGCAGGAGGTTTGGAAGATTACTTCTCTAGAGACGAGGCAAGGATTCGTACGCTCCGACGAGGGGTGGATGGGGGACTGGCGACCATGTTGTCTCGCCAGGAGCCGACAGGAACAGGGGACCAGGTCCGGGGCTCAGACTGACGTGCATCTTTTGGTAAGAGTCCGGAGGTGTGCTTTGAACACTTCTTCTAGCTCCGGTTTCAGAAACGAAGACATGGTACAGTTCAATGTTACATTTATCTTTGTCAGTGGGTGGACAGGGCCGATCATGCCTTGGGAACCAACACAATGTTGTACAAGAGGAACAGTAGTAGTCATAACATTGCTATCTGATTATATTCTGCCCAATGAGAACATTGGATAACATTGGATAATCTTCAGCCTTCGCCGATATCCATATCCGTCTGTCATCCATTTTCAGCCATCCGCGGATCATCCAATCCCCATCCGCGGATCATCCGCAAACGGATTAAAAACGGATAATCCGCGGATACGCCTATCCACTTTTAGACCCTGTGACTGATCAATCTGATTAATATAATTGTCCCAGAGTGATCGCTCAAATACCGAGAATGTGCTATATATGCTTGTTGCTAAAGCACCTTCCTTTCAGTCGTTGTCACGATCATGCATTCCACTCGTCTACATATCTTTGCCTACTGATTCAAAAATATGTGGCTGCTGTTGTATACAACACAAGAATAAACTCAGGATCATGTTTGAATACCAACAATAATGCCTGGAAAAATAATTTTCCTTCGCAAAACCAACATTGCATATATTAATTTAATTTTGGTATTTCAATGTTCGTTAGACAGCCAACTGTGAATACAGGATAAATAGATGCAAAGCTAGCATGCATATTTGACTCCAACGTTTCATGGACATAAAGAGATGAAAGGAAGTATAGTGGGAATTATGAAGCATGATGATGACACAAAGGGGACGGACATATCATTCACTGAGCCCTATTTCGTCTGAAAAACCCTACGATCTTGTCCCTCTTTCTATGTACTAGCATGTCCACAGTTTCTCCAGTGGGCTTTGAGGTCTCGGCTGGGGTAAGGGAAGCATCAACCCCACACTGCTGTGGGGAGGAGATAGCCTGAAGGACAGGGTGAGGCGGTGAGATATTCTGTAGTGAATGGGGTATAATGCCTCTCTGGCACACGAAGCACCCACTGAAGTCTGGTGCATAATCACAATCTTCTAGTATCCCCCCATGGTTCCTTTCCAGAGCTTCAGTGGCAGCAGTATTTGCTTCGGCATATTTGTCAAGAGCACGGAAGGAGTTGGCAATGTTGTGGAGAGCCACAGTTAGATAAAATTCCTCCTCAGCGTCTGTTGCAGCAAGGGCACGCCGCAGGGGGATAGATTCCTGATATGCAAGCACAGCTTCTGCGTGCTGTCCAAGTAAAGCACAGCTGATACCATAGTTATAAAGAGCATAACAGAGTAAATTTGTACACTCGTTCCCTGTTTGAGCAAGGTTGCGAAAGAGTGAGATAGCCTGCTTTTCCACTACTGCTGCTTCAGAGACTTGGTTTAATTTTTTAAGTGTGAACCCATAATTATGGAGTGTGTTTGCTCTCAATACATTGTACTGAAGTGGATCTTGAGTTGACATAGTTGTACAGATCTCCAGAACTTCCTTGTAAGCAACGATAGCATCATCATATTTTCCAATGTTATCAAGTGCTATGCCCATATTCATGAGTGTCTGAGAAAAGTCGAAATTGTGCTTCGCCGGATCATTATCAACCAATGCGCGGCGAATTGAAACTGCCTCGTGGTATGCCTTAAAGGCATTAGAGAATTGCTTGAGCCGGTGGAGGCCATTTCCATAGCTGTGGTAGATGGTGCTGCGCCAATGAGGATCCACCATTGTTGATGGAAGCTCTTTCGTCATGAGCTGTACAGCATGTCCCATCCATTGTGCACAAAGGTGGCCCGAGTGATAGAAAGCCCAGTGGCTGGCTCTGTACAACACAATAAGGAGCTTGTGTTTATTTGAGTGTGAGACATTATTTCCCACCACTTCCTCACAGATGGAGACGGCCTGGATGAAGAGAGTACGAGCACGGGGCTGATACACAGAGAGCCCAGCAATAAGTGCAAGTGTCTCAGCCTGCTCATGTCTGAACTCGAGTGACCGTCGACCCAAAGCCTCGGCAAGATCAAGTGCACAGTTGCCCGTTAGGCGGCATTCATCATACAGTTTCAGGTCATCCAGGACCCATGCGAGGTCACAGAGATTATGTAGGACGACAAGCATAGAGATATCACGCGATTGGACAATATCCCGAAGCAATTCCTCGGCCTCATCCAGATATTCCTCCATTTCATTTGCTTGCTTCCGGCAGATAATGGTCTTGCCATTCTCGGTAGAAAGCTCGATCGTATCCGAGTCAGAGGCAAGGAGGGTACGGTATTCCTCTAGGCGAAGCTTGATATGATCATATGAAAGAGAGGCGTCAGGGGATAATATGGAAAATGCAACAGTGGATGTGGTTGTATTGGCCACGACCTAAGAATGATACCTATTAGTATATATCTATAAGCATGGATGGTGACGCACCCTTGTTGTCTGGCTATTGAAGCCAGCCAGTTCGACTTGCGAGTGCATTGATAGACTATGAGAGCGTTCGCAGACCTGCCCCTGCTGGAGCATGGTGAACATCTGTTGGAACTGTGCTGCCATTTCAGTCTGAATGGAGTCCAGTCGTCCAAGCATCACGTTTGACAATACGAGTGTGGAAACTTGAAGTCGTGCCTGACCGTGATGGTGATCAGCACAGTCCGCCTCCGAATCCCAAGCACCCTCCCCCCCCACATACCTGCCATCGAGCGCAAACGCTACTGATCTTTGCATTTGACGCGGTCAATTTCTCACATAGATCTCTGGCTTTCCACAGTTCCTTGACACCCAGCAGCTTCTTCTTCTTGCCCAGGTTCAGATTGACCGAGTTCAGCCATTCGTCGAGGTCACATAGGATTCTGCACCGTCATGTCAGGCCTGTCTGTGAACGGCGAACAGGAAGCAAGAACCACTCGTACTCTGCAAGCTCCTTCAGGTCGGTGTCGAGTTCGTGCTGGTCTAATAGTGCCTTGTTGTTGTTGTAGAGTGACTCGAGGAGGTTGATATCCTTTTCGTATTCGATGAGTGCTGCCAAGAGTTCCGCTTTCTCCGATGCGACCTGCGAACACGGATATAGAATATAGAATAATCATGAGTGCTCTGATGGTACGCAGAGGGTTTGGAGGAGAATGGACGTACCAATTTGATATTGTCCCGTAATTCTTTTGCACATTTGAAGACTGGAATGGCCAGTCCGACAGCTGCACTAGTTGCGCCGAGGGTTTCCATAGGTGGTTGAGATGAACGAGTTGACTGGGAGAGTTGTTGGGGGTACAGTCTACAGACTTGGAGCAGTTCAAGCTGTGGTGGGAACGGGCGACTAATGGAATAAGAGAAGTGGCCAGTCTCCAGCCGGACCCTAGATGAGATGAGACGAGATGGAGACAGCGGCTCAGTTGATAGTACAGTGAAACTTGCCTATATGTATACGTGCCTAAATGTATACCCGCCTAAGTGTATGTGAAAACCGCCGGAACGGCCTTGGTTCCATAGAGATAAATGTATACCCTTCTATTTGACTATTGTGAACAAGATTTTGTGGAATATACACATAGCCCGATGAAAGAACAAAGCAAGTCAGGGATGAAGCAGGGCTGGAGGGTCAGGATGCAATAAAAAAAATGCTTCCTGTTGGAGATAGATGTGCTATGCACTGAGCATCAGTCTAGTCTTCCATTCCATCTCTTGTCCCCTTGATCGTTGTCACTTCCTCCATGCCTGCAACGATCCCTGGTTCTTCTCCAGCACCCGATGTGTCAGCAACAGTCCCCACAAAACATATTCAGAAAGTAGGACAACGTACAGTTGATACAAGTCAAGATAGCTTGTTCCATACTCTTTCGAACATTCAGTTGCTCCTCAAAGCCAAGCAACGCAACACACTCAAGAGCTCAAAGATCACAACCTACTTTCGAAGCATGGAAACCAAAGAAAAGGAGGCTGCAAATACCAATACCAACGAAAGAGAGGTGATTTTGGTTGACTGAGCAACGCTTTTTTGCACATCCATTGATCTTGATTGTAACTCACACTTATTCGCGCTTCATAATAAGCGTTTTGTCTTATAGTATGTCCAAAGTAATTGTTTTTCATTTTTACAAGCCCCTAAGACATGATAAGGCCGTTGTTTGGCTAGTGGTATACTTGCCTAAATGTATACGGTTTGGGTGACTCCCGACCGCATACATTTAGGCAAGTTCCACTGTAGGTGCATGCTGGGCACACTGGCCGAGATGTTGCCTCTGGGTACCACAAGTGCAACAACTACCGTGTTCCATTTCATTGGCTGTCATCATAAATTCCCGTTTTACATAAATGGACCACAAACGACAACGAGGCGAGGAAGAGTACAGAGCGCAGAGCACGCAATGCATGAGATACACGTTCATTTGTCGGGAATTCACAGTTGTGGAAAGAGAAGTGGTGGCGTAGGAAACGAAAAGGGCAGAGACGATGAGGAAAACCATACAGGGCGACGCGAGGTTTCATACAGATCAGTCAGAGGGAGAGATTAGGGATCGCACCTCGGAGGATGAGGCCGATGGAAGATGAACACAACCAGATAGTAGCACAATGGAATGGACCTTTGCATGACAAGGGCAGGAGACGTCTACTATAGGTTACGAGAGCGGAAGGAGCGTGGTATACTGAGCTGGGTATCACAATCATCCAAATACAGTGTCCATGACCTCCTGAGCCAAGCAGATGTATTGATACTTGGCTGGGTCCAAAGTCCCGCCGTTTTCTAGGGGGTGAGCTCAATCAGAATCGGTCGCAAGGGAGGACACGCTAGGCTGATGCTGCCACTCGATCGTCACGGCCATTTCATGGCGAGCTTGGTGGTGCTCCCGAGATCCCGAGAGTACTAGAGGAGGCGAGAGGTCGTCTCGGCGGGGGGAGCCCTGCGGCGCTGGTGATGGAGTTACGTCCTTTGGCGGTAGCGATACCGCAAGCGGCGCCTGTAGCAGTGACGGATGCCACCGACTTCCTCGAGCTAGTTGCAAGGCTGCTGCCGTTGCGATCGCGCTTCTTGATCTCGTCCGTCTTGAGGGACAGCGGCCGAGTGATACCGTGGGGTTTCTGTTGAGGCGGAAAGACCAGGTTCAGTATATAGTTGAAATGCTAATAATGCAAAAGGTCATAATGCAAATATCCCATAATGCAAAACTTTTGGCGTCGACGAAAATCAAGGTTTGTATTCAGGTGAATACAAACCTTGATCTGATAACGCAAATATGTAATAATGCAAAGGATTGAGCGTCGACCGACCTTTTGCATTATTAGCATTTCAACTGTAATTCACAATCACACTCACGAAGGACAAGCCACACGCATTGCACAGCGGGTAGCCCTGTGGGTCACGTCTCCAGAGCGGTCTTGTGGCGGTCTTGCATGGGTCGGCCCTCCTCCACCAGTGGGGGATACCCTACCAATGGAAACACTACCCGACCACCCGAAGCAGCAGCTACGACAGTCGCCTCTCCGGATACAGACTATTCGCGCTCGACAATAACACCCCCGGGCACGCCTATACTCATACTTCCTCTCCCAGAGCTAACAGGCCCGACGCCAGAGCGCGTGCAGTGGCCGCAGACGAGCTGGACCTTCTCCTCCTCGCGTTTGCATACATTGTCGGCGCGTCCGTGTGCTCAGAAGTTCCCGGAGGCAGCAGTGCCAGGACTCCGCTGCTTCCCCACTCCACTGAGCTGCTGACAAGCGCACCGCCGAAGAATATTCGGATCGACGTAGGCGTATGGTTGACTGTAATGCTCCGGCAGCAGCAGGTGCAGACGCAGTAGTAACCGAGTCGTACCGCCCAAACGACTAGTATGGGAACATGCTGAGGGTCGCCGTCCTGCCGACGTTGAAAGGATCGAGTCGGCAAACGGCGCGTCCTCCAAAGGCGGGCGGACGGCGGGAGGATAACTCATCAAATGGGGGCGAGGTGAAGCTGCCGATCCCACCGTCTGCGCATTACTTCTGTTGCTGCTGCTGTTGTTGATGAGATCGGCCACCGAAAGAGAAGCCGAACGGGGTTGGAGCAAGTTGGCCGAGTTCAGCCATCCGTTGAGGTCGCGTAGGATTATGCGCCATCGTTAGACTAGACCCGCCCGCGAACGAAAAGCAAAGACCACGTGTACTATGCGAGCTCCTTCAGGTCGGCGTCGAGTTTGTGCTAGTCCAATGGTTCATTGCTGGTGTCGTGGAGCAAATCGATGAGGTTTCATATTCGATGAGCGCTGTCAAGGGTTCCGCTTTCTCCGATGCGACCTGCGAACACAGATGGAGAATGATTATGAGCAGTCTGAGGGTATCCAGAGGGTGAGGAGGATAACGTACGGACAAGTTTGATCCTGTCCCGTAATTCTTTTGCGCCTTTGAAGACCGGAATGGCTAGTCAGTAGTTGCGCCGAGGGGGTCCATAGGTGGTAAAGATGAACGCGTTGATTGGTCGAGTTGTTGAGGGGCATAGTGTGCAGACTCGGAGCAGTTCATGCTCTGGCGGGAACCGGCGTCTATAACGGTTCGGCTGCCTCTCGTGGGAACATGGCGAGGTCGAGCCGCTCACGTGGCAGCCACTCTATCTGCCAACGGAGTCTGAATTCGACTGCCGACCGCTCAGTTGAATGGACCTGTAACATTCCTGCAGAGTAATAACCGAAGCCCGCTCGCCCATGCCGGCTTTCTGACACCACTCGCGGTTGATCTCCGCAGCCCGAGTAGCAGGGTCATCGCGCAAAGCCGACGCGCCGGACCATTTCCATGAGCCTGGAAATGTCATGGCGTGCACGGTACGTGACACTGGTTCAAATATATTCAACACAAGGGTAAACTCAGGATCATTATGAATATTAAAAATGACGCCCTGAAATTTTCTTTCTTCGCACAACCAACATCGCGTTAATTTAATTTTGGTATTTTAATGTTCGCTGGGCTAACTGTGAATACAGGATATATAGATGCAAGGTTAGCATGGATATTTGACTACAACGTCTCATGGGCATAAGGGGATGAAAGGAAGTATAGCAGGAATTATGAAGCACGATGATAGCACAAAGCGGACAGACATCATTCACTGAGCCCTATTTCGTCTGAAAAACCCTAGGATCTCGTCCCCCTTTCTACGTACTAGCATGTTCACAGTCTCTTCAGTGGGCTTTGAGGTCCCGGCTGGGGTAAGGGAAGCATCAGCTCCAGTTCGCTGTGGGGAGGAGATAGCCTGAAGGACAGGGAGAGGCGGTGAAATATTGTGTAGTGAATCGGGTATAATGCCGCTCTGGCACACAAAGCACGCACTGAAGTCCGGTGCATAGCTACATTCTTCAAATGCCCTCCCATGATTCCTTCCCAGAGCTTCAATGGCCGCAGTATTTGCCTCAGGATATTTGTCAAGAACACGGAAGGAGTGGGAAATGTTGTGAAGAGCCCACATTAGACGTTTCTCTGCCTCAGAGTCTGTTGCAGCAAGGGCACGCCACAGGGGGATGGATTCCTGATATGCAAGCACAGCTTCTGCGTGCTGTCCAAGTAAAGCACAGGTACCACCATAGTTATAAAGCGCATCACAAAGTAAATTTATGCACTCGTTCCCTGTTTGAGCAAGGTCACGAAAGAGTGAGATAGCCTGCTTTCCCACTACTGCCGCTTCAGAGACTTGGTTGAATCCTCTAAGTGTGGACCCATAATTAAGGAGCGTGTGTGCTCTCAATTCATTGTACCGAAGTGTATCTTCTTTTGACATCGTCGTACAGATCTCCAGAGCTTCCTGGTAAGCAAGAATAGCATCATCATATTTGCCAATGTCATCAAGTGCTATGCCCACATTCATGAGTGTCTCAGCAAAGTAGAAATTGTGCTTCGCCGGGTCATTATCAACCAATGTGCGGCGAATTGAAACTGCCTCGTGGTATGCCTCAAAGGCATCGGAATATTGCTTGAGCTGTCGGAGGCCAAGTCCATAGTTGTGATAGATATCGCTGCAGAAAGAAGGATGTACCATTGTTGGTGGAAGTTCTTTCGTCATGAGGTGTATAGCACGTTCCAGCCATTGTGCGGAAAGACGATCCGGGGCCCAGTAGCCAGCTCTTTCCAACACAATAAAGAGCTTATATTTATTTGAGTGTGAGGCATTATTTCCCACCACTTCCTCACAGATGGAGATGGCCTGGATGAAGAGAGTACGAGCACGGGGCTGATATACAGAGAGCCCGGCGATAAGTGCAAGTGTCTCAGCCTGCTCATGTCTGAACTCGAGCGACCGTCGGCCCAAAGCCTCAGCAAGATCAAGTGCACAGTCTCCTGTTAGGCGGCATTCATCATACAGTTTCAGGTTGTCTAGGACCTTGGTAAGGCCACGAAGGTGATTTAGAACAACAATCGTAGGGATATCACGCGATTGGACAACATCCCGCAGCAATATTTCGGCCCGATCCAGATATTCTTCCATTTCGTTTGCTCGCTTCCGGCAGATAACGGTCTTGCCATTTTCGGTTGAAAGCTCAATCGTATCCGAGTCAGATGCAAGGAGGGTACGGTACTCCTCTAGGCGAAGCTTGATACGGTCATATGAGAAGGAGGGGTCAGGGGATAATACGGTGAAGGTGACAATGGATGTAGTTGGATTTGCCACGACCTGAGAATGATACCCATCAGTATGTGCCTTGACGCATGTATGACAACCCACCCTCGTCGTCTGGCTATTGAAGCCAACGGGCTCGACTTGCGAGTGCATTGATAGACTACGAGAGCGTTGTCGTACCTGCCCCTGCCCCTGCTGGAGCATGGTGAGCATCTGTTGGAACTGCGCTGCCATTTCGGTCTGAACAGAGCCCAGTCGTCCAAGCATCACGTGTGACAAAACGAGTGTGGAAACTTGAAGTCGTGCCTGACCGTGATGGTGGTCAGCACGACCCGCCTCCGAAACCTGAGTGCGCACCCCGCACATACCTGCCATCGAGTGCGGACGCTACTGATCTTCGCGTTTGATGCGGTCAATTTCTCGCGCAGATCTCCGGCTTTCCACACTTCTTTAAAACCAGGCAGCTTCTTCTTCTTGCCCAGGTTCGGATTGACCGAGTTCAGCCATTCATCGAGATCACGCAGGATCCTGCGCCGTCATGTCAGGCCCGTCTGCGAACGGCGAACGGCGAACAGGAAGCAAAAGTCAGGCGTACTCTGCAAGCTCTTTCAGGTCGGTGTCGAGTTCGTGCTGGTCCAATAATTCCTTGTTGTTGTTGTAGAGTGACTCGAGGAGGTTGATATCCTTTTCATAGTCGATGAGCGCTGCCAAGAGTTCCGCTTTCTCCGACGCGACCTGCGAACACGGGGAGAAAATGATTATGAGCGCGGTGTAGGTATGTAGAGGGTGAAGAGGATAACGGACCAATTTGATCTTGTCCCGTAATTCTTTTGCGCATTTGAAGACTGGAATAGCCAGTCCGACGACTACGCTAGTTGCGCCGATGGCTTCCATAGGTGGTCAAGATGAACGAGCTGATTGGGAGAGTTGTTGGGGGTACAGTTTACAGACTCGGAGCAGTTCAAGCTGTGGTGGGAAAGGGCGTCTAAAAGAAGTGGTCAGTCTCCAGCCAGACCCCGGACGGCGACTCAGTTGACAGCATGTGCAGGCTGTGCACCTTGGCCGAGATATTGACAGGCTTAAAGTAGAGGGTGCGCACTGAGCTATGTAGTACGTTTTCGTCGTCAGTCAAAGGACCACGCACTGAAGGACCCGCAATAATTGGAATGTAAACATTTCGGTTCCAATTAGTACTGCATAGTAACATACGGATCTTTTACTCATGCTGCCCCTAAAAGGCTGCGGCAAGACCGTTCTCGACCCTTGAGAGCAGCGCACAGGATAGTCAGGCGATCACAGTTTGAGTCTCTGCCACGCAGCCTCTGGGTACCCCGTATGCAACAACATCTCAAGGGTACCGCGTTCCATTTCATTGGATTGGCTGTCATCAAAATGAATTCCCATTCTACCCAAATGGACCACAAGGAGAGAAACGACAACAAGGGCCAGGAAGAACCCAAAGCGCGGAGCACACAATGCATAGCATGAAAGGTCATTTGTTGGGAATTCACAGTTATTGGAAGAGAGAAACGGCCGCGTAGTAAACGAAAAGGCAGAGACGATGAGGGAGAACCATACAGGGTGACGCAAGGTTTCATACAGATCAGCGCCTCGGAGGATGAGACCGGTGGGGGAGGGCGGAAGTTGAACACAACCAGATAATAGCACAATGCAATGGACCTTTGTATGACAACAGCAGGAGATGTCTACTATAGGTTACGAGAAGGAGCTTGGTATACTGGGGCGGGTATCATGATCATCCAATACAGTGTCCATAAGCCCTTGGGCCAAGCAGGTACATTGACTACTTGGCTGTGATCAAACTTACACCGTGATCTAGGGGGTGGGCTCAAGCAGAATCGGTCGCAAGGGGGGAAGCGCGCGCTAGGCTAATGCTGCGACGCGATCGTCACTGCCGTTTCATGGTGAGCTCGGTGAGGCTTCCGAGATCCCGGGATTACTAGAGGAGGCGAGAGTTCGTGTCGGCGGAGAGAGCCCTGCGGCGCTGGTCATGGGTTACGTTCTTTGGCGGTAGCGATACCGCAAGCGGCGCCTGTAGCAGTGACGGATGACACCGACGTCCTCGAGCTAGTTGCAAGGCTGCTGCCGTTGCGATTGCGCTTCTTGATCCCGTCCGTCTTGAGGGACAGAGGCCGAGTAATACCGTGGAGTCTCTGCCGAGGCGAAAAGACCAGATTCAATATAATTCACAATCACTGCTAACATCTGGGAGAACACTCACGAAGGGCAAGCCACACGCATTGCACAACGGTTAGCCCTGTGGTCACGTCTCCAGAGCGGTCTTGCATAGGCGGGCCCTCCTCCACCAGTTGAGGATACCCTACCAATGGAGACACTACCCGACCACCCGAAGCAGCAGCGACGACAGTCGCCTCTCCGGATACAGACTACTCGCGCTCGACAGTAACACCCCGTGCAGGCGTAGTAGTAGCAGAGTCGGACCACCCAAACGACTAGTACGGGGATATGCTGAGGGTTGCCTTCCTGCCGGCGTTGAATGGGATCGAGCCCACCGAACGGCGCTCTCTCTAATTGGGCGTACAGCCGGAAGGATAACTCATCAAATGGGAGCGAGGCGAAGCTGCCGATCCCACTGGCTACACCTTACTGCTGCTGCTGCTGCTGTTGTTGTTGTTGTTGGAGCAAGTTGCCCGGTTTCGCATAGAGTTCTGCGCCGTGGCCCGCGAACGGGATGCAAGGACCACGAGTACTATGCGAGCTCCTTCAGGTCAGCGTCGAGTTTATGCTAGTCCAATAGTTCCTTGTTGATGTTGTAGAGCGAATCCATGAGGTTTCATATTCGATGGGCGCGGCCAAGTGTTTCGCCTTCTCCGATACGACCTGCGAACTGGTCATGAGCGCGATGATGGTATGTAGAGGGTGACAAGGATAGCGGACGGCCGAGTTTGATCCTGTCCCGTACTTATTTTGCGCATTTGAAGATCAGAATGGCTAGTTCCGTCTCAACGCCCATCATCCGCCATGTGAGATTCTCCATCCGCTGCGCATATAGCCTTGGTGCGCGCATACAGCCCCCACATCTGGACCCGAGCGGGTCCTCCTTCTGCAGCCCCTCTGGGCCCCATCCTTCCACGCCAGGACCTGTGCTGGAGCCGGCCTCGGACAGGAGATCGGGGGACATGCTCGCCGAGACGCCCGAGACGGCGAAAGTGGTGGTGGCAGTGGGGGGAATTCTACGCATCGGTGGTGAGATCTTCGAGGACACAGGGGGTCTCAAAAAGGAGGAACGAACGACGGAAAGCGCGCGCTTGCGTTCGCGTTCGCGCTCGTCTTCGTCGGTAGTGTCCATGACAGGGGCCAGGACACTCGAGTCCCGTCTGGAGACTCGTGCTGGCGAGACTCACATCGGTGGTGATATTGCTTGAGGGGGAGAACCTGTGCTGGTGTTGCTGGTGATATCCGTACTGGCGAACCTGCTACTTCTACTGCTGGTACAGTGGTGGTGGCCGTCGTTTCTGCTCTTACGCAAGGCCCTGCTGGATCTTAGGAAACCGAGGTCTGGATCCGGCGCGTTGAGCTCTTCCACAGACTGGGTGGGAGGCACTCGAGTGCACACGCATCGACTATCCGTGCGCAGACGTCGGCCTGCGCGCCCCAGCACATCCAGGGCCATTAGGAGGACGAGGACTGCTGCCCAATTTTGGGGCGCCTCTATCAGCGAGGCGCCACCGATTCCCATGTCCATGCCATGCACGATTGTGTTCACGCCGCTCGTGCTGGTGGTGGCGCGACTAGAGACGCCCCCGTGGCCGTGGCTACTGCCCGCACATCGCGAAAGGGCGAGGGCGAGGACACAGTGAGCGGGTGGGGCGAGATCGCCGTCGTCCAGTGAGCGGCACTGGGCTTGTACTTGTGTGTCTGCGGCTGTGATGCGAGGTTGATAAAGCGAAGCTGGACATACCGCGGGGACGACTGAGAGAGAGCAGGAGTGATGTGGTGAACTGGGGTGGTGCGGATTCGTAAATGGGTTTGTGTATGTGATAAACATGTGCAGAGTCAAAGGTAATGGGTTGGGGTCGTAGGGTTCGGCGGCTTGGGCATGGAATTGAGGGTTGGAGGGGTGGTGAGTCGAGAGTCGAGAGGGGATTGGGGGGGTATGGGTTTTATGGGTTGTGCTGGATCAGCGGAGGGGAGGAGATGGCCCCGTGCGAGGGACAGGGCGTGGTCATCCATCTGTGCCCATATATGAAATGTGCTGATAGTGAGGCATTTGAACGTGTTGTTTTGTTGAATGGGGTCTCGGCGAGTCTGAAAGGTTGCGTTCGTATTTCGAGCCGTGAGGGTGGGTGTTGGGAAGTGAAGATATCGAGTGGGTGGTAGAAGCACACCGCTCAGTCCGGTGGATCGTCTAGCTGGTGGAACGTGAACGTGCAGACGTCGACCCACTCGTCGCAAGCAGGGGAATCGTCGAAGGTTTTTTAAGAGGTAGGGCGGCATCGGAGGAGTGGGCGTAGGGGGTCTGATATGCGCCAGGTATACGGGCAAAGTGAGGGGGTCGAAATGGGTGGGGCTGGAGAACTGCCGATGCCATCCGTCTTCATATCATACTGCTCGTGGTGCAACTGGGAATGCTCCCACGACCGTGGCTACTGCCCGCGGATTGCGGTTGGGGCGAGGTCACAGGATGGGCGGGGACGGAAGAGATCGTCGTCGTACTGCCTTACCGGCAAACAGCAGGGTCGAGTAGCTTAGATTTGATGGAGCGCTCTAGTAAGAAACGAGTTTTAGCACTCAAGTTCCGAGGTGACTTAATACTCGTCCTGATCAGTACTCGTGGACTAGCAAAACAAGACCTCTCCTTCAACAATTCCCTGATAACCACAGGAAAGGTGGTGACGCTGATATGCTTCCTCTAAGTGGCAGCAGCAGTGGGAAGCGATTTGTCGTTCGCTTTTCTCGGGCAGGTTCAGGGTGGCAAGTTGAAAGACGCGAGACGAATAGCAACCAAGACTATCGAGTGTTATAATAAAGACCTGGATATGTCGCCAGCAGCGTCTTGGGCGTCGAGAGTCCAGGCTTGCTCGGTAAACTCCGTATGCTTTGAGACCCACCCACCTCAAGATGGAAATCACCCCCGCAATATTGAAGACGCCCGTTATCAGAAAATGCAAAGGGACACGTTGACACGTTGGGCATGGCGTTCCTGACACGGTGGCGCCCTCCCACAATCATCCTCTCGAATGTGGATGTGCTCTCTCTGTCTGACACGATAGATACGCGCGAAACGAGCGAGACCACTAATATCCTTCACGACTATATCCCCGTTGAAACGATCTCACACCGTCTTCGCTTTGCGTATTAGGATATCCCTCTCATCCAGTACTTATCTCCAGACCTCGCAGCTACGCCCGCCGCGCAGATCGATTTGCCCAATATCGGCAATCCACCACGCCCATATCCAACAATTCACAAAAGGTGGTCCTGTTCAAGCAGCGTGTCCCTCTGTTCGCCCAACGTATCTCGTCGACCACGCCAACCAGTTATTCGTTATCTCCATCATCACTAACCTCGGCTGGCGGTCATTTCCGTGATGTTGCTGAGTCCGACATATACTTAGCCGCAAAATAGTAGCGTGCCCGTTTATACTCCCTACGTCGCAACGCGGTAGCCACTGAGTGAGCGTCTCGATGGTCCTCTGCTTGATCTGTTTGCTGACCTCCCACCTTTCAGTATCCTAAGCTGCAAGCAATACGCGGTCGGTCTATAGCCATTCAGTACTATACTGGAGGCCGTCCACGGTGCCTGTAGTGCCGTTTTCAGCGAACGATCTGACCCAGATCACCCTCGCCTCGCTCCTTTTCAGAAGCCTACTTGACACACCTCATCTTGTCGAGCTTGTACCCTTATAATGTGCGGCGTTCACTACCTTTCCGTGATTGCTTTCCTGTCCTTTGACGACTCCAGTCGACTCTTATTCCCTTCTCCATGTTGGCTGGTGCTTGGGCTGTACGTATATCTGTGTACGAACTGGTACCTTCGCCTTTTGTTGCTCCAGGGCTCAAAGGACGAGGAATTCACTACCCGCTAATTCTTCCGAAACCTTACCGGAGGGTGTGCTATGTCCGACGCACAATGATTCCCAGGGCCTATTGCTTCCGTCGTTCTCGGATACACTAGGGACCATGACACTCGGCAAGCAAACCTATGAAGCCCCCAAGTGACGATTGATCGAGCTGATTGATTGTCCCCAGAGTGATCGCTCAAATACTGAGAATGTTATCTAACCTAATAAGAAACAGCTGGATCGCAGCACGGTTTATGGACAATAAGAAGAGACATTCCCGACAACGAGAGCGACGAGCCCTTGGGGGGACAAACATTTCGTCGATTTCGACTCCGACCCTTGTCCAACTATAGACATCTCTCAACGGGATGTAACTGGGAACACCGGCAGGGGAGGGTTTCAGGGGGTAGGAACCTAATATACATTTGCGAAGAAGACCAATCTCAGCATACGAGACGCAAAAAGACGTATTTGGTTTGGTCAAACAAAAGCTGGAATTCTAAGGGAGATTGCACAAAGGGACAGACAAATCATTCACTGAACCCGATTTCGTCTGAAAAACCCTATGATCTTATCTCTCCTTCTACGTACTGATATGTTCACAATTACTCCAGTGAGTTTTGAGGTCTCGGCTGGGGTAAGAGAAGCATCAGCCCCGGCCCGCTGTGGGGAGGAGATAGCTTGAAGGACAGGGAGAGGCGGTGAAATATTCCGTAGTGGATCGGGTATAATGCCTCTCTGGCACACGAAGCACGCGCTGAATTTCGGTGCAGAACCACAATGTTCTAGTACCCTCCCATGATTCCTTTCCAGAAATTCAGCGGCTGCAGTATCTGCCTCGGCATATTTGTCAAGGGCACGGAAAGAGTCGGCAATGTCGTGGAGAGCCACATTTAGGTACATTTCCTGATGAGCGTCTGTCGCAGCAACGGCACGCCGCATGGGGATAGATTCCTGATATGCAAGCACAGCCTCTGCGTGCTGTCCAAGTGAAGCACAGCTATTACCATAGTTGTGAAGAGCATCCGAGAGCAATTTTGTACACTCGTTCCCTGTCTGAGCAAAGTTGCGAAGGAGTGAGATAGCCTGCCTCTCCACTACTGCTGATTCAGAGACTTGGTTTAAATTCCCAAGTGTGACCCCATAATTAAAGAGTGTCTTTGCTCTCAATTCATCGTACAGAAGTGGATCTCGAGTTGACATAGTCGTACAGATCTCCAGAACTTCCTTGTAAGAAACAATAGCATCATCGTATTTGTCATTGTAATCAAGTGCTATGCCCATATTCATGAGTGTCTTAGCAAAGTAGAAATTGTGCTTCGCCGGATCATTATCAACCAATGTGCGGCGAATTGAAACTGCCTCGTGGTATGCCTCAATGGCATTGGAATATTGTTTGAGCTGTCGGAGGCCAATTCCATAGTTGTGGTAGATGGCGCTGCGGAAATGAGGATCCACCATTGTTGGTGAAAGTTCTTTCGTCATGAGCTGTACAGCATGTCCCAGCCATTGCGTACGAAGGTGACCTGTGGCCCAGTAGCCAGCTCTGTCCAATACAATAAGGAGCTTATATTTATTTGAGTGTGAGGCATCATTTTCCACGACTTCCTCACAGATGGAGACGGCCTGGATGAAGAGAGTACGAGCCCGGGGCTGATATACAGAGAGCCCAGCAACAAGTGCAAGTGTCTCAGCCTGCTCGTGTCTGAACTTGAGTGACCGTCGACCCAAGGCTTCGGCAAGATCAAGTGCACAGTTGCCCGTTAGGCGGCATTCATCATACAGTTTCAGGTTGTCCAGGACCTCTGCGAGGTCCCGAAGATTATATAGGACGACCAGCGTAGAGATATCACGCGATTGGATAACATTCTGCAGCAATATTTCAGCCTGATCCAGATATTCTTCCATTTCGTTTGCTTGCTTTCGGCAGATAACAGTCTTGCCATTCTCAGTAGAAAGCTCGATCGTATCCGAGTCAGATGCAAGGAGGGTACGGTATTCCTCTAGGCGAAGCTTGATACGATCATAGGAAAGGGAAGCGTCAGGGGACAATATGGAGAAGGTGACAATGGATGCAGTTGGATTGGCCACGACCTGTGAAGATATGCATTAGTAGGTACCTATAAGTGTGGATGGTATCCCACCCTCGTCGTCTGGCTATTGAAGCCAGCCGGTTCCACTTGCGAGTGCATTGAGAGAGTACGAGAGCGTTGCCGGACAGGGCCCCGCTGGAGCATGGTGAGTACCTGTTGGAGTAGAGCTGTCGTTTCCGTCTGAGCAGAGTCCAGTCGCGCAAGGGTGCAGACTTGCAGTCGAACCTGATCGTGATGATTGTCAGCACAGTCCACCTTCGAACCTAAGCGACCCCTCGTACCTGCCATCGAGCGCGGACGCTACTGATCTTCGCATTTGATGCGGTCAACTTCTCGCGCAGATCACCGGATTTCCATAGCTCCTTAAGACCCGGCAGCCTCTTCTTGCCCAGGTCCGGGTTGATCGAGTTCAGCCATTCGTCGAGGTCGCGTAGGATTCTGCGCCATTGTCAGACCCAACCGCGAACGGGAACCAGGACTACGCTTACTCTGCAAGCTCCTTCAGGTCGGTGTCGAGTTCACGGTAGTCCAATAGCTCCTTGTTGTTGTTGTAGAGTGACTCGAGGAGGTTGATATCCTTTTCATATTCGATGAGCGCTGCCAAGAGCTCCGCTTTCTCCGATGCGACCTGCGAACACAAATGGAGAATAATTATAAGCGCTCTGAGGGTATGCAGAGGGTTCGGAGGATAACGGACGTACCAATTTGATCTTGTCCCGTAATTCTTTTGCACATTTGAAGACTGGAATGGCCAGTGCGACGACTGCGCTAGTTGCGCCGAGGGCTTCCATAGGTGGTCGAGATGAACAAGTTGACTGGTAGAGTTGTTGGGGGGCACAGTTTACAGACTCGGAGCAGTTCAAGTTGTGGTAGCAACGGGCGTCTAACGGAATAAGAAAGGTGGTCTCAGATTCCCAGAGGCGGCTCAGTTGATTGCATGTGATACTGTGCACACTGGCCGAGATATTCACAGGCTCAAAGTAGAGGGTGCACACTGGGTTGTGTCCTCGTCATTTAGAGAACCATGCACAGAGGGACCCATAACAGTTGGAATGTAAACATTCTGGTTCCGATTAGCGGGTAGTCACATTTTGAGTCTGCAACAACATCTTAAGGGCTAGGAGGGACGCGTTCCATTTCATTGGCTGTCATAATGATAACTTACCATTCTACCCAAATGGACCACAAAGACACAAACGACCATGAGGCCAAGGAGAGCACAGAGCACAGAGCACCCAAGGCATGAGATGAAAGATCATTTCTCGAGAATTTACAGTCGCGGGAAGAGAGAAACGGTTGCGTAGCAAAGGAAATGGGTAGAGACGATGAGCCGCCACACGGCGCCCATACTCAACGGGCCTCTCGACAATTGACTTGATAAGCTGTAAAACGCTTGTCCTAATACATAGATAATCTATTCTAAAAAGATTTCAAGCCCAATGCTTAAGAAATGGTGGCTCGAGGAGCAGCAACACCTGGAAAGCCGGCCAACAAGTTCCTGTGGGGCGGCCACCCATCGCTGCGCTGTCGCAAAATTCCCCATAAATTATGAATATGCCCCGAGTCCAGCGCCAGGCAACCGCACTTCGAGGCTTTGCCACCCAGCCTCTGGATCTTACATATTCACCAACATTCTCAAAGGAATAAGCCAGAGTTTTAAAAGAGCCACTACAAATCCATGATGTTAACATGCTGTTCTCAAAAGGGCTACGGAGGTACCGCGTTCCATTCCGTTTCGTTGGCGGTCATCGAAATAAATAAAATAAACCACCCATCACCATCACTAGGCATTTAAAAGCCTTCAGCATGCATTATCACCTTGAACCTCGTGATCGCCGGCGCCAACGTGGTGGCATAGGACCAGGAATCGCAGTCCGCCCACCAGACATCTGGGTCACGCTCGGGAACATCCACCTCGACTTGCACGACTTTATGTTCCTTGTGCTCCTCCTTCATCCGGCCGTGTGGGTACTATTATTTCAGGTAGCACTGCGCCTGCATCCGCTCCTCGAGATGGACCTTCCGTTTCAGCTCCACGCCCACCATCCGCCTGTAGCAATGATATCCGGCACCGACTTCTCGCAAGGCCGCTGCCGTTGCGATTGCGCTCCTTGATCACGTCTGCATTGACGGACAGAGGCCGAATGACACCGTGGAGTTCTGTCGAGGTGAAAAAGACCAGGTTCAGTATAATACCCAATCACTGCTAGCATTTGGAGAACACTCACGAAGAATAAGCCACATGCACTGCAGAGCGGTTGGCCCTGTGGGTCACGTCTCCAGAGGGGCGTAGTGGCAGTCTTGCAGCTCGTGCACTGGGTCTATCCTTCTCCGCCAGTGGAAACACTGCCAGGTCCACCCGAAACAGCAGCGACGACAGTCGCTCCCCGGATACGGACAACTTGCACTCGACAGTAACACCTCCGGGCGTTCCCATGCTCGTGCTTCCTCTCCTCTGTTGGCGAATACGTCCGATGCCGGTGGTGTGGGCGCATCCCAATAGCGTGCGCGGCAGCCACAGACGAGCCGAGCCTTATCCTCCTCGCACTAGCGTAGATTGTCGACGTCCCCGAGCTAGTAGTGTCCGGACTCGCCGTGCCACCAGAGCCATTCCTACTCCCGACGGAGCCAGCTTGCGGGATGTGCGCAAAAGCCGCGCCGCTGCCCCACTTAGTCGGGATGCCAACAAGTCCACCGATCTCGGCGCCAGCTCCGGCGGCAGAGGCGGCAACAGACGCAGACGCAGACGCAGACGCAGTAGTAGTGGTGTCGAACCCTGATTGGAACGGGAGCACGTTGACCACCGCCACCCCGCTGAGGTTGGACGGATTGAGCCCACCAAACGGTGCGCTGTCTCGTCCAAAGAAGGGCACGCCGCTTTCTGCATACGGCGCGAATCGGCCGGCGACCTCATCTACAGCGGCCTGAGCAGCAGCGACAAGGTCCTGTGTGCCTCCGGCCGTGCTTGGGCGCGCGGAAGTCGGAGGGGACAACTCATCGAACGGGAGCTGGGCGAAACTGCCAATCCCGCCATCTATGCATTGCTGTTGCTGCTGTAGTTGCTGTTGCTGAGATCGCCTATCGAAGGAGAAGCCGAATGGAGTAGTGGGGTAACTTGTCTCGGTGGTGCATGGGAGTGCGGGAACAAAGCCCGTCGATCCATTCCCAGATGGGAAAGTAGCGAGGGGAGGTAGCGATGTGCTGAGCTGTACGAAAGGCTGCTGTTGTTGTTGTGTTGCAAAGGCCGACTTGGGCGGGTCGCCACGGGCCAGGGAATCAACGAGCGGTTCTTCGGCTCTGCGTTTGCCCTGGTGGTTGAAATACATATCATTTAGTCCCACTCTCCGCGTACACACCGAGTGACTTACTAGCGTACTCTCCGGGACTTTAGGAGGAAGTGGCCTTTGACGTTCCGAGCCAGCACTGCCGTCCCCAGAGAGGGTCTGGTCAAGACTCATCCTACGCACATGCCTGGAGAATGGGCTCGCAGTCGTGGTCGCAGTCGTAGTCGCCGCCAGGGGTTGAGCAAACGAGAATCCAAGGTGGAACGCAGGAAGACTAGAAGACAGAAACCCTCCGAAATCCTCCTCGTCTTGTTCTTCCCGCTGGTCGGTTTGCTGTTGCTCTTCGTCGCTCGACACCGTGTGTTGGGGCTGCACGACCCCGCCGATCTGGCGCACGTGCTGTTGCTGTGGCGGGGGAGCACCAAGACGGCTGATGCCCGTCCATCCACCATACCCAACCACAGGAGGGCTCTCGCTGAACACTTGCAAGCTCCTCGTCAGCAGACTCCGTCCGCTCCCACTGCCCCCGTTACCCGCTCCACCCGCTCCCTGGCCGCTCACGTGGGTACTCGGCGTAAAGCGACTCCCCCCTCGACATTGGCGGCGGTGCTGGCGCTGCCATTGTTACTGGTGGTGTCGTCGAAGTCGAAACCATGTATGCCGGTGGTTTGAAGGTGGAGTTGAGATGGGCGAGATCGACTCTGGCTCCTGCTCCCAGGACGCCAATCCATCCCTATCCCCATCCCCACTCCAATCCCCATCCCTGAGCCACGAACGCGAGACTGCGAGCGTGAGGCCGTATGCCAGTCCATCCCTTGGTCCGCACATTCCGCTTCATGATCCCTGTGCACCAAACCATGACATCAGTACATGGACCTTCCATACAAACAGACGAAGGAAATAAGAATAAAATAGAAATACGCACCCATAGCCATCGCTCTCGTCAGGCATTTCAAAGCCCTCAACACGCCTCTTCGCCTTGACCCTCGTGATCGTCGGCGCCGACGTGGTGGTCATAGAGCCGGGAATTGCCGCAGATCCACCATACTTCTGCAGCCTGCGTCCTCGATCGGGGATATCCGCCTGTTCGTCGACCGGCACGACTTTACGTTCCTCCTGCTCCTGCTCCTTCATCTTCAACTGCATCATCTGGTCGTGTGGGTACTGTTGTTGTGGGTGTTGGTGCGCCTGCATCTGCTCTTCGAGTCGTTGTCGTCTCAGAGCCATGCCCACCATCCGCCACGTGAGATTCCCCATCCTGCGCATGTGGCAAGTTCACCTTGGTGCGCGTACAGCCCCCACATCTGGATCGGGGGTGGGTCCTCCTTCTGCGGCTCCTCCGGACTCCATTCTTCCACACCAGGACCAGTGCTGGCGCCGGCCTCTGAGAGGAGATCGGAGAACACGCCCGCCGAGGCACCCGAGACAGCAGAAAGTGGTGGGGGCTGGTGGTGGTAGTGGTTCTGCGCATCGGCGCCGAGACCTTCGAGGCCAGAGGGGAGGTTCGAATAAGGAGAAGGTACAATAGAAAGCGCGTGCTTGCGCTCGCGTTCGTGGTCGTCTTCGTCGATCGTGCTCATGACAGGAGCCAGGACACTCGAGTCCCGTCTGCCACGCGTAGCACCAAAGCCGAGACTCGTGCTGGAGAGACTCAAACTGGTGGTGATACTGCTCGAGGAGGAGAGGGGTTGTTCCTGAGTGCGCGGGAGAGGCTGCTGCTGCTGTTGTAGTTGGTGATTTCCATATAGCTGGTTCTACTGCTGCTACTGCTGCCGTAGTGGTGATAGTGGTGGTGGTGGCTGTCGTTTCTGCGTCTGCTCAAGGCCCTGCTGAATCTTAGGAAACCCAGGTCTGGAGCCAGGGACGGGGTTCGTTGGACTCATCCATAGAATGGGTGGAAGACTCGGGTACACACGCATCGATGAACCATGTGTATACATCGGCCTGCGTGCTCCAGGACGTCCAGGGCCATTAGGGGGATGAGGGCCTCTGCCTGAATTTGTGTCGACTCCGCCAACTGGACGCTGCCGCCGCTGCCGGAGCCGGAGCCGGAGCCGGAGCCGGAGCCGATGCCGTGCACGTTTGTGTACCGCTCGTGCTGGTGTTGGTGCGACTGGGAATGCCCCCGTGACCGTGACTGCCTCCCGCCGATCGCGGACTGGGCGAGGATGCAGTCAGGGGCGGGGGCGAGATCGCCGTCGTCCTGTGAGCTGCATTGGGCTTGGGCTTGTGTACATGGGGGCGCGAGGCAAAGTCGACAAAGCCAAGCTGGACATGCTGCGGGGACGACTGGGGAGTAAAGGGTGACGCGGTGAACCGGGGTGGCACGGATTCGGAAAGGGGTTTGTGCATGGGCTGGACATGTGTAGGATCAAAGGTAAAGGTTCGGCGGTCGTAGGGTTCGGCGGCTTGGGCATGATATTGCGTGGAGGATGGACGGGTGGAAGAAGAATTGGAGTAGAAAGGTGGTGAGTCGAGGGTAGATTGGGGGGCATATGGGTTTTGGGGACTATCGTAGGAGGTGTATTTTGATGATGGGTTGTGTTGGAGCAGCGGAGAGGAAATGGGAGGTGGGGCGAGGAACCGGGTATGGCGGTCCATAGTGAAGAGGGTTCTTCTATCTATACACGAACTGTGCTGATAGCGGGACGTTTGGACTTAGAAGTTGAATCGCGTGAGTAGGATCGGGGTTTTGAAGAGATTTCGGCGAGTGCAGGCTAGCATACAACAATGGATGAGAGGATGTGTTCCGATTTCGAGCGGGCGGTAGAAGATCGCACGCCGCGCGGTGAGGACGGACTGAAAAGAGAGGTGAGCGATGAGGAGGGCGGGTGTTGGGAGTGAAGTTACCAAGTGGGTGGTGAAAGTAGAGTGCTGAATACGGTGGATCGTCTAGCTGGGTGGGATGGGAACGTGTAGACGTCGTACGGGTCGGTCGCAAGCGAAGGAAGCGGAGGAAACCGTCAGAGGTTTTTTGGGAGGTCTACGAGAGGAGCAGGCGTAGGCGTAGGTGGATGGAGGTCTAATTTGCGAGAGGTAAACGCGAGATAGAATCGGCCGTGGTGTGCACGGTGCGCTGCTCCACACAGATCGCAGCTGGGCGAGAGGCGGGGGCGATATCGCCGTCGTCCTGTCTTATCGGCGAACAGGAGGGTCGATCAACTTGGATTGACGCAGCGCTGTAGTAAGAAACGAGTGGTTTTAGCACTCAAGCCACGAGCTGACTTAAAACTCGTCCTGATCAGTATTCGTGCACTAACAGAATAAGACCTCGCCCTTCAACAATTCCTTGATAACCACAGGAAAGGTGGTGACGCCGATGTGCTTCCTCTAAGTGGCAGCGGCAGTGAGAAGCGATTTGTTGCTCGCTGTTCTCGGTCAAATTCAAGGTGGAAACATGAGAGAGGCGAGGTAAATAGCGACCAGGTCCATCAATTGTTATAACAAAGACGGTCCATCTATCTGGATATGTCGCCAGCAGCGTCGTCGGCGTCGAGAGTCCAGGCTTCCTCGGCAAACTCCGTATGCTTTGAGTCCCACCCACCTTACCCCGCAATAGTGAAGACGCTCGTTACCAGAAAAATGCAAGGGAACGCGTTAGGCATGGCTTTCCTGACACGGTCGCGCCCTCCTAAACAATCATTCTCTCGAATGTGCATGCGCTCTCTCAGTCTGACACGATAGATACGCGGGAAACGAGCGAGACCACTAATATCCTTCACGACTATACCCCCGTTGAGACAATCTCACACCGTCTTCGCTTTGCGTACTAGGACATCCCTCTCACTCCGTATCTCCACGGACCTCGCAGTAACGCCCGCCGCGCAGATCGACTTGCCCAATATCGGCAATCCACCACGCCCATATCCAACAATCCGCAAAAGGTGATCCTGTTCAAGCGGCGTGTCCCTCTATTCGCCCAACGTATCTCGTCGACTACGCCAACCAGGTATTCGTTATCTCCATCATCACTAACGCCGGCTGGCGGTCATTTCCGTGATGTTGCTGAGTCTTACATATTCTTAGCCGCAAAATATTCGCGTGCCCGTTTATACTCCCTACGTCGCAACGCGGTAGTCACTGAGTGAGCGTCTCGATGGTCCTCTGCTTGATCTGTTTGCTGACCCCCCACCTTTCAGTATCCTAAGCTGCAAGCAATACGCGGTCGGTAGCGAGGGTGCTATAGCCGTTCAGTACTCTACTGGATGCCGTCTCACGGTGCCTGTAGTGCCGTTTTCAGTGAACGATCTGACCCGGATCACCCTCGCCTCGCTCATTTTCAGAAGCCTACTTGACACACGCCATCTTGTCGAGCTTGTACACTTATAATGTGCGGCTCTTCGCATCGTTCACTACCTTTCCGTCATTGCTTTCCTGTCCTTTGACGACTCCAGTCGACTCCAGTCGACTCTTATTCCCTCCTCCATGTTTGACTGATGCTTGGTCTGTATATATATATGTGTACGAACTGATATCTTAGCCTTTTGTTGCTCCAGGCCTCAAAGGACGAGGAATTCACTACCCTCTAATTCCTCCGAAACCTTACCGGAGGGTGTGCGATGTCCGACGCACAATGATTTCCAAGACCTATTGCTCCTCTCGTTCTCAGATATACCTGGGGCCGAGACGCTCGGCAAGCAAACCTATGAAGCCCCCAAGTGATGACTGATATGATCGATCTGATTAATTGTCCCAGTGCGATCGCTCAAATACTGAAAATGTGCTATGTATGTTTATTGATAAAGCACCTTTCTTTCATTTCAGTCGTTGTGACGATCATGCATTCCACTCGTCTAGATATCATATATTCCTTACTGGTTCAAAAACATGTGGCTGCTGTCGTATATATTCAACGCAAGAATAAACTCAGGATCATTTTTGAATATCAATAATGATACCCTGATTTTGTTTCCTTCGCAAACCCAACATCGCGTTACTTTAATTTTGGTATTTCAATGTTCGCTGGGCAGCCAACTGGGAATACAGGATATATAGATGCAAGGCTAGCATGCATATTGACCACAACGTTTCATGGGCATAAGGAGATGAAAGGAAGTATAGCGGGAATGATGAAGCACAATGATGGCACAAAGGGGACAGACATCATTCACTGAGCCCTATTTCGTCTGAAAAACCCTAGATTCTTGTCCTATTTCTACGTACTGGCATGTCCACAGTTTCTCCAGTGGGCTTTGAGGTCTCGGCTAGGGCAAGGGGAGCATCAGCTCCAGCTCGGATCTACCCTGACGGGCACGGGAGGCAGTGAAGCATTCTGTAGTGAATCGGGTATAATGCCTCTCTGGCACACGAAGCACGCGCTGAAGTCCGGCGCATAACGACAACCTTCAAATACCCTCTCATGATTCCTTTCCAGAGCTTCAGTGGCAGCAGTATTTGCTTCAGCATATTTGTCAAGAGCACGGAAGGATTGGGCAATGTCGTGGAGAGCAGCTTTTAGATGATTTTCCTCCTTAGCGCCTGTTGCAGCAAGGGCACGCAGCACGGGGATAGATTCCTGATATGCAAGCACAGCTTCTGCGTGCTGTCCAAGTAAAGCACAGCTGATACCATAGTTATAAACACCATAACAGAGGACCTTTGTACACTCGTTCCCTGTTTGAGCAAGGTGGCGAAAGAGTAAGAGAGCCTGCTTTTCCACTACTGCTGCTCCAGAAACTTGGTTTAATCTTTTAAGTGTGATCCCATAATTAAGGAGTGTGTATGCTCTCAATTCATTGTACCGAAGTGGATCTTGAGTTGACATAGTCGTACAGATCTCCAGAACTTCCTTGTAAGCAACGATAGCATCATCGTATTTTCCAATGTTATTAAGTGCTACGCCCATATTCGTGAGTGTCTCAGCAACGCAGAAATTGTGCTTCGCCGGATCATTATCAACCAATATGCGGCGAATTGAAACTGCCTCGTGGTATGCCTCAGAGGCATTGGAATATTGCTTGAGCTGGCGGAGGATTTGTCCATAGTTGTGGTAGATGCCGCTGCGGAAAAGAGAACCTGCCCTGCTCTCCCCCAAGATTTCCGGTAATTGTTTGGCCAACCAAACACGTCTTTTAGCGTCTCGTATGTTGAGATTGGTCTGCTTCACAAATGTATGTTGGTTCCTACTGCTAAT
>Ga0307515_10004350_pt1 | contig 29390 bp, 28 predicted proteins | sample 17_EM_MG_FD_194513 | JGI IMG/M metagenome (GOLD analysis project Ga0307515, IMG submission 194513) | Populus trichocarpa ectomycorrhiza microbial communities from riparian zone in the Pacific Northwest, United States - 17_EM | ecosystem: Host-associated > Plants > Roots > Unclassified | place... | reverse complement strand
CGTGCAGAGCTTCGTGCAGAGCTTCGTGCAGAGCTTCGTGCAGAGCTTCGTGCAGAGCTTCGTGCAGAGCTTCGTGCAGAGCTTCGTGCAGAGCTTCGTGCAGAGCTTCGTGCAGAGCTTCGTGCAGGCGCGTAGCTGTGCAGACGCGCAGACATCCGTACGGGCGATCAATTGCAGACGTTTGTAGAGATGATTGTGTGGGCAATTGATCGATTAATTGTATGGGCGTTTGTACGGGCGATTATAGAACTTTCCTAGTATATTGGTGCTGCGTGTTAGTAGAGCTTTAGAGCTCTATATAGGTGAAGAAAAGAGACTATATAGGTGAAGAAAAGAGACTATATATACATAAGGTAGGTGGCGAAACGCTGATGACGATGCTGACGATAGACCTAACGACTACGATTTGTAATTGCCACTGTCGACAACGCCACTCAGTCAGTATTTGGTAATGGGAATCGACAATAGCGCTTCGAGTAGAGCTTCGAGCAGAGCTTCGAGCAGAGCTTCGAGCAGAGCTTCGTGCAGAGCTTTGGTAGAGCTCCGTGCAGGGCTCCGTGCAGAGCTCCGTGCAGGTCTCCCCTTGAGCTTCGTTCCGCAGAGCTCTCGCAAGGCTCCATAGCTCTACGCAGAGGGCTGGCGGCGTGGGCGTAAGCGTTCAGCGTTGGTGTTTACTGAGCGGCTCAGTAGTAGAATTGGGGCCTCTACGGCGACGAATTCCTCTTAACGTCGCGCGCGTATAAGGAGCTAAAGATCTCATAACTTATAGAGTAGGCTTTTCTCTATAATTTGGTGTAATTTTTATGTCGACAGGTATTGTGGGAGGGTAGATTAATTTCGTCAAAGTTGATGAGGTCTTCTCATATAAACGATGTTTAGGTTTTCTACAAATCTCGCCAAAGTCCCTCAGACCAAGAAAACGATTGCCGTCCTAAATCAGCTTAGCGGACGGTGCGGATATTCCTATATCCGCACAATCGATTTCTTGGTCTGAGCTTCTGAGGTAAACTAACTACTTATTTATAAAGTGCTGACTAATTAGGGGGAGGCGCGTCAGTATATAGACTACGTAGTCTACCTTAATGGAATTGACAGTTATCACTATCTAAAAGAGCATACGATACTATACGTATTTCGTGCCCCTGGATATGACTTGCCTATATTATTAAGTTAATATAAACAATCCTATTACCGGATAGAAGCACAACGCGATTCTAGTAATAGTGGATAAATTAACTAAGTAGGGCTACTTTATAGTATATTTAGAAGAAATCTTAGCGGAAGATATTACTAGAATCTATATTAAAGAAGTATTTATAAGATATAGAGTACTAAGTAAGATTATATTAGATAGAGATTTAAGATTTATAGTAGTATTTTAGGAGGTATTTTTAGCGGAATAAGGGGTTTACGCAGTAATATTAATGGTATATTACCTATAAACAGACGGTTAAATAGAGAGATTAAACTAGACATTGGTTATTTACCGATATATTTTACCACCACAACTCTAAAAATCTTCAATCTTCAATATCTTTTAGTATTGAACATATTGTATTAATATTGATAAGAGCACTGGATTTAGAGCTCGTTTGGTTGCGGGTTAGCTCTAGATTAAAATCTCTTATATCTATATATCTTTTAGTGTCGCTTTTACTAGTGTCTTAGAAGGATTACAAAAGAAGCCAGTTCTCATTTAGAAAAGAACTAGCAATTAGTCTCTAAATAAAAGAAGTTAGAAAGCAATTGTCCCTTAAACACGTGAAGTGCGCTCTATATTCGAATCACTTGCAACTCTTATTCGATGCTGTTGATTAGATATCTATATATTCTACTTAGAAGTCTTACTACATCATGAACGCTAAGCGTGCACCTCAATGATGAAATTGGCACGCTTCTAGCTCTCGTCAAATTTGGAGACAGGCTTGACCTTTCGGGCATGATCGCTAAGGAGGCCGAATAAGTCAAGACAAAAACGAACAAGACAACGGAGATGCTGGTCTCTATGCTAAACCACGATCTTACATATAAAAGTGGACTACACACCAATTTCCTTCCGGCCCCAGCATTCACCAGATTTATTCTTATGCACACCTGCCCTACTGTGCATTACGGCTGGTGAAAGTTTGCGACCTGCGATATGAGTGGGAAACCTAAGGCGTTGTACCGTGCGTTGGAGTTACGGATTGTTTTTACATTGTGTATACAGGTACCACTTAGACTTCCCTCATGTAGGTAATTTATTAGCGCTGCTATTTGTACTTCTTTACTTTCGTTACGTAGAAGTGTGTATCAAGGCCATTGATATACAGGGTGTTCAATAGACATATTGTTGAACCCGACATCAGGCGATACGCGAGATACACTAGGCAATATGTTATAGATCAAGAATGAGAAAGTCAACCTGGTATCATCCACTTTTACATTTATATAGTTAACTATTTAAGATAATATTGATATCGCTATAGCGCCTGCCGGAACACCATACACACTCATCAGTAAGTGTTCATGCTCAGATACTCAAGGCCGTGACAGATCACCAAGGAGATTAAAATGCTATTGATCCTCCCCGCTCTCCATCGTATTCGGTACGCCTTAGCGTCCAACAAGCATCGAGGCGTCCGCAAGGCACGAGGCTGGGGGAGTTGGCAATGCAGCGTGTTCGACCACAGCTCTGGAGGAAAGTCTTCGCGTCAAAGCTGAGTTCTCTTTTCAGAAAGCAGAGCGGATAGCCTTGGCGTTTATTGCGTAGGAATGGCCATCTCGACACCAGGGTCTTGCCATTCCTTCCCAGACTTCCTCTGAGCCCACTTGTCGGCGATCCAAGTCACAATAGTAATAACGTGTGACATGCTCAACAGGAGGAACACTACAAGTGTACCATAAAGGGCAAATTTCTGTCACAATCGTTAGTATTTGCTCTGAACCCGGTATTTGCAATGAAGTGTGTGAAAGGACATACACTCTCCTGGCACATAGATCTGAACAGGCCATTCCCCATATTGGATGGTATGCTTAAGTCTTGGGACAAGGGTTTGTTATCCTTGTACTTGCAGGTCCATGTCTGGATGGTGTCGGTATCCGGGCTGTTGTGGTTAAGAATATGGGCGTAGATGACTGTGCAAAGCATGACCAATGAGCCAGGAAGAGCAGTTCCTAGCGCAAGTAAAGCGCGGAAGGTTGGTCGGTTGGATACGTTGAACTGAGACTGTTAATAATATGTTACTAGCAAATAATGTGGAGAAACATACTCGAGGTACGAGGGTGAAGATCAAGAAGATGGCGTTTAGCACGACGACTGATGCAGCAGAACCGATCAAGGCGCTAGTGCTACGAGTATCGAAGTGCTGAGGCCATAGTGGTAGCCACCACGGGTTTGTGGATTGCTGACTGTTGAACACATGGAGAGTGTGCGCTGCTGTTCCGATAATTGCAATGGAAAAGCAGAGAGTAAGGCCGACCAGTACCAGCTGGGCACTATGTAGAGGGGTAGGATCGATCTTCATCTTGAGTAGCGACTGCGGGAAGAAACTACAAAATTAAGTAAAATAAACACTGTACTGGCGCGATCAACGGCACTGAAAGAAACAAAGAGAAATGAGATAGACGTTCAGTGGCTGGCCAAACAACAAGACCACTAACAGAAATATACTTGAATCCTCTGAACGCACGAAAACGGAGATGGGGAGCTCGCATGCTTTAAAACAATCAGAGTTGCAGTGATGGTTTCAAAGTCTGGTAAGCCACGACTGAAAATACCGCTGTTGATCCCAGGAACCATCCAGCGCCTAGATAGATCAAAATAGGCCAACCTGCAGATGAAGCCTTGGGTGCTGACAACCAAGAGGTGACGAGAATAGCCACTCGAACGCTGCAGCTGGGGTATCTTACTGCAAAGGCTAAGATTTTACATTTCGCTTAGCCTGAAATAGAGGCCTCTGGAGGACGGCTAAGCACCGTGGCTTGCCAACGAAAGAAAATATTTAGCCAACTTCGAATCATGCCTCACGGTTAGATTCTGGATTGAGCGCCACGCAGGTGCCGTGTCCTCCTGAAACGGGGTGTCGTGCCTCCCGTTTGTGCACGGGTAATATAATGGCCCTGGCAGTCGATTAGGCTGGTGCGGGGCGCTTGGAAACTGTTGGCTGTGAGGAGCCTGCAGATTGTGATTCGGTAGACGTCTCGGCGCTTACAACCACGCTTGATTGGTGTTTCGCTGATGGTGTCCGCATCTGCAAAGGGCACAAAATCGCCAAGAGACAAGGTGCAATTTGATTATTCGACGACGAGAATAGAATAGCTCTCGCTGTCAACGCGTGCTGCATGATATTCATCCATGCCGTGATTTTCGGATATCGTGAAGAATAATACAAATATATCAACATAATCAACAGTCTGAGATTGCCTCCAGGCCTTCGCAGGCCGAATGATCGTCTAGTCGTTCCAAATACCCAAACTCCAGCATATGCAAGCGCTCATTATGAAGGCCGGAAAATCCAGGCGCTTGTTGGACGCATGAAACACGATAACTCATGATAGTTGACCTGTTAACCCCCCACTACTCCCACCGAAGCCCCACCTGCGCCTTCCGGGGGCTTGGGAGACCTTTGATTTTCCTTTCTTTGCCGCTTCTAGTGGATGCTCTTTCTCCCATCTCTCATCTGCCCTGTACGTTTCAATCGCCTGGCTAAGATCGTAGTCCGACTGTTTGAGGTACAACAGAGCAACATCATATCTGTATTGAGGAGCAATACTCCGCACTGGTCAGCCTAGTTTTTAATTTGGACTTTCTTTGCACGGTAGAAACCATTCATAGACGCCATGTTTTGGAATGCTCTTTCGACTGAAAGTAGGAAATGTCTCCGCGTCGCACGTTTCTCGGGAGGAAGCTAAGAAGCCTGGGGAAGAGCACCACAAGCAATTTCTGGATTTGGGGGAAGTATTTCCTGATAGCCATGAAAGGCCCACTTTTTATGCGCTCGGAATGCTCTATAATCTTAAGAACGAAGGTTCCGACTTACTCGGCGACTTTACAGGCCACCATCCACTTCCTCACCTTACCCTTTCTTGCTTCCTCCTCTTCTCCCTCTAGGGGGCGCGGACTTAAGCTTATACCACCCTTGTAATATTCCCTGGGAATCAATACTGTTCGACGCGCCGCTAAGAGATGGTCCGCATACAGTCCATTTGTCCGCCTTAGGGCATCCGCGGGCACGCCATATTGCAATGATAACGAAGGTATTGTGTCATGTGTAGCATCGACAAAGTGTAGAACATCAGGAGCTGACTCTCCATCCTGGACCGCTGATTTCTCCGCAGGAGGCTGTAGCGGGTTATGCGCTGAGTACGCTGGGGGGCCGCCGTTAGATTCGGCCGCTAGAAAGGGTTGTGAAAGCCGTGGAGATTTTGGTGGCGAATATGCTGGAGGATCGCGCAGGCCTTGAGGGAGTGGTGACGGTATTATAGAGACCTGGCAGAAGGGACAGTACGTTGCGAAACGTGGATTATCTGTTATACAACGGGCGCATATTGCGCGATTGCAGCATTCGAGTCGGCGCTCGTGCATCGCAGGTTTCTCAGTCTTCTCATCGTAAGTTGGCGGTATAGATGATAGGAAGGCTGCGCAAGTACAACAGGCTTCAGAAGACATTGCAAGAAATCAGGGGTTTCCTAAATACAGATTGCGAGTCAATGGTATAATGTGCAACGCTGCAAGGGAAGTTGAGAGAAACAATTTGGCAACCACTCGCATGGCCACCTCGGGATATCCAGCGTCATCGATCTGTCAGCGAAGCTTATCGGTGTCAGCCACGTTGTTTAGTGCCGCATGCTATAAATGAACGTATTCGGCCTGGGCTTTTTGTGGTTTGCGCAAGGAATGCCTAGATAACACTTGTCGCTTTTGACAAGACAGCAATTTCACTCAAAGACTCCTTGGTAGCTTTCATCAATTGATAAACGGCGAATCGGCAGGTGAAAGCGCTTCAGGGATCTGTTAGTCGATAAGCAAAGTGTCCGGGGTTCGCTTATTGGTCCGTTTCGCTTTAGCGAATCCCACACCAAATTCTTAGACAGCTGCGTCCTGAGAACCTTCGTGCTCTCATCGACAAAATCGACGCAACGACAATTATATCCTCACAACTTTCGAGGTATGTTCTTTCATCATGCGCGAGTGCCCTTCAGGTAGCCGGAGAGAGCAATCACTTGGTTCTCTTTCATTTAACGGAGTCGCAAGATGATACGCTTCTCTCTCTGCGACACGAGCTGAAGAACCCTTTTGGTCGCGAACCAGAGGGCACTCTTTATGCTCTGGCTTCTGAAGGCTAACATCTATTGTGTGCTCCTCTAGATACCTCATTTCGCGCCCTGCCATTTGAGAATCTCATCCTACCGTCACAATGGTCAAAACAAGCGTCCTCAACGATACGCTCAATGCCATCAACAACGCAGAGAAGTCGGGCAAGCGTCAAGTTCTCATCCGACCAAGCTCCAAGGTCATCGTCAAGTTTTTGAGCGTCATGCAAAGACACGGTACGTGAAAAAGTTTTGCACCCTGGTGTTTCGACACTACTTCGGGTTGATAACTAGGCAATGGTTTTGATTTTATCACTACGATCCTTGCCCTTTAAGTACCCGATAGATTGAGATTTCTTGCGAAGATCTTACACGTTCTCTGATTTCCCCTGACGTACAACGTTTAATCTATCGCAACATACTAATGTCTTTTGTTTAGGCTACATTGGCGAGTTCGAGGAAGTTGATGACCACCGCAACGGCAAAATCGTCATCCAGCTCAACGGACGGTAAGACATAAGCACTCTTCCTCCTCAAGCTGCGGTCTAACAGGATTGCAGCATCAACAAGACCGGTGTCATTAGCCCCCGCTACAACGTTCAGCTCCGTGACCTCGAGAAATGGGTTGTTAAGCTCTTACCATCTCGTCAATTCGGATACATCGTCCTCACTACCTCCGCTGGTATCATGGATCATGAAGAGGCTAGGAGGAAACACGTTGCTGGAAAGATTCTTGGGTTCTTCTATTAAGCGTCTATTTGTCTAATGGGTTGACGGTTGGAGATACCCCGGACATGAAAAGTTATCCTGGCATATTTGCTTGAGCAAGTTGCATGTTTCCTCACGGTCGGTGTGGTAGATCAAACGAATATTGCATGACGCTAGATGTTATGAACTGCGATGTGTCGTGATTTCCAGGAACCTTTGATGGCACTTGAGTGCAGTCGTTGATTCATGCTTGTTTTATATGAATTCCCTAGCCTCGGGTTGGCCCCGAAAATGCCTAAAGAGGCACTTCTTCGTGAATCGAAAGCACTGACTTGTTCCTGCATCTGATGCCGGCCTTAATCCATCGAACCGAGGCACTCTGAGAAACAACCAACAATGTTTAATGCTGTCAATGACCGGCAAAATAATCATATTCTTTTACAAAAACTCTCGTTCATACTGACTAAAATTACTGGAAACTATGGTGCTAGAAGTCATCTATATCGTGAGGCATGGGGTATGTAATGATAAGGATTTGGATCTGGATTTCGTGAGTTTGCCAACATATCCCGGCAGACTCACATATCCACTTTCGCATCCATACCTCTTAACTACGCCTCACTTAGTTCTATTCTAACATAAAAGCCTAGTTTCGCTCCAACTGGGTTGTAGACCCTGATACAGGCGTGTATAGCTCGAACGTCACCAGCCCTACGGGAATCCATTCCGATCCCGCTCTTGCAGGTTACGGCGTAGATCAAGCGAAACAACTCGCCAAGAAGATCCTCACACTTGATCCACCAGTCGATGTTATCTACTCAAGCCCTTTCTACCGATGTTTACAGACACTTAAACCAACCACAGAACAGCTGTTCCGAGGACGATGCGGAGGGAAGGTTAGAGTGGAGAATGGAGTTGGGTATACCTAACCCCCCAAGCATCGACTATCCACAAAGTCATATATGTAGCATGATAAGACCTTTTGCTAACTCTCTGCCCTCCCAAGCGAATTCTATGGTCGTGCGCGCTTCGACCACCCCTCGCCCGCGCCCCTCTCTGTGCTTCATACGCACTTTCCTGATCTGGACCCCGACTACACCCCTCTCATCATACCTTCTACCAATGGCGAGACAATTGAGGGCCTCCATGATCGCATAGCATACGCTCTACACCAGATGATCACCACGCTAGATGCGGACCCCAAGGGTCCCAGAGCGCTGCTAATCTGCACTCATGCGGCCAGCATGATCGCGATGGGGCGAACGTTGACAGGACGCATGCCCATGGATCCAGCCGAGGATGACTTTAAGTGCTTTACTTGCTCATTGTCAAAGTTCGTGAGACGGCAGAAAGAGAATGTGGTTCCCAGCGGAGACGATACGAAAGGGGAGAAGTGGAATAGAGCCACTCCTGACGACATACCTGATGTTGGGTGGAGGGATGGGAAAGGGGTGAAGGGCGGTTGGAATTGCGAACTGAATGGAGATTGCAGCTTTTTGAGAGGTGGAGAGGAGAGAGGCTGGTGAGTAACAAGTATTCCTTCTTCATCTTTATTATCCATGCAGTTCCATATTATTATCATGCTCGGCCGCCTTCTGGCGTCTGCCTGTTTTTAACCTTGATATTCTTTCTTTCTAACCGGACACTACCACGAAACTGAACAACTTCGCATGCAAGATGTTATTTTCACTTGCTTTTCAGCAATTTCTATGATTTTCCATTTTCAGTATAAGCAATAATTGCCTTTCTTTCCTTACCCCTGGGTCGCCAATAAGTCAGTCACTTACATGCCCTTCCGAAGGCGATTCTCTGGCGACGAAGCATTTCTCACGGATCCAAATGCATATAACGACCGCTTGAATATGACTGGGGCTGTTGCTACAGAGGCTACTAGAGTAGAGATTGATGGGAACGGAAAGGTGTCTAGGCTATAGATGTGTGCATTGATGGCGTTTTAACTGCGTTGCTCTGATATCTCGGCGTTGATAGACAAAGTGCCGTATTAGAATAATAGAATGGAATACACTCTCTGCATTCTTCATATTTGTACTTAGTGGTTTGGGTTTGCTCGGGGTTGTTGTAACACGGGTTCACATGATCAAGCATCAGAGTGAGGACGTAATGATTGCGTATCAACTATCGAAGCAGCCTTTAGGTCCGATTTATAGTTGCAACCATCCATTTGATATCGTGAAGCCCAATGCAGACACATGTTGGAAGAGGAAACGTTTCGCTGCAAAGCAGTTTACTCCCATTGCCCTCAAAAGCCGGAACCACCGTTTTCTCCACCCGTGCATAATCATCCCCAAACTTTACCTCCCCTTTCACGTGGCGGTGATGGCCCTCCGGACGCGAGCACCACGCTGTCGGGAGTTCAGACGTGCCTCCTCACGATGCACAACTTGTGCTGATTTTTGAACAACTTCGTCACCTTCGGCAAGAATCATTTCAATGTGGCAAGGGTTTGACATGTAGGGGTTGATCTAATGGATCAGTCAGTCATTTGTTTCTCAAATTCACCTCATCGTGAAATTAATGAATTCTTGAGAGATATAGGATGCGGTAACGTACTCTACCGTGGGCACGGTATGTGCGTCTCCTCTGCTTGGGGGCCTGGTTGACTTGGATGTGCTTGACGATCAGGTTGCCGGTATCGAGACCCTTGGTGTCGGCGTTGGCCTCAGCGTTCTTGAGCAGACCGAGAAGGAACTCGGCGGACTTGACGGGCCAGCGGGCCTTGGAGACACCGAATTGCTTGCCTGTTGAAGAGTATCTCTGTCAGTGCTACGGCTCCAATATTTCACAAAGTATCTCGTGCCACTCCATTGATGTCATCTCCATAGCGCTTAGAGTATTTCTGTATTCCTAACTCTTTCGTCGAACAGCGAGATATTGCTGGCTAAGGGGGAATTGGATATCCAACTCACCCTGTGCGCATCGTCCAGTGCTTCCAGCGTACCGCCTCATGGGGACGGCCTCTTTGTGCTCCATCACATTCTCAAGGTAAGCAACAGCGCGCTGTAACTTCCAGCCATTGATCGCCTGAGCGGTTTCCCGGGTGTTCTTGAAAGAGACGCGAAGGTAGGAGCCGCGGGCGCGGGCAGACTTTGAGTTGTCGATTAAGGTCGCTGCGTATCGGACCTGTAATGGCCAGCGCTGTCAGCTCGAGTCTATCGATACTAGAATATTTTAAGGCCAGAGGCTATTCTATAGGGGGGAGAGGGAAGTATCAAAGATGTGAGCCTTACCATCGTGGCGGTTGTTGGGCGATGAGTCCTGGGAGAATGGTCGATTGAATCTTCTGTTCATCGGAAGGCCCAAAAAATCGAGGTGTGGGCGGCGGAGTGTGCGGCCCGGTGATTGGCTTCGCTAGCGATGCGGCCAAAATTGCCAAGACTGATCTTTCGAAAAAATCCACCGGCTCTCGAGAAGAGCTGCTGCACCACTCACGAATATCCCCCACAACTGCTCAGTCTCTCTTTCGACGGAAAGCCCTTTGTTAAAAAATCTAAGCTTCATAGCTTATGCGACAAGCTTAAAGTACGTTTCCCGCCTAACCTGGTCGAATTAGCGTTCCTGTGTTAACCACATTTTACAGTCGCCCTTGAGCTTCCTCAATACCCTTATAAGTTAGCATTAAGGCATGGCGTTTACACCAAGAGGTGGGCGCGGTGGTGGGCGAGGTGGAAGCCGAGGTGGATTTGGTGATCGAGGTGGATTCGGTGATCGAGGGGGAAGGGGTGGTAGCAGAGGCGGTGCCAGAGGTGGCGCTCGCGGTGGAAGAGGAGCACCAAGAGGAGGAGCTAGAGGTGGACGTGGAGGTGGCAGAGGTGGAAGGGGTGGAGCTGCTGGTGCCAAGGGCGGACAGTAAGTACATCATTGACGTATTATGATATCAAATAACTAACGAATTTTGTAGGAAAGTTATAATCGTACGCAGCAAGATCTAGAGCTCCTACTGAAGGAATTACCAGCTAACGAGACCCGCAGGAACCCCATCGTCACGCAGGTGTCTTTGTCGCACGTGGAAAGGAAGACTTACTCGTTACAAAAAACTTAACCCCGGGAGAGTCTGTCTACGGCGAGAAGCGTATTGCCGTCCAGGGCCCAGATGCGACTACGTCTGCCAACGGGGATGTCGTTCCAGCAACTTCGACCGAATACCGTGTGTGGAATCCCTTCCGCAGTAAGCTTGCAGCTGGTATATTGGGTGGTATGGAGGATATCTTCATGCGCCCTGGAAGTAAAGTCCTCTATCTAGGAGCTGCATCCGGAACCTCAGTTTCCCACGTTGCGGATATTGTTGGACCCGAAGGCACAGTTTTCGCTGTCGAGTTCAGTCATCGGTCTGGACGTGATTTAATCAATATGGCAACACACCGTACAAACGTCATTCCCATTATTGGTGAGTATCATTTCCGATACCAGCTCACATTATACAACTAACAAACTTGCAGAGGACGCCCGACACCCACTTAAATACCGCATGCTCGTCTCTATGGTTGATTGTATATTCGCTGTAAGTTGCATTGAAGCCACGATCTCTTTTCCTGCATAACTAATCCGAGCGCCCAGGACGTTGCCCAACCCGATCAAGCCCGTATTGTCGGCCTTAACGCCCATCTCTTCCTCAAAGTTGGCGGTGGTGTCGTCGTCTCCATCAAAGCAAACTGTATCGACTCAACCGCGGCCCCAGAAGCGGTCTTCGCGCGTGAAGTCACCAAGTTGCGCGAGGAGCGCATCAAGCCCAAAGAACAGCTTACCCTCGAGCCCTTCGAGCGAGATCATGCCATGGTTTGCGGTGTCTACCAGCGTAGCACCTAGGGAGCTGTTGGGGTGTTATGTACGGTGATGACGAGATTTATTCATGATTGACTGGCTGGCTTCTGCGATTACCGGACATCTGTACCTGCTGCTTCTGACTCGCTTTGTCGGGATAATGGCAGGATACTGTTTTCCTTGCCTGTATATAAGTTCGTGGCGTTCAAAAGGCGTCGTGGATGTATGGCAAAATTCGGCAATTCTAAGAGTTTTCAACGCGACGGGTTGTTAAATTGATGCAAAAGCTGCTTCTAAGTGGGATTACAAAAAAACTTTGCTCCTTATTAACTAATGGGCTTCTTAGCTTTATTACATATCCTTGCTTTAAGTCAGATAAACCGAATAAATGGTTATAACAAGAAGTCGCCAAATGCAGCAAATAGACATGTACTGAGTACAGGGACTACAATGAGGAACAAGAATGAAAAGTCAGACAGTTGTGGGGAATCTCGCTATAATACCAACCATATCCAACTCAAAAAACCGCTCCCAAACTCCAGCCTTTCATAAGTCGTCCGATAGTCCTTCCCAAGCGCCTCCCTCAACCCACCACCCCAAAACCAGTCTGCTAAACCCCACCCATCTCCACCTCCCGTCCCCCCTCCTCCTCCCACGGCGTCAGAAACTCCGCCTCCCCAAAATCCAAGCTCGACCGCCCCTCCATGCCCTCCATGCCCTCGACTCCCTCCGCATTCTCAATCTCCACATCCGCGTCCCCGCCCTGTGCCTTGCAGGCCAGCCGCCGCATCGAGCGCGTGCGCGGCTGCGCGAACGGCCGCAGCGGGTTCAGCTGGGCCGGCGGGCGCATCGAGCGCGGAGAGACGGGCGCGTCGGCATCGTCGCGCAGCAGGGCGCCGCCGCTGCCACCGCCGCCGCAACCGGCCGGGAAGAGCAGCGGGGGCAGGGCGGGGCGAAAGGCGCGGGCGTCAGCAGCCGTGTCGTCGAAGCTGCGTTTGTGCGGGTTGGGGTTCGGGATGCGCGCCGGGGTCGAGGCGGCGGCGGACGGCTGGCTGGAGAAGGACGGTATCGAGAAATCTGGCGTGATGGTGACGTGGAAGTGCAGCGGGGCGGGTTGCGCGGGGGTGCCGTTGGTGAGCTGGCCGTGGCTGCTGGGGTTTTCGGAGGGATGGGTCACAGGCTGCGGTGCGAAGCCGCCGATTTTGTGCAGGCCGCAGAAGGGAAGCAGTTCTCGTGGGTGTGTGTATTCGGCGGGCACGGGCTCCGCTGGAGCTTTGGCGCTGTATACGTCGATGCTCTGCTGGGCGAATTGCGCCTGCTTGTGTGTTTTGTAGCCTTCTGGCACTGATTTTCGCACCCGCATGCCGACGTTAAGGAGCGAGGCTTGTACCGAAGAGGGTAGGGTGGGCGACGCTGTACTGCTGGTGAGAGCGTTGTGTGAAGATGTGATGGAAGTGGTGGAGGTGAAGGTATCGGAGTCGTCAGTTCGCGCAAAGAACGAAGTAATAGAGGGTTGAAAGGGACGTTTGGCGAGGTGAGAGGCGGATGTTGATGGCATTGTCCAAGGAGAGGCTGGCGGAGATTAGAGACGAGGGGCTTTGCCCTTAGTGAGTGGAATGCCAATGCCGGAGGACTTCAACGAAGCTGTAAAATGCGTGGGTGAGTTAGTGGACTGAAAGCCCAAGCTTGGAGTGGACGGAGGCCGAATGGTATTGTGGGCTGCAGCTTGGTCCGAAGGATTGGGGGTGACAACGGAACTTGCAGTTGCGGAGGCTGGAGTCGCGTGCGGTTCGCTCCGGACGCGTTAGGTGGGGAAAAATGTCACCCAGTCCCCTTTCACTCAACTCCATTCAGCTTCACATAAACCGAATCCTACTCTTGGTACGTGTTACTTATTATTTCCCCTGTTACATCTGGTTCCGAAAACCATGCAGGCCGAATTTTCTGTACATTTCTCGGGGGATTGGGCTGTCATCCTAGCTAAGTCACTCTTCAGGAAATCAACAAGACAAAGATGGAAATGGTTGCACAGGTGGCTTAATTACTATATACAATGCAGCGCTGTCGCAGCAGTCTGTCTCTTAAAGTCTTTTTCCTTTCATGATTCGTCATCATTATGCCCAGAAAGATGATCTAGGCCCCCAGTCTTACTCCGAAACGCCTTTTACGAAGACTAATCCCCCGTATTCATGCCGTCCATCTTCTATTTCATCTATTCATAGAGATCCATACCACCGTCAACATCTTCCAATTCGGCCACTGCATCATCCTCATCATACATATCGCTATCTTCATCCATTTCACTATCAGTGTGGTTCGGGATGACCTGGATGTGGCCATCTTCTAGCACTACATGCGCAACCTCTCCGTCCTTGATGCTTCCCCTAAGAATCAAGACAGCCATGCGGTTGAGCACTTCTTTCTCGATCAAGCGAGCGAGAGGACGAGCGCCGTAAGCGGGAGAATATCCAGCACTTCCTAGGTAGTCCCTGACATCATTGGTCATCTCGATCTTGACGTTGCGCCCGTTCGTATTAAGACGTTTCTGTATCTCAACCATGCGCACATCGACAATCTTCCGGATTTCTCTCTTCGTAAGTCGGTTGAAGATGACGATGCTTGAGATACGATTGAGGAATTCGGGGAGAAAGTAGTTCCGTAGTGCACCCATGACCATTTCCTTTGTCGTTGGGTCAATCTTACCATCCGGTGCGTTTGGCCTTGCTAGATATTCAGCACCAAGATTGGATGTCATGACGACAATGCAGTTCTTTGCGTCGACAACTCTGCCTTGGCCGTCGGTAATACGTCCGTCATCCATGAGCTGAAGAAGGACCGTCAGGACTTCCTTGGCAGCCTTTTCCACCTCATCGAAAAGTAGGATGGAGAAAGGACGTCTTCTGAGCGCTTCTGTAAGCTGTCCGCCGGCATCATGACCAACGTAGCCTGGTGGTGCGCCAATCATTCTGCTAAGGGAGTGGCGTTCTTGGTATTCCGACATATCGAAGCGGATCATAGACTTGGGATCATCGAACAGGAATTCTGCCAATGCTTTGGTAAGGAGCGTTTTACCAGTACCGGATGGACCGCAGAACAGGAAGCTTGGCGGCTGGTTGGGGTTGGCAAGACCAGACCGTTGCAACCGAATTGCGTTCGAGACTGAAGTAACTGCCTCTTTCTGACCAATGACAATCTTGCCAAGGTGCTTTTCCATGTTGAGTAGCTTCTCCTTCTCTGTTGTCTGGAGTCTGGTGACGGGAATGCCGGTCCATTTGGCGACAATCTCGTTGATCTGATCCGGTCCAACAGCATCTGTGAGCATGGGTCCACCAGCTGAGCCCCGGCGGTTGTACATTTCGGCTTCGGCTTTCGCTTTGTCGTGTTCAAGCTGGCTGATGCGCTGCTCAACATCTGGAATGGCGTAGTACTTCAGATCTGAGGCGGTTTGGAGGTCGCGCATACGTTCAGCTTCGGCCAGCTTGACCTTGAGAGAATCAAGCTTAATCTTGGCTTCTTGAATTTCCTTACTCCGTGCTTTTTCGCTCTCGTACTTCTCGCGGAGTGGCTTCAGCTCTTCCTCGACGTTCGCGGCTTCTGCCTTTGCTTCTCGGAGACGGGCACGAGCAGCTTCATCTTTCTCGCGTTCAAGAGCATGGATTTCAATCTGAAGTTGACGCAGCCTCCTTTCTAAGTTGTCAAGAGCCTCGGGTTGGGACTCTCTGGTGACTCTCACTGCCGCGGCGGCTTCATCGATAAGATCGACGGCCGAGTCTGGGAGACGACGTTGAGTGAGATAGCGAGCAGCAAGGGTGGCTGCTGCCACAATGGCACCATCCAAAATGGTAACACCGTGATGTGTTTCGTATCTCTCCTTCAACCCACGGAGGATAGAAATGGTTTCGGGTATGGAAGGCTCTTTAACCAAGACTTGCTGGAATCGTCGCTCGAAGGCCTGGTCCTTTTCGATATATTTCCTGTATTCTCCCAACGTCGTTGCGCCGATACAGTGGAGCTGCCCGCGTGCAAGCATTGGTTTGAGGAGGTTAGCGGCATCCATTCCACCCTCACCGGTAGTGCCAGCTCCCATGAGTAAGTGCATTTCATCGACGAAAAGGACAATCATCTCTTTTGACTCTTCAATCTCCTTCAGAACACCCTTCATTCTCTCCTCAAATTCTCCTCGGTATTTGCTGCCTGCAACCAAAGCACCCACGTCAAGTGAGAGCAATTTGCAAGCAGCTAAGTTTGCGGGTACATCAGCGTCGACGATTCGTCGAGCTAGACCTTCAACAACTGTGGTTTTTCCGACACCTGGCTCTCCGATGAGGACTGGGTTGTTCTTCGTCCGCCGCGAGAGGATGCGGATGACGCGTCGAATTTCTTCTTCTCGGCCGATGACAGGATCAATCTTGCCATCTCGTGCCATGGATGTCATATCAATTGTAAACCTCATTAGGTTCTCGTTCTCTTGCTCTGCATCCGCCGTCTTTGAATCCACCTTCTTGGTACCACGGATTTGTTGTATAGCTTGGTCGATGAGGCTTGTCTTTGGGATGTTGGCGTCTGCAAGGCACCGCTGTATGGCGGGATCTTGCACCATAGACTGTATGAGGTGGTCGACTGCGATATAGCTATCTTTCTGCGTCTTGCTCAGCTCGTTCGCCGCCCGCAGTATTTTGGTGAAGGCGGGCGAGACGGAGACGTTGTCTGGAGGAGGTTCTTGGCTGGGCAACCGGACCAAAGCCTTCTTTAAGGCTCGGTCGAATAACTGGGGGTCGCCATGAGCCCGCTCGACGACCTGCCTAAACAGAGGCGCGGTTGATTGTGCATGTGTTTCATGGACGGTAGTTTGCTGGTCTTTGGAGAGGTCTGGAGGGGGATCGACCAAGGCAACGGCGAGATGAATAGGTAGGAGTTGCGAGTGAGCATATTGTGTTGCGAGTTCTTGGGCGTCAGCAAGGGCTTTCGAGGCCCGATCTGTGAATTGCATGCCAGAAGCCATGATGTATGGCTTATCGTACTCGACTTTTAGTATCAGAAACTCGAGCTGGTAAATGAGCGTGGAGTTTTTTAAGTGTAAGTTCGTAGAGATGAAGAAGACAAGGAACAGAGAGCGTGAATAATTTATACGTCAGGGCAGGAAAGACCAAAAACCAGTGGAAGAAGCCAGCACGATCGGGAAACGTCAAGTTATGCCTCGTTGTTTTGTGGCTCTGGTAGAAGCTTCTCGTGCATTCGGTCACAGGAATACATGCCCCCTCCTATACGTCAGGGCTGGCTAAGCGGGTAGTTGGAAGTTTGCATGGGCGGCTAGGCCAGAAAAGGATTTAGAGCGGGGTGGGTCTGAGCGTGATCACGCCACTACTCCAGGCAACTTTTGTTCTGCCCGCCAGTAGCTCCAGAAGCTAGGCACTCTGCTGTACAAGGGGGTGACATGAGCGGGCTGCCCGCCCTCCCTGCAAGTTTTGGTGGCATTATAACCATATCAGCAGCATTTTAGTGGGACGCTACTATAATGCCACCAAAACTTGCAGGGAGGGCGGGCAGCCCGCTCATGTCACCCCCTTGTACTAGTACGTCTGCTCGGCTTTTCACTAACCTTTTCTGTTCGACGGAAGCTTGCTTCACTGAGCCGTACGAGGCGCTCAGGACGCTGCGCCAGGATATCCCGTTCGATCCGGTCCGCAGCGCCTACTACTAGACGTATCTGGAGGGTATTCTGATGGTCATGAGCGAGGGGAGTCGGGGTTGTCTCATAAATCAGACCCCAGTGGATCGTTTGGTACGTGCGGGCATACTGCTCCTTATCCAACGAATTCTCCACCTGGGGTCTGGGCTTGTGGGCGTCGTTTTGGTGGTAACGAAGCGTCAAAACACACCAAAAACCACCTTTTTCACTGCTGTATCTCGACCCTTTTATAACGCCCAGTTATTATTAAAAATACTACGAGGTGGGAGCTCTTTAGCTTCTCTATCCATTGCATCAAATAACGACGCCATGGCCATATTATATAAAATATTTTGGATATGGGTAGTCAGTCGCAAAACTCGTTGGTTAGTTTTAGTCTAGTTTTATTGCAATTCTGCCTCACTGTCGTACCTTATATACTTCTCTAGGTCTAATTATCTCTAAAATACTATAAGGTAAAAAGCTCTTTATCTTCTCTATGGCCTCCACGTTATAGCGATATCGTAGCTCTGTTCTACGAGAAGTTAGATATAGACAGTCGGTCAGTTTTGATTTAAATCTACGAAAATCTACGAAGATGCGTTTTAAAATCCAGCTTATGTTTTATAACGATGTATCTCGGCCCTTAATATTTTAGATATAGGTTATAGTATATATTTATAAAGATGTAATTACCTAAAGAATCTAAATATATATAATATACTAAAACGACGTCCATAAGCTCTCGGCCCTCAGTGGAGAATTCGTTGGTTAATAAGGAGCAGTATGCCCACACGTGCGCGTAGTGCACGTACCAATAGTCCACCGGGGGTCTGATTTATGAGATAAATTCGGGGGCGTCGGCTGCTTGGCGTAGAGCATTTTTGATAATCTAGTGGAGGTGAGTGCGGCGTTTGTTCCACCCCCGGGAGCGCTTGGTTCGGTCCGAGGCGAAACGAGCGGGTGCTAATCGAGATTTCTTTAGTACGTGAACTTGACGACGCAGGAGCGGTTCTACAAGGCGAGCTTTTTCTGGTATGTAAATATGTTCAAGACGTACCAAGAAACGTGAAACAAAGGCTTCGGGGAAAGGGTTGGCTAGCTGGAAGAAAGCGGACCTAGCCGGACAAAGGTAGTTAATCATCGCAATAGAGATTACTGGAAGAAATCGAAAATATACGTAGAGAGAGGTAGGCTCAATTGTCATATCGATCTAATCTGTATAGACACTAAGCTATCCCTGCCGCATCTCCCTCGCTCCACATTCCTCGCCCGCCTTTTCCCCCTCCAACCCCCACCATCTAATAAAAAACTGCCCATTGAGGGCCTCTTCAGTTCAAGAACCAACCAATAGGCCGTCTCAAATCAGAGAAACAAAATATTCTAAACCGGATAACTTGAAAAGGGACACGAAAAAAGGGCGGGGAGTTACAAGACTGGGAATCTTTATAAAGGGCAATAAATTAAAAACCGGGATGACGATGGATGATTGATGGTGATGGAAAGAGAAAAAACATCTGGGGGATATCTTTGGTAACGACTTTTCTATTCTTTCGAGAAGCCGGACCTTACATGACCTTGGGGCATACATGACTCTTATGGAGTGTGGTGCTCGGGGTTTGGTGGTAGTGTTATGGATTGGTGCACGATATCGCAGGGGTTTAGTAGTGCTGTGTCGATTTGATTTTCACATCATTTCGACGTCGTGCTGGTGCTTGGGATCGGATTCGGGGTTGGGAGGGTGCTCGATGTGAACCGGAGAGAGAGGGTGTGTTTGTGTTGCCGGAATACTTAATGCGCCTGACAATCTTGAAGACTTTCGTGCGAGATGGGTACTTTGCGATTCAAGATGCTAAGAGGGGGGGTGGTGGGCGGATCGGATGCCATCGCAGATAACCAAAAAGCTTGTCGGCAGGCTTAGGACTCAGAACCTTGAGACCGACCAGGGAACGCAAGGAACTTAGCCCATGACACCAGCCCAGCGCAAGGATATGAAACTGGACAGCTTCTATCAGCACCGGGATAACTCGTTCTCGTGCATTCTGCTTGCTACGCTGACCCAGACGCCGGGAGGTAGTTTTTTGAAGTGCTAGGACTATCAAGCCATCTGGCCAGCACCTCCGCCTTTAAATAATAATATGGTTAGTATACGTTTGATTATGCTTCCTGGGGATTCTCTCCTGCTAGGGTAGCAGGGAAGCCTTTTACCCGTTCTGGGAGCTGGTATACGTACCGATCTGGCGTTTGATTTGTTCACGTGCCCAGCGGGCTGTGTCTTGAGTTCGAGGTTGGAAGTCGCGGTTTGAACGAACTTCCCTCGCCATAGCAGTTAGCCAGTCTGCGCGGTAGAATTCCGCAAACTCGCCATGCGGGAATGCATCCGCGAGATCACTTTTAATTGTCAGTATAGCAATTGGCAGCCGACATAATCCAGGGACTACTCACCCAACTACTCCTAGGGACGATCGCAATAGAGCTTCTGTGCGGCTTGACTCTGTGTATACGGAGTGGAGGAGTTCAAAAATTGATTGAACGTACGGCACCAATTGTTGCGCTATCCCATGTTAGCATTAACTTGAGGAAATTCACGAGCATAGTGAAGGAACATGGCAAACTTACTCTTGCCGCTCGACTTCATTGCGACAATGGCTCCATCCCAAGCATCCATGATACCCTCTCGAAGAGATATAACATAGTCTAACATCTCATAGGTGATTTCTGTCATTGGTATGCTAGCAGCTTGCTGCAGAACTTGTGCTACAACAGTAAGGTATGTCTCGAAGTGCCCACCGATTGCCTGCGCAATATCGCCGAAGCATTGAAGGATAGCAGGTTTGAACTGGTTGCTCAGGGCCTGGCTCTTCGCAATATCAGTATATATTTGCCAGTAAGACGAAGACGGAGTTACTCACCCTTAGGTTGTTAAGAAGATAATTCATGAAAGCATCGCACCATGGCTGCACCTTCTCACCTAGCGATCGTGTAATATCGCTTACAAGACCAATTGCCATGGCACAAAGACCTGGTTCTTCTTGGTTGCCAAGCGCATTGTACAGGTATGGCACGAAAGCATCCATATACTTTAAGAAATCCTCTTCGAGGGAGTTGGCGAGCGCTCCAATGGCGGCAAATACAGTGTCAGGAACACTAGACTTTCCACCAACGGAATTGAGAAGCTGCAGGAGAATTGCCATGATACGGTCACCTTGCGGCTTGATTTCTGCCTCTAGCCGTTGAACGATTGCCTATACCGATGTCAATTCCTTGTCCGTAGAGCAACTTGAGAAATCTTACCATAACTACGCTAGTCAAACTCGTTTGCATTTCCTCCAGTGTCAACTTGTCTTCCACGCTAACCACCTGTTGTTGTAACTGAATAGTCTTCTCTAGACGCTCGAGGATCACATTGGACAGAGTCGCAACGAAGCCGACGCTGTCGTTAGCAGCATTTGTAACAAAGGCATTGAGCACCTCATAAGCCGCAGTTCGTAGTTGATTGTCAGCATCATGTCTATTCAAAGTCAGTACATGAACGAAAACCTGTTAATATGCGTGGCTTACCTCTCCGTGACTTGAAGAAGATGGGTGACGCTGGCCTGAAAATGTGCTGAGAGTGGGTTTTCGTTGCAGCCTGGGTCACCAGCAAACCGGTCTGCAAGGTTCATTAGGGCCCAGCAGCAAGAAGACGCCATCTTTGGATGGCTTGACAAGCCGGTGAAAAGTGCGGAGATTAAAGGTGAAAGATGACTCTGAGCATCAATAGACTCAGACGAAGCCTCGCAGATGCGGCCCAGAGCGTAAGCAGCAGAATCCTTTACTTGAATGACCTGGTCATCCATCATTCCAATCAACACAGGTAGAGCTTGCTTGACAAGAGGATCTAGGATTTTCTCCTCAGGACCCTCCATAATGGCACCGAAAGCAGAGACTGCTGCGTCACGAAAATGCCAATCTTCTGACCGAAGGTTCTTCTCCACGAACGCAAGAACGGGTGGAACGACGGCACTGCCAACAGTTTGCGCCCAGAGCTGCAAGCACTGATACGCAGCGCGCGAGATATTATATTCATCATCTGCAGCATCTTCATCCTGTTTTGCAAGGAGTTCGAGCAGGACTGGCACAACTTCTTGTGTTGCTACCCGAGCAAAGTTGAAATATTCCCTCAACTCGGTAGATCCCTCTGCTTGAGCCTGCTGTCGTATTAGTACTTTAAGTCTATAACCATAGGGGTGTTCAAATAGGTGAAGCCTCTCATGATGTCTACGCACCTGTGTGTTATCATCCTCAATTGAGATCTCTTCCTCACAGACAGTGCACCAGAATTCCACCGCAAGTTTAGCGACGTCCTCTTCTTCGCTCTTCATACCCTGAATTGTAAGACCGAAAAGAGCTTTCTCCATGTAGAATCGCATCTTATCGTAGTACAAGCCCATGATTCTGTTCAAACACCCGTATGCGCCTTGTTGGATACGGTTGTCGGTGGCTTGCGTGGCCTCGCATATAACTTGCATAATGTAGTTGCGTTCCCCTTCATTCTCAAAATTGGTCCGGACGAATTCAAGAGAGTCACTAAGAGCTGAGATGGCCGCGTTTCGCACGTTATCGTTGGTCTCTTCTTTTCGCGCTCCCTGAACGACGGCAGTGAGAATGGCGTTGGAGTGTTGCGCAAGGCTATCCCGTAGTTCCGCCTCATCGGTATCGCAAATAAAACCGATAGTTGTTAGAGATGCTTGCTTTTGATGGTCTGCGCCTTCTCCGACATTGTTTACCAGTGTTTGCATAAGCTCCGGCCATATATTACGGGGTATCTCAATAGCAGCAATGGAGGCAATAAACTGCGCCGACGCATGGCCGGCCCGTGAATCATTTGACGAAAGCGTCTTCAGCGCGAGTGCCTTGACCTGCGTCTTGATGTTGGGATCTACTTGTGTGAGCCATCGGTCCTGGACCTGACGTAACCGAGCGTGTTCGCGTGCTGAGAAGGCGTTCTTGAGTGCGAGAGCAGCGGCTGTTCTGATATGAGATTGTGCTCGTTCGTTGGCAAGTTCTTGGGCGAGGGTAGTGAGATATCCGGACTACAGTAGGACAGAGTGTGTCAGTGAGCCGGCTTTGAATTTGTGCACGGTGTAGCCTTCCGGACTAGGTAGACTCACGAAATCGGCTTCGGCGGCCTGCGTAAGCTGCAATTCGGCATTCTGACGGATTGTAGCGTCTATAAGGAATCAGCAAAAGCCTGTAAATCGGTCAAGGGGCTAGCAGATTCCAGGACGCACCGGGAGAGAGTGTCCCCTCCAACACCTGGTTAACATCCATGATGGTAGGAGGGTGGGTTAGAAGGTAAAGGAGTGGTGTAGAGCGAGCAGAGAAGGCGTATCAAGGGTTGTAATGATATGAAGGGCGGGTCTGTAATGGAGAGAGGTGTGTTTATGGAGAATCTTGTGGGAAAGCGTGTACGGAGGGAATTTGAAGCGAAAGTCGAACGTCGAAAGGGCCTAAACACGTGAATTGTAGGGATGCCTGTTTCCCGAAAAGATGCACGCCAAGGCAGTTTTCCTTCCAGGCACAAAGGCTTGCTGTCTTATCGCTGTGGGCGGAGGCAAACTGCACACACGGCAGAGTTGGAATATTCTGGAGTGGATCGACGTCAAGGCAACGGCTGGTGAGGTTGGTTGGAGAGCAGCAGAGAAGCTGGTCGACAGCACTTGGATTGGCTCGCTTGCAACGATGCTTCACCAATCCTCAAACCCACCAGGTGATTCTGAGCCCGAGCAGCTGTGAATAGGATTTTTCCTTGCTGCCGAGTATTACGGTGAAGGTGAATTGTGATGCTCCCCTACAGTTCCGAATAAATAGTTAGCAGCAACTGCCATTGTATGCCACACTGGCGAGCAGGCCTTGTGCATATAGTCGCCGATAGAATTCTGTGGTATTCGAGGCTTGGCTGATCACTCGATCAACTAAAAGTCACGTGTTTAGCCAGCGCATATTCGAGTATATCCACAGCGCCACCAGCGCCAAGCTGTGGACATACTCGTATTAAGGGCCGCCCGCTGATCCAGCTGCTGATTGGTGCTGACCATAGAGTATTAGGGTTTTAAGTGTATATAAAAAAGTCCTCCCTGCCTAATCCTCGATTGCGGCAGCGCGTATACTATTATCCCTTGACACGCCAGCGTCCAACGAGAAGGTGGTCTGTGCGCGAACACTGTTTCTAAAACTACGCTTGCATCTATATAGAATTCAATCATCAATTCTACTACCGCCATGCCTTCCAATCGTACTAGAATTGATGCAGACCTTGTTTAGAAGACTCAATACAATGTTCCTCCAAATCGGATTGCAAAAAAACCCTGCCCTAAGCCCTAGCCATTGCCCAAATTCGAACCTCTTCATATTGACGATTGGCACGCCCATTGCTCACCGAGTATGGGCACGGGCCACCATCTCGTTGGGCGCAAATTGCCGTGTCAAGGGATATCTACTATATAAGATGGCGCTAACTAATCGCGTAGAGATTAATATCGCTAATAATACCAAATTACGTGCTAACGCGTAGTATATCCTCGTCCTTACGCGTACCGCTAGGCCTAAAAATATATTTTTAGCGTATAACTTAAAGTAGGAGGAGTTTAAGGTAAAAAGGATATAATACCCTCCCTCCCCTAAAGCGTTATATAGCTCTAGGCCTTCTATAATAAAAGTAGTACTATAATAGTAATACTATTATAAAGAATAAGCTACCTTTCTTTTTTATTAAAGAGGTAATAGGCTGGCCCTTAAAAGGGAAAAGCCGTAAAGCTAATAATAATATATTTTAAGAAAAGACACGGCTCTTATAATAGTTAGTTTATAGCTCTATTACCGCTTTAATAGGCCTCTATTAGATATAGAAAGCTATTTAAAAGAAATAGCTACCTATTTCCGCGGGAGAATAGCGTTAGGGAGCACCTAAAGGTATTATAGTAGAGGGATATATAGCGCGAGAAAGAGTAGTTTACTAATAATGGTAGAGATACCCTTCTTAATAACTATACTAAGGATAGGTTTTAGGGCGTTTACTATAAGCTCTAGGCTAAGGGCGCCGTCTTATCCCTAAAGTGCTACTTTTATATACTTATTAATATCCTACTAGGCTACTATTATAGTGCTGCAATAAAGTAGACTAAATAACTACGTTGTGGTATAAAGAGGAGAAGAAGGTAAAAGGGGGTATTATATATAAATAGTAGAGCTAGCCGCTAAGGCGCTAGTGGTGGGCTAGCTAATAGTAGGAAATAGTATAAGATAGTATAAGACAGTATAAAACAGTATACGTTAGGTTAGTGCCGTAATAATACTCCCCTCCCTAAAAGGTTTAGTCCCTAAACTAAACAATTTGTTTTTACTATAAAGATATTACTTTTACTTACCGCTCTTAACTAAGCTAATAGCAATTTTTTATACTGGGTATAGTGTTACGGACGCTTTAAGTACAATGTTACGACTACTTAGAGAAGAGACGGAAGAAGCTAGTTGGTTAATTCAGGCACGGTCTAAGATAGATCCGATAGAACTATATAACAAGGAATGGTAGCCGAGGTCATATAATATGCTACGTATTAAACGAGAGGAATAAGAGGAACTTACGTACCTTATATATAAGACGTATATTACGTATAAGAAGGATTTTATAGGAGTACGGTTATATATTTAAGGACCCTTAGTCTCTACCTAGATAGTTCCTTCCTTATAGTAATTCTTAGAATATAATTAGAGTTAATCTATTAGGCAACCACTCCACCAGTTATTATTACTTATTAACTATTATTACTTACATTTCCTATACACCTAGCCCAATAATAGGACTTATTATAGTTCTTACTATAAGGTTCTATTATACAATCACTACCTAGTTACGGTATTAATAATAGTAAGTTAGATAACATGCCACTAAAAGCAGCCACCATAACGCTATTAACGGCAGCAACTACTTTAAGGTTAGGTAACGACACCAGTATAGTAGACACTAACTTATAGCAACCTATAACGGTTAGATAACTATAAGAGATAGTTAACTAGTTAACAGAAAATAATATAACGTTGGAAAATAGGATTAACGGGATAGGCGCAGTAAAGGTTAAGTTACTATTAATTAAAAGATACTTAGAAGAGAGATTAAAGCTTAAAGGATTCCTTATATAAATGTACTTTAAAGTCGCGCAAGAGGGAGCTAAGCTGGCAATACCTATAGATTAAATAGCTTACGCAGGATTATTCTTAACAGGAAGAGTATTTAAATAGTTTAAGCCTTACCTTATAGAGATCTAGGTAAATAGAATAATAATAATAAACTAGGAGGTACGGTTTATATTCTTAAGCTAGAATGGATTTATAGAGCGACTTATATAAATATTTAGAGACCTAGAGGCAGTAACTATAGCGGAAAGAAAACTCTAAAACATTACGTAATAAACCTTAGTAATTAAGTATATAATACAGTTCTAGACGTTAGTAATATAAGTTAAGTAAAATAATAGGGCGCTTATAGCATAGTATAAACAGGGACTTAAGGCTAAAGTTTAGGACGTAATTATCCTAATAGAAGATGCGGACACCCTAAGGGAACTAATAGATTAGGTAATTAAGATTAATAATTAGATCTACTAAAGGGAATAGGCTAAAAGAGGTTAGGATAGAGTTCTATAGTTATATAAGGCGTAAAGTACGTAACGACTAAAGCCAAGTTAAAAACTATAATATAGCGTAGAGCTAATAGACCTAAGTGGTATTAAAGAAGCCTATAAGAGATAGAGTAAGAAACCGTAGAAACCTAGAGGTTAAGGATTTAGTAATTATAGGACTAAGGAGCAGAGGCTAAACCAAAGATCTTAGTAGCAGAAGATATTTAGGCAGACTCTATAATAAAAGTAATAGTTTAGAGAGGGAGCTTATATAAATTGTAGGAAATAGGGTCACTTTGCAAGGGATTATAAAGATAGTTAGAGATACTATATAATAAAGGGAACTAGATTAATAGTAGACGATATATACATGTAGAGGGACGATAATATGCTGCGAGGAATAAAAGAATGTTTAATTAAAAGTTTTGCGTTTTGTTATAATAACGCATACTAAATTTATAAAGACGCTAAGTACGGCGTAAGCTACTAGCTATAGGAGCTAGCACCTATAGGATATAGAGAAACCAATGAACTAGTTCATAGATTAGATATTAAGGATAATAAATTTAATATAGGCGAAATATTTCATAACAATAAGGTAACAAAAGCAGTTTACTAGGAATACGCAGCTATTAAAGATATTATAATAGAGGTAGAGGATGATTTTACTACAGAATAGGGAATATTAGTTGGGATTAAAACCCTACTAGATATGATATCTATCGCTTTATAAGACGTAAGAGAAGTAGGATAATAAACCACTTTAGCACTTAATAAAGGCAAAAGGCCAAAGGCTTAAGATTCTTAAGATAAGATAAGAGATGACTAAGATTCTTAAGATAAGATAAGGTAAGCTTAAGGACCTATAACGGACGAAAACCGATAGAGTAGAGCAGTAGCTTAGTTTAAAGATATATAAATAAGCTTAGGATAGAGATTTCTATAGGTATAAGATTCTTAAGACGAGATAAGTAAGATTTAAGACTTTTAAGATAAGATAAAAATACTAAGTAAGCCTAGTTAGACTAAGGCTAGAGCTAAGCTTAAGTTAGAAGTAAGCTTAGGATTAAAGAATTTAAGGGATTAAGAATTTGGAGTGCGAATTAGGACACCTATAGGCTAGAGGCGAGGAGCTTCTTTATAGATTAGAGAATTTACAGTATAAATAGTAACTAAACTAGGAGATAGATATATAGACCTAGAAGACTTATTAGTTAAATATAGTATTCGGATTAAAGATTAAAGAGTTAATACTAAGATTAAGAAGTAAGAAAACTTTAAGGATTAAAGCGCAAGGCGCAAACCAAAAAAAACTATAAAAGAATTTAGGTAAAGAATTATCGTATAGCAAGAATAGAAACTAGATAAGAGATCTAATATATTAGGACGTATAAGGGATAGAGCGCTAGTACGAAAAATTACTAATAGGCTAAGAGCAGGCATACTAAGAGCTAAGTGGCTTACTAAACTGGAAGACGAAGAGGATTTAGAAATCCTAACTAGGTTTAAAGAACGATATATAAAGGGCTATCACGATATAGTAATAAGAAGATACTTCCTTACGGACAGACCGTATATACTCTAGTAGCTATACTAAAAGTAGTATAGGCAGAGACATAACGATAAGTGGGAAGATTTCTATATATGGTTAAATAAAAAAGTTATCCAAAACCACCCAATTACGGAAAAGGCTATAACTTATATTAAGGGAGCCTTAATTATAACGTTAAAGGATCTAAAGGAGCGTTTAGAGGACTAGAGAAGTAAAAGACGTATCTTAGTACCTGTAAATAAAGTTATAACGTTTAGATTAGCACAATAAAGGTTTAAACTTAGGGATAAAAATGAGCTAAGAGTTAACCTAAAGCACCTAGCACACTATATATTATTATGGATTGCGTATATAGATAACATATATAAGATATACAAGAATCTAAAAGAAAAGAATTAAAAATACCCTATAAGGATATATTAGATAATAGACAAGCAATAATATAGAAATGCTAAATATATATATAGATAGCATCTAGCAGAAGTCCAAGAGGAAGGAGATTTAATACTTTAACTAGGAAGATTCCTTACGGAAGAATACTTAGACGGATAATAGTAGTAGAAATACCTAGAGAATACGTATCTATAGTATATTAAAGATAAAAAGCGAACTAGGCATTAGCTAAAGAATAAGCTAAGTATAATAAGATTAAGTAGCTAATAGTTAGGAAAAGTAGAGGCCCACAGGACTAAAGGGAGCTAGTAGTAGAGCCTTAGACCCTTAAAGGAATTTAAAGACAACACCTAAATTTATAAGTTAAATGGTAAGATTAACAGTTTAAGGCATTAATAGATAGTAAAGCAATAAGAAACTATATCTCGCTAGCAGCAGTTAAAAGAATAGGATTACCTTACAGATAGAAGGAGTAACCTTACCTATTAGTTATAATTTTAGGAGATCTAATAGCCTACAGAGGAGGGATTATTAATCTTAAAATAGGACCTATTTAGTTAACCATTAAAGGGAGATAAATTAAGATATCTTTTAATATCCTACTATTAGGACGGGATAAAGTAGTACTAGGAATGCCTTAGTTATAGGAATACAATCTAAAGATCGATTAGATTATAGGTTAGGTTAATATTAAAGATACTTAACGCCGTAAGACGCAATAATAAGTTAAGTTAGTATAGTACTAAGTTAGAGCGACATATAAGGAGACTAAGTAAGGCTTAAGTTATATACTAAAGAGATACCATAAGTACGGCAAAAAACTATGGTTACTGGAAAGTAAAAAGCTATTAAAGTATATAGTATAGGACTATAAGATAGAATTAAAACCAGAAATAAGTCTAAGGTTCTTTCTAATCTATAAGCTTACCAAAGAAGAAGGGAGAGCATTAAAAGAGTTTATCTAGGAAAATTTATAAAAAGGATATATTAGACCATCGCAGTTATTAGCGGGTTATCCAGTACTATTTATACTAAAGAAACATAGTAACCTAAGGCTGTGCATTAACTATAGACAGTTAAATAGTATTACTAGAAAGGATAGGTATCCTTTACCCTTAATTAGCGAAATCTAAAACAAGATAGGTAATGCGTAAATCTTTACGAAGATAGATCTAAGATAGGCATACTATTAGATTAGGATTAAGGAAGGCGATAAATAGAAGGCAGCCTTTAGATTAAAGGAAGGACTATATAAACCATTAGTTATATAATTTAGGCTTATAAACGCACTAGCAATGTTCTAGAAGCGTATTAATAATATATTAGGAGAATACTT
>Ga0307515_10004349_pt1 | contig 29393 bp, 29 predicted proteins | sample 17_EM_MG_FD_194513 | JGI IMG/M metagenome (GOLD analysis project Ga0307515, IMG submission 194513) | Populus trichocarpa ectomycorrhiza microbial communities from riparian zone in the Pacific Northwest, United States - 17_EM | ecosystem: Host-associated > Plants > Roots > Unclassified | place... | reverse complement strand
TGCGTTTCACCGGTGGTCGGCTCGATCGCGGTGCCCGGATTGGTCAACGCGTTGTGTGCACGATGCATGCCGCGCTTGGAAGGCGACTTCTTGTTTTGCTGGACAGCCATGGAATGCTCCTTAGATCTCCTGCAGCTCGCGCTCTTTGAAAAGGAGCACAGGAGCCAGGGGTTGGTGCCGTGGGTGGACACCCGAACGGAAAGCCTGCAATTCTAGCACGGCCAAGTGACACCGAGCTAGTTGGGCAAACTCCCCCGCTTGAGAGCAGCCAACGCCGCGAACGGGTGGGGGGCCTCTTCTTCGGCCGGAGCTGGGGATTCGCTGTGGAGCAAGGGCTGCGGGCAGGTTTCATGGCGGGGGACCAACGGCAGCGCCAGCAGCAGCTCGTCTTCGATCAGCTCTCGCAAGTCCAATGACCGGGTCAGGGCAAGTACATCGTCATCGCTGTCGGCGTCCAGCTCGGCGGCAGTTTCTTCACCGTGGACAAACAGGAAGGAGCGCTGCGCATCCACGTCCGCAGCCACTGGAGCCAGGCAACGCTGGCACTCCAGCATCACCTGGGTCGTGGCCCCGACGTGCAGCCAAGCCTGGGGCTGCCCCCCGCGAACTGCTCTGTGCTCACCGCGAGCTCGCCACGCGACCAGATCAGTTTCGGCGGGAGCGACCGTCGACGATGCGAGCCGCTCCAGCTGAGCAATGGGCCACGTGCCCTCGATGCCGGCATCGGCCTTGGCAAGAGCTTCCACATCGAGTTTGGTCGGGTCGAAATCACGCGCTTTCATGGCCAGAAGTGTAAGTCTCAGCTCGCCGAAATCCGATCCACGGATGGGACAATCCCGGCCATGATCACACGCCCCGCCCTGATTCTCGGCTCCACCTCGCGCTATCGCCGCGAGATGCTCGAACGACTGAGGATTCCCTTCGACATCCAAGCGCCGCATGTTGACGAAACGCCTGGCGACCAAGAAGCCCCTGCCGACTTGGCCCTCAGGCTGGCGATCGCCAAGGCCCGCGCCGTGGCGGCACTGCACCCCGAAGCCATCGTGATCGGCTCTGATCAGGTGGCCGACCTCGAAGGCGAGCCCATCGGCAAACCAGGCACCCACGCAAAGGCGACCGAGCAGCTGCGTGCCATGCGAGGCAAGGCAGTGGTCTTCCAAACCGCCGTGGCTGTGGTGAATCGGGCGACCGGCTATGAAGGATCGGCGCTGGTGCCCGTCACCGTTCGCTTCCGCACACTGAGTGACGCCGAAATTGAGCACTACCTGCGCGCCGAGCAGCCGTACGACTGCGCCGGCAGCGCCAAGTCCGAAGCCCTTGGGATCGCACTGCTCAGCGCCATCGAATCCGATGACCCCACCGCGCTCGTCGGCCTGCCGCTGATCAAGACCTGCGAGTTGCTGCGCGCGGCCGGCATCGACCCGCTGCAACCATGACATCACCCACCGGCCGGTTGATCCTCATCCCCAACACGCTGGATTTCGGGGTGGCCGGCGATGCAGACCTTCAAGAGGTGCTGCCCTTGGCCGTCATTCGCACGGCTGCACGCCTGACCCACTGGGTGGCTGAAAACGCCAAGACCACGCGCGCCTTTCTGAAGCGGGTCGACGCCATCGTGCCGCTTGCCCAGCCCGTGCAAGCACTTTCCATCGTCGAACTTCCCCGCCCCCCTAAAGGGTCGCGGCTCGCATCGCCGCCGGACTTGAAACCATTGCTGCAGCCCGCCTTGCAAGGCCACGACATGGGGTTGATTTCAGAAGCCGGCCTGCCGGCCATCGCAGACCCCGGCGCAGCACTGGTGCAGGTTGCACATCACCTGCAGATCGAGGTGACACCGCTGTCCGGCCCAAGCTCGCTGCTGCTCGCCCTGGCTGCGAGCGGCCTGAACGGACAGAGCTTCGCTTTCGTGGGCTATTTGCCGGTCGACCAAGCCGAGCGCGGCCAGCGCATCCGCGAACTGGAAACACTGTCAAAGCGCGCTGCACAAACGCAACTGATGATCGAGACGCCGTATCGCAACGAAGCGTTGCTGGCGGCACTGTTGACGCATCTGCGGGGAGACACCTTGCTCTCGGTCAGTTGCGGCCTGACCTTGCCTCAGGCCTGGACCCGAACCCGCGCGATCGCCGAGTGGAAAACCACCGCCATCCGCATGCCGGCGGACATCCCCGCCGTTTTCTCACTGCTGGCGCAGTGAGCCTCAGCTCGTCGTCGGCTTGCCGCCAAACAGCGCAGCAACCTTCTTCTTCGGCTTGATATTGGGCGACAGGCCACGCACCGCGGGCGCGGGTGCCGAAGCCTTGCTGTCCCACGCCGGCGTATCGGCAGACGCAGTGGGTTCGTAAGGCTTGTCGAAGAACGGGTCGCGAGGCGCCCTGGGCGGCTGAGCGTAGCTGCGCGACGGGCGCGGGCTTTCGTCCAACGGGGCTTCCTCACGCACACGCCGCGGACGCTCTTCACGTGGCGGGCGGGCGTCGTCCAGTTCGATCGGTTCGAGTTCGATCTTCTTCTTGATGAGCTTCTCGATGTCGGCCACCAGGCGCGCGTCATCGCGCGTGACCAGCGTCACCGCCAAACCCGAAGCGCCAGCCCGCCCGGTGCGGCCGATTCGGTGCACATAGTCTTCGGCGTTGAAGGGCACGTCAAAATTGAACACGGCCGGCAGGTCGGCGATGTCCAGCCCGCGTGCCGCCACGTCGGTGCACACCAGCACATCCACCTCGCCGCGCTTGAACGCGTCCAGCGCCTTCAGGCGCTCGTCTTGCGACTTGTCCCCGTGCAGCGCATTCGTCTTGAGGCCATCGCGTTCGAGCGAGCGAGCCAGGCGAGCGCACCCCAGCTTGGAATTGACGAACACGATCGCCTGGGTCAGCGCACGGTCCTTGATCAGCTTCATCACCGCGGCGCGCTTGTCGTCGGTGGCCACGCTGTAGAAGCGCTGCTCCACGTTGGTGGCCGTGGCATTGGGGCGGGCCACCTCCACCAGAATCGGGTCTTGGAGATAGCTTTCAGCCAGGCGTCGGATCTCGGGCGAGAAGGTCGCCGAGAACAACAGCGTTTGCCGTTGTTTGGGCAGGTAGCTCAGGATGCGTTGCAGGTCGGGCAGGAAGCCAATGTCGAGCATGCGGTCAGCCTCGTCGAGCACCACGTACTCCACCTGGTTGAGCACGCAGTTCTTGGCCTCGATGTGGTCAAGCAGGCGGCCTGGCGTGGCGATCAGCACTTCAACACCGGTCTTGAGCTCCAGCGTCTGCGGTTTCATGTCGATGCCGCCGAAGACGACCATCGCACGCAGCTTGGTGTGCTTGGAATAGGTCTTGATGTTCTTGGCCACCTGGTCGGCCAACTCGCGCGTGGGCGCCAGCACCAGCGCTCGCACCGGGTGCCGGGCCGGCGAAGCGCTGCTGTTCTCGTGCTTCATCATCTTGTGCAGCAGCGGCAGCGAGAAGGCTGCCGTCTTGCCGGTGCCCGTCTGCGCGGCCCCCATCACGTCTCGCCCGGCCAGCACGATCGGGATCGCCTTGGCCTGGATCGGCGTCATGGTCGTGTAGCCCGACTCAGCGACCGCCTTTTCCAGCACCGGGGCCAAGCCCAGCGATGCAAACTCCATGGTGGCGGGAGCGTCAGATTCGGCACTTGCCTCTTGTGAAGGCGCAAGACCTAGGGGTTCTAGAGCGGTTAGGGTCATCCTAAGATTATCCATCGGGCAGCAAATGCCCTTCAATCGACCCGGTGCACGCCACTAGAATCGCCCGCAACAGGCGGTGTGCCACCCTTCCCACCTCAACAACCACGCCAACATCCCATGATTCTTGTCACCGGCGGCGCCGGCTTCATCGGCGCCAACTTCGTGCTCGACTGGATTGCCGCCACAGGCGAACCGGTGGTGAACCTCGACGCCCTTACGTATGCGGGCAACCTCGAGAGCCTGAAATCGCTAGACGGCGACGCACGCCACGTCTTCGTGAAGGGTGACATCGGCGACCGCCCCCTGCTCGACCGCCTGCTCGCAGAGCATCAACCCCGCGCCATCGTGCACTTTGCGGCCGAAAGCCACGTGGATCGCAGCATCCATGGCCCGGGCACCTTCGTGCAGACCAATGTCAACGGCACCTTCGCCCTGCTCGAAGCTGCCCGGTCGTACTGGGCGCCCTTGGCGGCGGACCGCAAGCAGGCGTTTCGCTTCCATCACGTATCGACCGACGAGGTCTACGGCTCGCTGGCGCCCACCGATCCGGCGTTCACCGAAAACCATCCGTACGAGCCCAACAGCCCCTACTCCGCCAGCAAGGCCGCCAGCGACCACCTCGTGCGCGCGTGGCACCACACCTACGGCCTGCCGGTGCTCACCACCAACTGCAGCAACAACTACGGGCCCTATCACTTCCCCGAGAAGCTGATCCCGCTGATGATCGTCAACGGTCTCGCCGGCAAGCCGCTGCCTGTCTATGGCGACGGCCAACAGGTGCGCGACTGGCTGTACGTGAAAGACCACACCTCGGCCATCCGCGAGGTGCTGGCGCGCGGGCGGCTCGGCGAAACCTACAACGTCGGCGGCTGGAATGAGAAGCCCAACATCGAGATCGTCAAGACTGTCTGTGCCTTGCTCGACGAGATGAAACCCGACTCGGCCGGAAGCTACAGCCGCCTCGTCACCTACGTCACCGACCGCCCAGGCCACGACCGCCGCTACGCGATCGACGCACGCAAGCTCGAGCGCGAGCTCGGCTGGAAGCCCGCCGAGACTTTCGAAACCGGCATACGCAAGACAGTCCGCTGGTATCTCGACAACACCGAGTGGGTCCAACGCGTCCAAAGCGGCGCTTACCGCGAGTGGGTCAGTACCAATTACGCCGACCGGGCCAGGACATGAAGATCCTGCTGCTCGGCAAGAACGGACAAGTCGGCTGGGAACTGCAGCGCGCACTGGCCCCCCTGGGTGAATTGATCGCACTCGACTTCGACAGCCCCGGCCCGCTGAGCGCCGATTTCTCCAAGCCCGAATCGCTGGCCGCCACCGTGCGCGCCGTGGCGCCGCAGATCATCGTCAATGCCGCCGCACATACGGCGGTCGACAAGGCGGAGAGCGAGCCCGAGTTGGCCCGCGCCATCAATGCCTCTGCCGCCGGCGTGCTGGCCCGCGAAGCCTTTGCCATCGGCGCTTGGCTGGCGCACTACAGCACCGACTACGTCTTCGACGGCAGCGGTTCGACACCCTGGCTCGAAGACTCGCCCACCGGCCCCTTGAGCGTCTACGGCCAGACTAAGCTCGAAGGCGAAGATGCCATTCGCGCCAGCGGCGTGCGTCACCTCATCTTCCGCACCAGTTGGGTCTATGCCGCGCGAGGCGGCAACTTTGCCAAGACCATGCTGCGCCTGGCCAAGGAGCGCGACAAGCTCACCGTCATCAACGACCAGATCGGCGCACCCACCGGCGCCGATCTGTTGGCCGATGTCACCGCCCACGCGTTGCGAGCGGCGCTGCAGCAACCAGTGCTGTCTGGCACCTACCACGCCGTTGCGGGCGGCGAGACCAGTTGGCACGGCTACGCAAAGCACGTCGTCGAATTTGCGCGCGCCGCTGGTCAGCCGATCAAGGTCAGCGCCGACGCCATTGATCCCGTGCCCACCAGCGCCTTCCCGACACCCGCCAAGCGTCCCGGCAACTCGCGCATGAACACCCGCAAACTGCAGGAGACTTTTGGTTTCACCCTGCCTCCCTGGCAGACCGGTGTCGAGCGCATGCTCACCGAAATCCTGATCTGACTTTCATTCTCGAACGGCCCCAGCATGAGCACAGCACCCGCCCGCAAAGGCATCATCCTCGCCGGTGGCTCCGGCACCCGGTTGCACCCCGCCACGCTGGCCATCAGCAAACAATTGCTGCCGGTGTACGACAAGCCCATGGTCTATTACCCATTGGCCACGCTGATGCTCGCCGGCATCCGCGACATTCTGCTCATCAGCACGCCGCAAGACACGCCGCGCTTCGAGGCCTTGCTGGGCGACGGTGCCAAGTGGGGCGTCAACATCAGCTACTGCGTGCAACCCAGTCCTGACGGTTTGGCGCAGGCGTTCATCCTCGGCAAACAATTCGTCGACGGCAAGCCCAGCGCGCTGGTTCTCGGCGACAACATCTTCTACGGACACGACCTGCAAGGCCTGCTGCACTCCGCCGCCGGCCGCGGCTCGGGCGCATCGGTCTTCGCGTACCACGTGCACGACCCCGAGCGCTATGGCGTCGTGGCGTTCGACGCCAACAAGCGCGCGCTCAGCATCGAAGAAAAGCCCAAGGCGCCGAAGAGCAACTACGCGGTGACGGGCCTGTACTTCTACGACGAACAGGTGTGCGACATTGCCGCTCACATCAAGCCATCCCCGCGAGGCGAGCTCGAGATCACCGACGTCAACGCGCACTACCTTGCAGAAGATCATCTCAACGTCGAGATCATGGGCCGCGGTTATGCCTGGCTCGACACCGGCACGCACGACAGCCTGCTGGAAGCTGGTCAGTTCATCGCCACCCTCGAAAAGCGTCAAGGCCTAAAGGTGGCCTGTCCCGAAGAGATTGCCTTCCGTTCAGGTTGGATCACCGCCCAGCAACTTGAAGCAATGGCCCAGCCGATGTTGAAGAACGGCTACGGCCAGTACCTCATGCAAATCGTCAAGAGTCAGGTGTTTTGATGAAGGTAACGAAGACGGCGATCGAGGGCGTGCTGATCCTCGAACCCAAGATGTTCGGCGACGAGCGCGGCTTCTTCTTCGAGAGCTTCAGCCAAAGGGTCTTCAACGATGCCGTCGGAAGTGAAGTCGTGTTTGTCCAGGACAACCACTCACGATCCGCCAAGGGCGTACTGCGCGGTTTGCATTTCCAGAAACCTCCGCATGCACAAGGCAAGCTGGTCCGCGTGACCCAAGGTTCGGTGTTCGACGTTGCCGTCGACATCCGCCCCGAAAGTGCAACATTCGGCCGGTGGGTCGGCGTGGAGCTGACCAGCCAGAACCACAAGCAGCTCTGGATACCGCCGGGCTTGGCGCATGGTTTTCTGGTTACGAGCGAGAGCGCCGACTTTCTCTACAAAACCACCGACTACTACGCACCGCAAGCCGAAGGCTGCGTGCGATGGGACGACCCGGATCTGGCCATCTCGTGGCCCGATATCGGCATTTCGCCCACCCTCTCCGGCAAAGACGCCTCGGCCATGCTGCTGAAAGACCTGCCAGCGCACCCCTGAAGCACAAACAGCCGGTCGCATCGACGGCAGCAACCACGCCGCCAAAGCTGTCAATCCGTGGTGTACATTCCGCGTTCATCGCGTGAACAGATGCACCTGAATGGCCAAGAAGCCGCCCGAGCCGCCTGCTCACACCCAACAACTCGAACTGATGCGCCTGCTCGACGAGCAGCCCGCAGCGTCGCAACGCGAGATCTCCAGCCGCCTCGGTCTGAGCCTGGGGAAAGCGAACTACCTGGTGCGGGCGCTGCTGGACAAAGGCCTCGTGAAGATGCACAACTTTCGGCGCAGCGACAACAAGATGGCTTATGCCTACCAGCTCACTCCCCGCGGCGTCGCCGAACGCGTCCGGCTCACACGAGCATTCTTGGCCCGCAAGGAACTTGAGTTCGAGTTGCTGAAGACCGAAATCAAATCGCTGCAAAGCCAGGTCGAGGCCGACAGCAACTCTTCGGCACGCAACAAACATTTGGGCTGAGCCATGCCACTCCACAAAAATTCAAAGATCTTCGTCACTGGCCACCGCGGCATGGTCGGCTCGGCACTGGTCCGCAAGCTGCAATCGCGCGGCTTCAACAACCTGCTCCTGCGCACGCGCAGCGAACTCGATCTGCTCGATCAGCAGGCCGTCCATGCCTTCCTCGCGGAGCACAAGCCCGACTACATCTTCATTGCCGCTGCCAAGGTCGGCGGCATCCAGGCCAACAACCGCTACCGCGCCGACTTTCTGTACCAGAACCTGCAGCTCCAATCGAACCTGATTCACGGCGCACACTTGGCCGGTGTGCAAAGCCTGATGTTCCTCGGCTCCAGCTGCATCTACCCGCGCGACTGCCCCCAGCCCATCAAGGAAGAGTACCTGCTGACCGGCCCGCTCGAGCCCACGAACGAGCCCTATGCCATCGCCAAGATCGCCGGCATCAAGCTGTGCGACAGCTTCAACCAGCAGTTCGGCCGCCAGTATGTGAGCGTCATGCCCACCAACCTGTACGGCCCGAACGACAACTACGACCTCGAGAACAGCCACGTTCTGCCCGCCCTCATCCGCAAGGCCCACGAAGCCAAGCTGCGCGGAGACCACGAATACGTGGTGTGGGGCAGCGGCACGCCGCGGCGCGAGTTTCTCTACGTCGACGACCTGGCTGATGCCTGCGTGCACCTGGCCGAGCAAGGCTACAGCGGCCCGCTGGTCAATATCGGCACTGGCGAGGATGTGACGATTCGCGAGCTTGCCGAAACTGTGATGAGCGTGGTCGGCTTCAATGGCCGCGTGGTCTACGACCACAGCAAGCCCGACGGCACGCCGCGCAAGTGGCTCGACGTGGGTCGCCTGTCGGCGCTGGGCTGGCGAGCAACCACCCCGCTGAAAGAAGGCATTCGCAAGGCCTACGAGGCCGCCCCGTTTTTTGCCCAAGCGGCATCTGCCTGATCACTTGAGAGACAAGACATGACCCAACCCAAAGTTGCCCTCATCACCGGCGTGACCGGCCAAGACGGTGCCTACTTGAGCGAACTGCTGCTGGCCAAGGGCTACGAGGTGCATGGCATCAAGCGCCGCTCGTCGCTGTTCAACACAGACCGCATCGACCACCTGTACCAGGACCCGCACGTCGACCATCAGCGCTTCAAGCTGCACTACGGCGACCTGACCGACAGCACCAACCTGATCCGCATCATCCAGCAGGTGCAGCCCGACGAGATCTACAACCTGGCCGCGATGAGCCACGTGGCCGTGTCATTCGAGACACCGGAGTACACCGCCAACGCCGACGGCATCGGCACGCTGCGCATCCTCGAAGCCATCCGCATCCTCGGGCTCGAGAAGAAGACTCGCTTCTACCAGGCCAGCACCAGCGAACTTTATGGCCTGGTGCAAGAAATTCCGCAGAAGGAGTCCACGCCCTTCTACCCACGCAGCCCCTACGCCGTGGCCAAGATGTACGCCTACTGGATCACCGTGAACTACCGCGAGGCCTACGGGCTGTATGCGTGCAACGGCATCCTGTTCAACCACGAGAGCCCGCTGCGTGGCGAGACCTTCGTCACGCGCAAGATCACACGTGCCGTCGCCCGCATCGCCTTGGGCCTTCAAGATTGCCTGTACCTCGGCAACCTGAGCGCGTTACGCGATTGGGGCCATGCGCGCGACTACGTGCTCATGCAGTGGATGATGCTGCAGCAGCAGCAGGCCGAAGACTTCGTCATCGCCACCGGCGTTCAGTACAGCGTGCGCCAGTTCGTCGAGCGCGCTGCCGCCGAGTTGGGCGTGGAAGTGCGCTTCGAGGGTGAGGGCGAGAAAGAAGTTGGCGTCGTGGCGTCCGTTCGCGGCGACCGGGCCAAGGTCAAGGTCGGCGACGTGATCGTCAAGGTCGACCCGCGCTACTTCCGCCCCACCGAAGTGGAAACGCTGCTCGGCGACCCAAGCAAAGCCAAGCAGAAGCTCGGCTGGGTGCCGCAGACGACCTTCCAGGAGCTGGTCAGCGAAATGATCGAGAGCGACTACACCAGCGCCAAGCGAGACAGCCTCGTCAAGCAAGCCGGGTTCCAGGCTTTCGACTACCACGAGTAAGTAGAGACTGCGCACGCCATGCCGGTAGTCACCCTCAGCAGCGGAAAGACCTTCGAGTCGCGCGACGGCGAGTCGCTGCTCGATGCCGCGCTGCGCTGCGGCATCACGCTGCCCTACAGCTGCCGCACGGGCCGCTGCGGCAGCTGCAAGGGCAAGGTCCGTTCAGGTGACACCAAGCCCCTTCACGACGAACTGGACCTGACTGAAGCGGAACGCGCAGCCGGCGCCATCTTGACCTGCGTGCGTTCTGCCACCTGCGATGTGGACTTGGCGATCGAGGATCTGGGCGACGCCGACCTTGCCCCTGCCCGCACCTGGCCGTGCCGTGTGCAATCGATCGAACACCTGGCACCCGATGTCGTGCGCGTGATGCTGCGCCTGCCACCCACCAGCGAGTTCAGTTTCGTGGCTGGCCAGTACATCGACACGATCGGCCACGACGGGCTGCGGCGCAGCTACTCGGTAGCAGGTGCCATCGCGGCCACCAAGCAAGTCGAGCTGCACATCCGCCAGGTGCCGGGCGGTGCGATGAGCGAGTACTGGTTCGCCAACGCCAAGGCCAACGACCTGCTCCGCCTGCATGGCCCGCTGGGCACCTTCTTCATACGCGAGACGGAAGGGATGGATCTGGTTTTCCTTGCCACCGGCACCGGCATTGCACCTGTGAAGGCAATGCTCGAAGACCTGGCGCGGCGCGAGAAGCAGCCGCGGTCCATCACCGTTTACTGGGGTGGCCGTGTGCCGTCCGACATCTACTGGAATTCGCAGCAGACTGAGGCGGCGCACAGATTCGTCCCCGTGTTGTCCCGCGCCACAGACGATTGGGCCGGCGTGCGCGGCCACGTTCAGGATGCGCTCCTGCGTGACGGCTTCGACGCATCCAGCACGGCTGTCTATGCATGCGGCTCCGAAGCCATGATCCACAGTGCCAAGACGCAATTGCTCAGTGCCGGCCTGCCCGAGCGCCGCTTCCATTCCGATGCTTTCGTGAGCTCGGCCCCGGTTTGAAGACTTCGACAGCAAGAGGAATCCTATGAAAGCCGTCATCCTGGCCGGAGGCCTCGGCACCCGCCTCAGCGAAGAGACCGCCCTGCGGCCCAAGCCAATGGTCGAGATCGGTGGCAAGCCGATCCTGTGGCACATCATGAAGATGTACTCGTACCACGGCATCAACGAATTCGTGATCTGCTGCGGCTACAAGGGCTACGTGATCAAGGAGTACTTCGCGAACTACTTCCTGCACATGTCCGACGTCACCTTTGACATGAAGCACAACCGCATGGAAGTGCATAGCAAACGCGCCGAACCCTGGAGCGTCACGTTGGTGGACACCGGCGATGAGTCAATGACCGGCGGACGCCTTCTTCGCGTTGCCAAGTATGTCGAGAACGAAGAGGCCTTCTGCTTTACCTATGGAGACGGCGTCGGTGACATGAACATCGTCGACTCGATCGCATTCCACAAGGCTCACGGGAAAGCAGCCACTCTGACGGCCACTCTGCCTCCGGGTCGCTTTGGTGCGCTCGACATTCAGCGAAAGCAGGTCATGAGTTTCAGGGAGAAACCGAAAGGCGATGGCGCCATGATCAATGGAGGCTTCTTCGTGTTGTCGCCAAAGGTTCTGTCATATGTGAAGGACGACGCCACCATCTGGGAGCAACAGCCGCTGATGGGTCTTGCTGAAGACGGCCAGTTGATGGCCTATGAGCACGAAGGCTTCTGGCAGCCCATGGATACGCTGCGAGACAAGCACCATTTGGAAGACCTTTGGGCCTCCGGCAAGGCGCCATGGAAGAAGTGGGACTGACACATGCCCGTCAACCTAGACTTCTGGCGCCACAAACGCGTCTTTCTGACTGGCCACACCGGCTTCAAGGGCAGTTGGCTGTCGCTGTGGCTGCAGTCGCTGGGCGCCGAACTCGGCGGGCTGGCTCTCGCCCCGCCCACCGAACCCAGCCTGTTCAATGTGGCCCGCGTGGGCGACGGCATGGCTTCGACGATCGGCGACATCCGTGACCTGAGCACTGTCGTCAACGCGATGACGGCCTTCAAGCCGGACATCGTGATTCACATGGCCGCTCAACCCCTGGTCCGGCTGTCTTACAGCGAGCCGGTAGAAACCTACGCTACCAACGTGATGGGCACGGTGCATGTGCTCGAAGCGGTGCGCCGCTGTAACTCGGTGCGCTGCGTCGTCACCGTGACGACCGACAAGTGCTACGAGAACCGCGAATGGGAATGGGGCTACCGCGAGAACGAGCCAATGGGCGGCCACGACCCGTACAGCAACAGCAAGGGTTGCTCGGAACTGGTGACCTCGGCCTACCGCCGCTCATTCCTGCAGAAGGCCGGTGTGGCACTAGCCTCAGCGCGCGCCGGCAACGTGATCGGCGGCGGCGATTGGGCCAGCGATCGGCTCGTGCCGGACATCCTGCGCGCCTTCGAGCGCAATGCACCGGTGGTGATCCGCAACCCGCACTCCACGCGCCCATGGCAGCATGTGCTGGAGCCACTCTCTGGCTACCTGACACTGGCAGAGCGCCTGTGGAGTGAAGGTGAGTCGTTTGCAGAAGGCTGGAACTTCGGCCCTCGCGACGACGATGCGCAGCCGGTGCTTTGGATCGTCGAACACATGGCCCAGGCCTGGGGTGAAGGCGCTCGCTGGCAGCTCGACCCAGGTGAGCACCCGCACGAAGCGCATTACCTGAAGCTCGACATCTCGAAGGCCCGGCACCGCCTGGGCTGGCAACCGCGCTGGAACCTGGACACCGCGCTCGCCAACATCACGCACTGGCATCGAGCCTGGCGCACACAGCAAGACATGCGGCAGATCTGCCTGGGACAGATCACCCAATACACGAACCAGATCGAGAAGGAAACCGCATGAACATCCCCATCGTCGCAGCAGCACCCGCTCTGCCCGCCGCACCAGGCGCTGAACTCCGCGCGCAGATTGCCGCACTCGTTCAGCAATACGCCGACCAGCACCTGGCGCCCAAGCCTTTCATCCCCGGTCAGTCGGTGGTACCGGTGTCGGGCAAAGTGATCGGTGCCAAAGAACTGCAGTTGATGGTTGAAGCCTCTCTCGACGGCTGGCTGACCACCGGCCGCTTCAACGCGATGTTCGAGCACCGCCTGGCGCAGTTCCTGGGCGTGAAGTACCTGATCACGGTGAACTCCGGTTCATCCGCCAATCTGGTGGCGTTCTCGACGCTGACCTCGCCGCGCCTGGGTGATCGCGCCATCCAGCAAGGCGATGAGGTCATCGGCGTGGCCGCAGGCTTCCCCACCACCGTGAACCCGATCCTGCAGTTCGGCGCCGTGCCCGTGTTCGTGGACGTGGATCTGGCCACCCACAATATCGATGCCAGCCTGATCGAAGCGGCCATCACGCCCAAGACCAAGGCCATCATGTTGGCCCATTCCTTGGGCAATCCCTTCAATCTCGACGTCGTCACGGCCCTGTGCAAGAAGCACCAGCTGTGGTTAGTCGAAGATTGCTGCGACGCGCTCGGCGCCACCTACAAGGGCCAGTTGGTCGGCACCTTCGGTGACATCTCGACCCTGAGCTTTTACCCGGCTCACCACATCACGATGGGCGAAGGCGGCGCCGTCTTCACCAACAACAGCGAACTGAAGCTGATCGCCGAATCGTTCCGTGACTGGGGCCGCGACTGCTACTGCCCCCCCGGCAAGGACAACACCTGCAACAAGCGCTTCTGCTGGAAGCTGGGCGATCTGCCGGAAGGCTATGACCACAAGTACACCTACAGCCACCTCGGCTACAACCTGAAGATCAGCGACATGCAAGCCGCCTGCGCACTGGGGCAGTTGGATCGTCTGGATGAATTCATAGCCACCCGCCGAGCCAATTTCAACTATCTGAAGAACAAGCTTAAGTCCTGCGAAGAGTTCCTGCATCTGCCCGAGGCCACGCCGGACTCGAACCCGTCATGGTTCGGCTTCCCGCTGATCGTGCGTGCGACGTCCGGCGTCAAGCGCGCTGACCTGATCAATTTCCTCGACCAGAACAAGATCGCCACGCGCCTGCTGTTTGCCGGCAACCTGACCAAGCAACCCTACATGATTGGCCGCAACTTCCGCGTCAGCGGCGAGTTGACCAATACCGATGTGGTGATGAACCAGACCTTCTGGCTGGGCACGTTCCCAGCATTGGGTAAGCCGCAGTTGGATTACATCGCCGAGAAGCTCGAAGAGTTCTTCGGTCTGAACTTCTGATCGCACCCGCATGCGAATTCTCCTGACTGGGGCGACCGGTTTCCTGGGCAGTGCGCTGGCACACCATTGGAGTCGTCGGGGGCATGAGCTTCTGCTGCTGGCCCGGCCATCTTCGAACACGCATCGCATCGAGTCGCTGCTTCCGCAAACGCGACTGGCACGCATCGACGGCATCATGAGCGTTCCAGGGCTGTTCGCTGACTTCGCTCCCGACGCCATCGTTCACACGGCCTGCTCCTACGGCCGGAAGGGCGAAACCCCGGTAGATGTCCTCGATGCCAACCTGCGCTTCGGTACGGCCCTTCTGCAAGCAGCGCTGCAAACGCAGGATCGACAGGTCGTCTTCTTGAACACGGGCACCGTGCTCCTGCCGGACGTGAGTCTTTACGCGCTAAGCAAGACCCAGTTCTCCCAGTGGGGTGCTTCGCTCGCCAGCCAACTACCGTCAGCACTGCAGTTCATCGACATCCAACTGCAGCAGATGTACGGCCCCGGTGATGATCGCTCCAAATTCACGACCCATGTCCTTGAGACGTGCCAGAACAATGAGGCACGCTTAGCACTCACGCTCGGCGAGCAACGGCGCGATCTGATCCACATCTATGATGTTGTGCAAGCCTACGGCGTCATCCTCGACAAGCACGCGCGCTTCACCGCCAGCGATGCCATTGACGTGGGCTCGGGAACGGCTGTGCGCATGCGTGACTTCGTCGAGTTGACCAAGCGGATCACGCAGGCATCGACCGAGCTCGACTTCGGTGCGGTGCCATATCGGACCAAAGAAGCCATGCACTGCGTCGCCGATATCACCCGGCTGTCAGCCCTGGGCTGGCGACCGACTTTCGATCTGGAAGCCGGCATACGTCAGACGCTTAACCTCGGAACCAACACATGAAACTTCTCATAACCGGTGGCTGCGGCTTCCTGGGCAGCAATCTCGCCGCGCACGCAATCTCGCAAGGCCTGGAACTATGCGTGTTCGACAACCTCTACCGCCACGGCTCGCAGAGCAACCTGCAGTGGCTGCGCGGGCAAGGCCAGTTCGAGTTCGTGCACGGAGACATCCGCAACGCTAACGACGTACAGCGACTGATACAGCGGCTGCGCCCGGATGCAATTTTCCACTTGGCCGGTCAGGTGGCAATGACCACGTCCATCGCCGATCCGCGCATGGACTTCGAAGTCAACGCACTGGGAACGCTCAATATGCTCGAAGCGGTGCGTGCCCATGCGCCGGAGGCGGTGGTCATCTACTCCTCCACCAACAAGGTTTACGGCGACCTGGAGCAGTACCAGTACCGCGAGACCGATACCCGCTACGTCTGCGTCGAACACCCGAATGGCTTCGACGAGCGTACGCCGCTGGACTTCCACTCGCCCTACGGCTGCTCTAAGGGCTCGGCCGATCAGTACCTGCGCGACTACCACCGCATCTTCGGCTTGAGGACCGTGGTGTTCCGCCATTCATCAATGTACGGCGGCCGCCAGTTCGCGACGGCCGACCAGGGCTGGATCGGCTGGTTCTGCCAGAAGGCCAATGAACAGGCGGCACGGAATTACGCAGCCCCCTTCGACATCTCGGGCACGGGCAAGCAGGTCCGCGACGTGCTGCACGGCGACGACATGATCCGCCTGTACTTCGCCGCAGTGGGCCGTCCGGCCGCGCTGGTCGGCCGTGCCTTCAATGTGGGTGGGGGCGTCGAGAACAGCCTGTCCCTGCTGGAACTCTTCGCGAAGCTTGAACAGCACATCGGCAAGCCGCTCAACTTCCGGCGAGGGCCGGCACGCGAAAGCGATCAGCGTGTCTTCATTGCCGACATCTCGGCACTGCGCAAGGCACTGGACTGGCAGCCTGTCGTTTCGGCCACAGAAGGCGTCAGCCGGATGATGGACTGGACGGCGTCGTGCCAGACATGAAGGCAGCCCTGCGCCTCGCCTACCTCGTAGGCTGGGGCGCCAAGGTCGCCGCCGCCGGCCTCGCGCTCGTCAACACCCGGCTGATGCTGCAGGTGGGTGGAACGGAAGGCTTCGCAGCGCTGTCCATCGTGCTGTCGATGGCACCTTGGCTGGCGCTGTTGAACCTGGGCACACCCGGTGCGGCCCAGAATGCCATCTCGCGCCGTCGCGCCGCGGGTCTGGACGTCGTTGGCTACCTGCATTCGGCATCGACACTCAGCCTCGGGCTGCTCCTTGTCGCCATCCTGGTCGCAGTCGGCCTGGCATGGCCGCTGCATCATTGGGCGTTCAGCGACTTCGCCGGGGTGTCGCCGGTGGACCTCGCATGGCTACTGGTCGCGCTCCTTGGTAGCGCGTTCTCGGCCATCTTCAACCAGTTGCTCTTCGCGTTGGGTCGTCCCTTCTGGCCCAATCTAGCGCCTGCCGTTCAGGCTGGACTCACCACGCTGCTGCTCGCCCGGTTGCAAGACTCGGGCGACGTCGCCTTCCGCGACCTTTGTCTCGCTTACGGGTTGCCGCTTCTGCTCACACTTGCGGTCAGCGCCTTCCACGCAGGGCGCTGGCGCCCGCTGCGGATTCACGGCAGTGACGTTAAGGAAACGCTGCTGGCCTCCCGTGGCTTTCTGCTGTTCTCGGCAGCGTCCACGGCAACGCTGTCGGTGGACATGCTGATCATGTCCCGCCTGCTCAATGCGCACGATATCGCCACCTACGCCCTGATCAATCGCATTCTGAGCGTGTTGCTCGGCCTGCATGCCGTCGTGCTCGCAACCAACTGGGCCCCGCTATCCGAGTTGCATGCCCGGCGTAACGCCAGCGGTTTTTTCCAGCGCTTGCGCCGGGTACTGAGCATGGGCGTAGTGACCACACTACTGCCAGGCCTTCTCATTCTTGCCTTGGCAGACCGTGTGCTTCCTCTGCTGGGCGGCGCCGCACTGCTGCCTCTCGATCGGTCGGTGCTGTTGCTGGCCGCAGCTTACCTCGCGGCCCGTGTGTGGACTGATACCTTCGCGACCGCCCAACTGAGCACAGGTGCCGCGGGCTCCATGGGCATGGTGGTCCTGCTACAGATGATCGTGAGCATTTCGGGGCAGTGTCTGCTGGGCCAGCGCTTCGGGCCTGCCGGCATCTTTGGCGGTCTTCTCGCTTCATTTCTGATCACTGCGGCGTGGATCCTACCGGTCCGCCTGCGTCTCACTCTTCAACGTGCCGCTCCCCAGGACGAGAAACCCCAACACGCATGCTGAGCATTGTCATCCCCACCTACAACCGAGCTTCACTGATCGATGCCACCTTGGACTCGGTACTGGCTACGCTGCGGAGCGACGATGAAGTGATCGTGCGGGATAACCGCAGCACCGATGGCACGCCGGACGTCGTCCGGCAGCGGGTGGCCGCAGATGCACGCATCAAGCTCATCGAAGCCGCGAGCAACGAAGGCCCGGTGCGCAACTGGCTGCAGGCGATCGACGCCGCGCGGGGCGAGTTCACCCTGCTGCTGTTCAGCGACGACGTGCTACTAGGCTCCTCCTTCGCCGCCTTGCGCACGCAGTTCGAGACCTCGGACCACCATGTCGCTTTCGGTTCGGCCCTGATCGGCCCGGATATCGCCTCCGCCCTGCCCGAGTTCGTCTTGCAGCAGGGCACCTGCACCTTGCCCGCACGAGCCTACTTGCGCTACATGATCCGGCGCCTCGGATCGGTCCCGGTCAGCCCGGCTGCCTATCTTTTTCGCACGCAGGCGCTGCGCCAGGCCATGGTCAAAGCGATGACCGATCTTGGGCAGGACCGCGACGCGCTGGCGACCGGCGCAGGCATCGACCTGCTGATCGTGGCGCATGCTGTCATGTCCGCCGGCCAATGCCTGTACCGCGCCGAACCGCATGTGTTCTTCCGTCAGCATGACGGCTCCATGTCGACCGCACGGGAAGCTGTCGTCCAGCGGCTCTACCGCGAAAGCCGGGTGCTGCTGTCTCGCCACCACCAGAGCGCCGCCCACGCCGTGGCCACGCGTTGTGCCTATGCCCTCACCTGGCATGTCAGGCAGCTTCGACGCGCCATTGCGAGCCGGATCTGCTAAGAAGGCACTGAAGCCATGTCACCCTTGCTTCTCTATCTGGAAGACGCCCCCCTAGGCCCGCACGTGGCCGGCACCGGGCTGAGCAAGGCATTCAACGCCACGCTGAGCGGGCTCGTCTCGGACTCGACCCGCGTCTGTGTCGCCCAGACCCATCAATATGTGGCCCCTAGCCATTTCGCCCAGGAGTGGTGTGCCCAGCCGGCCTGGGCGGCCCCGCAAGCAGACTGGGTGCTCGCGCGCGTCTGCGCGCGACTCCCCTGGCCTTTAGCTCGCCGCACGGCGGCCCTGCATGGCCGCTGGCTGGCGCATCGACTGCGCGCCCGGATGCCAGGCCTGCTGCCGGCCGAAACGCGCGTGCTGACGCCCGTCGGCATTGATCCGTTGACATTGATTCGAGCCGAAGCGCTCTCCAAGGCCTTGTCCGCACATTTCGAACCCTATCTGGTCGATGATCTGCAACACCACCCCGCCAACGCCCACCTGCAGGACCACTTGGGCAAGGTCCTGACCGATGTACTGGGCCGGGCGTCGCGGGTCTACAGCATCACCGATGGACTCGGCGACATCCTGCGGCAGCGCCATCGCGTGCAAGCGCGCACGCTGCACCTGGTCGCCTCCGTCACGCCTGGATCACAGCCCGCCGAGGAGGATCTCGGCGCACCCATGCGCATCAGCCACTTCGCCTTCTTTCTGGGCAGCATCAACCATCTCTATGCCGAAGGGCTGAAGCAGCTGATCGATCTGGTCGGCCAGATGCGCCAAGCCTCCGGGCAGGACCTGACGATCCGGATGTCGTCGGCGTCCGAGCAGGTCCAAGCAGAGCTGGGGCAGGTCCCCCCCTGGGTGATCGTGGGGCCGATTGCCGATCACGCTGAGTTGAGCCGCCAGATAGCCGGGTCGACCTTCTGCTTTCTTCCCTACTCCTTCGACGACGGCGCTCGGAGCATGACCGAGACGTCCTTTCCCTCCAAGATGATCGACTACCTCGCATATGCGAGGGGCATCCTGGTCTATGGTCCCGAGTCTTGCGTACCAGTCCGGCTGATGGTGGATAACAACTTGCCACTGGTGGCGAGCACTGTCACGACGCTCAATCATTGCCTACAGCAGTTGGCTCTCGCACCCGTGGATCACAGCCCCGCCTACAAGCAGGCCATTGACCGCAATTTCTCACCTGCCGCGATGCGGGGGGCTCTCAACCTCAGCTAAGTCCGCGGACATGAACATGAATCTTCGCAGCGTACTTCGAGATTTCTATGACATCTTCCAGGATGCGAGCCGCCGCATCGTTCTGCTTTCAATCGGCGCACTGCCAGGCAAGCCCGGCAACAAGATCGCCGACGCGCCCCGGCGAAGGCTGCTGCGTATGATCGGTGTGAAGGTCGGATCGGGCTCGCAAGTCTCTCCCGGCTTCTTCGTCTTCAACAATGGCAAGACCCGGTTTGGGCACGACTGCCGCATTGGCTACAACTTTCGAATTTGGGATTTCAACCCAGTCGTCGTGGGAGACCGGCTGCTTGCCTCCCACAACGTGTCGCTCATCTGTGGAACTCATACGGCCGATCACCTCCGTACCAATGTTCCCGGTCCAATCACCATCGGTGATGATGTCTGGATCGGCGCGAACGTGGTCATCGTCGGTCCGGCCGTGATTGGCGATCGAGCCATCATCGGTGCGAACTCCTTCGTCACGGGCCACGTTCCCAGCGATGCCCGGTTTGGCGGCAGCCCTGCCAAATCCCTCACATTGCGGCCGGCCTCCAGCATCACGCCATCGACGCCGTCCCCATCGGCCCTCGGATGAAAGCTCTATCCCTCAGACAAATCTGGACCTTGTACCGGCATCGAAGGCTGCCTAGTGTCCAGACTACAGGCGGCTCCGGCCGGACTAGACCGCTGCGCGTTCTCATGACCATCGGTTTTGGCGCCATGTTCAGGGCGTCCGCGGCAAGACTGGTCGCCCAGGCTGAATCTGCAGGTTGGTTCGACCAGATCGTTTGTTTGACCGACCAGTCCACGACGCATGGCGTTCCAGATTTTCAGTCAAAGACGGCCGAACTTCGTCGGCAGCATCCGGCGGGATATGGGCTATGGTCGTGGAAACCCTTGCTGGTCAAGAACGTTCTTGCATCCTTGCCCGAAGGCGCACACCTTTACTACATCGATTCAGGCTGCGAGATTTCGCCCCTCGGCGAGGAACGATTCAACCAGTTAGATCAAATTCTCGACCAGCAAGCAGGACTCTTCTTCCAGATTCCATTTGTAGAAAAGGAATTCTCCAAACCGTCGCTCCTCGCCGAGTTCCCGACGCTGGCGGACACGCTCCAGGTGCAAGCCACTTGGTTTGGCATCCAGGTCTCGGCCCAAGGCCGAGCTCTGATCGACGAGTGGTTGACGCTCTGTTGGGAGTGGGACTTCGCGCGATTGAAAAATGATGCCGCCGCACCTGCAAGTGCTCATCGTCAGGACCAGTCGGTGCTGAGCTGCTTGCTGAAGTCTCGGTATCGTGAGTTGTCGCTCTTTCCCTGGGAGGACTTCTTTGCTCCGTGGCTCTATTGCAAGAACTCAGAAATCCTGTTGGCCCCAATCCACGCATTGCGCACCCGAGGTGACCGTAGCAGCCTGGCATCGCTGGTTAGCCGGTCGACCAAGCTAGCGTGCGAAGCTTCAAAGCGACAGGGTCCGGTCATTCGTTTCGCTCGCGAGTTGCCCCTACGCCTGAAATGCCTCGCCAAAGACGAACTGGTCATCCTCCTCAACCGCCTGCGCCGCTGAATCATGAACAGCGCTTTGCTTCTCATGCTGGGGTTGTCCTCGCGAACACACAAGCCGAATCCCAATGACTAGTTCCACCATGTGCGTCGCCTCCGGCGAACTCTCGCCGTCTCAGCATAGCCAGCCGCAGGTCATCCTGTCAGTGGTCTGCGCGGTTTTCAATGGCTCCGCGGTAGTCAGCGATCTGCTTCGCTCCTACGAACTCCAGCGGCGCCACGACGTCGAATTGGTCGTTATGGATGGTGGCTCGACTGACGCTACCGTGGATATCGTCAACGCCTCGAACCTGGCCGATGTGCTGGTATCTGACCGCGACAACGGCATTTATGACGCCTGGAACAAGGCAATCGCTCGATGCAATGGAACCCACGTCGCCTTCATCGGCGCCGACGATGTGCTCGCAGATGGCTGCCTGCAGCACCTTGTCGAGGCCTGCCGGTCCGCACCGTCATCGACGAATATCATTGCCGGATTCAATATTCTCACCCGCGAACGTATGCCCGTGCAGCTCCTGGGTGAGTCCTTCAGTGCCTCGCGAGTCCATCGACGCATGCCGATGGCGCACGTGATGAGCGCACACTCTCTCGCCTGGCTTCGCAACATAGGCGGTTTCGATGCAAGCTTCCGTTCCGCAGGAGACTATGAGTTGCTGCTCCGTGCCAACAGTTCGCTGGTCGTAACGACCATCCCTCATATCCTGGCGTATATGGAGGATGGCGGCACCAGCCGCAAGCGGTGGCTACCCCACGTGGAATGCTGGAGAGCCCGCCGCAAGAATGGCATGGGCATCTGCCGTGCTGGGGCGTTGTTCATCAGGGCCGTGATGGGCGCACGGCTGCGCGAGATGGGGCAGAGGTAATGTGGCGAGCATTGATTCTTGTCCTCTACCTGCTGGATGAGATCATCTCCAAGCAATTGCCCGTCAGCAGTGGCACCTACGCCGTAGCCTTGTTGCTGCTGGTATGGAGAAACCATCCACTCAAAGTATCTTCGCGGCGGCTCACACGATTCGCTGGGGGCGTGGCCGTGCTATTGGTCGCAGGTGCCTGCGGCGGCGTGATGTCCGGCACGCCCGTCGGAGCATTTTTCCTAATGACCCTCGGGCTGCTTTCGATGTTATGGCTGATGGGAACGACCAACCCAATCCACTTGCAACTGATCACGCCACAGGCGGCCTTCGCCGGACTGCTGATCAGCGCAATATTTCTTTGGATCTCTCGACTGGTCGGCCTTGATGCGTTTGCACTTCTGACCGGGGACATTCCCAGTCGGCCCGCCGGATTGTTTGCCGAGCCCAGTCACTTGGCGCTTTATCTTGTTCCGCTAGCGGCAATCGCGTGGGTGCGCGCGCCGAATCGCCGCTGGATCGCGCTGCTATGGGTTGTCTTGGCTGTGGGAGCCTTTTCCCTCACGCTCGTGTTTACCACCCTATTGGTCATGGCCATAGCGGCGTGGGCTGAGCAACCCAAAGATAGATTCCAGAAAAGACGCCTCGTCACCTTTGTCTTGGCGTTACCGCTGGTGGCTGGCTCACTGAGCTTGTTGTCGGTCGGTGACGTTCCGGTCATCGACTACGTGTCCAGCCGCCTCGGGGGGCTGGCAATTGAAGGTGATGATGACACCCACAACATCTCCTCTTTGGTAGTCCTTCAGGGCTTCGACTTGGCTCAAGAATCATTCACAGCTAGCCGCGGCATGGGTGTCGGCGTGGGGAATCTCGGCACGTCGCCGGAGTTAGTCAAAGACAATATCTACCGCGATATTCTCAACACCCTGCTGCCTAATGCGGCCGACATCAATCTTCGCGACGGAGCGCTTCTGGCCAATAAGATCGTTGGAGAATTTGGTATCTTTGCTCTCATGCTCCTTTGGGCCCTCTTCACTGGTCTGAGACGCCTGCGTCGTCTCTCCGACAGTGCCACCAAGAGATATCACGCGGCATTTTTGGCGACGGCTGTCAGCCTGATCGCCATCCGCGCCCTACCTTATTTCGCGGCCCCCACCTGCCTGGCTATCGTCTCCATGGCAGCCCTCGCTTCCCCAAAACGGGTTCAGTCAGGTACCACCGGCAAAGCCGGTGGCTTGTTTCGTGAGCCCCTCAAAGGGGCCTGAAATCAGCGCCTAAAGGCGCAACACCAATGGCGCCACCCGCCACCGCGGTCAGACCGAATCTCAGATCCTCACCGACCCAATTCGTCACCCTGCGCAGCTTTCAACACCAAATCACGACCGCACCACACGGTCAAACCTATGTGAGTCCCCCGGCAAAGCCGGGGGGCTTACCTCGATTAGTTAGCGTATCCCGCTCCGCATGACACGCAACGTGTCTGACAACCATAAATCTGAGAACCATGAACATCGATCGCCAACAACTCGCCACACTGATCTCCGAGCGCCTGGGCGGCCGGCGGGAATCGCTACAACGGCAATGGAAGGAATCGGGCGGAAGCCACTTCGTCATTGACGACCTTCTGGACCCGGCCCTGACCCGCGAGATCTACAACCGCTTCCCGGAACCGTCAACGATGATGGTGCGTCGCAGCCTGCGTGAGTTCAAGCACGTGGCCGCGCAAATGGACAGTTTCGACTCCATCCTGGAGGAGATCGTCTTCGGCTTCCAGCAGCCCACGGTGCTAGACGAAGTGGGCCAGATTGTCGACTCTGACGACCTGTTCCCGGATTCGCGCCTCTATGCAGGCGGTATCAGCCTGATGACGCCGGGCCAGTTCCTGAATCCGCACCTCGACAACAGCCACGACGCGACGCGGCAACGCTATCGCGCGCTCAACCTGCTCTTCTACGTGACGCCCGACTGGAAGAAGGAATCCGGCGGACATCTGGAGCTGTGGCCACAGGGCGTTGACGGCCCGCAGACTGTCATCGAGAGTCGCTTCAACCGCCTCGTCGTGATGGCAACGAACCTCACCTCCTGGCATTCAGTCTGCGAAGTCCGCGGCGAGCGCCGGTGCTGCGTTTCCAATTACTACTTCTCCGACAAGCCCCCAACGGGCGTTGAGTATTTCCATGTGACCTCGTTCCGCGGTCGACCGGAGCAACCGCTGCGGGATCTCGCGCTGCGTACCGATGCGGCGCTGCGCTCGGGCATTCGCAAGATCTTTCGCAAAGGCATTGTCGAGACCCGGCATATCTACAAGAAATGAGCGTGGCCAAGCGTACCCAGAAGCGCTCACCTGTCGGACTCTACGGACCCCTGCACGCGTGCTGGATCGCCGTTTGCATTGTCTGGACGCGGCTCTTCTTGCGTCCGTGCCGGCTGGTGAGGCTGCCCATCGCCGTCCGCGGCAAACGGAACATCAACTTCGGCGAAGGCTTCGTCTGTGGGTTCATGGTCCGGCTCGACGCATTCGGAGGCCCGGGCTGCATCAGCTTCGGCAGAAACGTCGAGCTGAATGACTTCGTCCACATCGGCAGCATCGGCAGCATCACGCTCGGCGACGAAGTGATGATCGCCAGTCGGGTCTTCATCACCGATCACGACCACGGCATCTATGCAGGCGACGGCGATCACAGCGACCCCGCCACCACGCCACGAGCACGGCAGGAAGTCTGCCGCCCGGTCACGATCGGCGACAGGGTCTGGATCGGCGAAAACGTTTCCATCCTCCCGGGTACCCAGATCGGAGACGGCGCCATCATCGGCGCCAACTCCGTGGTCAAGGGCATCATTCCCGCCGGTACGATCGCTGCCGGCATACCGGCAAGGGTGATCAAGCGCTACGACGCCGCGCTCGCCAAGTGGGTGAAGGCGTGAGCCCGCAAAAGACCCTCGTCATCTCGGCAGTCAACTTCACCGAGGGTGGGCCGCTGACGGTGCTGAGAGACTGTGTGGAAACCGCCGCACAGGTCCTGCCGGACTGGCGGATCATCGTGATGGCGCACGACGCTGCGCTGCTGCAGACGCCCGGGATTGAAGTGCGCGCGTTTCCCCAGACAAAGACCAGTTGGCTGAAGCGAATTGCACTGGAGTGGGTCGGCTTCAAGCGGATATCCGAGGAACTCGACCCGGACCTCTGGCTGTCACTTCACGACATGACGCCACGGGTCAAGGCGCGACGGCAGGCGGTGTACTGCCATAACCCTGCGCCTTTTTCACGGCCCACGCTCCGGGACAGCTGGTTCGAACCCAAGTACCTGGCGTTCGCTCTCTTCTATACACGCCTGTATGCGAGCTTCATCTCTCGCAACCATGCGGTGATTGTTCAACAGCAATGGCTGCGCGAGGAGTTCCAGCGACGCTTTGGCATCCGGCGCGTGATCGTGGCCTATCCGCAGACGGAAGTGGCGCGAACGGACATCGGCAGGTCCGACGCTAGACCTGTTCGCTCGCCGGTCTTTCTCTACCCCGCCATTCCCCGCTGCTTCAAGAACTTCGAGATCATTGGCCAGGCTCTGGCAATTCTGGAGCAAGACCCGACTTGGTCGGGCACGGTTCGCTGGACAATCGATGGGACGGAGAACCGCTATTCCCGCTGGCTGAAGGCGCACTTCGGGCAACTCAGGAGCCTGCAATGGATCGGGCGGCAAACCAAGGATGCCATGCAGCAAGAGTACGGGCGCGCAACGTCCCTGCTGTTTCCGTCCAGGGTCGAAACCTGGGGCTTGCCGATCACCGAGGCCAAGCAGGCGGGCCTGCCGTTGCTGGTAGCAGATCTGCCCTATGCTCGCGAGACAGTCGGCAGCTACGATCAGGCGGCCTTTTTCGATCCGCGGGATCCGGCAGCACTAGCCTCTTGCATGCGCCGGGTCTCGGAAGACCTGCCTCTCTTTGCCGCAACCTGCGCTGCGAACCCATCCGCACCTTACGCCGAATCCTGGCCCAGCCTGCTGCGCTTGCTCACGGCCGACCTGTAGACCATGTCAAACACCGTTTCCGCTTCCCTCGTCCTCTTCAACAATGCGCCGGAGATATACGGGGAAGCCTTGAAGTCATTCATCGGCTGCCAAAACGCCGGTGTGCTGGTCATAGTCGACAACTCGGCTGAGCCTCTGGTGCATCCGTTCTTCCAGCACGCCCAGGTGAAATACATCCACGCGGGTACCAACCTGGGTTTTGGCGCTGGCCACAATCTGGCACTGGCCCACCTACCCGCTCAGGCGCCGTATCACCTGTTCCTGAATCCGGATGTGAAGTTCGATGCAGCCGTCCTCCCCGCGCTGGTCGACCGGATGGACGCGGTGCAGGACATCGCCGCCATCATGCCGCGCATCAACTTCGAGGACGGATCGCTGCAACGGCTCTGCAAGCTGCTGCCCACTCCCGTTGACCTGATCCTGCGCAGGTTCATCCCCGTGCGCAGGATCCAGACCTGGCTCAACGAACGATACGAGTTGCATGGCCTCTCGCAGGACACACTCAGCGACGTACCCACGATTTCCGGCTGCTTCCTCATGACCCGTCGCGCTGCCTTGGAGGACGTCGGTGGCTTTGATACCAGGTACTTCATGTACATGGAAGACGTTGACTTGGTTCGCCGTTTGAATGCCAAGGGCCGGGTTGCCTACGATCCGACGGTCAGCGTTGTCCACGTCTATGCCAAGGGTTCGTATCGAAACCGCAAGTTGCTTGGATACCACCTAGCCTCTGCCATTCGCTACTTCAACAAATGGGGCTGGTGGTTTGACAGCGAGCGTCGACAGCGAAATTTCTCGACCTTGCAGGGGCTGCGCAAGCCCCGGGGAACGCCGCCCGTCTATTGAACCCGGGAATCCCCGTCGTCGCGGGGACGCAGGACAAACGCGGGCACGTGATCCGGGTTGAATTGCCCGCGAGAGGACGCCTGCGCGAATGGCGGTGAATGGTCGCCGACAACCACGATCAGCGGTGGATTTGCGCTCGCTGCGGCTTCTGCCGAAATGCTGGACAAGACCTTGCCGGTCTGGGAGACCCATTGGCATACATCGTCGCCCAGGCTTGCGGACTCGCACAGGCGGCGGGTTTCGGCAGCGATTGGCTTGGGCTCCAGCGGCAAGTGCGTATTGAGGGTGAGAAGGTAGACGAACTGCCGGCTCGCCGAGGCAATCTGGAAACTCCGATGAATGAGATCGTCATCACACAGGCCTCGAAATGCCCCACCGCAAAGCGGCAGATGCTCGCTCTGAAATGACTCGGCAAAGCGCAGCTGACTGAGCCCTATCGCACCCCACCAGTCTTGACGGTCGAACATCCTTTGGGAGAAGCCATGCAATCCCGTTGTAGCCCAGCCATGCGATGCCAGGCGCGCGGGCAGGCAGTGCTGACCGGCGGTGCTGTCCATGCGCCGGTACGTACCCTTCAGGTCGCACAGTGCACGCAGTTCCCCGGACGTGGTCGCCCCCTGGAACGGGATCGTGTACTGGCTCAGTTGGTAGCGAGATGCCAGCGAAGCCGGGTAAACCTGCGAAGCCAGCCATCGCGCGACGTTTGCTCCATCGGGAACTCCCATCGACTCGACAAGGACGAAGACAATGGAACGTTCGGGGTGCTTCAAGGCCCAGTCCTCCACTTGAGCCACGCTGGCCACGGAACTTCCGGGCGGCAGCGGGGACAAGGGGTCGGCATCGCGCGAACTCAGGATCCGCAAAGCTGTCATCGCGGCGGGACTGCCGGCAATGTTCGCGGCAAAGCCTCGCACATCGCGCCTGGACACGATGGACGAGCCATTGAATACGTCAGCGGTGAACAGCAAAAGGCCAAGCGCCGCCACGTGCAACCAGTCACCTCGCCTTTGCTCCCGTGTGACCCAAAGCAAAGCCAGGCAAACAGCGAACGGGAGCGTGACCAAGGCCACCTGCCAGCTGAGATAGTTCTCGATCCGCACTTCGCTCAGGAAACGACTGGCGCGCAGAAACTCCAAGGTGTTCGTGAAATGAAAGGTCAGCGATTGACTGGTCAGAGCATCCAGCGCCCAGGCCATGACGATCAGCACGAGACCCCAGCGCGGCATCATGGCCATGAACATCAGTCCGATGATCATGTCGAGGTTGAACACAGGCCGCGCGATCGTGAGCCATGTGCCCAGGATCCAAAACGCGCCATTGGCCAGCGCAAGCGCAACCGCGGCCTGGGCGAATCGCCGTAGTTGACCGAAGAATGTCGTCATGTGCTGAGTTATCTTGTTGTCGGTTTTTCCGTCGTGGCGCCCATCCCGGGGCAATCCATGGAGCTGAGGACATAAGCCCCTTGTGCACGCAGGGCCGCGGCTTGAGCCCAGCCCAGGCAGTCATGCACGGGGTGGACATAGAGACTCAAGCCCGGCGGACGCTCTGTATAGGCTGGGACCCGTTGAATCGGCATCGTCAACACATGAACGCCCACTCGGGCAGCATGCCGGGCGACGTGGTTGACCGACCGATAGGCCAAATAGGCCGTGACCAATGGCCCCGGCAGTTCGGGGCTCGCATTTTGCCAGGCGTTGAAGAGCGCCAGATGAGCGGGCCGATACAGCTGGAAAACCAGCTGACTCGCCTTGCCTCTGAGACGCGCGGCTTCCACGATCTTCGCTCCGGTGGTTTGGAAATCCGTCTTGATGTCCAGTACCAGCCAACTGTCCGCGGGCAGTGCGTCCAGAAGGCTTTCGAGTCGGCATTCACCGGTTTGCCAAGGGGCGGGTGCCGCCGGGCCATGGTGACAGCGGACGATGCCGGCATTGAGGCTGAGATCGACCTCGAAAACCCGAAATCCAAGCGCGTGGGCACGTAACATCGCGGGCAATGTATTGGCGCCATTGCCCGCCGCCTCACCCAATGCATGAGCGACGCGAACGGTGCCCGGCGTGACGGATGTCCATCGATAGTCCTGGGGCCGCTGCAGGACATCGGCTTGCCGCCAGTCCTCGCCTTCGTGGAACCGGCCTCTGATCTCGAACAGGCGCTCGCCGAGGTAGTCTTGGTCCAGGGCATGGAGCGCCTTTCGACCAGCTGACGACACAGCAAATCCCAGCACTGCCACCAGAGCGCATGCGGCAAGCACCCGGAACCTCGGCCTTGAGAGGCCAGTCAATTCCCCCGAATCACCCACCACGCTGCTCCAGTTGAGGCAAGGCCTGAAGTCGACGGTTCATCTATCGGATCCGCCTTGGGTGCCGTACAGGGGTTTGTTGCTCATGGGAAAAGGGCTGGTTGGGGGTTGGCTCGGTCAATGCCACATTCGCTGTTGCGATCACTCGGCCTGCCGATTCAGGCCAAACATATTTCATTTTAGAGAGCCGGCCATATCGCCTCGGTACCCCTCTACGGGCGATCGCGGTCAGGCTGCCCGCCCGATACGTCCCGCGCATCACCAGCTGCAGGCACCACCGAAAATATCGCGGGACAGGTGCCTCTGCTCAACCTCGAATAGGGTGGGACTGCAGGCTGGGATTTGGTCGGGTCATAACAGGCGATGCGAAGCTCCTGGCAAGTCGTCGGTAGGGTGTAAGCGGCTTGGCATGCCATCTTGAAGTCGGAGGGTGAGCCACCAACGATCGTGTCCACGATCAACTCATGATGGACACGATGACTACGGACAAGAAGCTAAATCGCAGGAACCACAGCGCGGCGC
>Ga0307515_10004348_pt1 | contig 29395 bp, 25 predicted proteins | sample 17_EM_MG_FD_194513 | JGI IMG/M metagenome (GOLD analysis project Ga0307515, IMG submission 194513) | Populus trichocarpa ectomycorrhiza microbial communities from riparian zone in the Pacific Northwest, United States - 17_EM | ecosystem: Host-associated > Plants > Roots > Unclassified | place... | reverse complement strand
AAATCAAGCAGACTGGCTTTGAGTGAGGTTTCATTGTAAGTTAAGCTTTGTTTTTGCTACGCGTTGTGCCTCTGTTTCTGCGTTGGTGCTACAATATGCCTAGCTCCGCCAAGGTTTGCACTGCAAAAGCCCTACAGCTTTGCCTTCCTCCAACAAAGTTCGTGTAGATGCTTATCTGTCAACGCTCATAATCGTTGAAGAATCGCTGCAACTCCTCACTTATTTAATCAATCCGTTAGCCATATCGCTATTTGATCGCGTCCAACCTAACAAATCAAAGGTTGTGCGACCCAAGAGCTTTGTGAGTAGGTGGAGGCAAGCGCTAGTTCTTCCCAAATCCCGAATTCGGATCAATGAATATCGATTAATCAACAATAGGTGCAATAGTACTCTTATTTGGGTCGCAAGATTCTAAATGCAGGGCTAGCTGTACCGACACCTCAGTCTACTTCAGAAGACGTAACTAGGATACAGCTACAGACAGTGGTTACTTCCAGAAATGCAACACCCGAAAATCGTTCACTAGCGCCACCGAATCCCGAGACGATAAATGCTTCCGAGCAACACCACGCGGAACATGCAAAAACCTAAGGCTATCACTATTTCTTGATTCCAAACTTAGCGCTTCAACCGCAATTACAGACGAACCGCTCGCGAACAACCCCAATGACACTGTCTGGAGGCTTATTAGGAAATGCATCACAAACATCAAAATCCACCCCATTCTCATTGCACTCCTGAAGCTAAGCAACGCTATTATCATTGCTGGTTTAGTATCTGCAACAATTGTATAGGCTATAAACTCTTACAATGTCGACAACGCGGCGCTGAAACTATCAGCTGATGCAAACGAGTTCAGGCATCCCAATAGTCTGTCCCGTCCGTCCAAGGCCTTACCCGAGACCAGACTAAAGTTTTCGGAGCTTAAGATTTCAGGGCTGGACGGACCAGGGCACTTCATGACAAGACTACAGGACTGTAGGCCCTACAGTCCATTAATTGCCTCCCACACAGAAATTGATATTCAGTTTAGTGAAGCTTAAAATCCCCGATTTGGTACAAGTTCATCTCGGCTGAAGATTTTTTCCGGGATAATGTGTCCCGGAACTCTCATTCCCGAGCCGGATATACTATATCCGACCCTGGTCAAGACTACGGTCATCTGTACCGAGCTCTAGTCCTAAAGATTTCTACTAGAGATGGACTAGTCCCGCTACACTTATGCTCTAGACGGGCCCCGAAAGACTGTAGTCCGGGCAGACAGTTGGGAGCCCTGAACGAGTTAGCAAAAATGGAAGCTAGACTTTCGTTAGTCCAGTTCTGCTTAGATCACTATGTATGTGCCCGTTCGCAAATAGCTATTTGGTAAGAAGGCTAATGACAATTGCCGATACATCCAAAAGTACAACGAAAAGACATGCAATATCTTTCACAATTAGACAGTACTTCCGGACATTGTAAGGAAGCTCGATCCAACAAGAGATCTGAACAAAGGTACACCGGGGCAGGGTCCAGGTGGGGGAGAGAACCTGAAGCCACAACCTCCTTGGGATAAAAAATCAGAAGGCCTCCTAATTGGGATAGTGGGTACTGTTATGATCATTATTACGGTCGTCCAAATGTATTTACTCTACAGGGATTCCAAAGGTTTTGATGAAGAAAGGGTACACGAGTGCAGAGCTAGAGTTGCGTCGATAGTATGGTCCAGCTTGACTGAGGGCTAGTGGAAGCGAATTGGCGGGCGGGAATTGACCGACGGCTAGTGGGGGCGAGCAGCAATGGCCATCGGCTGGCAAGGGCGAGCAGCAATGGCCATCGGCTGGCTAGGGCAAGCAATTTGGCCGATGGAAGGGACGGAAGATGGTGGCCGAAACCTTGAGCTTGAGCCGAAAGTTTAAGCTTGAGCAAGAACACGGGCTCGGGCCGGAGCAAAGCACGAGCACAACCAAGAGTCGGAGCAAGCGCCAGAGCCAGTGCTCCGCCAGAAGCCCAGCCCGGGCCACAACCCGAGCTCGAGGATATGCGCCAGAAGCCGAGGGATGGAAGGGAAGTAAGGAGGCCAGGAGCGAGGGAGAAGGTATATAAAGAGGAGCGGAGCGGCAGGGGTTGAGGCAAAGCAGCGCATCCAGCTTCAAAAAAAAAAAAAAACACACAGCATCTTCTCATACTCTCTCATACTCTCTCATACAAACACTTCTCCCGCACTTCTTCTCACTGCCCCCCCCCGATCCAAAAAACACAAAACAATGTCGTCAAACTCCAACTTCACCTACAGCCATTCAAGCAACGGAAGCCAGGCCTCGGACCCCGGCAGCAGCAGCGGCACTGGTCGCCAGCTCCGCAGCAGCACCCGCAGACACGACACCGCCCCAGCGTCCCAGTAGATGCAGGGCGACCCCGCCCAACACCTAGGACACAATCCACCTCGCGCAAGACAGAGCGACCGCCCCGAGCACACAGTCAGGCACAAGCGGCCAGAACACACCTGATGTCGACATCAACATCATACTCCGAGCCCTCACAGCGGCTCTCGAAGCCCAGCGCAGACCAGGCCCCGCAGCAACCCCGAGCACGCATGGCATAGCAACCACGGGCACCGGCGCGATAGCCGAACTACCAGGTAATGACCCCATCCTCCTTTCAATCCAAGAGATATTCCCAGCATTGGACACAGCAGTCGTGCAGTCCATATACACAAACAAGTTCCAAGCCGCAAACCTCCTGAAGCTCGAAGCTTCGTTCTCCTACAAAAAGAAACGCCCACAATTTTACTCTTTTGGCACGGGAGAAGCCAGCCTCAACCTCTCCACGACCTGCAGAGACGTCGACCTTGAGGAATACGAATTGATATCCCACTTGATGCGCCCATTCTTGGTCTATGGCGTAATCATATGCATATTCGCACCGCCACCACAAAAGCTCCCACTCTCCTTTGCCATCATGACATACGTACCTACACTCTACGAACACCTCCACACCCACACATTGGACAGTGTACGAAAATTCCACATCGTATTCCACCAAAAGAGAATAAGCCGAGGCGTATACGAACCATCAGGCTGGAGCACCCCCAACCACGGCCTCGAGACGGCCCAACTCTTCAAACGTATGCCCGCTGATAATGCCCACCCCACAAAACAAGCACACACAGCTGGGGCTCCGCACGGCCCAGCCAACCGCAGCAGTTCCAGCGACGAGATATGCAACAACTACAACAAAGACACCTGCACCTACCCGACCTGCCGCTACACTCATGCCTGCGCGATATGCGACGGACCTCATCCAGCCACACAGTGCAGCCAAAAGCAAGGCGCGCCTCTAAGCCAGTGCATATCCCAGCGGCCATAGGGACTGGCAGGGCCCCCAACAGACAAAGGGACGACGCCCCCGCGGCTCTGGAGCCCTCAACTCGAGTTTCCGTTCACACTCACAGACACCTGCCAACCAAACGTCAGAAACCGCGGACCTCTACTCGAAACAGGATGGGATCATTGGCTACAGAAATACCCAAACCCAGGCCTACGAAACGCGCTCATAGACATAATCCGCTACGGAGCGTTCATCGGCTATACAGGCCCCCCGCAATTCCTCTTTGGGAAAAACTTGCCATCGGCTCTCAACAACCCCACTTCAATCACGAAAGACATCAAAAAACGCGCATCCACCAGCCAAATCCTCAGACTCACAACCCTGCCAGCCAAATACATAGCATCACCACTTCGACTGGCTCCGAAGCAAGATGGCACGTGGAGGAGAATCCACCACTTATCAGTGCCAAGCGGGCACTCAGTCAAAGACTATATACCCCAAGCGTGGGGGACACTCACATACACACGATTGGACGACGCCGTAGCCGTGGTACAGGCCTCCGGGCCCGGAGCAGTCTTAATCAAACGAGACCTCGCAGACGCATTTCGCCACATCCCGGTGCACCCCGACGACTGGTGGCTACTAGAATTCGGCTGGAGGGGAACATGGTGGTGCGACCAGTTCCTCCCATTCGGCTGCCGCACATCGCCAGCCATCTTCGACCTCTTCGCATCAGCCTTGGAATGGATCCTCCAAACCCAACGGGGTTGCGAACATACACTCCACTGCCTTGACGACTTCCCCGCCATTTTCCCGCGCTCCGCAGCATCAGACGCACCAGACAGGTACAAAGGAGACTTCAGTCAGATCTGCAGCGACCTGGGATTCCGAGTCAAAGAAGAAAAGAACGAAGAGGGACACTGCATCAGATTCCTCGTCATAGAAATCGACACACAAGCAATGGAGGCACGCCTGCCGCCCGACAAGTACGAGAAAGCAACGGCACTGGTCAACTCCACACTCGCACAGCACTCAGTAACACACAGACGCTTGGAAATGACCGTTGGTTTCTTGTCATTTGCCTCCAAAGTGGTGCCAGCCAGCCGCCCCTTCCTTTGTCGACTCTATGACGCCCTCACAGCGACATCGCGAACCCACCACATTCGAGTCTCGTCAGAGATCAAGAAGGACCTCTCCTGGTGGCAGACGTTCCTCCCACAATGGAACGGGACCCCACTCCTACACCACCCACAGCAGATCTTACGGCTATGGACAGATGCATCTGGACAGAAAGGGATCGGGGGCTATTTCCTCAGACCAGGAGAAACCCTGTCTAGCATACACACACCGGCCCAGCTCTTCAGTACCACGGTCCGACAGCGGCATAAAGCCAAACACATCAACATCAAAGAAATGTACGCAGTGCTACCTGCACTGCGCACCTGGACAACCAAGTCCAGAGCCGGTAGGATCAAACTGCACTGCGACAACGAGGCAGTCGTGGCAGCACTCGCAAAGGGAAGCATCAAAGGCCAGGCAATCAGCCCGCTCCAGCAAATAGCCATGCACATAGTACTCCACGATATCGAGCTACACTGCATATGGATCCCGACCAAGGAAAATGCTCTTGCTGACACACTCTCACGATGGGACACAGAAAAAATCGCTAACCTCTGCCCAAATTTACAGTAGATACAATCGCAAACAACGCACCAGACACCTGGTACGAGGATTGCAACCTCCCCCCCCAGGCCGCACGACATCTCTGGTGGGGACTCAGCTCTCAGACCTGACGCACATATACAACACCAAGAAACGACTTCGTCCACTTCTGCGCAGTACGAGGAGTCACGCCCTGCCCAGCGTCCGAGCAGCTGCTCGCACTGTGGACCACCAAACTCGGCGAACGCGGCCTGCGCACAAAGACCATCAAAAGCTACCTCACAGGCCTAAAGTCACTCCACATCGACCTCGGGCTCAGCACCAAGCCATTTGGCAACCATTGCCTACAATGCATCATCAGAGGAATCAACCGATTCCACGGCAAACCGAACAGGAAGAAGCGCCTTCCAATCACACGTGGCCTCCTCATCCGCATCCTCTCATTGCTAGACACAAACGACCCCCACGATGCGAACCTCTACGGCCCCTTCTGCTTCGCACACGCCGGATTCCTGTGGGCAGGCGAAATAACATGGACAGCGAACGCCCTAATCCATGGCCACACGGAATTCGCACAATGGAACCTCACCCGAAGATCTATCAAATTCAAGGAGGACCAGCTACTACTCAAACTGCCAAGCTCGAAAACGGACCCCTTCCGCAAAGGAGTCACGGTCACACTGTCGGCATCGAGTGACGCCGCCTGCCCAGTCACGGCCATGCGGCACCTTTACGAACTCTGTCCAAGCTGGACCCCACTTGCCCCTCTCTTCGCCCGCCCCCCGGGGGATGGCCCATGAAGCGAAGCATTCACACGAGAATACCTGATCCAGCACCTGCGGGAACTGCTGGGACAGCTGGGAGTCAGGGGAGCATACTCGGGACACTCGTTCTGAAGGGGATCAGCAACCTCAGCCAAGGCAGCGGGGCTAGCCGACAACGAAATCCAACTACTCGGCCGATGGTCATCAAACGCGTACCAAGCCTACATCGACTACCACCCCGAGGAAGTCTTCCAAATCGCCCGCTGCTTCCAAAACTCACCAGAACACTCCCCATAACACCCCCTCCACATCATTTGGGGGCTGCCGCCGCAGTTGGGAGAGTCCAGGTGGAGCGGTGGCCACAGCAGCCGCCCCCGCTCCCCCCAGGCGGCACCTCTGTTTTACGCGTCGTTTACTGTTTCGTTCTGGTCTGATTTGGTGACGGTTCTAGCATGGGAATGGTCTTTTGTATATGAGAAAATAAGAAGCACGTACGAAGGGAAGAGCGAGTCCACTAGGTAAGCACTTATTGTTAGCTAGAGCATTCCCGTCATCCCATGGGCGTCAAGAGTTTTCACTTTAGCTTTTTTGTACCAGCTGTGGGTAGGTACGCATGCAGGGTTTTCGGTGAAGGATATTTTGGTGACGCATATCCGTTATGAGTTGAAAATTGATGGCTATTATACACACTACCACTCTGGGACGCTAGATTATATAAAACACCCATCGTTTGAAAAATATTATACAATACCTCTCCCTTCTGACAAAAAGTAACGACAAAATGCCTGTTACAGGTGTACATGATGTTATAGGTCTGATACACGGTCACAGCTGCAGGGGCTGATGCCTCCTGTATATATCTCAAGTCTTTCTCCTTCTCTTTTCTCTGTACCATAGAATACACGCACACGGTTCTCCCCAACTTCCATATCGTAACAATGCAAAAAACCAGTAATAGCAGTGATAACTGATGACTCTTGTTTGGTGGTAGGCTATAATTCTTTGTCATATTGTGAAGTTAATATTAAAACAATTGATGACTCTCGGCGGCAAATAGATGTGTCTGCCATGGCATTAGGTCGTTCCGGTGTCACTACCAGGTATCACAGCATTTGAATAGTAACTTATGAATTTAATGCTGCCATATTACAATTAGAACTTTAAAATACCTTAATGAAAAATGAAATTATCACTTGCACTTATGGAGCTTTTTCATCATAGGGGAGGGATATTCTGTATAATATTTTCAAATGAGGGTAGCTTATATAATACAGCTCTCCAGAGGGGTAGTTTATATAAAAACCGAGGAATTAAGGATTCGAGCATTAGTCCCAAAATCTACAACTGTTACTGCACCCGCCATTACTCCAACTGCATCAAGTATCAATTCGAAATTTTGTCCAACACCCCAGACCACATCCGAGACAAAATTCCCTTCGAGTGGACATTGAGAATTCAAGGTATTTTAGACACTGTAGTGCCGGCATTCCCGCATCTCAGTTGTACGGAACTGATACCCATCCGAATTGTGATGTTTCAAGCAGTATGTTTGATGCGGTACTATTTTGCTCGTTGGCCCGCCAATCAAATTGATATCACAGTGATCTTTGCATCCCGCTGGACATCTGGGGCTTTATCTTCAATGATGGTTGCCGCGAAGGTACTGCGCCAATTTGCCAATTCCAAGCGTTCAAGGAGCATGGATACCTTTCTTGTCTATAGGGGAGATCTGAATATCTGTTGCACGCACATGTAAGAGATTCTGGAAGATTCATTGACAATATTGGCACCGTCCTACATCTTTAAGAGCCCGGGTTTCGGGGATGCATCATAAAGTCCTACTCGGTTCACTTACCGACGTGAGTCCGGATAGTTACTTTTGGCCGTCAATCTTATGCCGTCACTTATGACATTCCGAACATCGGTCTCTTATTGTTAGATATGGAAGCGAGGAAATCGATTAAGTAGGATGTGCACCACTATCACGACTCTTCATCAACTACCCACAGAGACCCAACCAAAAAGCTATACTACAAACATCCCTAGTTTCGAGAACGCAGTGTGTGCTCTGTGTACTGGCTCCACCATGGGCTACGACCGTGAGCGAATGCATGGAACAGGTTGGGGGGACGCAAGCAAGGACTCTAGCTAGGAGATAGCCGAACGAGGGTCATGATCTGGTACGGTTGCGGTTCAAGGTATCTCAAGTCGGAGAGATGTGTGTTTGCGCAATTGGTAAGGAGTATTGCTAGATAAGTGATAGAATACATTCTTAAAAATTATTGTGAGAGAGGGAGGATGACTCTCGGCTTACTTCAGCCTCCACCGACACATCATGATTGCAATACCCTAGTCTCCACCTCCGTCTGTCGTAGTTCGAATCTTACCAACTGTTACCTACTCAATAGCGAACGAATGGCCTCTCCAAATTTGGGGCAATCTAGCTCCAAGTGAGAGTAATAATGGATAATGGTATTAAGATAATATCATCTGGCGCAATCTGGCCGCCAGCGAGGTCTACTGGCCTGGTGATCGTCCAAACTTCAGTTTCCTCTCAGGCTTACACGCAGTAGCAGTCGGCAAAATCTCAATTGGGGTAGGTCTTCCCCAATCTGGGTAGTGAGAACTGGAAAATTGGATAAAACTTTTCAGTGACTGAGATTTGTCTAAAAGCACAACGTAGATTGCCTTCCTAGTTTTAGCTTCGCCTCAGAAAGTCCTGCAGCGCTGGTCTCAAACTGTATAGCTGGGGGAAATGGGCGGTTCTGTAAGGCGAGTCTTGGGGTTACACCGGTTTGGGCGTTTACTCCAGGCACAACTAATATTTGCTTATTCCAGGCACCGGCCAAGAACCCTTGAGCTGCAGCAAAGTAATAGCTCAACTATTATTTTGAACGATCGCACAGATGTGCGCAACCTGAATACGTGTACTACACCTTGTGGTATTAGAAGTAACGAAATATTTCGGTATCAGCTCTGCTGTCCATTTAAATTCCTCCGTGCGGTGTTTCATTCTGAACCTTGTGAACAAATGTTTCTATGCATCGGTAGATTTTAAACTATCTGACACTGAGGATATTATAGATCCTGGATTCGGTCGCTTCTGCCAAACTAATGTATTCGAGTAATTCACGAATGACTAGAGGTGCGCAGTTGCGGCCGTTTAGTTTATAAATTCAACCACTAGCGGCCCCGGAAGCAGCAATGATTGCCCTTGAAACTCAATTCCAACGGTGCATCCAAACTTCAGATACCCAGGTATTTATATAACTTCAAAAGAGCCAACGGTTATTTCGTGTAACCTTCGGTGCTCCCAGGCGGCCCCAGTACACACTTTGTTACTTTAATAGTATCTGTTGATAGATATGGTTCGTGACTGCTCGTTTAGACTTCGCACTTTACTCTTCCCTTTCCCTACGCATCTTGGACCTGCAGACCTGTATCTAGACAGTCATCGCACCATAGCCAATACACACAGTTCTCCCCTTTATTGTCGCAACAGGATTTGGGTACTAAAAAGGGTAAAGCGGAAACCTTAAAGGTCTGTCTAAGGTACCTTGACTGACTCAAAACAGTAATCCTCCACTTAAATCCAATTTTGGGGCTAATAATTACCATTTCACGATATCTCGATGCATTAACCCTGGACAACCCTGTCGCCTTGACGGACTGTTGCACCCGTTTTTTCTTCCATAAGCTTCTTTTACTATTATGTCTATAGCATGATTCCATCCCGCGTAATATCCCTAGCTTCAATATAATGGTTTTTATTCCTTACCAGGAATCGACGCTCATAGTTCTACCGGCGCGGTAAAGCTTCGACGTATAATTGAAGTCTTTGGGTATGGTTAAATGGCAAGAATTACTTTATCGGATCCAGCAGCGTTCGGAGATGATACTAGGGTTCTTCTCATGGACTAGCTATCGATGAATCACCAGCGGTGACTGTCAGATACCTCATTATTACCGCTGAAACCAAATTGCTGCGTTCTTCCCATAGCAAGGATGATACTTTAGATCACCTATCAAACCAATATTTTCTTGCACTAGACGGAATATGAACAGCCATGCATGGACTTGAGGCTTTATCGTAGGTATAGCGCTTCTATCTAGAGTCCGCCCGCCTACCTATCTCATGCCCAACTAATAGCCGACCTCATTCGCCTTTCTCCCCTCCTCTCCGTTCTGCAAACATTTCCGAACCGTTTTTGAACGGTACTTACAAGGTCTGCGGGTGGTTGACAGAATGAGTGGAGTTTTAACACGGGTTTTAATACTTCCCCCTTTTCAATACAGTAGAAAATGTCTAAGATAATCTGGGAAACATATGAAAACAGCTGAAAAGAAAGAGGAATACACTGATGCAACCTGGATGGCAGCTTTGATGCCACGGTAAATTCCCGGAAAGACACGAAATTGAACAAGAGTCAGGAAGTGTTGACCACAATGTTCGCAAGTTGATAGACCAGTCTGCTAGCATGAACTTCAGCGCGACTCCGCAATACTTGTAAATCCAAATCACTCGTCATCACATATTATCACTCGATTCATCTAGGTGTAAGCTGTTGCATTAGATGAAGATAGTTGATTCAGCTAACATATAGTATAGGGTTGATCCAAAGTTATCTCTATCTTTGTTTCATGCGCTCGGGCTATGCCCGCAAGCAGTCTCAGGGTAGGTAATATACATTTATGCGATATAAACTCGCCAACGAGACGGTGAGGTGATGATCAACCGTAGCATGTCTTTTTTTCATTTAAAGCCCAATGATATCTCGTTGAGTTGGTAGTCTCCGTAGGGTATATCACATTCATTGATGAGTGATAGTGAAGGCCATTCCGGGACACGCCTGCATCTTGTCAGGGTTCAAAATCCACCAACCACAAATACTATACCACCGGTATCCACATAGTTCGCTTTATTTCTATGCAGAGATTATGATTCTATCGGCTCTAAAAATAAACATCCTTCGTGTGCATCCCAAGCGCTAGATGGTAGCATCTACCACCAGATGAAATGTATACTTTAGACGCTGTCACACAGTTCGCTATTCGTTGCGAAAATCGATTGGGCTGATATAGTGCTAATTTTGGTGATGAAGGACACGTGACACTGGTATGTTGTGCTATATTATATGCGCATATGTGGCTCCAACCGCGCCATCGGATAATAGTCTGTTCTGCTTCCTCTACACCATAAAACCGACTGACCCACGATCGATCCCCAGAAAAAAATACATTGTGGTTCGCAGCTTGTTTGCCTGGTGGTTTGGACCAATGATTTGCTGTCACCGGCACAATGCATATGCATATCTGACACAATATGATACTCGATTGCAATATACATTTTGCGAGGAAATATGGTGGTTGCCGGCTTTAATGAGTATTTTTCTGTTTGTGAGTCGAACAAGGACATAACCAACCCCTTGAGTTTTACCCGAACTTCCACGGCTGTATCCCCGAAGAAATTCTCCACGATACCTTGCGCAAAGGAAAGTTACTTACCGACCGCGAGGAAATATCTTTCGGCAATGCAACATGAATCGGAAGCCTTGGATCGATAACCATCTCTCAAATCGTGGTACCAACTTTATCTATCCGGACGCTCGCCAGCTGGCAACTGAAGATCCTGCGTCGGATTCCAGATCCGGCAGGATATGAGGGAGAATATTACTATGCGACGGAAACTACAGTCGGTAGAGCATCGAAAAGCATCTTCGATTGTCCAATGTCCCATGTTCCGAAATAACGAAGGCCGTACAGCAACTACCCATGATTGCGTGGCCGTCGCCTTTGGGAAATATTGCAGATTTCTGATGCTCCGTAGACGTTCGGCAGTGGCATATTACGATTGCCGTTGGCCGATATCGGTGAATGTTCCGTGCTCAACACCTTTGCTGCATGTTGAGTCAATCACATACTTCGATGAAAGCAATGCTCACAACCTCACAGTACAATATAAATGATGGAGACGATGTCTCTAGAGTGGGGCCGAGGGATTCTGGATACACAATCGTGGACTATTGAGCAGCTTCAACGGTAAAGACAATATCAGCTCTCTGACTAGATAAGGTCTAGACTGTACGTTTTGGATAAGTACGCGTTTTTACTAGGGGTCTATTAACAGTTGTGTACCACGTCACACCCCTATATAGCATCATTATATCATCGGCACTTCCGGAACTAAGGAAAACCCGAACAGTCGGAATTACGGAAAAAGCTCTCAGTGGTTAGCTATCTGACTGGTCAGATTGGTCTGAGAAGAGCATCAGGCGAACATTATATGACTGGGCAAAGGCTCCAAATTATCCTCAACAACACGAGGCGATGGGCCACTGATATATGCAAGTGTATATCTGGCCCGAAACGGCAGTTCTTCTCCGGCACTCCCGGCAGTAAATTCGTACGGTGAGCCTTGTGGTGAAGACTAGAGAACTAGTGTTCACCAAGGACTTATATCAGACCTTTCGTCTCTAACGTAACGGTCTGGAACCATCTAGAACAAACCGGTAGTGCCAGCGGTCAAGCAACTGAGTAGTACCAAAGTTCGGAGTCGTAACCAACAGCAAGCACATGCATTTCAGAAGCACGATATACCAATAAGTGCTGCGTTTAATATGTGGCCTCCCGCAGATTGACTGAAATGCTAGCCATTTACCTCCGTGAATAATTCCTCTGATGCGTGGTATATCCGACGGAATTCCTCACTAGGCTAGGAACATGGTCGACGCTCGATCTGCACCAGATGATATGCCCCTGAGCCGGGTGATCACTTTAAAAAAGCTGGCAGATTCGTACAAGTAACAAACTGCCGAGGACTACTAGTTTCACAACGGGATAGGAAGCATTAAAACCTCCATGGGGAGCGGAGTCTAAAACCTCCGGGTCCGTAGGCCAGAGTATATAACCCGCTTCTGTTCATTCATGACTAGAAATGGCACTTAGATATTTGCGAACCATGGCCGGATCCGCACCGAGGAACACCGGTATTTGATGCCATCCTTCGAATATTAGTCTGCTTAAGAGCCCGTCCGCGACTTATACCGATCTTCCAGACTTGGATAAATGCTTATATTTGGCACCACTCTGTCTTCCTTAGAAGCTTGTACTAAAAAGCTTCACGATTAATTCTGTACTAGGGTCTGCTAGTAAAAGATTGGACGCTCCTTTTCCAGCAGGTGCCACCCAGAAATGGCAATATTTGAGAACGCCACATACAGTATTGGGTAAAATGTGATCTGCATATGGATAGAAAGGGGAACAGCCAGCACAGTTTGGCTACACTCTCATTTTCACCCCCTGGTCAGCACCTGTTCTCTCAGCAAAATTGATTCCTAGAAATGGGGTTAGCAGGGGTCCCTGCATATATAATACAGGCGAACACACGGTCTGCAGTCGGTAGTTGCGTCGGCCCCACATGTCAATTGCCGATGTATTTGCCTTCGCAACCCGCCATCAGCGAATAATGTGGAGAATTGGAGCCATAAGAAATCGACTGCCGCTATCTCCGATCGGAATGCAATGAGCGTTTCCAACGCGTTGTTACTCGATGGTTTTGTGACTTGTTTGGTCTTTTTTTCCACTACTATTGCGATACTTGACAGGGAAGTTTACTGTGCTATGGGATAATTTACTTCATCTTCAGTGGCGTTGACAGAAATTCGGCTACGAGTTTGGAGCATCCGGTATTCACAGTTCGTCATTCGGAAGTTGGCGACACGAGGTACACTTAGTCTTGGTTGTCACACACCGCGGGATGGCCGAAGAGGTCGATCTTGTACAATATCCGACTCACAGAACAATGTACCAAGACTACTTTGCATTGTATTAGATAACAGACAACAAATAAGCAGTTATAACACAAAATACCAACAAGACGACAGAAAAAATACGGACAGCGTTCAAAAACCAAGGCCGCCGAAAAGTTCAAGAAACCCAAGCGATCCACAACACATAACCCAAACCCATCTCATCACACCAAAAGTAAGAGACCATATATATCCAAACCCAGAAGAATACCAGTCTATACCCCACCATCCCGCTTATTGCTTCCATATATCCCACCTCATATAACATAATAGACAACTAGGAAATTCGAACAGCATTCGTCACCATGGGCTGAGTTCAGCTCAGTGGATTGGTATTGTATATAACCTCTAACAACTAATTCAAACTGCAGACAACTAAACTTTCTCCCGAAACTATCCGTAATTGACCCCAAAGAGTCCCACCGCTTCTGCTCGCGCAAGCACGTTCGCGACTTCCGGCCTTATTTCCGGCATCCCCTCGACGATGTTTCCAGTTTCCTTATGCCAGAACCATCTCTGACTTGGCGTATCCTCAGTAAACTTTGCGCGAACACTTGGATCATCGAATAATGGATCATGGACGACCAAACCAGTGGAGCAGAATGAGGCGTAGCTGAATGGATCCAGGAAATCAACATTATTGCTTGGCTCTCCCGGATAACAGGCAAATGCGCCGGTGGTCCCATGCTCCACGTGGGAATTCGTTAATCCGACTAGAAATTCTTGCGCCTGGATGGCTTCACTCCAAGTATTACTAGTATATGGTGTTGGTGCGTCAGATATACCGCTACCGGTGATGGCGGGAGCGTCGGTAGTGATGGACCGATCAACTGCCCTATTAAGCTTGCATCCTGTCGGTGTGTCTACTGACACGAGGGGATTCTTGCTTTCAGATACAGCGAAATCAATCGGAGGAGACGTGCTTCGAGTTTCGGAGGATCGACGCCCCATTTCGGCGGACTCGGAGGAGAGATATAGGGCTCTTTTGACAACACTGGTACAACTCATCGACGAGCCAGGTTCGAAGCGACAATGCTCATCGCCAACACTGATGTCTATCTTTGCCAATGCTTCTGCCAAAGGAGACATTCTTCGTTCGTAAGCCATTGTATTCGACGACGATGACGACAGCTTAAGTCTCGGCTTAGTAACCCGTCAAGTAGAGTTTCGGGACGCAAGCGATGGCTGTTGCTTGTGTCAAACGATTCGTTTGGGGCGTTTCTCCGTGGGTGATGTGGAAGTTGGGAAAAGAAGTGGCTTAAGGCTCAAAAATTTCGAAAGGTAAATGCCGATTGCTATTCAGATGTAGATCGGCGGGCTGGAAAGGATACCCGAGAACTGTCATACGATAACAGATACCGCTTTCTGTGTGCGTTGGTTCTAGTCGACGAAGACGAACCTCTTGATGTTATCAAAGGACTCTGAACAAGGTGTTCGAGGCAGGGAGCTGGTGGACAAAAGAGCGTCAGCCCTCCCTGGGTGTGGGGAAATATATGTACTAACCGGCTACAGACATGCTGGAACTGCCACGACGCCCGAACTTGATTTTCCTTTTTCAACCCGCTGCAAGAAACGATGCGAAGATGGAAGCAGACAGGAATGGAGGATATCTTCCAGTGTCTAACTTGGGAATGCGAATGAGCGGAGATCCGACTACACACCGATATCCCGCCTGGTATCAATCTTGAACCCTGAAACACTCGGTTACGGTTGCGCTCGCTCCCGTTTTCCCCACTTCCGTGGCTACTACCTTCCAATTTGTGTACCCGGGAGAGAACTCGAGAGAAAGTATAATAATTTTATCCGATACGAAGTGCCTATTCGCTGCAGGAACAGTCAAACGGTACACTGGTGATATTGCATGGTATATTATACCCTGGGAGCATAGAAATGCACATTGGTATCATCACTTAAGACCCACTAATTGCACTTTGATGTATGAAGTTTCAACGATGGCAAGAGTGTCGGTGGCGAAAGATATACGACTGATGCAGAGGCAAGCTCGGAGACATGATTAATTGAAAGATTTGAGACACTGCAACCTACGTGTTGTCCCGTTAACCGGTCATTGAGTTCGTCTCATCTTATTAAAGTATCTGCAAGATGAAGTTATCTGATAGGCGGTCCGATAAAACCCTAGAGCCTTAAAACGCCAGAACCAGGCAACCATCCCAAGAAGGATTCCAACACCACACAATCTTTCGCCGAAGTTTGTACAAAATAGATACAGGAATCATAGTTTTATAAAGATTTTGGTTTCAATCAAACCCCCAAAAGGTATGTGTCAATTGCCAAAGATCACTGAACGGGATGATTCTGACTTGATTAGCGACCCCCAAGATTATAAAGATTCACACCATCGACGAGATAGCCTGTACAGGATGGTGGAAGCGACAGAGCCGAGTCTTGCGCCATCTCTGGCTTGATATTTTGTCCTTCGGTTCTATCATCAGCATACGTGGATAGCTGCGGCTCGAGAACCATCTTTGAGCCCTGCTCGTTCCTGTGGCCCGGTAGTTTCACATCACCATTACCGTAAGTTTACTTCGAGGCGGATCCGGATCACGGCAGTCGAAAGGGTAAGTCTACGCCGCTACCGGCAGAGATGTTGTTCCACTTGTCAGATGCCGGTAGGCAATTCCGGCCGAATCTACCGAGATGTTAAGAAAAATACGGAGGAATACACCGCCACCAATCGGGCACTTGTTTTAAAATGTGGACATATGTTATTGCAGACGTAGCCACACCGAATACCGTTTCCGATACAGAAGGAGTCATTCTACAATTGGCCAGTGGCGCTACCCGATATCTTAGGAAGCAGTATAGTTCTCTACTCGGTTGATTCGGCACATTTATATTTGGTGTTTCTGAGGATGGGACAGGCTTGACACTCCCGCCACAAATAATAAGTTTCGGATTAGAACTATATCTTTCGATACTTCATTTATATATCTGTTATAATTGGTAACCTCAACTAAATTTGAAAACATAATGGAAGTTATATGGTGCGGCTGATCTTCCATTCCGTTTCGATCAGGTACAGCCGCAGGCTTACTGCATGCAAACCTAAAACGCATGAATCTTAGCTGGAACAGGGTGGGTAGAGCCTACTCTTGTTCCGCGTGTACCGCCGCACTATGGAAGGGAATCAATCAGCTTCATTTCATCCTTCTTAGTGTCGAAATACTGCGGCTTCCTCTATGATGAATTATTCAACCATTCGAATTCAGTTCGTCCGTATCGCCGGCTGCTAAGATCAAACTACCTGTTTTCCGTTGGCTACATACACCTACTTATGTCCACTCTAGGACGCGAATCTTACGAGGTGTACTGTATTACCTCTTTAAGGCTAATAGTTCAAAAGTACATCCCTGGTACGGTATTTGCCGTGTATTCAAAGTTCTGGGTTCGCCTTATGGTGGGGGCCGTTTGTTTGGTACGCACGATAAGCAAAACTCGGCAACTTCACCGACCCAACGGTTTTTCAGCCGCCAATTGCTTTTTCGTCGTGGATTGCGTAATCCCGATATCCGATCTTTACGGATTGCATCTTGTCGGATCGATGCCGGGGTTGGACTAATTAGGTTGGATATCAATTCTGTTTATTGGGACCGAAGGAGCATCTGCCTAGGAAATCTCGAGGGGTCTTCAGGCTGAAACGGTTTCATCCTCGTTACTATCACCAATAACCATTCGTTACTAGTTGAGTCGTGGTTGGGATGGTACGTTTACATTAATTCGCTGACGACCGCTCGCAAGGCTGGCAAACCTGGGATTAATACTACCGAAATCGGTTCGGAGAAATAAGCATTCCAAAAACCCTATGATCACTGAACTAGGTAATATGGAAATACTAGTCTGTTCTAGAAAGGGAGGCATGTATACTTGGCTAAGGGTACGCGGTTATATGTTCTGCACAATACTCATTTCTGCAAGAGTGGATACGAGACTACCGGTGGACTGGTTCAAATTCTAAACCATAGCCGGTTACACTACATGAGTTGAGTGCCTCAAAACGTTGTTGTTTGCAACACTATAGTAGAGTCTATAGTGTCATGCTCAGTGGCTCAAATCAAACCACGTACCCACATTTCATGTTCGTGGGGGCTCACGCGCGGAGATTCATGCTCCTGCTTTATGTACTGAGTCGTGGACCGAATAGCCGGCGTTGAGATCCACACACCACCGTGGTCACTGTAGAGATGCAATTAAGCATGAGGGCTACAGTTCGGTGTTGCTTGTTGACTTGCTGTAACAAAGTCACTACCGCCAAAGGCGCGTCAGAATGCGGCTCGTACCGTGGATCAATCCCGCAATATGCATGGTGCAATGTGAACCCATGCTAGTTTGACCAGGGCGATGGAAGATGCAGAAGATTACACGGCTGGATATGTATAGAATGATTTATGATACATTACAGGACAATATATGGTTGCTAGATAGTTCCACGCAGGAAAGATGGAGCTATTAGGTGTCACTCTATACATTTATCTCTGAATTTTCCCCGCATACGCCTTGGTATTCTGATGCATTAGTTGGACGATCTCGGTTGAACCTTTCCTGCACCCTCGCAGTCACAGCTTTACGGCCGAATAATCCAGGCTGCTTCATTTGTATGTGCGTCCAGGGAAAAATTTATACCCTCATTTCAGAGTGAAGGATATACCTGTTTCTACCCTTGCTAAAGATCTAACCTTCTAGCGATTATTTGTGTTACCTTTAGAGGTTTCGTTCCTTCCGCAAAACGTCGATTGAATTCTGCAAACATTAGCCACGAGCGCGAACGGGGGTTAGGACGAAGGTACAGGTATGACGAATGCCGATTGCAGCATGCCTCTTCGGCAGCATTTCTGGCAGTTGCAGAAGCATATTTAAATGCCCCATATAGCAAGTTGGAGTAGAATGTAGTCATACCCCTTCATACCCAATATATAGTTGCGTTATGGTACTCTACTCTAAGTATAAATCATGAGATAAAAAGAAAGCAACATTGTAATATAAATGCTTTACTATTGCACATGTATTTATAATCTCTGCAGTCAATGATACAATATATGAATGTATAGCTCATATTATTTGTACGGGTATCCCCTACACGCCCAGTTTTCTTAAATTCCGTTCCAGTACCGATCCCACCATATTGGGAATAGTGTGGGAAGCGAGTGGTGTCAGAAAGCATGTCAGTACTGACTCCCGATCTACTTTACACACTACTGGCCTCTATGCAGCCCTTGCAAAAGTGCATGCCACAATGTCCACATGCTTGCCCAGAGTGTGGTGCTCTGGTATCACTCAATTGGGAGTCCGGCTAGCCAATCACCGGCTTTGCCACACAGTAATCATTGCCCAAATTACACCTACAAGGATGTGAAACCGAATTTAAGGAAACCGAGCGTGTAGCTTAGGGGATACCGGTAGAATTGGGTAGTCGTGTTTTCAATTCACATTATTCCTTCATTGCAGGACAGACTCAGTTCAGCATGTCACAAGTGTCCGAAGAGTACTACAAAGAGTAATTCCTAGATTAATCAGAGTGATACTTGCGGAATTAGAGGTGTGAGGTGAAGGGAAGCCGAGTGGAACCTGTACTGTTGGGTTAAATGAATCCGAGAAATCATCAATAATGGAAACTAGAGAACCCGGTGATAAAGGTGATTTTGCGAAGACGAGGAACCGGAGGATAGCCGGGAGCACTGGAATCATTTTTTCATTGATCCGCTATAGCAAGTGTTTCCCCATTTCACAACTCTAGGTATATCAAATCCGTGCTTGACACTACATTTACACAACAATTAATATGTAGTCTGACTAGAGTACTGACAACTACGTTTCTCAAATTATTATAAGCTACAGTTTTATAATTTAAAAATATTTCAAAATAAATAATATTTCCATTTGATTTCGGATATTGTACCCTCATCCTGGTATTCCATACATTCAGCAACCGAAATCAACGCGATTGTCCAGGGTACCATCCACAGTTCGGACAGGCGGTATCGATGTGTGGATTCAACGGTCCAAATCCGCAATTAGGCTACATCATTTCCAAGTATTAGTATACAATTCACATTCACGTCTCCGATTCTGGGACATACACAGTACCATATCGACACGCCGCCAGGGAAGGGATCCTTCATATTGTCCAGGCTTGAGACTGGTGTAATCTGCCGCTTTTGCTTTATACGATGATTTATCAAGCTAATACGCTTGAAATGGCGCACGTCATCATCTTCGAGAGGTAGGCCCTCATCGTCTCCCTCCTCATCGTCGTCTTTTACTTCTTCAATTCTATTACTTTGAATCACTTGGATCCAGAGCCCACACCTCTTACTAAGAGCTGTTAAGGTAACCACACTCAATATAGGAACAAAACTTACCAATGAACGCCAGTCGAATCCTCTTCTTTTACGTTGAGCATGTTGCAGTCAGAGCGCGGGCATCTATATGCTTGATCTCCATCGATCTGTCGCTCTATCACCATATTCATAGTCACACGCATCCCTGGAAACAATAACTTTGCCCACGTATCTTTTTCTAGACTGCGGTCAGCATCTGCTTCGTCCCGGATCTCATACTTTCCTCTTTGCACACGTTGCTCGCCTGGGAACTCATGAAAACGAGCACGAAGCATTGCTTCAAACACCTTGCTAGTATTAGCCTGATGCATGCGGATGAAGTCACACATACATTCCGATCTCCCACAAGCTGCAGCGGTAGCATAAGGCTTCTTCCAAGGGCATCCATGAACTGTATTGGTGCCTCGCCATTCCATTCCCATGAATTACCTAAGTTCCGGAATGAAACTGATATCTGTAATTGCCGTAGGATATCAACGCTCCGGGCTACTTCAATTCTGCGCTTGTCAATTTAACATTCAGCATAATACTACGAGGAAGCCATTAAGACCTAAGATTTTCAAGTTCAATTCTCTGCTTGTTGAGCAATGAGCGGTCTTCATCCTGCCTCGCCTCCACTCGTAGTGATGATTTTCTAACAGCCATCAGCGGATGCTACTCCATATACTCAAAGGTGGCATACGCTCCAGCAGTGGTAATAAGAAGGTTGAGAATGTCCGCATGAGTCGCCAACACTGCTCGGAGCTCGCGAACTTCTTCATTTTTGAATAACCCCCATGCCACTTTTCTCCAACTACTTCGGTCGAGACATTTCGGGCCCAAGCCTCTATAGCGTTCAATCTTTGCCAGAAAAGCCTCTATGGGAGCACGAGACAGGGACACGACATGGGCAATCGCATTCATTGTTGCAGTATGGAACTGTGTTGCCGGAAGAGTGCAAATTTGTTCAGCCTCAAGGACCGACCGGCGGTAGCAATACAGCGTCGACATGAGCTCTTGGTAGTGTAAAGAGCTTCCTGTACTTTCTGATAGTGCACTGATGACTTTGGAGAGGAGTTTGGCGACGACAAGAACATCGCTGATTGAAAAACCGAAACTCATGCTGGCCACGGTCGACGGCTGGGTCGTTCGTGATGATTATGGAGCTAAGAGCCTCGCTTCGATCCGGAGCTTGCTTTAAAAAGCAGGGGTTACACAACAGCCCCGCATATGCGCATAAGGAATGGCCAAGAAATCTTGCGTGAGCCAATACATCAATCCAGTCATCATCAATGTACTTTATACTTCATGACACGTATGGTTAGTTCTGGGAGGCAGTGTGAATCGATCCGTGGGAATACCATACCGAATTATAAGTGTGGCATCCTCTGCTAGACTGTATGATTGATTCCTATAGGGTATAATCTCACGTGCGTGCAGATACGCGCAGCGAAGAGTGAAAACTGTGTGAATTGTAAAGGTACAGCTTGAACCCCGCCAGAAAGTGCTGATTGACTACTCCTGCTAGCCTTAACAACTAGCCCTGAGAAGACCGCCACACACACCGCACAACAAATCCATCTTTACTCAAATTGATTAAAGCAGTCCGGTCAGGTAGCCGTACAAAATATGAAGGTCCCTCACGGTATGGTGCAGTGCACTTCATTGTTTCTATTACAACCCGCTCCATTGGACTGTATTACCAAGTGGCCTCCTGTGAAGTTCGGTGACAAGGCATGAGCTAAGAGACCGACAACCGTGTGGTAGTTTGTAACGTTAATGTCGGATGGTGACTGGCGGTTGAGGTTTTTTGAGCTCATTTAATTCATACTCGTCAAAATTTTCAAGTATGGGGACCTCCTGCTTTAAGCGCCCAAGCAAGTCTAGAATAGCACAAGGTTAGGGTTTAGGGTCTTCATACTTACCTTTATTCAGAGTGCTAGCTATGAGAAAGCAGGGGATGGCATTACTACAGCTTCTAAGAGGATGTTGCAGCAGTTACCACAGTCTACAAGAGGCGGGAATTTATCGATGTCATCTTTATATCCGGCAGTACCCAGTCTGTTCTTGGTGCGGTACTAGCTTTGAAAATGTTCAATGTGGATACAAGCTGGACCTCGCGTAGGCATCGCCTTCTCTTCGCATTATCAATTACAATCAAAGCCTTAGTATCTATCCTTGTCCTATAATATATGCTACAATCAACACAATTTGGTCACTGTATTCTCAAATTCAGGTTATAATACCATTTAATGCATGCAGCTAACCGCCCACAGTGTAACTCCCATGGCGGGCATGAGCTGTGGTAGGGAGGATGGTCATCTCTAGATTCCACTCAGTGCGGCAGACCCAACATCTCGGCCAGGCGAACACTTGTCTACTCTTTGAGTTTCCAATATATAAAAGTGTGGATGATACGCGTGGCTCTACTCATTGTGTACTTTTTCCTCTTTGTCGCTTTCTTTGTCATGTTCAGCCGACATTTAAAAGACTTGAGCGATGTAATTCCAGACCGGTGTTACAACCCACATTATATTAGCTCGTTCAACGTAACACACCCCGAAGTTGACCACATATATCTGTACTGCTCTGTAGCCTACATATTTATAACGGCTATTAATCCCTTTGCTTTGCCCTGGTTGAATTTTCTACGCCCTAATCTGGAGGCTTGTTGTATCTTCCCTAAGTTCACTATTATATCCGTTGTTGTGCAACAAGTGCTGGTTCATCTTTATTTTATGATTACACTATAGATAAATAATTCACATCTCTTTGAAGGAGATAACGATGAGAGGAGGTAGGATTTAGCCAGGTTTTCGTTATGCAATAGTGAAGGCATATTTGTTAGACTGTCGGTAGTTACATCCGTAAACACCCATCCCGCTAGCTAGTTATCTGCCGGGATGTCATCATAGAAGTCCTACAATTTGAATTGTTGACGACGAGGTAAATTCTTAGAAGTGGTCCGACGAACAGCCAGATGTCTATCATTACCAGAAGAAATTCAGTTTAATCACTTCAGAGCTCAATATCTGCCGCTCATAATTCTGGCGGGTATGAGCTATTTTATTTTGACGCACTATGCATGGAAGATACAAGGTCCTATTTGAGTTGAGCACGGTAATTGTTAGCGCTTCGGAAAAGTTTTGTAGTGGTTGTTTAAAATGTTTTCAACATTGATAGGTATGCAATGGAGTAATGTATATTCGATCACTGTTGTTTTATTGAATCTTTCTTGATACCCTCCTTCATCTCGAAGTACAAGCGTTGCTTACTCAAGAGCGATTGCTATTTCGTGAAGATGTTTTACTGAATATGATCTACAGACAAGAATCTTACTCTTACTATGGCGGTTGTACCCGCTCCGGCATTCAACTGGCTGACAGACCAGATGTACAACTAGAGACACTCAATATATAGTAGGTTATGCTGATGAGCGCTTAAATATTCTTCGGTTGGGCACTGTAGACACGTATTTTGAAACTATGCGTGTTTCCGGTCGGTGGTCAAATAGTAGGTACCAATCCACGACGAGTAAGCTAACGTCATTTCCGAGTCTTCCCGGTGCCTTTCCAGTGTGGCATTATCTTTCCCGATGCTTCCCTATTAGTATGTAGACGGCTCTTGGTCGCTGCCGCTAGCCCCAGCGATAAAAAGCCGGATGACAGACTACTTCCCTATAACTTCCGCCAAGGTAATTGATATCGTACAGTCATGCGACAAAAAATACGCGAACATGCTGTGAGCGGCTTAAATTGACTCTATAATGAGCCGAGGTTGGCGACAAATTAAAAAGTTATTCACTTGACCATCACATTGTCATGGCAGCTAATGTTTTTTTGATGCGTCGAAGATCACTGCATAATGAGTCGCTTATCGTGCGCTCGCGTATTTTTGTCATATGCTATTGGATGCATCCATCCATGCAGTCAGTGGTGCAGCTTACCAATAGCACCATACACTTCGATTGCTTTGATTTCTTAAAGCGGTAAATTTGAGAGCAACATAAATACTCAACCCGGGGAAGAAAATTTGAAACGCTTTGACGAGACGCTTAGAGTTGAGGGTCTTGATAATCTACCGTCCCCGATTACGGCTGTCCCTTAAACGGATATCGTGATTTCATCTTTTCCAAAGAACTAGGAAGTAGATGCTGTTGCAATATAGGAAAACTGTATGTATAGACTACGGTACATAGAGAGGAGAAGGAGAAGGTCTCGATATATATACAAGAGAGTTGTGTGCATTATGCCTTACCATCATCCCCGCTTACTTTCAGCTCGCGTCAGGTCTAAACATGCATCAGATGCAGTCAGCAAGGAATCGGGTGACATATAGTACCTACATGTCAATTTATGCACAAATAATACATCCCCACTCCTCTTTATTATCTTTCCCGCATGCAGACAATTATGTCTTGCCTCAGCAGACAGGCGTCACCGTTTCGTCGCAGATGCTCCGAGGGAGTCGGAAACATGCTTTTCGTGCCTTTCCCCATACGAATGAAAATTGGAAAGGTACAGGTTATATGGTAAAAAAGGCATTGGGGGTTGCTGGAACTCCTTTTCGTGCCTTTTTGAAAGTCCTAATTCCTTTTATTGCATGCTCTTCCCACAACCCAATCCTTACACTTAAATGCCTTTTACTTTTGGTGCAGAAAAAGGCACTGTTTTGTATCTATTCTGGTGCCTCCAATGAAACACATTTCCGACTGCACATGCCTTAGAGATGGCAAATACTATGGCAGTTGTATTATCCCAAAACTTAAGATAAATGATATGTACCTCCTCTCATCCACTCGGGACTAAAGAAAATAAGAAACCTAAACTATAACGTGTTGCATAAATAGATCTCAGCCTACGTATGGCCGGAGATTGCTGTCTGGCTGAAGGCATATAGCCGGATTTATACATAGATGAGTACGTACGCATTCGCACTTGTATGGCTATATATATTTGGCCCTGTGACCCTCTTAGATAGTACACAATCAAGCTTCTCTATCTCTACTTTTAACATAAGGAAAGATTACACCACCGAGTGATGCGGTGTGAAAGAAAGGACTTCGCCAAAGCATCGATGTACGGCAGCCATACCAAGGGACTTGGGGGTATCGAATTAGACATTAAAGGTAAGTTCGGAGATAAATAAAATATGTATTTAGTCTCTCTCTTCTATTAATTATGCTAAAGGTTTTTGTTACTTTTGGAACACCATGCATCGGCGCTGCCGACACACCGTGTTCAATGTCTAAAATGAAATAGATTCTGCCATTGGAGAGTTGTAGTGGTGATGGTTTGTTTTAATCATACTGTATTCACTTTAGCTAGAGTATAACAGTCCATTACCCCCTCCTCTGACTACGTGGGGGAGATCCCCTTCCTCTACCCTTCGTCTCTTGGGTGTAAACGAAACATAATGAACAACCGTAAACAAAAGAAAGGAAAGAGAGCGACAACGCTTGCCTCTACTCAGCTATGGTGGTGATGGTGTTGGTAGCAGCGGAGAAGAGCAGGGCTTCTATTTCCGGGGGTCTAACCATTATTCCGATGCAACAAAGCAAGCCAGATACTAATAGATATTGTTTTTGCAGGCTTATGATGAGCGTGCAATGAGTTCCGGTTGAAACTGGCATGGTGTCCTAGTAATCATTCTAAACAGCATGATCGTGTATGACTGACTTAGAGACCCATGCGGGAGTGTCGATGTCACCTCATCGCCTACGAGTCAACTTTTGTATCCGTTAGTACTGTCTCGCAGTTTTCATGTTACTATCTAGGACCCCATGCTTGTGGAAAAAGGGTCGTAGATTTGCTGTTAGAGAGGCTTGCGGTGGCTAGGAGTACGCCCATTTTCATTAAGTGCGTAGCCATGCATGACTACCCCCAGCTCCGCGGATGGACCTGAGGAGACCGCCAAGGACAAGCTGTGAGCAGTGTTAATTACTGGGGCGTTTCCATCAAAGGACAAGTTTATAATCCCCTTTATTTCACTCTCCACCTCTCCTACTTATGAACTCGAGTGTCTTGTCTGCCGATTCTGTGTTATGTACATATTCGAATACAGTCGGTTACTCAGGAATGCAGTAGGAGCGTGGGTTGATCCATAAACCTTATGACAACTTGAGCAAGTTCTAGTTTTATCTAACATGCAAAGTCTGAGTAAGAATATGTCATACAAGGGGTAGATAAAAGCGAAAGGAATTGAGCTTCTCTCCTCCCCATTTTGATTGATTTATTTAATCTTCATTAAAGCATGCAGTCTAAACGCAAGCGAAGTACGTACTTAGGGAACCCCGTCCACCTTAATCTTTTACAAGGAAAACCATGACCGATAGATCAAAGTTGTTATTGTTCTGCCTCTGTCATATCCTTCGCCCGTTTTAGATGGTAAATATGATTGAGATTCGTGTTCGCGAGAGGAGGTGCAGATCATAATCAATATTTCCAGTGATCACTCATTCACCCTCGTCCTCCTTTAGCGCCTAATGTCCAACGTTACTCAAACCCCCATCTGTAAATCCATTCACTACATAGCCATCGGTAGAGTAGTCCCCACAACTCCCACCTCCGTCACTTCGTAAACTCAGCTTTTGCCAAGTAAGTATATTCTCTACTCTCCTTATATGTACTCCCGAACCACAACGAAAACTGCATCGGCTAGCAACACCAGGAGGAAAGGATAGTTCGTATCGTTGCACCCTTTTTATTCTAGCGTACTCACCTCGCCGCCCGCTCGGGGATTTAGATTCTTGTCCTGCTCTCGTTCATTCGCGGCTGATGGGGGAGCACATCCCTGGGTTTCGGTTTTGGAGGGTAGTAATATTGGATCCAACGACAGAGACTGCCGATCTAGGCGAAAAATGTGTAACGTGAGGGTGTGTGGGGAAATGCTTTAGAGGCTTGCTGGGGCCGGGGGGCTGTGCATTCGTCAATTGATGCATACCCTCGCATTGGTCGAATCTGAGGAATGTTCGATCCCTGTCGTTAGATCTACTGTTGCTGTTTCATTCTTGCTCGAACGATTGGCGACGGTTTTAGGCATCAGCTTCAGCCGCCCGTAAGTTGTGTTTCAGCCATCGAGCGCAAAATCGTATAAGTACCGTAACTATTTTCTTCGCCCTAGCATCTAAGATTACCCTTTGGCTGCTACCTACAACTCTCCGCGAGTTATGGTAAGTAATTCACGTCAATCATTTACCCAATTTACTTTTCTCACCATAACTGCGTGCTAACCATTTCCAGTCTGCTATTAGTACAGGATCCGCAACCACCGAGTGCGACGCTATCTACGAGGAAATATGTGACTTTATCGGACCTAGCCGAGTTGGTTTTTTAATCCTTGTGTCTTCCTCCTCCGTCATCCAGGACCTAAAAACGCGACTTCACGACACCACCGGTACTTCAAAGTCATCTCCACACCTCAACCAAAGCTTCAAAAACTAACCGGTGCTCTAATAGAAATGAAATCTCCAATTTTACTTACAACCTCCAGCAATCTCCAAACCTTCATCACCCACCTTGTCTCAACAGGCGTCACAAGACTCCACATCGTTGCCTCAATAAACATCGATAACCTCCGACTAGATATTCCCGGAACCTTCACAGCCTGCGACTTTATCTTCTGTTTCGCCTCGACAATATATTTGGATCCAGCAAGCACGTATAATGGTGACCGTTTGGACAGCCATATACTTACTCACTCTCCCGCAGTTCGACGTCCAAGATGTGTTGGAGGTGCAAAGTGGGCTTTTGCCATTGTCGATGATTCCTACGATGAGGATGGAATTGCGATGCAGACTTTGGATGCGGCGGGGAACGCAAATGGAGGTATCAAAAGTGGCGCAAAAAATAATGTGAAAAAGAAGTCGACAGCGGTTGAAAAATGTTTTGGGGTGTTTGCCGGGGTGAGTACGGGAGTTGGGGCGATCAGTGCGCTTTTGGTATCGACCTTTGAATTCAGTTTGAGCGGCGTGTATGTGACGTGCACGAATGGATCCTTTGCGTTGTATGTCGCGGGGAGAGCAATACAAGCTACCGCTGCAGCGAATATTGGAGTGCTCGGATGTGTTGGTCTTGCGGCTGCAACGGTTGTTTATTTCGTACCGTGGAAGACGCTTGGAGTGTGGCTGATGAAGGAATGTCAAAAGTTGGTGAAATTCGTCAAAGTTGTGGGGCTTACCTGCAGGGACAAATTGCTTGAATTTCTTTGCTTTGTTTTATTGTCTGCGATGGATGTTGTGACGAAGGCCAGCGAAGCATTGACTAGTGCGGGGCTGGATCACAGGAGGCTGCTGCAATTGTTCCAAGATGCACCGGCGAATTGGGAGGGAATGGAAGCTGTGGTCTGTGCGTTTCTTGGGCAATATCTCCAAGGCTTCAGTTCACATGTCAGAAAGACTGTTTTGTTTCTAGTTCCGATACTGTTTCGAGTTTTGAAAAGCCTTTTTCAAGGTGGCCATGCACCTGTCCTGAGCTAGGGAGCGTCAAGAAAGAAAGTTGGCAGTGCTTTACGTTCACGCCGTTTTGTTCTGCGAATATTTGGACAACGTACTTAAGGTCATACATGGTGACCATACCTGATCTCGTAAACCAACCCCTTCCTAAGCGAAGCGAGGTCAAAGTCTGGGCACGAGATCAGACCATACCTTGAGTTTCATTATTAGTTAGTGTTTTACTTCTCTTTTGCCTAGATGTGGCGAAATAAATTTCGCGCGACTGTGTGAGCTTGCGAGCACGTGCCTAGATAAATCTAAAGTACTCTTGCTTTTAGGCTTAGACATTCAAGATCGTTTCTAGGACGAGGCGACGTCTACTAGGTGGCAGGATGCTCAGCATTTAACCGACGTTGGATCGGATATGAATTCTATGGTGTCCTCGGGTATCACTCGATGTCAGTATGTATGTGATAAGAACGACACGATACATGCGCAAGATTGGAAGGGGAATTTCATTCGGAATAGTTGGAAGATGGGTCTAGTCGCAGGGAACTTCTACATCCTCGCGTCCCTAATAGTTGATTTTCATTTGTAAACTTTCACCTTTTCACTGGGTATCTGTCTGTTGTAGATAATTGTCAAGCAACTAGCAACGGCCAATCTCCTAACCGCGCTGATGAAGCAGGACGGAATGATATACGAATACCGTCGCCAAGTAGGAACCGATATAATCAGATACATACCGCATTAGAAAAACAGAAATACAACGGATTTGCACTCATGGGCTTCCTTTTCCTCCACTACCACGTCACTATTTTGTAAATCTTCATTGCGTTGTTAACCTTCGCTAAATATAACCTCCTCTAGTGTATGGATCAGTTTAAAAGCACAGAACCTGTCTCAATGTCATGTTTAGAAATTTTGGCAGTTAGTTGGTCACCAAATAGGCTTATCTAATACTAGCACTGGTGGCGGCTCTGCCGCCCCCAGAGTGGCAAAGCCGGATGGTGTGGTTGATGGAATCTTCCCCTGAAACTTCTACCACATACCCATAACAACTTCACAAACATTTGTCCAATATGG
>Ga0307515_10004347_pt1 | contig 29397 bp, 6 predicted proteins | sample 17_EM_MG_FD_194513 | JGI IMG/M metagenome (GOLD analysis project Ga0307515, IMG submission 194513) | Populus trichocarpa ectomycorrhiza microbial communities from riparian zone in the Pacific Northwest, United States - 17_EM | ecosystem: Host-associated > Plants > Roots > Unclassified | place... | reverse complement strand
TAAGTTATTCTACTTCTAAAAAAAAAAGTTGGAATTTTTTGGAATTTTTTTTTAGAAGTAGAATAACTTATGTAATTTATAAGTAATTTATAAAAAAAATTATTACATAATATACTATATCCAATTATCTATCTAAAAATAATTTTTTTATATATAATATATATATATAGCTGCCTAGATGCTGCTTAATGCGTATGGTCTGTTTTAAATGCTGCGAAATGCTGCGAAATGCTAAAAATGCTGGCTAAATGCTGCTAAATTTTTTCCTGACGAAATAGGGTATAGTATAGCTAAAGCCGGAGCTTACTGTAAGGAAGGTAGTATTAGTACTAAAGTAGGTATTAGCACTAGAGTAGGTATTAGCGCTAGAGTAGGTATTGGCGCTAGAGTAGGTATTAGCGCTAAAGTAGGTATTAGAGCTAGTCCCGGCAAGGACATATTTAGGCTCTCTTAGATGCCCCTTTTAGCTTTATCTATAGTATATAGTAGAGGAGTAGGCGAGTAAGCTTTACCCTACTAAATAAGAATGCGGTGCTCCTATTATATTATCCTAATTATCCTCCGCCGTTAAGCTATTTTAAGGGTATCTTAGCTATTTTAGCTGTGAGGCAGGAAGGCGTTCTTAGGGTCATTTTTAGGTTAAGTAGTTCGCTGACGCCTTACAGAATAATTCTTAGTAGTAAAACCTAGCCCTATAAGAGCTTTCCGCTTTTTTAAAATAGATATAGAGTTCTAGAAAAGTAAATATAAGTAAAAGTAATATATAGGTAAAACGTGCCTTTAACTAATATAGCTAGTATAGCTTTAAAAGCTTCTTTAACGGGCCGTCTTTAACAAAGTTAATGCGGGGCTTATAGATATAGCACTTAATACACTTAATTGCAGTAGGCTCTACTACGTTTATAATGTATATAGTGGTGTTAATTAAGGTGTTAATAAAAAAGGAATACTGAGATATTTTGACGTTCGCAATATTTTAATATTCGTTACGTAGATTCTGCCATAACTTACCACGCGCTACATTTTTTAAACTAATTAAAAGCAAGCTTAGCAAAGTTTTTAAACTAATTAAAGACAAGCTTGGCGAAGTTTAAAAATTGGGATAGGAAAGTAATAGACTACTTATACCTTGGGTATTAATTAAAGTGTTAATAAAAAAGGAATACTGAGATATTTTGACGTTCGCAATATTTTAATATTCGTTACGTAGATTCTGCCATAACTTACCGCGCGCTATATTTTTTAAACTAATTAAAAGCAAGCTTGGCAAAGTTTTTAAACCAATTAAAGACAGGCTTAGCGAAGTTTGAAAATTGGGACAGGAAAGTAATAAACTACTTATACCTTAGGTCAATTAATATAAGGCCGTATTAAAATTGATATTAAAACCAAATTTTATATTTAAACTTTTACTAAATATTAAATCCAAATTACTTATATATAAAGTCTTAGCGCAGTAATATAGTTATAGTTAAGCTCTGTACGGCATTAGGCCTTAGTAGAGCTCTAAAATACAGCTGCCCTCTTACCTCTACTCTTACCACTATTGTCAACTTCACAATCCTTAGCTTGGTATAGTTGGCAGTAGCTTCTTAGGCTTTCCTTCTTAATTTGCTAAGATGTTAAAAGCTTTTTCTATTACGCTTATTACTACAAGCTCTCCCCTAGCTATAATATTACTAAGTAACTAACTCTTTAAGCACTCCGTACGCTTAATATTCGTACTTCCAAGTGATATACGGCCCTATAAGACCGTTTACCGTGCACCTAAAAATACTTATTCGGCCTCTGCTAAAATAGATAAAATAGATAATATATTAATAGCCATCTAAAAGAGTTATAGGTAGTTAGCTTAGTAAGTTGGATTAAGCTACTAGTTAAGAGCTATACCTTATATTAAGAGGAAGTTATACCTAGTATACTTAGTATAGAGTTACTTAACGCGTTACTATCGCTAAAGTAGGTAAACTAATTTAAATTAAGCTCTGAAATAGTAGAGGTAGATATATTATTATTATCTGTTATATTAGTAAATAAGGAAGGTATAGCGTTAGTTAAAGATAAGGTAGTTAAAGAGTGGGTATATATAGGGCGCGTAAATACTAACAATATAGTATACAATATTTAATAAAACCACGTTTAATATTCGTGCATTTTAATTTTGTATAGGTTTACCTAATAAATTTAAAATACGCATGTATTGCTTAGGGGCCAAAGTCATCTAACGAGGCATCTATACCTAATTTTTACTACCTTAACCCTAAAAATCGTTAATATTTAATAACTTTCAGTATTAAACATATCGTATTAATATTGCATATTAAGCGTCAATATTCAACATTCAATAATTGTTAATTAATACTAAATATGGATAAAAGCACTGGCAAGGGTCAAGGGAAGCTCTTCACCAGATTGAACTAACTGGTTGCTATTTTCGTGCAACATCTCTACTTCAGAACAAACAAGTGCATCTAGGGATGCGAGGCGTTGTTCAAATGGATGACCGTCCCGCTTTTCTTTACTGCGCCTTAAGACCGCTGCCTTCTCACTCTGCGATCTCCTGCGTATGGCCTGTCCCTCAGGCTTCATCTATTCACATCTCGCCTGTATTCACGACGCTTAAACATATAAATTTCTGTCAATTCGTCCTTCCAGCCTCAGTCGCTGCGATGAAGGCTTTCTAGGAACAATTACCTACAAACAGGGTGGGCGAAAACCATTATCGATTAGATTGATACGATAAGCGATATTATATCATATCATTATCATATCAATCGTTTTTTTTTTATATAAACCCCGCTAAATGAGCGAGTAATTATACCTATAGGGAATTCTACTAATATCCTTAGCTTTCTTTCTAGTTTCTACCCTTTGTATTTATACTTCTCCTTATATAAAATACTATAAAATAAAATAAAAATAGTGAAAAAGAGAGGAGACCCAGCAGTTAAATTTTAGTAACTGTTATCTATTCCTTATTATCCTCTAGTTCTATAACCCAATCCTTATCCTCTAGTGCTCCTACTACTACCGCTATAGGTTAAGAATTTTTATTATATAATAAACACTAAGCCCTATAATCCTGCTACTTGTAATTTCTATAGCACCTACTATAGAACCCTAGGAGACTCCGATACTTAGTAAAGGGGTAAGGGCCTATTAGATAACGCGAAGTCGCCGTATAGGCCTTGCAGGGCTAGCGTTAATTAGCTCTCTACCTTGTACAAGTAATATAGGTTACTTATAATTATATTTAGAGATCTACGGCTCTAAATTAGAATTGTATTTATATATAAGGGCCTCCCTATCTACACCTACTTCTCTAATACCCCCCCCCTATATAAGCCTCTATATTAATCGCTAGTAAAGCTTTTACTCTCTCCTACTTATTTTAAGAGTAGTTAGTTATATAGATATATTGTATAGAGGGGAGAGTTTACTTATAGTATAGCAATATTACTAAAGAATTTCTTATACAGTAGGATGGGAAGTATACTAGATAATTATATTTTTTAATTCTTAATAAAGGATAATATTAGTGGAATTTAAACTTATAATTTATTAAGTTTAAAGTTAGTATATATTTACCTACACTATATATATACCTTTAGTAGTTACCTTTTGCCTAAAATTATTTTATTTATATATCTTATACCCCTCCCTTAGTGTTGTATAATATATCTTTTACATACCTTTTTTTATATAACTACTATATTCCTGTTAAAATTACACTCTAGTACTAGCTCTTTATATACTCTATCTTCTTAAAGTTCTATAATCTAAGCTATATTCTCTCCTATAATACTATATAATGCCCTTTTAAAAATACTCTCTTTAGTGTATTACTTATAGCTAGAATTAAAAGTACCTCTTTTATAAAGAGTAAAAACTACAGCTAGCGCTTTATTTATTATTCTTAAGACTACCACTAAAGTAGAGAAACTTTAATTTCGTATGGTACTTTAGAGTAGTAGTTATCGTACTTATCCTGGCTTGCTAGTTAAATAACCTTTTTATTTAATTTATTTATAATTTAATTGTACTTATTAAGTTCCTTATACTTATTTTATAATAGCTTATTATATAATACTATTTAAAAAGAGGTAATAGGCTTCTCTAATTCTCGGTATATTTCCTAAAGCCATTAAACCTTTAGAAGTATTATTTTCCGCTACTCCTTCTTTTAAAATATCTTTATATACTTTATATAACGATTTAGGTAAAGAATAAGTGCAGTAGTATAAAGAGGGGAGTTATCTATTTTCTAGTAATGCTCGTTAAACTTCGCATATATATTCTTTACTCAAAGTAAGAGAGCTTTATTTAATTTAAAGAGTGCCCATTATAGAGTATTAGCTTTAGCTTAAATAAAGTAGCTAAAAAAGAGTTATATAAGAGAGTTCTCTATATATTTAATAAGTATATCTATTATAAAGAGTACTCGATTAAGTGTTATATAATCTCCCTATATCTCTAATATTACACGGTAAAATGCTCAGCATTTAATACTAGCTATTCTATCTTATACAATCATTAAATAAAACTCGTCTTCTAACTAAAGTCTTAAACTCCTTTATACAACTCGCTAAGGTATAGAAGTATACTATAATATTATAAAGCTTACTAAGTAGGCCTATTGCTTAGAAGGTCTCTTTCTACTTAATCTCTTCCTTACAACTTTACTCCTTTCCGCTTACGTTATTCCTTTTATATAATTTAATAGCCTTAAGTTTAAGAGTATCTTTAAAGAAGAAGGCCTGCACGGCGAGATTAATAGTATACCCCTAGTAGCAGATATGTTATTAGATGGACTAGTGCCGTAATATATAATAGGGATTTAAGAATCCTATAAGAGGAAGTCTATAAAGATCTATGTAAGAACTACTAAGGATACTATCTAAAGAAGATACTATTTAAAAATACGTAGTAGTACTATAAGAAGAGGCCTTAAGGATTTAAAAATGTCTCCTAGGGATAAATAAAGAGTATTTAGTCTAGTACTAGAGATATATAGTAGAGCCAATAGTATAAAAAAGGGTAAAAAGGCAAGAATTAGAAAATTTAAGAAATTATAAGGCACCTATAGGAATACCACCCTTAATTAGTTTTTATTAATAACCTAAGGACCTAAATTATTGTGTTAAGGGATAGGGGCTAATTAGGAGGTTAGTAGATAAATGCGTATATATATAGTATGACTTAAAGCAGAACGCTAAAATGGGAAATATTAAGTCTACGTAGGTAGATCTAGATAAATAGTGCGCAATTATTCTATAAGGGTAAATTAGGGCTTAGCTTTAACATTCCTTTTCTAGATATCCCTTTCTATCCCTACGCTCTGCTTGTAGCTCTACTCGTACCTCTACTTATGCCTCTACTTATACCTCGCCCGTGCCTTACCTATACCTCTCTTATATAAAAAGGAAAACGTGTAAAGAGAGAGGCTGTTACGGACGCTTTAAGTACAATATTACGACTACTAGGAGAGGAGTTAGAAGCAGCTAGTTAGTTAATTAAGGCACGGTCTAGAATAGAGCCGATAGAACTATATAACGAGGAATAGTAACTAAGGTCACATAATATGCTACGTATTAAACAAGAGGAATAAGGGAAACATACGTACCTTATATATAAGACGTACTTTACATATAAGGAGGATTTCTTAGAAGTACGGTTGTGTATTTAAAGGACCACAGTCCCTACCTAGATAGTTCTTCTCTTTATAGTAAATCTTAGAATACAATTAGAGTTAATCTATTAGGTAACTACTTCACTAGTTATATTTACGTTATTAACTATTCTATACCTATATACCTAGCCTATTAACAAGTTTACCGTAGTTCCTGCTACAAGACTTTATTATATATTCACTACTAAGGTTATAGTAAAAGAAGTTAAACAATATACTACTAAAAGCAGTAGCCACAACAGCGTCTATAGCGGCAACTACCTTAGGATTAGGTAATAACACTAGTATAGCAGATACTAACTCGCAACTAGTTACTGTTAGACAGCTATAGGAAATAGTTAATTAATTAACAGACAATAATAGGATACTTAAAGAAAGAATTAATAGGATTGGAGCGGCTAAGGTTAAGTTACCCTTAATTAAGCGATTCTTAGGAGAGAAGTTAAAACTTAAAGGATTCCTTATGTAAATACACTTTAAGGTTATATAGGAAGGAGTTAAACTATAGATTAAGTCGCTTACGCAGGATTATTCTTAATAGGAAGGGCACTTAAGTAGTTTAAATCTTACCTTACGGAGGTATAGGAATATAGCATAACAACTACTAACTAGGAGGTATAATATATATTCTTAAGTTAGAACGGGTTTACAGAATAATTAATATAAATATTTAAAGACCTAAAGGTAACTACTATGGTAAAAAGAAAGCTTTAAAACCTAGTATAAAGAACTTTAGTAATTAAGTACATAACGTAGTTTTAAATATTAGCAATATAGGTTAAATGGAATAATAAAGCGCTTATAGCACAGTATAAACAGGGACTTAAAGTAAAAGTCTAGGACGTAATTATCCTAATAAAAGATGTGGATACTCTTAGGGATTTAATTAATTAAGTAATTAAGATTAATAACAGGATCTACTAAAGAGAGTAGGCTAAAAAGGGTTAAGATAGAGTTCTACAGTTATATAAGGCGCAAGGCACGCAGCGGCAAAGTTAAAGTTAAAAACTATAGTATAGTATAGAGCTAATAGACCTAAGCGGTACTAAAAAATCTAAAAGATAAAATAAGAAATTATAGAAACCTAAAGGATAAGGATTAAGTAATTAAAGGTCTAAGGAGTAGAGGCTAAACTAAGGATCTTAATAGCAAAAGACGTTTAGGTAGACTCTATAGCAAGAGAAATAGTTTAAAGAAGGAGCTTATATAAATTGCAGAAAATAGGGTTATTACGTTAAAGACTATAAAAGTAGTTAAAGTTACTATATAGTAAAAGGAATAAAACTAGTAGAAAATATATATATATAAAGGAATAATAGTATACTATAAGGAACAAAAGAATATTTAATCTAATGTTTTACGTTTTATTATAATAACGCATGCCAAATTTATAAGGACGCTAAGTATAGCGCAAGCTATTAGCTACAGGAGTTAAAATTATTAAAGTTTAGAGGAACTAATAAACTATTTTGTAGATCGGACATTAAGGACAATAAATTTAACGTAGGTAAAACGTTTTATAATAATAAGGTAATAAGGGTAGCTTACTAGGAGTATATAGACCTTAAAGATATTATATAAGAGGTAGAGGATAATTCCACTATAGGATAGGAAACATTAGTAGGGATTAAAACCCCACTAGATATAATATCTATTACTTTATAAGATATAAGAGAAGTAGGATAGTAAACCACTTTAGCACTTAATAAAGGCAAAAGGCTAAAGGCTTAAGATTCTTAGGAAGAGATATAAAACGCTTAAGATTTCTAAGATAGGATAAGATAAGCTTAAGGACCTATAATAGATAATAACCGATAGAGCAGAGTAATGGCTTAGTTTAGTAATATATGGATAAGCTTAGGACAAAGTTTCCTAAAAGTATAAGACTTTTAAAATAAGATAAGTAAAATTTAAAACTCTTAAGATAAAATAAGAATACCTAAAAAGCCTAGTTAGACTAAGGCTAGAGCTAAGCTTAAAACAGAAGCGAGCTTAGGATTAAGGATTTTATAGGACCAAGATTTTAGTAACAGGATAAGGACCATTAAAGAAATTATAAGTAAGGCTTAGCAATAGGATCGAAATATTAATACCAAAATTAAGAAGTAAGAAGACTTTAAGGATCTACTTATAAGATGTAAACTAAAAGAAACCAGAGAGGAGTTTAGATAGAGAATCCTTATATAGTAAGAATATAAACTAGACTAAAGAACTAGTACACTAGGTTATATAAGGGACAGAGCACCTATATAAAGAATTACTAATAGGCCTAAAGTAGGTATACTAAGAGCTAAGTAGCTTACCGAACTAGAAGATAAAGAGAATCTAAGGATCCCTACTAAGTTTAAAGAATAATATACAAAAGGCTATTACAACGTAGTAATAAGAAGATACTTCCTTATAAATAAGCCGTATATACTTTAATAGCTATACTAAAAGTAGTATAGGCAAAGGTATAACGATAAGTAGGAAGATTTCTATATATAGTTAGATAAGCGAGTTATCTAAAACCACCTATTATAGAAAAAGCTATAACTTATATTAAAGGAGCCCTAATTATAACGTTAAAGGATCTAAAAGAATAATTAGAGGACTAGAGAAGTAAAAGACGCATCTTAATACCTATAGATAAAGTTATAATATTTAGATTAATATGGTAAAGGTTTAAACTTAAGGATAAAGACGAGCTAAGAGTTAACCTAAAGCACCTAGTATACTATACGCTATTATAGATTGTATATATAGATAGTATATATAAAATATATAAGAATTTAAAAGAAAAGAATTAGAAGTACCCTATAAGGATATATTAGGCGCCGGATAAGCGATAGTATAGAAATACTAAGTATATATACAGCTAGTATCTAACAGAAGTTTAAAAGTTAGGAGACTTAATACTTTAACTAGGAAGATTCCTTATGGAAGAATGCCTAGATGAATAACAGTGGTGGAAATGCCTAGAAAACACCTATCTATAGTATATTAAAGATAAAAAGCAAATTAAGTATTGGCTAAGGAGTAAGCTAAGTATAATAGGATTAAATAGCTAATAGTTAGAAAAAGTAGAGGCCCATAGAAATAGAGGGAGCTAGTAGTAGAGCCTTAGACCCTTAAAGGAATTTAAGGATAACATCTAAATTTATAAGTTAATTAGCAAGATTAGCAGTTTAAAGCACTAATAGATAGTAGGGCAACGCGGAACTATATCTTACTAGCAGTAGTTAAAAAAAAATAGGATTACCTTACAGACAAAAGGAGTAACCTTACCTATTAGTTACGATTTTAGGAGATCTAATAACCTATAGAGGAGGGATTATTAACCTTAAAACAGGACCTATTTAGATAACTATTAAAGGAAGATAAATTAAAATGTCTTTTAATATCCTACTATTAGGACGGGATAAGGTAGTATTAAGAATGCCTTAATTACAGAAATATAATCTAAAGATCGATTAAATCACAGGTTAGGTTAATATTAAAAATACTTAATAACGCAAAATGTAATAATAAACTAAGTTAGAGCGATATATAAAGAGACTAAGCGAAGCTTAAGTTATATACTAAAGAAATACTATAAGTATGGCAAAAAACTATGGAGCCTAAAAAGTAAAAAGCTGGCAGAATATGTAGTATAGGACTATAAGATAGAGTTAAAACTAAAAATAAGTCTAAGGTTTTTTCTAACCTATAAGCTCACTAAAGAAGAGTTAAGAGTACTTAAAGAGTTTATCTAAGAGAACTTATAAAAAGGATATATTAGACCATTGCAGTTATTAGCAGGTTATCTAGTACTATTTATACTAAAGAAGAACGGAAAACTTAGGTTATATATTAACTATAAGCAGTTAAATAGCATTACCTAGAAGGATAGATATCCTTTACCCTTAATTAGTAAAATCTAAAACTGGATAGGTAACGCGCAAATCTTTATAAAGATAGATTTAAGATAGGCGTACTATTAAATTAAAATTAAGGAAGGTGATAAATAGAAGCTAGCCTTTAGGTTAAAAGAAGGACTATATAAGCTATTAGTTATATAATTTAGGTTAACAAATATACTAGTAACATTTTAAAAAAGAATTAATAATGTGCTAGGAGAACACCTTAATAAATTTATTATAGCATACCTTAACAATATTATTATCAACTTAATAACTAAGGAAGAGTACGGAGAATATATTAAATAGGTTTTAAAAAGACTATAGGAAGAACAGATACTAGTAATAATTAAAATATATATATTCTTTATAAGGAAGACTAATTTCGTTAGATTTATTATTAAACTAGGTTATATTAGTATAGACCTAAAGATAATTAAAGCTATAGTAAGCTAGTAAGAACCAGAGAATGTAATATAGTTAAGGTTATTTTTAGGGTTTTGCAACTACTATATAAGGTTTATAGTATAATAGTTAAAGAATATTAAACCGTTCACCAGGCTTATAAAGAAAGAGGAATTATAGGCATAGGGAGATAAGTAGAGGAAGCTATTTAAGGAACTTAAAGATCTATTCACCTAGGAGCTAATTCCTAAAATCTATTAACTAGGACTAGATACGGTTATGGAAATAAATATATTAAACTATATATTAGAAGTATACTTACTATAAAAGTATAAGGACGTATAGCATTTAGTATTATACTACAGCAGAAAGATAACACTACTAGAGTTAAACTATAACGTCTATAACAAGGAGTTATTAAGTATAGTTATAGTACTTAAAAAATAAAGAGCATTCTTATAAGGCGCAGAGAAATTATTTATAGTTAAGACGGATTATAAGAACCTAATAGGGTTCCTAATAACAAAAGAACTTAATTAAAGATAGGTTAGATAGGTAGAGATACTTATAAAATACTATTTTAAGATTTAGTATACTAAAGGAACTAAGAATATAAGAGTAGACGTACTTAGTAAAAAGGCTAAACTATAGAACAATAAAAAAAACCATTAGGAGTAATACTATGCAGAAATAAGGATAAATAGATTAGATATAACCACCCTAAACTAGCAGTAACTTAAAAGGATAATAATAAACTAGAAAGAGTCTATAAGATACTAGAAAGCTTTTAGGCGTAAAGAATTCTAGAAGTATAACTAGAAGATCTATAGATAGATATATACAAAAACTAAAAAGCGAAGTACATCTTCAAGAGTATAGCAGAACATTTTATAGAAGACTTCTATAAGGGAATAACTTAAGGACATAATGGAGTAATAGGCTTAGTGTTAAGACTATAAGAAGAATATATTATTAACGAAATCTAAAATATCGTAAGAAAAGTAATAAAAGAATATCTAAATTGCTAAAGAAATAAACTAATAAGGTATAAGCCGTACGAAGGGCTATAACCTATTAAGATACTAGAGAGACCATAGGAGGTCATATTATAGGACTTTATTATTAAGTTACTAGAGTTAAGAGATCCTATTACCGGACAAAAGTATAACGCGATCTTAGTAATAGTGGATAAGTTAACTAAATAGGGCTACTTTATAGCATATATAGAAGAAATCTCAGCTAAAGATATTGCTAGAATCTATATTTGTTAGTAATACAGGGTAACTCCCTTATTAGTACTACTCGAGTAGATACAGTGATGTTGTTTTAATGATGCTTGATTTTTAATTGGAATGAGGAAGGGCGAAGAGCTTAAGGCTCCTCGCCACGCTAGTGCCGCGACAACACGTGACAACCGCTTGCCTTATTCCCGACACTGGCAACTCTTCTTTTATAATTGCTATCTATATACACTTATAGATTACTACTATATAAAGATACTAAGTAAAGAAGAAGAAGAAGAACGTTGGGGGTTAACGCGAAGGCGAGGGGCCGCTAAGGCGCTAGTAGTAAGCGAGCTAATAGCGATTTTCCATGCCGGGCATAAAAAATCCTAATTAGCTAGTTAAAATTAGGGTCTACAGAATATTATACTCTTACTCCCTTTTAACCCAACCTTTAACCTATATACGTAGAGTATTTATATTAATAAACGTTCCTAGAGCCTTACCTAGGCTTACCTTTGTTATTACATCCACCGGGTTATTTTAGCCATTAATCTATTAAATCTTAAAGAGTTCTTGCCGTTTATAGGATTGCTAAAGTGCTATAATGTTAATTATAAGGCGCTTCTCCTTTATAGTACTAAGCTTAACTAAGCACTTATAGAGGGAATATAAGTTAGTATATACGATTATAGGGATAATAGGAAATTCGAGTTAATCTATAATTATTTTTAGGGTAGTTCTAATTGTAATTACCATATTAACTCCGCTAACTATTCTATATATCTCTAACGCTAAAACGCTTTAAGTAACGCGCTTACTCTTAGTTAAGCTCTAATAGATAAGATTGCCGTAGATTATAAAGTTATTCTCTCTAGTAGATTTGTTAGATAATCTGTATTCTTAGTGGCGTAGGACGTGCACGAGTCACGTGTATGGGGTACGTGCATTGTAAATCTCTTTATAGAGCCCTAGGGGCCCTAGGTCAACAATTAATCAATTAACCCATTTCATTAATAAATAGCTCTATATGAGTTATCTAACAAGATTCGTTCGCGATAATAATCTTATATCCTAGCTAGGAGCTAAAATCTTTATTATTTATAAACGATCTATTAACAAATATAAAGAGCTTAGCGGTAGGAAGGTTAATAGGTATATAGAGTAGTCCCTAATCAAGATGGTTTATTTGCTAGGAAAGGCGCTTATTTAGGGCAAGAACATCCTCCTTAGTTAGTTTCTAGTGTTAGGCGGCAATAGAGAGATTAAAGGAAGCCTTAGGTTAATAGATAGAAGTAATATAAGCTCTACAAGCGCGTTGCTTTATATATCCTTATTTTAGAGAATTAATATTAATAACGTTAATCTTCTTGCCTTAACCCTTCTGGTATAAAGCAATAGAATCCTTATTTAGGGAGAGGATATATCTATTAAAGAGTAGTAGTGTTATTAAGTTAAGTCTTTCCTTTAGCTTTGCTATAAGATTTGCCTTTACTAGCTTATCTTCTTTAAGGGCTAAGAATTAGCCGTCTCCTAAGATAATTATATTGTTAGTTTATATGCCGACGATTCTAAATAGAGTTCCTGTAGTTATAATAAGGAAGTAGGGGTTAAATATAGAAGTAGTTATTAAAAGCTTCTCTTTATGGTGCTTGCTGTAGGTAGCCTACTAGTGAGTTCCTACCTCTATAATTCTATATAATGGCTTAAGTACAACTATAATTATATCTTCGGGATATTAGTAGCGAATTTACTTTAGAAGGTATACTAGTATTAAGCGCTAAAGGCGCGTCTCTAATTAGGTATAGGCCTAAGTAATATCTTATAAATAAACCGCCATTCTATTCTTTATTAAGGAGAAAGCTAGCGTAATAATAACTCGCTAACTAGCTCGTTAAATTATAGGGGATTGCGTAAGAATTACTTCCTTACTATTATTATTATAGCCTTAAATAACTAGTCTTAACTTCTTAAATGGGGTATTAGTAGCTTTACCTTTAATCTTATTAACTATTTTTAACTTAAAGATGCGAACTCTATTAAACTTAGTAGGGTTATACTTCTTAAATTTAAAGACTCCTCTTATAATAAGACCGTTGATCTCCTATTTATTAGATACTTAGAAAGGGGCTCCTAGAGTTATAATACGGCCTTCCTTTTAAAGTTATTTTACGAGCTTAAAGTCCGCCTTCTCTTTAACTATTATAAAGGCTATTAATAACTTAACTCTACTCTTAATAGCGGCAATAAATTACTCTTTAAAATTAATAAAATGTTAGCAATTTTGTGATCTCTTTAGGCGACTTTTACCGCGTTATAGTTACGGTATATCTACTATAATTATATTAGAATTATAGTCGCCTTCTAGAGCACGTTAATCGTAGTTCTCCTCTAGGGTATCCTCTATAGTATTCTATAAAGGCTTAAAACTATTATCCCTATAGTAGGGCTTAACAACGGTTAAGCGGAATTAAGTGGGTCTATAGGGCATCTAAAGAGTACAAGTTTAACCCTTAATAGCGATAATTATATATAGGCCTAACTAGCCCCCTTTTTTACGCTATACCCGTACTTTAGATTAGAGTAGTAGATCTATTATTATTAAGGTATTTAGGCCGTTTTTTATTCTTAGTATGTCGTTAACCTAGCGCGTAGCGTAGATGCGGTGTACCTCCTTTATTACCTTATAGATAGCCTTAGCTTGTTACGTAACGGATAGAGATAGTAAAGAATTATTAGTTATTTAAAGGTAGGCGCTAAAGACTAGTAATATAGGTATAAGCCTATCTAGGCTAGCGGAATTGTTAATAGCTTTAATAGCTATTTATAAGATAAGCTCTTCGCTAGCGCCCTTTAGTTCTAAAGAAATAATCTTATATGCTTAGCGTAATGGCGTATAATATCGTTCTACTTTTCTAATACTATTGTATACCTTAATAGGGACTTCCTTAACCTTAATTTCTATTACCTTTACCTATTACCGAAACTCTATAGATAAAAAGTTCCTTTCTACGTTGTAAATAACTTAATTAGGGGGTCCTAGGTAGACATTAATCTAGCATAGTTAAAGAGTATCCTATGCGTTCCTAGCTAATATATCCTTTAGGAAGCGTACGGCTTAGAAGAAGGTTAAGAGGTTAACAACTTAGAGTACTAGCTTACCGCTAAGGTATATAATGTTAATAATAATATAAAAGTTGAAGTTGTAGTTATCTTTAAGGGTAAACTTAAATCGGCTAGGGGACTTCTAGTTCATTTAGCAGTAATAGTAGTACTTTATAAAATGCTTAATCGTCTTAGCCTTAACTTTATAACCTACTTACTAAAGAACCCTAAGCAATCTATAAACTAATAGGTGACTAAAGTGACGGTATAGTTAACGTAACTCCGACTTAGTTAAATAGCTCTAAGTAACGCTCCTTTTTGGCTGTTAAAGGAGCAACTAAGGGTGATCCTACTTGCGTATAACGGGCACCTAATTATCTCCCTAAACGAGTATATTCTTAAGGTTATCTAGCTTAACGCCTAACTTATTTATATCTTAGATATAGAATAAAAATAGGGTATTCGCGGGAATAATATAGAAAGTAATATATCCTAATAGGGTTTGGACCTTAATTGTGCCGAGAAAGATTATAATACCCTTGCTAAAGCGAATTATATATTAGCCTACCGTTAATTAGTTAATCTAAACAGAGCTATTAAGCTGCTAAAGAGCTTAAACTTAAGGTTCTCCTACTATAGATACTCCTGTGGCTTTAGTATCTAGTATAATATTATAGAAGATATTCGCTAAGTATTTATTATTAAAGGAGAACACGAAACTTTCCTTTAGCTCGTTAAAGATATCTAACTTTATAATAGAATAAAGCGTAGATTAGTTATTAAGGATAGCGATGGTTTATATACTATTTACCTTACTATACTTAGTAAAGTATTAGTTGGGAGAGTAGTCCTCAATTTCTATATCTATAAGGAGCTGTTTAGCCTTATTAACCTTACCCTTAAGATCTTCTTTGCCTTTATATTAAACCAGGAAGCTTTAAAAGTAGGCTATAGTAACCTCTTAGTTTCCGACGTTTTATATACTTTAGTAAAACTTATTATATGCCTCCTTTTGTCTATTAAGGGGGTGCCTAGTTAACTAGTAATTTGGCTTCTTATAAACATAATACTTCTTCTAATAATTACTCTAAAATAAACCTCTATAATTACCTTATAGTTAACGTTAATTATACCCTCTACTATATCCCCTACCGCGGCCACTATATATTTGGTCGGTCTAGTTATAATTATATTAGTTAGCTAGGTTAATTAGAGTAGGTTAGGGTTAAGTATTAAATTACTATACTTCTTAAGAGCGCAGAGTGGTACTAATAAAGGATCTTAATTAAGTATATACTCCTTTATAAGTATTTATAGGATTAAAGAGAGTAAGGTTATATTCTTTAACACCTTAATATACGCTAATAATTTAATCGCGTAGGCTAAAGTCCTCTTAATATAATTTGGATAAACCACGCTAAATTATCTAAAGTCGATTAAAGAGCTTTTGGAGATAATTAAGTTAAGAGACATCTAGGTTTATCGCAATAATCCTTAAAAAGGTAGTCTTTCTCCACTCTAATATATACTACTACTTATTCTCCTCTGTTTTAAAGTGGCATCTTATCTTATATATTATTTAGTTAAAATCGTATCCTTTTCCTACTAAATAATTATAATAGAAGGTACTAGCGCGGCCCTTAAGCATAATAGAGTAGGCGTTATAATATTGGTTAGGTTTCAGTTTAACCTTTTAGCAATAGTTATAGAAGATACGCAGCTTTAAATTAAGGATATTATATAGTTCCCCGCTAAACCTCTTTTCCTAGTCTAAATAGAGCTTTATAAGCTCTATAAGCATTTTTAAGGTACCTCCGAGCGGTATTAGGCCATATTAAAATTGCGTTAAAGATTAAAGTAGGAATTACTTTATAGGCTATAGTAGAGATATAGATCTTAATAGAATATAGCATAGTACCTAATCTTGCTATAATAGGGTTTAAAGGTTATTAAATTATAAAGCAAGGGGATCTTACGCTTACTCTTATTTAGTAATTAAAGTTATAGGTTAAATTAGTAGATCCTAGGGAGCTAAAGATAATGGAAGCGATGGATATAGAACGTAAGAACTTATACCTGGAGCAATAGAATTTAAACATGTCTCTATTAGTATATTATTTAGATTTTATTATAAGTTAAGCTTCTTTATAGTGCGTAGTTAGTGCTTAATCTCTTATAGAGTCCATTTGTGCTCTTCTTTTACGTTAATAACTTGCTCCTAAATATTGTCTCTAATAGCGCTTCTATCTATAAGAACAAATACTCTATTCTCCTAAAGGAAGTTATAGAAGTCTTATATAATAAGCTTATTCGCAAGAGCCTATATTTCCTTTATTTATCTAATAAAGTCCTCCTTTATATAATACTATAGCATAGTGTCGTTATATTCGCTGTCTGTGTAGTATACTATATAGTATAATAAGAATCCGTTTAGGTCCTTTTGCTTAGCGTTTATAGGGTTAATATCTTTATTTTATATCTTTGGGTCAATATCTTCCTTATACTTCTTTAGGTAGGTTAACGCTATAATAGGTCAAAGGTAGGTAGGGTTTTCAGTTTTATAGAATCTTATAGGTTTGCTGTCAAAAGGTAGGCAATTTGAGATATTATTTAACACGTTTCGGACGTTAACTTAGGACCTTAGGTTTAGTAACACTTCTAACCTAAAGTATAACCAAATCTTTATAAACCCGATTGTTCTACGTAATAAACGTAACTTGGTATCTTCTAGTACTTAGTGATACTTCTGTTACTAGTTTTCCGCAAGTCTAAGGTAGCACAGTATTACTGGGATTCATTCCATATAAGCGTATATAGCACCCCTATATAAGACTGTCTCTTCTATTTAAAGACCTAGCTGCTTTATAGTTGACTGTGTATTTAACCACTGATTAGTGTTAGGAATATAGGGTAACTCCCTTACTAGTACTACTTGAGTAGATATAGTAATGTTATTTTAATAATGCTTGATTTTTAATTGGAATAAGGAAGGGCGAAGAGCTTAAGGCTCCTCGCTACGCTAGTGCCGTGACAACACGTGACGACCGCTTGCCGTATTCCTGACAATATTAAAGAAGTATTTATAAAATATAGAGCACTAAGTAAAATTATATCGGATAGGGATCTAAGATTTATAGCAGTATTTTTAGAGGTATTTTTAGCGGAACAAGGAGTTAGAGCAGCAACTTTTACTATATATTATCCGCAAACGGATAGTTAAATAGAAAGATTAAATTAGACGCTAGAATAATATCTAAGATATTATATTAACCACGTATAGAATAATTAGGTATCGTTATTACTAGCTATATAGTTTATATATAATATAACACTATAAGAAGGAATAGGCATATTACTATTTAAGGCAAATTATAAATATAAGCTAAGAATATTATTATTACTATAATAAGTAAAGAAAATAAGTAGTACAGCTAAAAAAAAAATAGAGATATTAATAAATCTTTATATAGACCTTATAGAATTAGCGAAAAGGGTATATATCGGTATACTCGCATTATTAACGTGCACAAATATCACTTGTAGTGGTACGTATGCTATATTAAAGTTAGTAGTTAATTAATAGTTTAGAAGTAAGGGGTTGCTCTAAGGTTAGGTTAGCTAGCCTCGCTTTATAGTCTTATAACCACGTTATATAACTAACATTCCAACACTAGAGCAACTCTAAAAAGAGGGCTAATTTATACTCTAAAGTTAAGTCTACTTCTAGACTATTTATAGCGTATACATAATAGCTAGAGATCCAATTAATATGCAATAAGAAGAAGAAGAAGAGTTATTAGGGGTAGCAGGTTAATATATCGCGAGGGCCGCCAAGGCGCTAGTGGTAAGTAAGCTAATAGTAATTTTCCATACCAGGTATAGGAAATCCTAATTAGCTAGTTAAACTTAGGGTCCGCAGAATATAGCGGGTGACGTGCCCTAGCACCGTTATAACCCGTAAGCCACCTTCTATTACTCCTCACGCTCTACCCAACCTATAGCCTATATATTAACTTAGTTTGTGTTAATAAGTCGCTATAGGGTGACGTAAGGCTTCTCCTTAGTTATCGCGTCCGTAGGGTTAGCTTCACCATTAATCTATTTAACCTCTATAATCTGCCGACGTTCATAGGCTTATTATAGGCATATTATATCAATCATTAATTGTTTCTCTTATGTGGTTTTAAGTCGTATAAGATAGTTATATAGTGACTTAGAATCGGTGCAGAGCATAAGCGGAAGGTTAATCTATAGGACTTTGTCTACCGTAAACTTAATAGCGACGGCGATATTAAAGCTATAAGCTATTCCGTAGAGTTTAGAAGCCAGAACGCTTCTAGTAACTCTTTTACATTTAATTAAGCTCTAATGGACGATATTAGCCTTCTTAGTTACGTTAGCTAGTACAATAACGTAGCCAATTTACAAAGAGAGGTCCTTATTATTAGTAAAGGAGGCGTCCATAAAGACTAAAAGCTATAGGGTCTTAGCCTCTAATTTAATAAACTTAAGACCTTTATATAAGTTCTAAATCTGCTAACTTAGGCGCTTATTTAACTCCCCCACATCTACCTCTTTAGGATTAATTGCCTAGGCAGCAAAGGATAAGTTAAATAAAGCCTCTAGCTAACAGACTAAGGCGATATAGGCTTCTCTAGCGCGTTAGGCGATATACTAGTCCTTTAGCGTAAGTAGGCCGCGCGTAACTCCTCTGGAGCTAGTGCTATCTACCAATATAGTATTAACCACACTAAGGTTCTTATACTGGCGCTTTTGCGTCAGCATAATACTCCCGTCTTATGCCAATTAAATAAGTCCTTTATTGAACTTAACTAGTATATTAGCGGTTAGTTGCTCTCACTCCTTAGCTATAAATTCAGCCTTATATAGTTTGCTTTATTTAGCCTCTATAAAGGCATTCTCTGCAAGGAATAGCGTATTATTAGTTTATAAGCCGACAATTCTAAAAGGGTTGTTGCTGTAAAGCAAGCAAGGGTCGTACATAGACTGGTCTATTCGCAGCTAATTAACGTAGTATAAATAGTAGGTCTTAAACTAGTGGTTTCTAGCTTTAGGTACTTTATAAAGTGGCTTTATAACCTTTAAAACGGAGTCCTTATTAATTCCTAATTGTTTATTTAGCTCGTGTGGTAGTCGTATATAGAACTCGCGGTTTAGGTTTATAGTGGACTGGATATAGGCTTATAAGATGTCTCGGAGGTAGAGTTATATCTATAGTAGCATAGCAGCGATGTAGAGAATCAGCCGCTAGCTAACCCGTTAAATTGTTAGTAACTAAGTAAGAACTAGCTCTTTCTCTAAATTATTATAGGCCTATACAATAAGTCGTGATTTCTTAAAGGCTTTATCGGTTCCCTTATTCTTAATCTTGTCAATAAACCGTAAGTTAAAGAGTTTAACCCCCTTTAGTATATTATGTAGCTTAATAATCTTAAAGACGCCTTTCTTAAGTAGGCCTGTAACCTCCTTTTATCGTAAAGCACTAAATTAGGTATTACTATCGTTCTATAAGTAAATAGTGGTGCTAGCTATATCTACGGTATCATCGTCCTATAGGTAGATAGCGATATTAGCAATATCCGCAATATCACCTATAAAAGCGCCTATATCTATTATAGTATCTATAACAGCTATGTCTACGACGGCCGTAAGTAATGGGTATTTACGGGGGCGACCTCTACCTCGCTTTAGCGGTAGCCGTGGTTTAGCCTTAGGTAACGATTAAGATTTGGCTAGTAAAGGTACTAGTTTATCTAATTTGACAGACTCTCGTGGTTTGACTAGGTCTTATAGGTTTAGTAGGTAGGGTTTTACAACCGTAGAGCGGAAGGTCGTAGGTCTATTTAGTAGCTTTATAATATAGGTCTTACTATTAACGGTAAGCAGCATATATGGTCCGTCCTAATAACCACTTTGGCTAGTATTGCCTTCTCTCTAGACTAAGACAGGCGAACTAGGTGGGAGGCCGTGAATGGCATTAGTTTATGGTCCGTTTCGCATATTAAGAGCGTCAGCGATCTATTATTTAGCTCGTAGCTTCTAGATTTCCACTATTGCTTTCTTAATAGCCGTAGCTCGCTATGTAACTGAAGGTGATAGCGCGTCCGATTTAACCATTTAGGGGTAGGCTCTAAAAACTAGGAGTGTAGGGACTAGGCCTTTTAGGCCAGCCGTATTATTAATAGCTTTAAAGGCCATTTATAGGGCTATCTCCTTGCTAATTTTAGGGATTTCAGTCGTAATAATTTAGTAGGCTCGTTATAGCGGACCGTAATAGCGTTCTACTATTCTAATGGAATTGTGTAATTCGACTAGAACTAACTTTATAGTTGCTCCTATAATAGCAGCGTAGTACTTAAACTCCTTACTAATAAAGTTCTTCCTAGCGTCTGTAGTGATTAAGTCTAGTAGTCCTAAATAGCTGTTAATCTAGCACATTCGAAGAATATCCTAAGTGTGCTTGGCGCCGATATCTCGTAGCCATCTGCCAGCTTAAAATTGAGTTGCTTCGTTGACTACGTATAGTAGGGGGGAGCCGCTAATATACATAATGTCGACGATGATATTATAATTGAAATTAATGTCGTCTTATAAGGTAAAGCGAGATCTACCTAGAGATCTGCTATACTTCTAGTAGTAGTAGTAGAGTCTAGTTAGCTCTTTAATAGCAGATCTATTAGTGTTATGGCCGTGGCCAGCCTTATTAAGAAGCTTTTGTAGTTTATTAACTAATAGGTGACCAAATCGACGGTATAGACGTCGTAGTTCTACGTCCGTTAAGTAGCAAGGGTTCGTATTAAAAGACTCGACTAAGTAAGACTGTAAGGAGAAGCTCTATAAGAGAAATGGGTAGCCAAATCGTCTGACTACTGGCACCTTTTTAGTGCGAGTAATAATAACGTCCTTTAGGTTATCGTATTTAATATAGAGTCTATCTATATCTACTAAGCAAAGTAGGAAAAGAGTATCTACTTTAACGATATGGAATTGTACCTTGCCTATAGGGCTGTTAACGTTTATAGTTCTAATAGACGTAGAGGCTCCAATCCCAAATTAGACGGTTACTTAGCCCTTAGTTAACGTATTAAGACTTACGGACTTATCTACGGCCTATAGAGCTTAGAATTAACCGTAGCCAGCTATAGACTTACGCGAAGCACCTATATCGATTATAATTCCCATAAAGACCGTTAAGGTGTATTGTAACGCTGTAGCTATAGCCGTACTATAGGCAAATGGGTCGGTCTCCGTGTGAGGTTCTGTAATAGACTCCGTAGTAAGTTCTAAAGCTATAAGTAGGTGTGTATAAGCCTTATTAGCTAGTTCTACGCTTATAGAGGTTACTTTCTCTATAGTAAGTGTTCTAAAGGTAGTAATATAGGTAGAACTATTATTAGGTTCTCTGGCATTGCTCCCAGAGTCGTTAGCGTCGTATATGTAGGCTTTAAAGTTTAAGTTATCCTCTTTATCTCTTTCGCAGGCGGCGACGTATTGTTTAAAGTAGTTATTAAAGTTGCCCTTATTACGGCCCTTAATATTAATAAAACGTCTCTTATAGTTATCTCTAAACCGATTATACTCCTCCTCTGTGTGTTTCTATAAATGGCAGTCCTCCTTCTTATAGATATAGCACTTAGCCTTTAGTCTGCCGTTAGTTCTATAGGGGCGATTGCTACCGTAGTGATTAGTGTTTCGGTCTTAATCCTAGTCATTTCAGTAGTAACGTCAATCCGTAAAAAAGGCTTAGTGAGACAATCTTATTAAGGCCTATAGGGGGTATTCTTTTTCCTACATAATAATAGAGGATTATAGCTTACTAATTAACTAAGAGAGGTCTTTTAAAGGGTTAGAGATAGTAATACGGCATGCTGGTACTCCCTAGTAAGTAGTAACTAACTTATTTATAAGAATGCGGTTCGTATAAAAGTCTAGGTATAGTCTATAACGTTGCTTTAGCAGTTTATCTACAAGCAGTTAGAAGTTTTAATAGATTAACTTATTAGGGTTCTTGTTTATAACTCCTTAGAGGGTTATGCTGTTCTACTCCGTAAGGTTCTTACGGTAGTATTCTGGCCCTTTAAAGAATTGTTATATATGGTTATAGGCTTTAGTAAAAGGTCTTAACTTAAGGTTGCTGTTATAGTAGTGGTCCTAAGCAAGCCCCTTTAGTATACTAGGAAATGCTACTGCGTAGCCTTCTGGTAGTAAGCTAGATCTCTTACAGATGTTATAGAAGATGGTTAACTTAAAGTTAAAGCTATTACTAACTCTATTGTACTTTTGGTCGTCTATATAGATCTTTACAATTATAGCTACCTTTTTACTATATCTAGGTCCTTACCTAGGTCCTTACTCTATACTAGGTACGGCTAGTTTAAGTAGTATATATATATATGGCTACTGCGGTTGCCGTAGCTGCTGCAGTTGCTGCTCTTTTAGCTATAGCAGTTGGTTAATAAGAGCGTAGATTTAGTTATAATTAGAGGATTAAGGACCGGGGGGGGTATTAGGGGTAGCGGGGGTAGTAATTAGAGTAGCTGGCGGTGCAGTAACCGGAGTAGCTGGTGGTATAGCAGCTGGAGTAGCTAGCGGTGCAGCAACTGGAGTAGCTGGTGGTACAGCAGCTGGAATAGCTAGTGGAGTTAGTAGAGTAGCTAGTGGTAGGGCTAAAGGTGTAGCAAGCTTGTCTAAGGTTAAATTAAGTTAGTCTTGCAGAGTTGTCGTAATTATTGGCTTTACCTCTGTAAGGGCCGCGATAAGCTCCTTATCTGTCCATTTATGAAACTCTTCTTTATTAGCGACGTTCGTTAGCACCTTGCTAAGGGAGTATCTCTTATCTTACTTAACAATATATACTCCTCTCTTAACTAGGTATTAACGGATTCCCATTCTAGTATTAGATTATACTTATTTAAAGGTCTCTAGCGTAAAGTTCTTAAAGTCTTCCTAAAACACTATCCATAATGTAAAGTCTATAAGGTTAAATCGTGTATATAGGTGTATCTTAGTCTCTATATACTCCATTAGGTCGTCATCTATAGCCGTCTCTAAGTCGATTCCGTAGCCGTATTTAGTAATTCTTTCCTTCTAGTTAATTTCTATATTGTTATGTCTTTGTATATAAGGGTAGGTATAAGGGTAGGTATAAGGGTAGTCATCGGTTCGAAGAAGTTAAGGTTTAAGGTAAGGGTGTAAAGGTATATACATGTCCTATTAACAAATCTACAGTTCTTGGACACTATAGACGATTCTTAGCAGAGATACGGTCCTCTAGGCGATCTAACGCGTTAATAGTTAAGTTAATACGTGGTTTTAAGCTTTAAGGGTCCTCTAGGCGATTTAACGCGTTAACAGTTAAGCTAATGCGTGGTTTCGAGCTTTAAGGATAACGTAGCTCTCTTTAAGTAAAGATACGATTCTCTAGGCAATCTAACGTATTAGCAAGCTAATACGTGGTCTCGAGCTTCGAGGGTAACGTAGTTTTCTCCTTTAACTAAAATAGGGCGATAGCTCTGCAATTTAACGCGTTAGCAGTTAAGCTAATGCGTGGTTTCGAGCTTTGCTATTGCGTAATTCCTAATCTATACGTCTACTGATTAGTATTAGTATACTCGCATTATCAACATACACAAATATCACTTGTAGTAGTACGTATGCTATATTGAAGTTAGTAGTTGATTAATAGTCTAGAAGTAAGGGGTTGCTCTAAGGTCAGGTTAGCTAGCCTCGCTTCATAGTCTCGCGACCACGTCATATAACTAACATTCCGACAGTATAAGAAAAAATTAAAAGGTACTATAACGTTAAGAGATCTAAGGAACCAGATCTTAAGGAGGGAGATAAAGTATAGCTACTATATAAAAATTTTAAGAGTCGACGACTAAGTAAGAAGTTAGACTACGTTAAACTAGGACCTTTTAAAATCGTATAAAGGATTTTACTAGTTATATTTAAATTAAACCTACTAGCCAAAATAAAGATCTACCCTATATAGTATATTATAATGCTAGAGCCAGTATATAGGAATATTAAGCCACTAGTTTATAAAGTAGACATGTATAGAGGATAAGAGGAAGACAAATAGCAAGTTTTAAAGATCATTAGTTATAAGGATATTAACAATAAAACGTAGTATAAGGTTAAGTAAATAAGCTATAATAAGACTGCCTAGGAACTACTAAGAAATCTGGAAAATACTATAAGAAAGGTATAGGAGTATTAGAAGAGATTAGGTTAGGCAGTATTAATAAAAAAGGATTATTAAAAAACAAGTTACTTAAGGGGGACTTAAGAAGAGTAATTGCCAAACTACTTAGATCTATTCCCTTTTTGGCTAAAAAAGAATCCATTTTTTTATTACTAAGTTCCTATAAACCTTATTCTATAAGTTTTTACTTTTTAAAATAAACCTTTTTATAAACCTTCTTAAGACGGAGTAACTAAGTAAATACTATGATATAAGTATCTAGGGCCTTTTATTCTATATTATAAAAACATTCTAATTTAGTAAGAGTTTAAGATAACTTATTATTAAGATAAGTAGTAATAAATTAATTAAGGAACTAGACAACTATTAAGAATAATAAAACGCGTATATTTAGCATTAGAAGTAGAGTAATCGTCATAGGACGAACAAATATTTACTTTAGTGCACTCTAAATAAGAGGACGGTTATTACAAAGATAGACTCGCCAACGTAACACAAACTAACCCCTCTTTCGTATAATAAGAATATAGAGACGGTATAATCTTACTAAGCGATAATATTACAGTAATAGTGCGGGCATAACGTTGGGCGTATAAGGAAGAAGAAACTTTAGGTATAATAAATAACAATATTAACTAAATTAATTAGACAGATATTACACCTCTAGTAAATAACTTAGAGATGTTAAAAGTCTTTAAGGATAAAGATAGAAGGGAGGGAGATAGTATTACGGACGCTTTAAGTACAATATTATAACTACTAGGAGAGGAGTTAGAAGTAGCTAGTTAGTTAATTAAGGCATAGTTTAAAATAGAGCCAATAGAACTATATAACGAGGAATAGTAACTAAAGTTATATAATATGCTATATATTAAATAAGAGGAATAAGGGGAACCTATATACCTTATATATAAGACGTACTTTACGTATAAGAAGGATTTCTTAAAAGTATGGTTATATATTTAAAGGACCACAGTCCCTACCTAGATAGTTCTTCTCTTTATAGTAAATCTTAAAATATAATTAGAGTTAATCTATTAGGTAACTACTCCACCAGTTATATTTATGTTATTAACTATTTTATACCTATATACCCAGCTTATTAATAAGTCCACTGTAGTTTTTACTATAAAACTTCGTTACAGAGGCGCTTAGGGGAAGACGCGTAAAGTATAAGAAAGAGTAAAAATAAATAATAAGAAACTAAAATAGGCCCCAAGTAGTGTCTTAGCTTCTTTTACAACCTACTAAGCCCCCGCTAATTATATAAGCCAAACTTACTATAGTATTAGGCCTAAATATTATTAGTGCCACTCTAAGTAGGGGTTACTATACTAACTAAATAAAGTAGAGGAAATAGGTAATTTTTAGGTTTTAGTATTTTACAATAAGCACTAGTACTTTTATATTATACTAAAACCTATTAAACGCTAAGCAGGCTAATAAAAATAGTAATCTTTTTAGACTGGAGTGAAGTGGATCTAGGCTTAAATCCACTCTATTAGCCTATTAAGGGCTGTAGCTCTAGGAGCTCCACGGAGCCCCAAAGCAAATATATACTATAAATAGTAAGTCTTAACATAAATATAGTGTTAAGGAGGTAAGGTAAAGGTGGCAAATATCACCAATATTAAATTAGATTCTCTACTTATTAGCCTTATTAACCTCTCTATTGTTATTGCCGTCATTAGTATTATTACCTTAATTAAGAATCGCCTTAACAGCAGTAGTAGTACTAGTCCTTCTTATCACCGTCCTTCTCTTAAATATCCTCCCTTATCGCCATACCGGTAACGTTCGCATTTTGGTATTTTTAGGCGCCTTTATTAAGGCGTGACACCAAATATACTGCTTGCCGTTTAGCTTAAACTCCTCCACCTTTCTTAACGCGTTAATTCCGTTCAGGTTAATTTCTTTAGGAGTAATAAAGATATTATCTAAGGTGGATGTGCAGATGGGAAAGAATCGTTCTATATTAGTTAGCAAGGAACAACACTAAAAGAATAAGTGGTAATACCAAGGGAGAGAGGTAAAAAGGGTAACGGCAAGGATAATAGCGGCGGTCTAAGGTACAACTAGGAGTTCTAGATTTAGTAGCTGACACTAGCTAGTAAGAACGCTAGGCCATTACGCAACCCTCTAATTGGCTAATCCTACGCACTGACAATATAATGTCCTTTCCTCCCTCCTGATTGGGTATAGGGTTTAGAGCTCCAAGGGCTCTACTACCTTAGATCCACTCCATCCACTAACTAAATCACTTAGATCCACTCTAGGGCAAGCCTCAGTCCATCCTGGAGATATTAGCTCCAGTCCAAAAAGATCACTGGATGGAAATGATACATATGATACTCTATGAGGAAGAATCTTAGGGGCTCGAAGGCCCCGAGAAGGTATCTACACGATGGCCCGCGCGCTGTCACGTGACACGTCGCTGAGCTCAAAGAGACTGCTAGTAATTATTGGTTTTTTCCTGCTTTGTCTGGTTAGTGTGGTAGCCCCTGTTTAGCGTGGCACTAACAATATTTAGGCCTGATACCATAGTAAGGAGAGCCGAAAAGCTTAAATCGCAATCTCGGAGCGAGTATGTACGAATACGAATCTTGACCAGAAACTTCGGATGGCGGAACCGATGTCAGGAAAGTTTCAAGATGTCCGAGATGGGGCTTACAGCTCGGCAAGGTCACGGAAAACCTCGGCAAGGTCACAAAGTTGAACGGGGTCAGAACCTTTCAGACCACGCTTAACTTCTGACCCCGCTGAGCTTTATGCATATGCAGTGCATATATAAAACATTTTTTATTTATTTTATAGAATTTAAAGTATTTAATAAATAAAAATTATAAGTTATGCGTGGTATATGTGGGGCATATGCCATAATAAAATTAATAATTTAAGTTATTAAAATATCCCTATATATGTAGTGTATAGACTTAGCATATGCATAGTATATGCTAACTCTACACACTATATTAAATTTATCTTTATATTTAAGATTTTACTCCCTTATATACTACCTTTTAAAGTATTGCCTTTGTATTCTATATAAGGCAGGCTGTTTAATAGCATCTACTTAGCATATACTAAGCTTATACTAAGTATATGCTTAATATATACTTAGTATACGCGGGCCAACAGCTCGGGGGGGTCACGGAAAAACTCGGTGGGGTCACAAAGTTTAACGGGGTCACAACCTTTCTGACCCCGCTTAACTTCTGACCCCGCTAAGCTTTATGCATATGCAGTGCATATACAGACCAATTATTTTTATTTTATAGAATTATTTTTATTTTATATATATAAAATAAGTTATATGCGAGGCATATGCGGGGTATATATAGGGCATATACTAAAATAAAATAAATAACCTAAGTTGTTAAAATATACCTGTATACGCGTTATATGGTCTCAGCATATGCAGAGTATATACTCTGTATATACTCTACCAATTTTATATTTATTTTAAAGAGATTTTACTCCTTTACATACTACCTTTTAAAGTATTATATTTATATTTTATATAAGGTAGGCTATGCTATAGTATTTACTTAGTATATATAATAATAAAAAATATATATAATGCTTAAGGTATATATACTTAGTATACACTTTCTATTAACTATAGTAGTAAATAAGTAAGCTAGGTTATTATAGTATAGACTATATATATGTATTGCATATGCTAGGCATATGCAAAGTCTATACGTACACTAATTTTACATAAGGTAGGGTACACTATATTATCCCTGTATATACTAAGCATATGCTTAATATATGCACCCACTAATAAACCATTTGACGTATATATCTTATAGTTATATATATGCATATACTTAGCATATACACCGTATATTTAATGCATACGGTCGCTAAAGGCAAATTGTGGCTACCGATGCGCGTTCTGTATGGGTAAAAGTGTGACCCCGCCGACCTTTTTCCGGTGCTCCATCGGTGACTATTGGTCACACAGGGTGACTCACTAATAACGACTACTCGAGTAGGGTTACAGTGATGTTGGTTGATAAAGCTTCTTTTTGATTGGAATGAGGAAGGGCGAGGAGCTTAAGGCTCTTTGCCACGCTAGTGCCGCGGCGATATGTGATGGCAACTTGCTATCACGTGACGGTAATTTGCCGTACGTGACAGCAAATTGCCTTATTCCCGACACTGGCAACTCTTCTTTTATAGTTGCCCTCTATATATAAATACTGCTTAACTATCATAATAAATATAGATCCTCCTTACTTATTATTGCTATTGTAATATAAGTCTTACTGTCCTAAAATTTGCCTCTTAGCACGTAGTGCTTTCTTGCTAAGGAGTCGTGGGTAAATATCGTGTTAGGGCCGTTAAAGCCGCTAAGGCGCTAGCTATAAGCAAGCCAATAGCGATTTTCTATGCCGGGTATGGAAAATCCTAATTAGCTGGTTGAAATTAGGGTCCGTAGAGCGTCATACTCTTACTCCCTTTTAACCTAACCTTTAACTTATACGCGTAAAGTATTTATATTAACAAATATTTCTAGAGCCTTATTTGGGTTTACCTTCGTTATTATATCTGCTAGGTTATCTTAACCGTTAATCTATTAAATCTTAAAGAGTTTTTGCCGTTTATAGGATTAACAAAGTGCCATAATATCGATTATAAGGCGCTTCTCCTTTATAGTACTAAGCTTAACTAAGCACTTATAGAGGGAGTATAAGTCGGTATATACAATTATAGGGATAATAGGAAGTTCGAGTCGATCTGTAATTATCTTTAGGGTAGTTCCAATTGTAATTGCCATATTAACTCTACTAACTATTCTATATATCTCTAACGCTAAAACGCTTCGAGTGACGTACTTACTCTTAGTTAAGCTTTAATAGA
>Ga0307515_10004346_pt1 | contig 29398 bp, 24 predicted proteins | sample 17_EM_MG_FD_194513 | JGI IMG/M metagenome (GOLD analysis project Ga0307515, IMG submission 194513) | Populus trichocarpa ectomycorrhiza microbial communities from riparian zone in the Pacific Northwest, United States - 17_EM | ecosystem: Host-associated > Plants > Roots > Unclassified | place... | reverse complement strand
CCAGGCACAACACCCTGCCCCGCGCCCGCCCCAACACCAGGCACAACGCCCGGCCCAACACCAGGCACAACACCCTGCCCCGCGCCCGGCCCCGCGCCCGGTCCAACGCCCGGCTCGACACCCGGCTCAACGCCCGGCCCGACACCAGGCGCGGTGACCCGCGCGACGCCCCGCACAGACCCATGCGCGGACCCGGCGCGGATCGCGGCGATGTCCGCGCGCACGTCCGGGTCGTCGAAGTCCAGACCGCCGTCGCGATCCCGCCGGTACCCGGCCTCGGTGACGGTCAGCGTGACCACCGCAACCTGCGGTCGAGCCAGACGTTCGCACCAGGCCGCGAAATCAGCGCCCGGCAACGCCTCCGACACCGCCCGCTGCACGAACATCTCGTCTCGTTCCGGCCCCCGCACCACCAACGTATACCGCCCGTCCTGCCGGGTCAGTTCGTCGGCGAGCGCGCGGGACCGCCCGGTGAACGCCGCGATGCCCCAGGCCGCGGCGTCCGGCGCCGCCCCGGTGTACCAGGCCTGGTGCGCGCGGAAGAAGCCACCGAGTCCAAGGTGGACGATCCGGACCGGCGTCACAGCTTGAAGACCCGGCGCGGTTGATCCGAGACCATCCGGCTGAGCGTGTCGAGGGCCTCGTCCTCGTCGAGCCGGTGCGCGGCGACGAGCCCGGCCAGAAAGCCGGCATCAAGGCGGCGGGACATGTCGTGGCGGGCGGGAATGGAACAGAACGCGCGGGTATCGTCGATGAACCCGGACATCCGGCCGAACCCGGCGATCTCGGTGACGGACTCCTGATACCTGCGGATCAGCGCCGGGCTGTCCAGGAACCACCAAGGGGCCCCGGCGTACACCGACGGGTAGAATCCGGCGAGCGGGGCGATCTCCCGGGCGAACGCGTCGGGGTCCACTGTGAACAGTACAAGATGGAAACCCGGATGGGTGCCGTAGCGGTCGAGCAGCTGGCGCAGCGCGCCGGTGAACTCGGTTGCCGTCGGGATGTCGGCTCCGGCGTCCGCGCCGTAGCGGGCGAAGGTCTCCGGATGGTGGTTGCGGTGCACCCCGGGGTGCAGCGTCATGACCAGACCGTCGTCGCAGGACATCCGCGCCATCTCCAGCATCATGTGCCGGCGGAACGCGGTGGCCTCGGCCTCGGTCACCGGTCCGGCCAGCGCGCTGCGGTAGATGCGTTCCGCCTCGCCCCGCTCCAGCGCCGCCGCCACCGCGTCAGCGTGGCTGTGGTCCGCCGACACCGCGCCGTGCGCCACGAAATACCGCCGGCGCTGCTCCAGCGCCCCCAGATAGCCGGCATAGTCGCCGACGTCGGTGTCCGCCACGGCGCCGAGCCGCTTCACCGCGTCACCCCAGCCCGGCCGGCCCGGCTCAAGGTAGCGGTCCGGCCGGAAAGTCGGGACGACCCGGGTCCCGATCGAAGGGTCGGCGCGCAGCCGCTCGTGCGCCTCGAGATCGTCGGCCGGGTCGTCGGTGGTGGCCAGCACGTCGATCCGGAACCGCCGCAACAGCGCGCGCGGGCGGTGCTCCGGGCCGGCGAGCCGGCCGGCGATCTGGTCGTACAGTGCGTCGGCGTTCGCCCCGCTCGGCCGCTGCCGCACCTCGAAGATCTCCACCAGTTCGCTGTCGAACCAGTACCGGACCGGGGTGCCGCGGAGCAGGTGCCAGTTCTCGCAGAGCAGGCGCCAGGCCGCGCGGGCCCGGTCCTCCGGCAGCGGCCCCTCGCCCACGCCGAGCCGGTCCAGCGGTACGCCGCCCGCGTGCAGCAGCCGGGTCACGTAGTGGTCCGGCTGGATGAACAGGCTGGTCGGGTCCGCGAACGGGGTGTCGTGCAGCAGGATCCGCGGGTCGACGTGCCCGTGCGGGGAGACGATCGGCAGGTCCCGGACCTCGGCGTACAGCCGGCGCGCGAGGTCACGCACCCCGGGCTCGGCGGGCAGCAACCGGTCGGGGTGCACAGTCAGGGGCGCCATGGCCCCGAGCGTCGCGGCGTACCGCATCGTGGGCAAGCAGTTGCCATCTGTTGCCGGCCCTGGACAGCAACAACTGGCAACTCTTTGCGTACGCCGAACACTGCACGAAACCATCTCGTAACTCTGACGTCGTAACGCGGATCACACCGCACCGGCAGATCGAGCCAAAGGAGAGCGACGATGAGCTTGCGATATTTGCGCACGATGGTGGCGCTGGCCGGTGTGACCGTGTTGACGGCCGCCCTCGCCGCCTGCGGGGACGACAGCGGCGGCGGAGGCGACGGGGCCAAGACCCTGCACGTCCTGATCGGCGCCAACACGCAGTACCCGGCCGAGCAGAAGGCCTGGATGAAGTCGACCGGGGACACCTTCAAGGCACAGACCGGTGCGACCATCTCGTGGGAGACCTTCGCCAGCGCCAGCGACGAGCTGACCAAGATCCAGACGTCGGTCGTCTCGGGCACCGGCCCGGACGTCTACGCGATCGGCACCACGTTCACCCCGACGGCGTACTCGACCAAGGCCTTTGTCACCCTGACCGACGCGGACTGGCAGAAGATCGGCGGCCGCGACAAGTTCATCCAGGCCTCGCTGGGCATCTCCGGCCCGGACCAGCAGAACCAGATCGGCATCCCGTGGGTGGGCCGCCCGTTCGTGATGGCGTACAACACCGAGTTGCTGAAGGCCGCCGGCATCGCCAAGCCCGCGACCACCTGGGACGAGCTGACCCAGCAGGCGAAGCAGCTGACCAAGCCCGGCCAGTACGGAATCGCGGTGGGCTACAAGGACGGCTTCGACCCGTGGAAGTTCATCTGGGGGATGTCCGTGCAGGCCGGTGACCCGATCGTCGACGGCAAGACCGCGCGGATCGCCGATCCGGCCGTCAAGAAGGCGTACCAGACCTACTTCGGCTGGGTCACGACCGACAAGGTGGTCGACCCCGCCGCCGTCGGCTGGACCAACCCGCAGGCCCTCGCCGCGTTCGCCAAGGGCAAGACCGGCTACTTCCCGATGACCTCCGCGACGGCCGCGAACACGCTCGACTCCGGTGCGCTGAAGGGCAAGTGGGCGTTCGCGCTGCTGCCCACGGTGCCGCCGGGCGCGACCAACCGGCCGGCCAACGGTGTCGAGGCGGCCAGCATCCTCTCCGGCGACAACCTCGTCGTCGCCGACTATTCCAAGAACAAGGACCTGGCCTTCCAGTACGTCAAGCTGATCACCGACGGGCCGGCCCAGCTGGAGATGTACAAGACCTTCGGGGTGCTTCCGCAGAACGCCGCGGCGGCGCAGAGCCTGTTGTCGGACCCGAAGCTGGCCCCGATCGTGCAGGCGCAGGGCAAGTCGGTGGCCACGCCGTTCACCGGCGCCTGGGCCGACATCCAGATCGCGCTCACCAACGCCGTGGTCCAGTCGATCCCGGACCTGGCCAGCGGTTCCATCTCCGACGCGAAGATCGACAGCCGGCTGGACGCCGCGCAGAAGACCGCCCAGTCGTCGCTGGACCGGGCGAAGTAGGCCGTCATGATCGACGACCGCACGACAACGCGTGCGGCACCGGGCGGGCCGGCGGGCAGCACTGCCGCCGGCCGCGGCCCGGTCGGCCGCCGGGGCCGCGGCGTCACCCAGCAGCAGCGGCCGCTGTGGCTGCTGGCCCCGGGCGGCATCCTGATGACGCTGGTCATCGGGCTGCCGCTGCTGCTGGCCGGATACCTGTCGCTGATCGACCTGGACCAGTACACGCTGCGCCGATGGCTGCAGGCGCCGTTCATCGGCCTGGGAAACTTCGTCGAGGCGTTCCAGACGGGCCTGCTGCACTCGATCTGGATCAGCGTGTCGTTCGCCGTGATCTCGACGGCGTTCACCGTCCCGCTGGGCATCGCGGCCGCGATCGTGACCCAGAACGCCTACCGCGGCCGGGGCCTGGTCCGGGCGATCTTCCTGATCCCGTACGTGCTGCCGTCCTTCGTGGTGGCCACGGTCTGGCGGACCATGCTGCAGCCCGACGGCATCATCAACACCCTGCTGGCGAAGGTGAACGTCACCGGCGGGCTCTGGCTCAGCGGGCCGAAGTCGTACTGGACGCTGGTCCTCGTCGAGATCTGGGCCGCGTGGCCGTTCATCTATCTGATGGCGCTGGCCGGGCTGCAGAGCGTCGACGGCGAGGTGCATGAGGCGTCCGCCATCGACGGGGCGAACTGGTGGCCGAAGCTGCGGCACGTGATCCTGCCGTACCTGCGGGGACCGGTGTTGCTGGCCTGCCTGCTCGCCACGCTCAGCCACATCAACAACTTCACGCTGCCGTTCGTCCTGTTCGGCGCGCCCGCACCGGACAACGTCAACGTCATGCCGATGATGGTCTACGTCACCAGCTTCCAGGGCCTGCGGTTCGGGCTCAGCGCGGCGATGGCGATCGTGTCCCTACTGCTCATCGCCGTCCCCCTGTTCGCGTATCTGCGGGCACTCCGGCTGGACGTACACGAGGAGGCCCAACGATGACCATCAGCCACCCCGCCGCCGGCGAGGCCCACCGGCTGCTGCCCCGCCCACTGCTGGTGATCATCACGCTGTTCCTGTGCGCGCTGGTCCTGGTGCCGGTGCTCTACATCCTGCTCGCCTCGCTGAACACCGATGTCGGCGTCGCCGAGGGCCAGTTCTGGCCGAGCAGCTTCTCCGGGGTCAGCTACACCAAGATCTGGACCACGGCGGCCCTGTCCACCGGCATCCTCAACAGCCTGCTGGTGTGCGGTTTGGTCGCGGTGGCGTCGGCCATTCTCGGCACGATCACCGCGTACGTGCTGGTGCGCTATTCGTTCCTCGGCCGGGTGACGATCCTGCGCGCCCTGGTCGGCCTGCAGAGCATTCCGGGGACGCTGATGCTGCTGCCGGTGTTCGTCCTGTTCTCCTCGGCCGGCAACTATCTCGGCGTCACCGTGATCGGCACACGGTGGGGGCTGTTCGTCGCGTACCTCACCTTCGCGCTGCCGTTCTCCACCTGGGTGATGGTCACCTACCTGCGCGGCCTGCCCCGCGAGCTCGAGGAGGCGGCCCGCACCGAGGGCGCGTCCACCCTGGTCATCCTGTTCCGGATCATCGCGCCGCTGAGCCTGCCGGCGATCGTGGTGTCCGGCATCTTCGCGTTCCTGCTCGGCTGGAACGACGTACTGTTCGCCTCCGTACTGACCAGGCCGGAGACCCAGACCGCGGCGGTCGCGCTGCAGATCTTCGGGACGACTCAGGAGGGCGGCGCCTTGCCGGTGTACTCGCAGATGATGGCGGCCGCGTTGATCTGCGCGGCCCCGGTCGTGCTGCTGTATCTGATCTTCCAGCGGTACCTGGTCGGTGGCCTGACCGCGGGTGGGGTGAAGTGACGCCGGCGACCCGGGCCGCGGTCGTCGGGTGCGGCGACGTCTCGGTCGTGCACCTGCGGGCGATCCGGAACCTGGCCGGGGCGGAGCTGGTCGGGGTGTGCGACACCGACCCGGGTCGCGCCGCGGCGGCCGCCGGGCAGTACGGGGTGCCGGCGTTCGCCGACCACCGGCGGCTGCTCGAGGCGACCCGCCCGGACGTGGTGCACGTGTGCACCCCGCACAACCAGCACGTGCCAGTGGCGATCGACTGCCTCGAGGCCGGCGTCGCCGTCCTGGTGGAGAAGCCGGTCGCGCACACGGTCGCCGAGGCCGACCGGCTGATCGCGGCGGCGGCCGGACATCCGGGCGCGCAGGCCGGCATCTGCCTGCAGAACCGGTACAACGCGGCCAGCGTCGCCGCCCGGGAGCTGCTCGACTCCGGCAAGCTCGGCGCCGTACGCGGCGGCTCCGCCACCGTGCTGTGGCACCGCGACCCGGCCTACTACCGCGCCCGGCCATGGCGTGGGCGGGTAAGCGAGAGCGGCGGCGGGGTCCTCATCAACCAGGCGATCCACACCCTCGACCTGATGCAGTGGCTGATCGGCGACGTCGAACGGGTGCGCGGGCACGCCGGGCGGTACGCGCTCGACGGCGTCATCGACGTCGAGGACACCGCGCACGCCCTGCTCGATCACGCCGGGGGCGCGCGCAGCGTGGTCTTCGCGACCGTCGGCAACGCCACGGACTCCGCGGTGACCATCGAGATCGCCACCGAACGGGCCACCCTGCTGATCCGCGGTGACCTCACGGTGAGCTACTCCGACGGGCGCACCGAAACCGTCGCCGAACGGGTCGCCGGCAGCGGCGGCCGGGCGTACTGGGGTGCCTCGCACGAGCTGCTGATCGCCGATTTCTACCGCGCACTGGCCGATCCCGAGCCGTTCTGGATCGGCCCGCGGGAGGGGGCCAGATCGCTGCGCCTGGTGCACCAGATCTACCGACAGAACAGCTGACGCACGAAAGGACCGTCGCCGATGTGGACGCTTTCCGGATTCATCGACGAGATCTCCCCGGACTTCACCGAGCAGTGCCGAACGGCGGCGGGACTCGGCCTGCGGTACGTGGAGCTGCGCAGCGCCTGGGGGGTGAACATCCTCGACCTCGACGCCGGGCAGTTGGGCGTCATGAAGGACACGCTGGCCGCCTATGAGCTCGAGGTGTCCAGCATCGGCTCGCCGATCGGCAAGATCTTCATCGACGAGGAGTTCGCGCCGCACCTGGAGCGCATGCGGCACGCCGCGGACGTGGCGCACTTGTTCGGCGCGCCGTACGTCCGGATCTTCTCCTTCTTTCTGCGCCCCGGCGCCGATCCCGCCGAGCACCGGGAGGAAGTCGTCGGCCGGATGCGCGCGCTGGCCCGGGTCGCCGAGAACGCCGACCTCGTCCTGCTGCACGAGAACGAGAAGCAGATCTACGGCGACGTGCCCAGCCGGTGCCTGGACATCGTCCGCTCGGTCGACTCGCCGCATTTGAAGCTGGCCTGGGACCCGGCCAACTTCGTCCAGGTCGGGGTCCGGCCCTACACCGACGGGTACGCCAGCCTCCGCCGGCACGTGGAGTACATCCAGATCAAGGACGCGCTGGCCGCGGACGGCGCCGTCGTGCCCGCCGGCAAGGGCGACGGCGAGGTCGACCGGACCATCCGCGCGCTGCGCCACGACGGATTCGACGGGTTCTTCTCGCTCGAACCGCACCTGGCCGCCGGCACCGCCGTGGGCGGCTTCTCCGGCCCGGACCTGTTCCGCACCGCCTGGCAGGCCTTCACCGACCTGCTGAGCGCCGAGGGAATCGAGTACAGATGAGCAGCGTACGCAAGCTCGCCCTGGTGGGCGCCGGCGTGATCGGCAACCTGCACGGCCGGGTCGCCGGCCAACTGGCGGACCGGCTCGAGCTGGTCGCCGTGGCCGACGTCGAGATCGGCCGGGCCAAGCGGATCGCCGCCGAGTACGGCGGTCAGCCGTTCGCCTCGCTGGCCGACGCGCTGGCCGCCGTCGAGGTCGACATCGTCGCGGTGTGCACGCCCACCGGGCGGCACGGCGAGGTGGCGATCGAGGCCCTGGCCGCCGGCAAGCACGTGATCATCGAGAAGCCCGCCGAGATCACGGTGGCCCGCACCGACGAGATCATCGCGGCCCGGCAGCAGGCCGGCACGCTGGTGACGGTCATCTCCCAGCACCGCTTCGACCCGGCCACCGAGATCACGCTCGGCGCCATCGAGCGCGGCGAGCTGGGCCGGCTGACCTCCGGCATCGCCTCGATCGACTGGTGGCGGGGGCAGGCCTACTACGACTCCGGGGACTGGCGCGGCACCTGGGATCTGGACGGCGGCGGCGCCCTGATGAACCAGGGCGTGCACACCGTCGACCTGCTGGTCGCGGCCATGGGACGGCCCACCGAGGTGTTCGCGTACACCGGCACGCTGGCGCACGAGCGGATCGAGGTGGAGGACGTCGCGGTGGGCGTGGTGCGCTTCGAGAGTGGGTCGCTCGGCGTGCTGCACGCCACCACGGCCGCGTATCCCGGGCTCAGCGCGCGCCTGCAGGTGCACGGCGACCGCGGCTCGGCCGTGATCGACAACGATCAGCTCGCGTTCTTCCACGCCACGACGGCCGGCGAGGAGACCTCGGATCGCCTGATGGGCGTCACCGCCCAACGCGATGTCCCGACCGCCGGCAGCAACCCGGGGATGCTGTCCGATGCGCACCGGCTGCAGTACCTGAACTTCCTCGGCGCCCTGGACGGAACCGAACCGCTGCGCGTCGGCCTGGAGACCAACCGGCAGTCGATCGCCGTCATCAACGGGGTGTACGAGTCCGCCCGTACCGGACGGCCGGTGGCCCTGCGATGAACCGGATCGCCGCCAACCCCATCCCGTACTGGAAGGACGCCGGCAAGAAGCGGGAGGTCTTCGACGAGGCCTTCCGCGACTTCCAGGAGATCGGCTTCAGCGCGGTCAAGGCCGACGTGCCGGACGACATGAGCCCGGCCGAGTACGCCGACTGGATCGCCGGCTACGGCCTGGCCCCGTCGCTCAGCCTCTTCAACTCCCCGTTCGACGAGACCGTCGAACTGGCCGCGGAGATCGAGCGGGCCAAGCGGTTCGCCGCCACCCAGGTGGCGCTCGGGCTCGACCGTACGATGATCTCGTCCATGGCATTGCCGGCCCGGCTGGCCGAACCGGCCGTCGGGGCCGGCTTCGATGCCGGCCGGCTGGCCCGGGCCATCGACAACTGCGGGGCGGTGTGCCGGGTCCTGCAGGCCGAGGGGCTGCGGCCGCTGCACCACTCGCACGTCGGCGGCGTCTTCGAGACCGAGGCCGAGATCGTGCGCCTCCTCGACGACCTGGGCGCCGACGTCATCGGCTTCGGCCCGGACACCGGGCATCTGCGCTGGGCCGGCATCGACCCGGCGCCGTTCATCCGGCGCTACGCCGACCGCCTCGGCGGCATCCACCTCAAGGACTGTTTCGCCGACTACCTGACCCCGGAGAGCCGGAGCGGCCTGGGCTATCGCGAGGTGCAGGCCACGAAGCGGCTGTGGGCCGAGCCGGGCCGCGGCGTCGTCGACCTCGCGGCGGTCCTGGCCGCCGTGCCGGCCGGCTACGACGGGGACTTCATGATCGAAGTGGACGAGCCCAGCGTGGCTTCGAAGCGGGAATCACACCGCATTTCGTACGAGTGGGCCCAGCGCACGCTCGCCGGATGACTACCGCCGCCGCTGGGCGGTCGACTGGCGGACCACGAGGCGGACCGGCAGCACCAGCGGCGCACCGCTGGGCCGGGCGCCCTGGGTCACCGCGATGCAGTTCTGCACCCCGGTGAAGCCCATCCGGTAGAGCGGCGACGCGATGGTGGTCAACGCCGGCTCGACCAGCTCGTCGAAGGCGATGTTGTCGAAGCCCACGACGCTGACCTGGCCCGGGACGGCGAAGCCCAGCTTGCGCAGGCCCTTCATGACGCCGATGGCCAGCTGGTCGTTGTAGGCGAGCACCGCCGTGGCGCCGGCGTGCGCCACCCGTCGCGCCGCGCTCAGACCGGCCAGGACGGTGGGCTCGTTCGGGCCGATCCGCCGCACGTCCAGCTCCAGCTCGGCGCCCGCCTCGCGCAACGCCCGCCAGCGCATCCCGTCCGACCAGCTGACCTCCGGCCCGGCCACGTAGTAGATCCGCTCGTGGCCGAGCGCGCCGAGGTGCTCGGCGGCCCGCCGGATCCCGCGCTCGTTGTCGTTCACCACGCAGCTCGCCTCCGGAATGATCCGGTTCAGCAGCACCACCGGCTTCTGCTTGGCGATCATCCGCAGCGCCGAGTCGGTCATCCGGGAGCTGGCGATCACGATGCCGTCCACCTGCTCGAGCTCGCGTTCGATGGTGTGCCGCTCGACCTCCGGCGACTCGTTGGTGTGCGACAGGATCAGCAGGTAGCCGGCCTCGCGCGCGGCCTCGTACCCGCCCTTGATGATCTCGCCGTAGAACGGGTTGGTGACGTCCGCGATGACCAGCGCGATGGCCTCCTGCACCGCCCGGCCGCCGGGACGCTGCCCGTCGAACCGCCCGGAGCGGTAGCCGAGCAGCTCGGCCGCCTGAAAGATCCGCTGGGCCGTCTCGGCGTTGACCCGCCCGGGCCGTGCGTAGGCCCGGGACACAGTGGAAGCCGCCACGCCGGCCGCCCGGGCAACGTCGTAGATCGTCGGCCGCCGATCCATGTCCCGCATGTTACGACCTTGAACGCAACGGCGCCGCGCGGCCCCGGCATTTCGGGCAATTCCCGAGTCGGATAATTGGTTCAGCCGGTGCCGGTCCGGGCTTTTAGGGCAAGCCGGTTATCGAGCCGGACAATGGTAGCCGCAATTTTCTCCATCGCCCGAAAAGCCGATGTCGTCGCAGGTCAGGGACGGTCCACCGTGGTGTGGCAACGTCGGCCCGCGATATTCGATAAGGCGGTCAGCGATGACTCGAATTCGTGCCGCCGCAATTATCGTCGCCATTCTGCTCGGTATCGTCGTGCCCACCGCCGCCGGCGGCGCGTCGGCCGTCTCCCCCGCCACCGCCTACGACCGGCAGGTGCTGCAGGACAAGCCGTGCGCCTACTACGCCTCCGCCACCGCCACCGCCTGGACCGATCAGATCACCGGCGCGCGGGCCCGATTCGCCCCGGCCGGTCACGGCTGGACGCTGCTCGGCGGGCGCCGCGTTCCCGTCTTCAACGGCCGTGACCAGTACGCCCTGCTGGCCGACCGGTCCTGCTTCAGCGTCCCGCGCGACGGCGCGCTGACCCTGCAGGCCTGGATCAAGCCCGCCACCACGCTGTTCGCCCGCACGGAGCAGTCCGGCTATGTGTGGTGGGCCGGCAAGGGCGAGCGATCCGGACCGGCCGGCGACCGCGAATGGGGTCTGCGGATGTACTCCGCCGACAACACGGAGGACCGGGCCAATCGTGTCTCCGGCTACGTCTTCGGCAGGCAGGGCGGCCTGGGTGCCGGCAGCGCGTTCCAGGACCCGATCGCGATCGGCCAGTGGATCCAGGTCACGTTCGTCATCAACTGGGGTGCGCGGTCCACGCAGTACCCGCACGGATACACCCGCATCTACCGCGACGGCGTGCTGCGCCAGACCGCCAGCATCGCCGCGTACCCCGATGTGGTGCCGGCCAACGGGAAAGCGCCGGTCCGGATCGGCACCCGGGACGGCAAGTCGTTCTTCGCCGGCGCGATCGCGAGCTTCGCCGTCTATCCGCGCGAGCTTTCCGCCGGCCGGATCGCCGCCCAGGCGCGGGCGATGCGATAACTCCGGCGCTGACCACCGCTGTCCGGTGGCGTCCGGTGGCGGCCGGGCCGGGCGGGTCTGACGCCGTGGGTGTGTGATCGTCGCGGGTGACCCATCCACGTGCCGGCACGACCCATCTTCTCGCTGGGAGGTCATCAGCGGTGCGACGGCGAACCGACGGGCTGGCCCGCGGGGCCGCGTTCCTGCTGCGCGCCGATCCGGGTCGCACGCTCGCGCTGACCGCGGTCGTCATCGGGGGTGCCGTCGCCTCCTCGCTGCTGGTCGTCACGGCCGGCCTGCTGGTCGGTGCGATGCCCGCGGCGGTGCGTTCGGGGCCCGACTCGGCCGCGGGGCGGCATCTGGTGGCCGTCCTCGTCGCCTTCGGCGCGGTGGCCGTCGGCCAGGTCCTGCTGGGCTGCCTGCAGTCGGGGCTGACCTCCGCGCTGCGGCTGCGCGTCGCCAAGGCCGTGGACGCCCAGGTGCTGAGCGCGGCCGTCACCCCGGCGGGCATCGCCCACCTGGAGGATCCCGGCTACGCCGACGAGGTACGCCTGGCCATCGACCCGCAGTGGCGACCCGATCAGCTCGTGGTCTGGCTGCCGACGGTGGTCCGGCCGCGCCTGGAAGCCGTCGGCCTGGTCGTCATCCTCGCCGGGTTCGCCTGGTGGGCGCCGGTGGTGCTGTGTGTGGCGGCAGCCGTCATGTACCGCCAGTACCATCGACTCTCGGACAGCGTCCACGACAGCGTGGCGGGCGTCGCCGCGGCGATCCGGCGGACCGGGTACTTCCGTGGTCTCGCGGTCGATCCGGGGCCGGCCAAGGAGTTGCGCCTGTTCGGCCTGCGCGACTGGGTGCTCCGGCGGATGTCCGAGACCTGGCACGACGCGATGGCCACGATCTGGGCCAGCCGGCGCGCGGCCCAGCGCCACGTCTACCTCGGCGTGCTGGTCCTGGTCGCGGCCGAGGGCCCGGTGCTCGTCGCGCTGGCGCTGGCCGCGGCCCGCGGCACCGTCGGCCTGGCCGGGCTGGTGATGTTCGTGCAGGCCGCCGTCGCGATACCGATGTTGGGTTGGACCGGCGACGCCGACCTGCTGGTCCGCAACGGCCTGGTCGGCCTGCGGGCGCTGCGCGGGTTGGCCGTCGAGCGCGGCGGTGACCTCGCCGACCCGCCGGGCGGCCGAGCCCCGAGCGAGCGCCGGGCCGCCCCGGACATCGTGCTGGAATCCGTGCGCTTCGCCTATCCCGGCACCGGGCGCGACGTGCTGTGCGATCTGAGCCTGCACATCCCGGCGGGGAAGTCGGTCGCCATCGTCGGCGTCAACGGTGCCGGCAAGTCAACGCTGATCAAGCTGCTCACCCGCCTCTACGATCCGGACGCCGGGCGCATCCGGGTCGACGGCGACGATCTGCGCGAGCTCGACCCGTCCGCCTGGCGCCGCCGGGTCACGGCCGTCTTTCAGGACTTCGTCCGCTATCCGCTCTCGCTGCGCGACAACCTTGGATTGGCGGATCCGCCGGCCGGCGATCCGGACGCGCCGGAGCGGGCGCTCGCGATGGCCGGCGGGGCCGCGTTGCCCGGGCAGCTTCCGGCCGGCTGGGACACGGTGCTGTCCCCGGAGTTCGCCGGCGGCACCGACCTGTCCGGCGGCCAGTGGCAGAAGGTGGCGCTCGCGCGGGCGCTGCTGGCCGCCGGTGACGCGGGCCTGATGATCCTGGACGAACCAACGGCCAATCTGGACGTACGCTCGGAAGCCGCGCTGTTCGAGCGCTTCCTCGAGCTGACCCGCGGCATCACCACCGTCCTCGTGTCGCACCGATTCGCCAGCGTGCGCCGAGCCGATCTGATCTACGTGGTGGAAGCGGGACGGGTGATCGAGCAGGGCACGCACACCGAGCTGCTGGCCGGGCGCGGGCGCTACGCGGCGATGTTCCAGGCGCAGGCGTCCCGGTTCGGTGCGCCGGAAGCCGCCGCGCCGCGTCCGCCCGAGCAGGCCGAACAGCCCGAGCCCACCGAAGCGACAGCACCTGCGCCGGCACCGGCCGAGGCGGAGCCGGCCGAGAACGCGCCCGAACGGCGCAGCCTGCGCGGATCTCTCGCCGCGCTCGCTACGCTGCTGGCCGGCTCGTTCAAGGAGTCGCGACTGCTTGCCGTGCTGGTCTTCGTCCTGGTGCCCGTGACGGCCGGGTTCGGTGCGCTCGAAGCCCTGTGGATCCGCCAGCTGGTGGACGGCGCCGCGCACCACCTCCGCGCCGAGGTGCTCGCCGGGGCCCTGCTGCTCACGTTGACCATCGGCGCGTCCCGGGCGGTCGAGGTGGCCGGCGCGACCACCCGCATCACGCTGAGCGAACGGGTAGGTTTCGCCTTCGACACCATGCTGGCGAGTCTGACGGCCGGCATCCCGGGACTGCGGCATCACGAGTCGCCCGCGTTCCAGGACCGGCTGCACCTGCTGCGCTCGCGCGTGCTGGGCATGGGCGGCGTACTGAACTGGTGCCTCAACCTCCTGCAGGAGCTCAGCGGCTTCATCATCACCGCGGTCCTGCTGGCGGCGGTGCACCCGGCCCTGCTGCTCCTGCCCGTCGCCGGCCTCGCGGCGCTGTGGCTGCAGGTAGCCGGGCGCCGGATATCGGCCCGCGCGGAGCAGGCGTCCGCCGCCGACTACCGCCTCGCCGACCAGCTGCTGCGGTTGGCCGTCACCGCACCGGGCGGGATGGAGATCCGGGTCTTCAACCTGGCGTCCGAGATCACCCGGCGCTGCCAGGCGGCCCGCGAGCGGGCCGACGCGGTGCTGCGCCGGGCGCGGTGGCGGCTCGCGATCGTGGCGGCCTGCGGCGGCCTGGCCAGTACGCTGACGATGATCGCCGCGGTCGGCCTGGTGGTCGCGCTCGCGTTGCGCGGCGCGGCCGGGCTCGGTGCCGTGCTGCTGGCGTTCCTGCTGGCCACCCGGTTCGTCGAGCACGTGACGGGCGTGGTCCGCAGCGCCGGCGTCACGATCGACCTGCTGCAGAGCGCCGAACGCTTCCGCTGGCTGCGCTCGTACGCGCGGCGGGAGACCCCGGCGGTCGCGCCGGCCAACCCGGTCCCGGCCGTGCTGCGGCAGGGGATCGCGCTGCAGGGCGTGTCGTTCCGCTACCCGGGCACGTCGGCGCAGGTGCTCAGCAACGTCGACCTGCACCTGCCCGCCGGCAGCGTGGTCGCCCTGGTGGGTGAGAACGGCGCCGGCAAGACCACCCTGATCAAGCTGCTGTGCCGGTTCTACGAGCCGACCGCGGGGCGGATCCAGGTGGACCGGGTGGACCTGAACACCCTGGGCCAGGACGGCTGGCGGAGCGCGCTGAGCGCCGGCTTCCAGGATTTCGTCCGCTTCGAGCTGCTCACCCGGGAGGCGGTCGGCGTGGGCGACGTCCCGCGGCTGGACGATCCCCCGGTGGTGCTGGCGGCGCTGGAGCGGGCCGGCGGGGCGGAGCTCGCCGGGGCGCTGCCGGGTGGCCTCGAGACGCAGCTCGGCAAGCAGTGGCCGGGCGGAGTCGACCTGTCCGGCGGCCAATGGCAGAAGGTGGCGCTGGGCCGCGCGTTGATGCGGACGTCGCCGCTGCTGCTGGTGCTCGACGAGCCGACCGCGTCGCTGGACGCGGAGACCGAGCACGCGCTGTTCGAGCGTTTCAGCGCCGCGACCCGCCGAGCGAACGGCGAAGGGGCCATCACCTTGCTGGTGTCGCACCGGTTCTCGACCGTACGGATGGCCGACCTGATCGTGGTGCTCGACGGCGGTGGGGTGGCCGAGGTCGGCAGCCACGAGCAGTTGATGGCCCGCAACGGCCGCTACGCCGACCTGTACGGGCTACAGGCCAGCGGTTACCGCTGAGCGGCGAAGCACCGGCGCCCACCCCGAAACCGTTCCGTCGACGGCGAGGCTCAGGTATCGCCCACCCTCGGTGAACAGCAGGTGGCGTGCGCCGAGCCGGGTCAGGGCGTCGCGGATCTCGTCCGGGCTCCACCGTGGCCGAAGCGCCTTGCAGAGGTCGTCCTCCCGCCAGGGCTCCCGCAGGTGCCACAGCACATCGGCGTCGAGCGGGGGCAGGCGATCCTCGCGGGCCGTCCCGAACCGGGTGTCGTGGCAGACGGCCTCGCCCGGGCGCCAGTCCACCGTCAGCCGGACCTCGCTCCGAGCGTCCGTCCAGAGCGACCGCCACCGCTCGACGGCCGCGGTGAGCGGTGCGAGCCAGGGCACCAGCGCCTGCCGGTAGGTGGCCTTGCCCCGGTCCACGAAATAGTAGGCGACCTCCCGGATCGCCTCGTCGTCCCAGGGATACAGGAAGCGGTAGCAGCCGAACGGTTCCAGCTCCAGCCCGAAGTCGCCGGGCCGGTTGAAGTACGGGCTGTAGCGGTCGAAGCGGACCGGGGAGACGCCGCTGGGCGGCCAGAGGTGGACCAGTGCGGGAATGTCGGCGAGGTACTTCTCGTACACAGTGGAGTCCTCGCCGGGAAATCCGACCAGCAGATTCCAGAACGGCTGCACCCCGTGGCGGACGCAGGACTTCAGCAGATCCAGATTCTGGAACGCGTTGGATCCCTTGCGCATCAGCTTCAATGTGGACGTCGCCAGGGCTTCGATGCCCGGCTGGATCTTCGTCACCCGGGCCGCGGCGAGGGTCCGCACGTCCGCTTCGGTGAGGTTCGCCTTCACCTCGTAGGCGAGCGTGACTCCGGCCGGCGGCCGCAGCACGGGCAGCACCTCACGCAGATAGTTCTTCGCCAGGATGTTGTCGACGCTGCCGAACTCCCGGCACCGGTCGGCGTACCGGAGAAGCCGTTGAATGGTTGTCACGGCCCGCTGCGGCGACATCGCCCGGTATCCCATGGACAGGCCGTTGAGCCCGCAGAACGTGCAGTGCGCGCGCTGGCCCCACCAGCATCCGCGGGACGTCTCGAAATACAGCACGGGCTGCAGGTCCGGGTGCATCGCCGCGAGCTGGTCGAGGAAGTCGTCGTAGTCGAGATCGACCTCCTCGTCGATGTCGAGATCGGCGCCGACGCCGGCGGTGTCGCCGCGGGCCAGGCCGGCGGCGCTGAGCACGCCGGGGATGCTGACCTCGCCGGCTCCGTGCCGCATCGCGGCAGCTCCGTGCTGCATCGCGGCGGCGACGAAGTCCGGGAAGCTGACCAGCGCCGGGCCGGCGAAGACATAGTCGATGCCGGGTACCGAGCGGGCGATCCGGGTGCCCATCGGCGGTTCGCAGTTCGCGCCGCCGATCACCGTGATCACGCCCGGCGCCAACCGCTTGATCCGGTCGGCGAGCGCGAACGAGCTGAGGTTCTGCGCGAACATCGAGGTGAAGCCGACGATGTCGTAGTGCGTCAGGTCGTACCGGCTGATCAGTGCGTCCAGGAAGCCGTCCACCTCGTCCCGGGCCTGCAACACCACGCGGCGCGCGGCGGTGGTCCGCGGATCCCAGCCACCGAAGTGGCGGCGCAGGTATCCGGCGGTGTTGTCGGCGGCCTCGGGAAAGGCCGCCTGCCGGAAGACCCAGTCGCCCGCGCCGGTGCCGCCCTGGGCGAGCTCCGCCAGCTCGGCGTACGCGCCGGCGCCGATCCGCTCGGCGAACACCTGGTTCGCGTAGATCACGTCCACCTGGACGGCGTCGCCGAAGCGTTCCCGCAGCCGGGCACGCAGCTGGGTCAGCCCGATGGACGGCGCCTCGGTCACGGCGATGGGCATGTTGAACAGGGCGATCCGCATGGTTGTTCCTCCGGCTGGCGGGGACGGAGCGGAGCGACAGCGGCCACGTCGCCGCTGTCGCTCCGGTTCGGTCGGGTGCGTTAGGCCGTGGCGGCGACGGTCTCGGCCGGCGCCGGCAGCCACTGGGTGTCCAGCGGCTCCACCTTGTTGAGGTACGCGACGCACTGGGCGTACACCGTCAGCGACAGCATCTGCGACTGGATGGCGATCAGCGTCTCGTCCGTCGTCGGGTCGTCGCTGTCGTCCGCCTTGCGCAGCCAGCCGGCCAGCAGGTCGGCCACCCGGTCGATCCGGGCCCGGTACGCGTCGCAGACCGCTACCGGCCCGCCCGTCAGGGTCGACTCGACCAGCTCGGACCACACGTCGTTGCCGGCCGGCACCTGACCGGCCGCCACTCCGCTGCGGTACAGCCGCGAGTAGTCCAACTGCTGGTACCAGGTGGCCGCCTCCGGGCTCAGCGCCTTGGACCGCAGCAGCGTGCCGACGTCACCGAGCAGATCGGTCGCGTTGGACAGCCGGGTGGCCGCCGACGACAGGTACACGCCGGTGCTGGCCACGCTGTCACCGTGGTGCCGCATCTCCAGTGCCCGGAACACGTCACTGACCGCCCCGAGCAGTTCCATGCCCGCGTCCTGCGCCAGTTGCTTCTTGTTACGCAGCTGGGTGGGGGTCAACGCGAGGATCTTGTTGCAGACCAAGCTCATCGACTATTCCTCCTGAAGTCTGAATCGGATGCCGGGCCGTCACGCGGACGCCGGGCTCGGCGTCGCCTGGGACGGGTCGAAGATGTTGATGATGGCCAGCGCCTGGCCGCGCACCCGGATGCGGTTGAACGAGGTGACCAGCCGCCACGCCACGGCCGCCCAGGTGACCGGATCCCGGTCGGGTCCGGCGCCGGCGATCCCGGCCAGCTCCGCGGCGTAATCGGTCAGTTCCGCGATGAAGTACGAGTACGCGGCCTCGTAGCCACCCGTGGCGCACTGCTCGTCGATCGCCGCGAGGGTGCTGTCGTCGACGTCGACGAGTCCCAGGTCCCGGGCCGGGCCCAGGGTGTCCGCCACCCGGAAGCGCCCCGTCGCCGGGTCCTGCAGCCGCTGGTTGTGCAGGGCGTAGAAGCCCAGCTCGCGGGCCAGCGCGTGCGAGGTCTCGTACTCCGCGAGCGCCGCGACGATCGCGGCGTGCGCGCCGGCGATGCGCAGCGCGGCCTTGCGGGTGTTGTTCAGCTCCAGATCCGCAAGCATGAGGTGCAGCTCGGCACCGCCACGCATCAGATGCGCGGAACCAGTGGCGATGGGAGCGTCGACCTTGTCGTAGACGGAGTCGATGTTCGATGGACCTTTGGCTTGTTGCACGTTGCAGTTCATGCTCATTACGCAGTTCCCCCTTTGGCGCGACAATCGTCGTTCAGCCGATAGCGTCGATATTCGAACGCGCGGCGACGCCGAGCCCCGGATACCGGTCAGGGCCGGACGCGACCGGATCCGACAGGACCGTTCTGCCGCTCATCGGTCAGCTCCCGGGCGTAGAGGCGCAGCAGCTCGGGAAACCGGTACCGGCCGGATACCGGCGTCTCCAGCAGCCGGGCGTCCACGAGACGTTCGAGAATCAGCTCGGCGCCTTGGTCACCCTCCCCCAGCAGCAACCCCGCGGTGGCCGGGGTGAGGTCCGCGCCGGCCGGCCGGGCCAGGGGGATCAAGGCGCTCGCGGCGGCCCGGTCGGTCGCGGATTCGCTGAGCCGCAACCGGTCGTAGCTGGTCCGGAAGGTGGCCCGGATGTCCAGGTCCGCATACCGCAACGCGTCCAGGCGGTGCGCGTCGTCGCGCATCCGTTCCGTCAGCGCCCCGATCGGCCAATGTGGACGCGCCGCCAGCCGGGCTCCGGCGATGCGCAGCGCCAGCGGCAGGTAGCCGCACAACCGGGCGATCTCCCCGGCCGCCGGCCGTTCGGCGGCCAGCCGCTGCGGCCCGGCGAACCGGCCCAGGAACGCGACGGCGTCCCGGGCGGGCAGCACGTCGACGGCTACGCACGCGGCGTGGTCCACGGTGGCCAGTCGCTGCCGGCTGGTGACCAGCACCGCGCACGTCGAGCTGGCCGGCAGCAGGGCCCGGACCTGGGCGGCGTCGTGCGCGTTGTCCAGCACCACGAGGAGGCGGTGCGTCGCCACCTGGGCGCGGAACAGGGCCGACGCCTCGGCGACGCTGTCCGGCACGACGGCGTCGGCGGTGCCCAGCGCACGCAGGAACCGGGACAGCACGACCAGCGGCGGCGCTGGCCCCGCCGGGTCGTTGCCGAGCAGGTCGGCGTAGAGCTGGCCGTCGGGGAACCGGTCGGCGATCTGGTGCGCCGCACGGATGGCCAGGGCCGAGGTGCCGGAGCCGCCGATGCCGTCCAGCAGGCAGGTCAGCACGGGTCCGCGACCGCTGCCGGGACGTACCAGCTCGTCGAGGGTGGCCAGCTGCGCCGCGCGTCCGGTGAACCCGAAGGCGTCCGGCGGCAGCTGTCGCGGCACCGGCCAGCCACCGGGCCGCCGCTGCGCCGAGGCGCCACCGGCCGACGCGGTGCTGCGGCGCAGTTCCTCCACATTGTCGCGGGCCGTGGCCAGCGCACCCTGCTCGGCGGGGGTGGCGCCGAGCAGCCGGACGAGCGTGTCGAAGCGATCGGTGGGCGGCAACGTCTTGCCCGCGAAGTAGTCACCGATCACGCCGTGCCCCCATCGGGTGCGGGCGGCCAGCTCCCGGTAGGTCAGCAACGAGTCGCCGTGCTGCCGGGCCAGCCTGCGGCGTAGGTGACGGAGCAACCCGGACAGCGACTCCAGCGTTTCGACCCGGCGCACTTCGCCCGGATCGAAGGCCAGGTGTTCGCCGTCCCGGTCACGCCGGGCGGTGTCTTCCCGGCTCATCCGGCTGCCCACCATTCGCGATCGCCAATGCGCACTCCCTGCCCGAAGGGTCAATAGCCATCCGGTAGGCGTTCCATTCAGTGCCATCGCGGCGCGCGAGGTGACCAGCAGTTCAGAGCTTGCGGCCGAGGTAGGCCAGCAGCCGTCGGTGGGCGGGGTCGCCGGGCGGGGCGGCGACTTCGGCGTCGAACACGCCGGGCAGCCGGTAGGCGTCGATGCCACCCATGTCCCGCATGCTAGCGAGCAGGTCTTCGCACTGCCGCTGATCGATGAGGTCCTCGCGAGCGATGGCGACGGCGAGGTCGGCGCCGTGGGCGAGGACTTCGGTCAGGTGGATGACGGCCGCGAGCCGGCCCGGCAGGGCACCGAGGGAGATCCGGACGGTGGTGTCGAGCGCGCCGGGCAGTTGCCACGCCTCGCGGTCGGCCGTCGCGGCTTCGGCGTACGCCCGGCGGGGGTCGGCGCCGAGCCAGTCGGCCTCGTGGTCGGCGCCGGCGGCGACGCCCCGCAGCTCGGCGGTGAAGATGCGCATGCCGCCGACGAGGTGGTTGAGCAGGGTTCGCACCTGCCAGTCCCGGCACGGGGTGGGCCGGTCCCACCCGTCGCCGGGGACGGCCTCGACGATGACGGCCGTCGCGTCGACGGCCCGGACGATCAGGTTGACCAGCGGGTCCATGGCGGGTTCCTCGATTCGATGGCGATGATCGGAGTCAACGGCGCAGGCAGAGCTGCCGGGACATGGCGACCAGGCCGCCTTTGCTGTCCCAGAGGTAGGCGTCCTCCTCGACCAGCCCGCCGGCGAGCTGGCGGCTTTCGATGCCCACCTGGATCCATCCGGGGCTCGGGGTCTGACGTGGATGGATCGTCAGTTCCAGCGTGGGCGCGTGCGTCGGGCCGACGAGCTCGCCGAGCGCGGGCGGGAAGGCGTCGGCCATCAGCGGCAGCGCGGCCAGGTCGGGATCACGCCCGTCGGCGAAGCGGATCCAGCCGTCGATGCGGGCCCGGCCCGGCCCGTCGCCGCCGACCCACCTGGAGATCGCGGGGACCCGGTAGTCGAAGCGCAGCGCGAGGTGCGCGTCCAGCCGCAGGGCAAGCTCGGCGGAGGGCGCGAGACACTCGGCCGGGTCGGGGATCGGCGGTGCCGCGATCGACAGCTCCGCCGGGCCGTCCAGCGCCTCAGGATCGCCGTAGGTGGCGAGCACCCGCACTCGTTCGGTGCCGTCCTGGCGCAGCGCGACGCCGACCGTGCTGGTCAGCCGGCCGCGTTTGACCGGCTCGACCTCGAGCTCGGCCGGCCCGACGGCACCGGCTCGCAGGTAGTGCGCGGTGGCCGTCAGCAGCCGTTGACCCCCGACCACCTGCTCGGCGGCGGCCAGCGCGACGGCGAGCAGATATCCGCCGTTCGGGGCCCCGCCGATGGTGGTCCAGCCGGGATCCAGCCGGGCCGTCCACCGAGCCCCGTCCTCGTGCGTGACCGCCGTGGCGGCGTCGAATGCGAACTTCATCGTGGCACCCCGTGACCCAACGTCGATACGGTTCGTTTCGTCGTCGACGATGCTAGCCAGCCGCACGACGAAACGCAACGTATCGACGTTGCGGTAGCCTGGCGCCATGCCGACCGAGCCCACCCCGCGCCGCCGCAAGCCCGCCGGGGCGGCGGTAATGCAGCCTGAGGTCACGGTGGCGATCGCGGCGGCGGTCTTCGCCGAGCTGGCCGAGGTCGGCTACAACCGGCTGACGATGGAGGCGGTGGCCCGCCGAGCCGGGGTCGGCAAGACCACGGTCTACCGCCGGTGGCCCTCCAAAGAGGCCATGATCAGCGCACTCGCGGCCGACGCGATCACGGCGGTGGCCGATGTCCCGGACACCGGCACCATCCGCGGCGACCTGCACGCCTACCTGACGGCGACCATCGGCGTCCTGGGCCACCCGCTCGCGACGAAGGTCGTGCCCGCCTTGCTCGCCGCGGCCGGCAGCACGCCGGCCCTCTCCGACGCGCTGCTGGTCACGGCCCGCGACGCCCGCCGGGAACGGGTCGCCGGGCTGCTGCGGCGCGGGATCGCCCGCGCCGAGCTACCGGACGATCTCGACGTCGAACTGGCCCTGGACTTCGTCATCGGCCCCCTCTTCTGGCGGCTGATCATCACCCGCGCCCCGACCGGCCCCGACTACCTCGACCGCCTCATCGACATGTTGCTCGCGGCCTGCCGAGCCACCGAACGCAACGCCCTCAGCTAGCCCGGACTGCCGCGGTGACCTCCACCTCCAGCACCGCCCCGGCCAGGAAGAGCCGGTTCACCTCGACGGTTGTGCTGGCCGGCGGGTCGGCCGGGAACAGCCTGCGGCGCACCGCGCCGTAGGCGGGCAGGTCCGCCAGGTCGGTCATGAAGGTGCGGATGTGCATCACGTCGGCGAGGGTCGCGCCGTGCGCCGCGAGGATCCCGCGGATGATCTCGAAAATGCGTTCCGATTGGGCGGCCGCGTCGCCGGGCGCGACCACCTCGCCGGCGTCGTCCACGGCGACCTGCCCGGCCAGCATGAGCAGCGCGCCGCCGGCGAACTCCAGGCGGGCGACGTGGGCGAACCGGTCGCCGAACGGCGCGGCGACTCCGGGCGGGTTGTCCAGGGTCAGCTTCATCGGGTCTCCAGGTTGATGAGCGATGCCACGTCGGCGCTCTGCTCGGCGGCGTCATGCAGGAGTTGCGATGCGGCGGCCGCCACCGGGGCGCCGCGCACATCGCGCAGGGCGAGCCGCGCGTCCTTGGCGGCCAGCGAGATCGCGAAGGACGCGCCGGTCGCGGTCGCCCGCCGGACTGCGCCACCCAGCGGCCCGGCCGCGAGGACGTCGAGGGCGACCTTCCGGTCGACGTCGACCGCGTCGGCGACCGCCAGGGTGTCGTGCAGCGCGCCGAGGGCGGTGACCAGCGCCGTGTTGACCACGAGCTTCAGGGCCGCCCCGGCACCGACCGGGCCACAGTGGCGGATCGTGCCGAGGTCTCGCAGCGAGGGTTCGGCGAGTTCCAGCACGGCGCGCGAGCCCCCGGCGAAGATCGTCAGCGTGCCCGCCTCGACCGCGCCGACGCTGCCGCCGACCGGGGCGTCGAGCAACGACACCGCCCCGGGCAGCCGCTCCGCTATCGCGCGTACCTGGTCCGGGCCGATCGTCGACATCTGCACCACGACCGCGCCCGGCCGCACGGCTGCCGCCGCGCCGCCGGGGTCGAACAGGACCGCCTCGACCGCCACGGCGTCCGTCAGCATCGTGATCACCAGGTCGGCCCCCGCCACCGCCGCCGCGGGCGTCGCGGCGACCCCGGCTCCCACCTCGGCCAGCGCGGCGGCCGTGGCGGGGGTGCGGTTCCACGCCGTGACGCGGTGGCCGCTCGCAAGTAGCCGGCGCGCGATTGCCGTTCCCATCTGCCCGGTGCCCAGGACCGCGATGCTCGTCATGACCGCAACGCTAGAAGCGATCGGCCGCATGCGACCAACGAATGTCTGGCATAGCTGCGATGCGTGGATAGCATGGCGGCGTGGATACCCAGCTCCTGGCGGTGTTCCGCACCGTCGCCCGGCACGGCTCGATCACCGCCGCCGCGCGCCACCTGCGCTTCACCCAGTCGGCCGTGTCGCGACAGATCGCGACGCTCGAGGCCGAGGTCGGGGCCCCGGTCTTCGACCGGCTGCCGCGCGGCGTGGCGCTCACCGAGCAAGGGCGCACGCTGCTGCCGCACGCGGAGGCTGTTCTCGATCAGCTCACCGCCCTGCGGCGCGACCTCGACCAGCTGCACGGCCTCGGCAGCGGCCGGTTACGCGTCGGCGCGTTCCCGACAGCGGTCGCGGCGCTCGTCCCGCGGGCCCTCGCGTCGTTTCGCTCGGCGTACCCGAAGGTGGCTCTGTCCTTGGTCGAGGGACTGACCCCGGGGCTGCTGGAGCGCCTCATCGCCGGCGACGCCGATCTGGTGGTGGTCAGCTCGTCGCCGGCGGGTCCGGTCGACCGCGCGGGCATCGACCTGCACCACCTGCTCGACGAGCGGCTGCTGGTGGCGGTCTCGCAGGAGCACCGGCTGGCCCGGCGCCGCACGGTGCGGCTGGCGGAACTGGCCGACGACCCGTTCATCGTCGGTTCGGCGGACGCCGAGGAAACGCTGCTGCGCGCCAGCCTGCCCAGCGGCTTCCAGCCCAGAATCGACATCGTCGCCGCCGAGTGGACCGGCAAGTTCGGCTGCGTCGCGGCGGGGCTCGGCGTCGCGCTCGTCCCGGCCCTGGCCGTGCGCGGCACGCCGGCCGATATCGTGCTGCTGCGCCTGCACGCCGAGGACGAGTCGATCCGCCGGATCTTCGCCGCCACCGTGGCCGGCCGGGCCAGGCCGCCCGCGGTGACCCAGTTCCTGACCCACCTCGACGAGGCCACCCGCCAGGGTCCCGGCAAAGTCGTTGGGTGATGCCGAGCAGGCCCATTCCACGGTGTGTGGGACGACGGCGGACGGGATGGCAGGGAGCGTGAGTTGATCTTCGGCCGAGATCCGCGAAACCCTGACCCCGAAAGCTTTTTTGGTCGGAAGTGCAGGTCGAGTAAGTGGAACTGCCATCCTGTGCAAAATACGATGGCACTCAGGGTGTGAGGCCAGAAGACTCACGGAGTGGGAGTGCGGGGATCGCACTCCGACCAGCCCGCCACCTGCTGACAGCGGGCGTCAACGTATCGCGCACGGTGTACGCAGGTCGCGCGTGGGGTGTGCTACTGCGGACGGTGGGAGGGCACAAGCAGGTGGAGGCAGCGAAGGCGCGGCGTGCGGTGGATGCAGCGATATCGACGGTCTCATCGCTCGGCTTGACGGTCGATGACGCGGTCGTTCTCAGCGACTCCTACCGGCTCGTCGTCCACCTGACGCCGTGCGACGTCATCGCGCGAGTCACACTCTTGACACATTTCGCGAGCGCGGAGCTAGAAGTCGAGCTCGCGCGGCGGCTCATGCAGACGGACAGCCCGGTCGCCGCGCTCGAGGCTCGGGTCGGGCCACGCGTCTTCGTGCGTGACGGCTTCAAAATCACCATGTGGACCTACGTCGAGCCTGTGCAGTCTCGAGTGCTTCCGCCGGGCGATTACGCGCAGGCGCTTGAGCGTCTTCATGCCGGCCTGCGGCTACTCGATTTCACGACACCGCACGTCATGGATCGCATCGCGGCTACCCAACGAGACGTTGCGAGCCGTGACGTCACTCCCGAACTCGCCGATGCGGACCGGGCGCTACTCGCCGACACGCTGCGCAATCTGGGCCGGTCGATCGCCAACCGGCGCGCTCCCGAGCAGCTACTGCACGGCGAGCCGCACCCGGGGAACGTCCTCGACACGAAGAACGGGCCGCTGTTCATCGACTTCGAAAACACCGCCGAAGGACCTGTCGAGTACGACATCGCGTGGGTGCCCCAAGAGGTTGCAGAGCGCTATCCGAACGCTGACGAAGACTTGGTGGGCGACTGTCGGGGCGTCGTCCTGGCGATCATCGCAACCCACCGCTGGAGCCGCGGCGACCAGCACCCCAGCGGCGGGAGGAAATCAGGATTGGCGTTCCTCAACGCTCTGCGAGACGGTCCGCCGTGGCCGGCGCTCGATGAATTCACCTGGTAGCGCCCCGCCGAATGGATCGCACAGCGGTCGCACCCCAGGGCCCGGCAAAGTCGTTAGGTGATGCCGAGTAGGGCCAGTGGTCGGTTGACGTTGCGGGCGTGGTGGCGGGTGGCGGCGGCGATGTTGGTGATACCGGCCAGTCGTAGTGCGCCGATGGCTGCGTTGCGGATGGTTGCCATGACATGTGGGCCGGTGCCGCCGCATGGGGGAATTCGATGCCGGCGGCGAGGACGTGCCGCGCTGCGGCGGTGCGGGTGCGTGAGCCGCGCAATGTCCTGCCGTCCAACGCGATCGCCTGCCTGGACCCCGGCGCGGGTGGGGGTGCCCGGGTGGCCAGCCATCTCCCGATCACTGCGGCGAGCAGGTCCGGGTCGACGGCCTGCAGCAGCCTGCGCATCATCGACTCGGACGGTCGCCGACCGGGATCGATTCCCAACAGCAGTGCGTGTCCGGGTTCGGGATGCCGCGGATCAGGACAGCGCCGCGATCTTCTCCGGGTTGAACATCCACATCACCCGGTCGATGCCCGCGGTCGAGGCGCAGACCGTGAGCACGCACCGCACGGCGCCGTTGTGGCGCAGCACCACGGACGTCTGCCCGTTCGTCTCCACCCAGTGCATGTCCACGCCGTCCCAGAACCAGGTGGAGATCGCGGCCATGAACCTCGCCACCCGCGGCACGCCCACCACCGGCCGGCGGGAGACGCGCACCATGCCGTTGCCGTCGGACATGCTGGCCACGTCCGCCGCGAACAGCCGCTCCAACGCGGACAGGTCGCCGGACTTGGCGGCGGTGATGAAGGTGGTCAGCAGCTCCCGCTGCGCCTGCGCGGGCGCCGGGACACGCCGTTCGGCCGTCACGTGTTTGCGGGCCCGGCTGACCAGCTGGCGCACGGCCGGTTCGTTCAGCTGGAGGATGTCGGCGATCTGCGCGTACGGATAATCGAACGCCTCCCGCAACACATACGCGGCGCGCTCGTTGGCAGTGAGCTTCTCCATCAGCAGCAGGGTCGCGAACTGCAGGGCCTCTCCGCGCTCGGCACCCAGACAAGGATCCGCGCTCGTGTCGACCGGTTCGGGCAACCACGGCCCGATGTACGTCTCCCGCCGCGCCCGCGCCGACTGCAGCGCGTTGATGGCCAGCCGGGTAGTCGTCGTCGCCAGGAACGCGGCCGGGTTGACCACCGCCGCCCGGTCGCACGTCTGCCAGCGCAGCCAGACCTCCTGCACCAGGTCCTCGGCCTCGGTGGCGCTGCTGAGCATGCGATACGCGATGACACCTGTCACTGGAACGCGGGGGGCGAAAGTGGCAGGACGACCGCCCACCGCAGTCGCCCCACCACCACGGCGACTAAACCGCGGCTGCTCGACAATCGGTTGACAGCCTGTCGACGAGCGCCCGGCTTGTCCGGTATCCGGCATTGCCGGGACTTCCGGACTCTGCGGCGAGCCGCGGGTTAGCGTGAGGAATGCCTAAGTTATCCGGTAAGTCAGTCAAATCAGCTGCGACCGCTTTTGTCGCATTGGTAACCGCGACCCTGGTCTGCCTCGTCGGGGCTCCGAGTGCCGCCGCGGCGTCGGCTGCCGGCACCCGGCTGGCCCCGAAGTCACTCAAGGCCTCCCTGCTCTTCCTCTCCAATTTGCCCGCCGGCTACCAGCGGGTCGGCAACCCGACCGACGCCTGGCTCAACATCCCGCCGGCATTCTTCGACGAGTGCCAGGCGTTGACCTCGACGGCGACGCCGGCGGACACCGGGAGGCGAACCCACGTCGCGGTCGCCGCGTTCGCCCGGGACCAGGAGGAAACGGTTCTGATCGAGCTGCTGGCCGTCACCGGTGATCGGATCGCCCGTGCCGCCGTCGCCAGCACCGCCGCGGCGTGGCGGCGCTGCCCGACCAGTGTGATCAGCGAAGCCGACCCCCGGATGACCATTTCGCACTATCGGATGAAGGTGCCGCGCCTCGGTGACGCCTCGGCGGGTGTGCGCTACGTCCTGCGGATGGGCAACCCCGAACAAGTCAGCCACGCCATGGCGATCACGGTCGCGCTCCGCGGCGTGTACCTCAAGATCCTGGTGCTCGGCAAGAACGAGCCGGACCAGCGCGAGCTGGACCGGATCGCCAGGATCGCGGTGGCGAAACTCAAGCGGACCCGATAGCCCTGGGTGACTCTCACGCTCCTCTCATCGTGGCGGTGGAACTCTCGCCCCGTCACCCGATGTGGAGGGAGCGAGATGGCATTCCCACGGCCGGGCCGCAATCGAGCTGCGGCTACCTTTGCACTGTTGAGCGCGACCGCGGTCACCCTCGCCGCCTGCGGGACCGCGACCGGCACCGGCGGCGGCAGCTCGGGCGGCCCGGTGTCGGGCGGCACGTTGAAGTTGCTGGGCAGCAGCGACGTCGACCATCTGGACACCGCGAGCGCCTACTACACAGCCAGCTACACCCTGGAGCGGACGTACGCCCGCCAACTGTTCAGCTATCCGGCCTCCACCTCGACCAGCACCGCGAACACCCCGGTGCCCGACCTGGCGACCACGATGCCGACCACGGCCAACGGCGGCATCAGCGCGGACGGCAAGACCTACACGATTCACCTGCGTACCGGGGTCGACTGGAACACCAGCCCGGCGCGCGCGGTCACCGCGCAGGATGTCGTGCTGGGCCTCAAGCGATTGTGCAACCCGGTCAGCCCGGTCGGCGCGCCCGGATACTACGAGAACACGATCGTCGGGATGCAGGCCTACTGCGACGGCTTCGCCAAGGTCGCCGGCACCGTCCCGGCGATCGCCGCGTACATCAAAGGGCATGAGATCTCCGGGGTCAAGGCCACCGACGCGCAGACTCTGGTCTTCAAGCTCAAGCAGCCGGCCAGCGACTTCGTCAACATCCTGGCGATGCCGTTCGCCTCCGCCGCCCCGCAGGAGTATCTGCAGTACCTGCCGGACTCCGCGGCCTTCCGGCAGCACACCATCTCCGACGGTCCCTACCAGATCGTCAAGTACACCGCGAACCAGAGCATCGACCTGGACAAGAACCCGGCCTGGAGCCAGACGTCGGATCCGGTCCGGCACCAGTACGTCGACCACATCACGGTCACCGAGGGACAGGACGCCGCGCCGGTTCAGCAGCAGATCCAGGCCGGCACCGCGGACCTCGAATGGGACACCGTGGTGCCGACGCCCAGCATTCCGGCGCTGCAGGCCGCCAAGGACGACCGCCTCGGGCTCTATCCGGCCCTGGACAGCAACCCCTACCTGGTGTTCAACCTGCAGAGCCCGACCGCCGGCGGCGCGCTCAAGAACGTCAAAGTGCGCCAGGCCATCGAGTACGCGATCGACAAGACCGCGATCGGCCAGGTCTACGGCGGGCCGGCCCTGAACACGCCGCTGGATCAGGTCATCCCGCCCGGCAACGTCGGATACCAGCAGTTCGACCTGTATCCGACGGCGCAGAGCAAGGGGAATCCGGCCACCTGCAAGTCGATGCTGGCCGCCGCGGGCTACCCGCACGGAATCACGATCAAGGATGTCTATCGCAACGCCGGCAACCATCCGGCCGTGGCCCAGGACATCCAGGCCGACCTGAAGGCCTGCGGCATCACCGACAAGCTGGTCCCGGTCAACCAGGGCGACTACTACAGCAAGTACCTCACCAGCACGAGCGCAGCGCAGCGCGGCGTGTGGGACATCAGCGAGCCGGGCTGGGTGCCGGACTGGTACGGCAACAACGGCCGCGCCATCATCGAGCCGATGTTCGACGGCCGCAACTACGGGCCCAACTCCGTCGACTATGGCGACTACAACAACCCGGCGGTCAACGCGCTCATCGACAAGGCGCTCGCCGCGCCGGACCAGACCACCGCGGCGACGTACTGGCACCAGGCCGACATGCAGATCATGAAGGACGCGGCGATCGTCCCGTTGCAGACGCAGAAGACCGCGCTGTTCCGCTCGTCGCGGGTGCACAACG
>Ga0307515_10004345_pt1 | contig 29399 bp, 21 predicted proteins | sample 17_EM_MG_FD_194513 | JGI IMG/M metagenome (GOLD analysis project Ga0307515, IMG submission 194513) | Populus trichocarpa ectomycorrhiza microbial communities from riparian zone in the Pacific Northwest, United States - 17_EM | ecosystem: Host-associated > Plants > Roots > Unclassified | place... | reverse complement strand
AATGGCTGCAGGAAAAGAAACCACCAGGCAAAAGATGATCAATATCATGTACCTGGTTTTATTGGCAATGCTGGCCCTGAATGTATCAGAAACCATACTGGACGCGTTTAAAACCATAAACGACAGCTTAACTGCTTCGGCGGCAAATGTGGGTAATTCGGTACAGCAATTATTCAGCACTTTTGAGCAAACCCGCCTTAAGGAATCGCCCGAAAGGGCCAAACCTGTATATGAAAAAGCAAAACAGGCAAGGGAAGCAACAACAGATCTGGATACTTACATCAGGGACATCAAAGCAGAACTTACGAATCAAAGCAACGGGTACGATCTTGTAACAGGCGATCTGAAACAGCGCGACAACCTTGATATCGGCTTTGATGTAATGATTAACAAAAAGCGGGCTACAGCGCTAAAGCAAAAAATTAATGATACCCGCGAAAGGTTGCTAACCTTGTTAGGGCCGCAGGATAGTAAAACGGTATCATTCAATCTTAATGCCGATGACCCGGTAAAACGAGGCCCCAGCCACCGCGACTGGGAAGAGTTGAACTTTGGCGAAGGTGTGCCCTTAACCGCTACATTCACGGTACTTTCCCGCATCCAGGCTGATAACAAAAATGCCGAATCGGAAGTGGTGAAAAAGATACTGGGCAAAATGGACCAGGCCGTAGTGAACCTGGATAAATTTGAGGCTGTGGCCGTGGCGCCAACATCGTACCTGATACAGGGGCAGCCTTACACCGCGCAGGTATTTTTAACTGCTTATGATTCACGCTCGACCCCGACCGTACAGGTTGGCGGCAGCCCCATATCAGTTAAAGATGGCCGGGGTGTGTACAATGTAAATACCAGCCGCGAAGGCGTATTTAACTGGAAAGGCACCATCAGCGTAAAACAAACGGATGGTACTATAAAAACCTATACCACGCCCGAGCAGCGTTACATTGTTTCAAGGCCATCGGCAGTGGTATCGCCCGATAAGATGAACGTATTTTATATTGGGGTGGATAACCCGGTATCGGTTTCTGTGCCGGGCATCCCCTCAAAAAGCATCAGGATAGGCATCTCCGGCGGCACGCTTAGTGGTTCCGAAGGCAAGTATGTGGCCAGGGTGACTACTCCGGGTACGGTTACCGTCTCGGTATCTGCAGAAATTGCGCCGGGTAAAGTGCAGGTATTAAGCCATACCCAGTTCAGGGCCAAACGCATTCCCGATCCCGTTGCAAAATTCTCGGGCCGTTCAGGCGGCAGCGTACCTACCGTGGCGCTAAAAGCTCAGAACGCTATTTTTGCTATGCTGGATAATTTTGATTTTGATGCCAGGTTCAAGATAACCCGGTTTAGCCTCATTATAGCCAACCCGCGCGAAACGGCATCGGTACAGGTTGGATCGGGCAATACGCTGAATGATTCCATGACAGCATCCCTTAACAGCATCAAGCCAGGCTCAAGGGTAATTTTTGATAATATTATAGCGGTTGGGCCCGATGGTTCACCAAGGCAACTGGCGCCGGTGGCACTCACGGCCAACTGATATTATATAGTTTCAGATATCAAACAATGTATAAGCCTTAAGCTTTGTGCATTCTGCTTTTGGCTTCTATAATATTGACTACCCAATGCCATGGGTTCGGCATTGGGTAGTCAATATTTGTTGTTAAGTTCCAGGTCATACCGCCTTTCGGTAAGTTCCTTATCAAACCCGTTAGATACCTTTTCTTCGGTTAACCGGAAGCCATAACGGGTATACAACGAGATGGCTGCATGCTGCTCGTTGGTTGTCCATAAGTATGATTTGTTTATCTGCGATTCCTGCATATAGTTTATAAACCCGTCCATCAGTTTTTTTCCCAGGCCAAGCCCCCGGTATTCGGGCCTGAAAATAAAATAACGCAGTTGTATACTATCGCCCCGGTTAACGCCAACCAGCACCCCTATCATTTGCTGCCCGTGCTCGCAAATCCATACCTTATCTTTACCGGCGTTGTATTGGCTGGCAAAATCGGCCAGGCCTTGTAATACATAACGCTCAAAGTTAAGTCCGTAGCCACATTCCCGTGCATAAATATCTCCGTGCAGGTACGCTATGTAGCCTAGGTCGCCGGGTTGTAATACGGTCCGTATGTTAATATCGCTGATATTTAACGTTGCGCTTTTTTCGTTATTCATTGTTTACTTTAAAATAGTCATGATCTGTTGCATATGTGCTACCAGCTCCAACTGCCTGGCTGCAGGCAAATCTTTTATCAGCTGGTTAATTTGTTTATCTGATGCCTGGTTAAGTCTTTCAAATTCAGCCATTCCTTTATCCGTAAGCGAAAGCATCATCGCCCTTGCATCATGTTCCGAAGGCTTACGGGCAATCAGTTTATCCTTTTCCAGCTTTTTTAATAACCGGCTTAAATAGCTTTTGTCGATGTACATGGCCGAGATGATTTGTGAGGCTTGCATGCTTTTGGCCGCATGAAGTTCGTATAGGATACGCGCTTCGGCCAGCGAGTAATCACTTTGCAGCAGGTGTTTATCCAGCAAACCTATAATATCCGTATAAAAACGACTAAAGGCTCGAATTTGCTGAACTGGTGACGACTTTGTTTCCATATAAATAATGCAGTTACAAAAGCTAAGTTCACAAATATGGTTGACTTTGTCAACCATATTTGTGATTAATTTTAATTTTTTATGGCAATTAAAATCCTACCTTGTATCAACCAATTAGTTATGAAAAGAAAAACTTTTATCCGTTTAGGCGGCACACTTATGGCTACACCTTTTTTATCTCCTGTTATCAGCCTGGCCGGCCAGGCACCTTTGCAAAACTGGGCGGGTAACCTTACCTACAGCACGGCTAATGTGCAGTATCCGGCTACAGTGGCCGAGGTACAACAGTTAGTAAAAAAAAACAGCAAGCTGAAGGCCCTGGGCACCCGGCACTGCTTCAACCGCATTGCCGATAGTAAGGACGACCTTCTATCAACCAAAGAACTCAATAAAGTAATTTCTATTGATAAAAAAGCCATGACCGTTACTGTTGAAGGCGGCATAAAATATGGCGAACTGGCCCCCTATCTGCATAAACAAGGTTTTGCTTTACATAACCTGGCTTCATTGCCGCATATTTCTGTTGCGGGCTCTATCACCACGGCTACGCATGGCAGCGGTGTAAAAAACGGCAACTTGGCCAGTGCCGTAACAGCGCTTGAAGTGGTTGTTGCCGATGGCAGTATAGTCCATTTTTCAAAAGCGGCCGACCCGGAAAAGTTTAACGCGGTAGTTGTTGGACTGGGCGCCATCGGTGTTATTACCAAAGTTACACTCGCCATCGAGCCCACTTATATGATGCGCCAGCGCGTATTTTTGAAACTGCCCATGGCACAGGTAAAGCAACATTTTGAAGCGATAGTATCTGCCGGTTACAGTGTAAGCCTGTTTACCGATTGGCAAAACGACTACGTAAACGAGGTTTGGATAAAAAGCCGCATGACCGAAAAAGACCATGACGGTCCCGAATTTTATGGTGCCAAAGCGGCCACCAAAAACCTGCACCCTATTTATGACCACCCCGCCGAAAGTTGCACCGACCAGTTAGGTGTACCCGGACCATGGCACGAGCGTTTGCCGCATTTTAAAATGGGCTTTACCCCAAGCAGCGGTAAAGAGCTACAGGCAGAATACTTTGTGCCGATAAAACATGCAGTAGCGGCCATTGAAGCTATTGCCAAATTAGGCAAGCAGGTTGGCCCGCATCTGTTTATAACCGAAATACGCACCATTGCGGCCGATAGTCTTTGGATGAGCCCCTGCCATAATCAAACCTCAGCAACCATTCACTTTACATGGAAACCGGAGACCGAAGCTGTTACCAAACTACTCCCCGTTATTGAAAAGGCCCTGTCCCCCTTTAATGCCCGGCCGCATTGGGGCAAAGTGTTTACGCTCGATCCGAAAGTGCTGGCCTCACGTTATGAAAAAATAGCCGATTTTAAAAAGGTGGTTGCCGAATATGACCCGCATGGTAAATTCAGAAATGCGTTTCTGGAGCATAATATTTATGGGAGATAGCAGCCAGGTGGGAAGAATAGTGTTTTAAATATTTTAATATTTATCTTATCTTTCTGGCTGTAAAGCCTTGTCATGTCCCGTTTGCGCTATTTGCTGCTATTTATCCTTATTGTCACTTTTTATAAAGCTCATGCCCAGCAGGATATGGACCTGCATTTGAGTGACACCTTTTTGGCGGGCAAAAACATATTAAAAGTAAAACGCGATTTTCATGACCCTTATTTGTGGGTATTAGCGCAAAATAACGAGGTTTATAGGATCAACAGTGTAACCAAAACTGTAGATAATTATACAAACCAGTTTAGTAGTTACAGCAATTTTCATTTCATTGATATTGCAGGTTGTAGTAGTGACCTTGTTTTTATTGCAACTGAATCCGATAACCTGTTAGAATATAAGCAGGGCTCCATAAAAATTATAACAAATGCTAACGGTGTTTTAGGCGTTATCAATTCCATTGGCGTTGATTATAGCGAATCATATTTCGCCAATAACACCAATGGCACGGGAGGCGGTTTTTTCGCAAAATCAATACTGATAGGTACCGATAAGGGTATGTGTCATTACGATTATGAAAATGACGAGATGTTATCCGGTTCTTCCCACGTTCCTGCGCGGGTGTTTGACGCATCCTATCACACTGAAATGTTTAGTAACGTTGAAGTAGGATCATGGTCTGGCACAGAAAAAGACCAGTATCCGGTGACTACGCTTACGCAAAATGGTATTGCTGTTGGTTATATTTATTACGGCGATAATGGATTTGGCGACAATATCAACACGGTTTATGACACCCACGGCATTATAGACGAAATTAACGGGTCGTCAAATTCAGTTTACCTAAACCAGCTTTGGGGGACAGAAAATGGCATCAATCAAAATTGCGGTAATTGGTCATACAGCCTCACTTGGCCTTATAAAAAGTATCTACCGGGCATAACTATTAATAAACTAACCTCAATTATCGGATTAAAGAGCTTTGGTTATATCAATAATAAAGCCATTACCAAAGAGAATGTGCTGGCAGGAACTGATAACGGATTGTATTTCAGCAACTCTGGCTACCACAATATTAGCGAATGGTATCTGAATGTATACACCTTTACCCATTACAAAGAATTGGGCAATAAAAAGATAAATGACATTTGTGTTAATGCCACATCCTATACAACTCCAATTTGCGAGGATGGTATATGGGTAGCAGCTATTGATGGCCTGTATTTGTTAAAACCCGACTATGGCCCGTATTTAAACAAAACGCAACAGCTCCAAGCCATAAATTTTGATGGACACGATATTAGCGAAAACAAAATGGAGATTTGCGCCAATACATCAATTAACGCCGTGGTTAACAATTATACATATGGCGGCAATATCATACAATGGTATAAAGACGGAAAAGAATTGCCTGATGAAAGCAAAGCGACACTCAGCATCAAAGACCCCGGCGAATATTACACTGTATTATATGACCCCTGCTCCGCCCTGCATTTCGAATCAAATCATTTAACGGTGACCCAGGCAGCCGCCCCAGTATTCAGTTTTAATTATCCCGATGTATTAAACTACTGCGACGGCTCATCGGCGACCTTAAAAACCGACGACAAGCCCAATTACCAATACCGATGGTATAAGGATGGTATACTAAACGGCAATACAACAGCCCGGCTTGATAATATTACCGAAACCGGCAAGTACAAAGTAGAAGTAAGCGCCTGTGCAGGTAATTGGGTAGCATCAAAAGAGGTACAGGTGAACTTTATTGCTATCCCAACGCCGGTTTTGACCACCGATAAAGCAGGTTACTGCGATGGCGACCAGGCTACACTATCGGCCAAAGTACCTATTGATGCCTCGGCTATTTTGAATTGGACAAGTTACCAGTACGCCTGGTATAAAGATGGCAGCCCCATAACCGGCAGCGCTGCATCAATAAACGTGAGCCAGCCGGGCAAATACAAAGTGGTGGTATCCGGTTGTTCGGGTTCAGTTTCATCGGCCGAATTGCAGGTCGATTTCATTAAACAGCCAAAACCTGTTATCGCCGCAAGTAAGCCCGCATATTGCATTGGTGATATGGCCCAACTAACCGCAAATGTTAATATAGACCCATTTACCACGGTAAACTGGCTCAGGGACGGAAATATACTGCCCGACGAACAGGACAAAGCGAGCATCACTACCAATATAGGCGGTAACTATACCGTAACCGTTGTAAATGCAGGTTCCTGCAATATGGCGTCGGCTACATATAATTTAGGTTTTACCCCGCCGCCCACTGTTAGTATTCAACAAATTGTGAATACCACTTTATGCGATGGCCAAATAGTTGATCTTAAAGCAAGCTATTCAAGCGGCACCGTCAGTTGGAGCACCGGCGCTACATCCGACAAAATAAGCATCCAGCACTCCGGCACATTCAAAGCTACGGTTACAACAACGGCGGGTTGTACGGTTGATGAATCTGCTACGGTGCAATATTTTCCAAACCCAACGTTAAACATACCATCGGCTACGCTTTGCCAGTATACCAATGAAAGCATTACGCTTACAGCCCCCGCAGGTTTTGCCAAATACGAGTGGAACGGGCAGCTTGGCGCCAATACATTTACAACCAATAAATTAGGAACAGTTGATTTAATAGTAACTGATAACAACGGGTGCCAGGCATCACAAACTATTACCATAAGCAGCCACTGCGATGATATCCATATACCAAATGCATTTAGCCCCAACGGCGACGGCCATAATGATACCTGGGTAATAGCAGGCCTGGAGGGCGACCCAACCACAACTGTGAGGGTTTATAACCGCCTGGGCAGTATGGTATTTCAATCGCAAGGTTATGCTACGCCCTGGAATGGTGCCTATAACGGCAGTAAGCTGCCAGCAGCAGTATACTATTACGTCATCAGCACAAAAGGCGCAAAGCAGGTGCTTAGCGGCTCAGTAACTATATTTAATTAGGTTATTAAAAGCATCTGGCAAGTTATTATAATAATTACCAGGCAATATTTTTTATTCCATATAAAATTGCGGTAGATTTATGTAATCTATAAACCCAATTTAAAGTCTATGAAAATCCAAACTGAACCTATCGGGAGCATTCCGAGGTCACCTGAGCTTGTAACGGCTATTACCACGCAAGCCAATGCCGATCAACTTAATAAACTCTATGCAGCTGCAATTGCCGACACGGTAAAAGAGTTTGAAGAAACCGGCTCACCCGTTATTACCGATGGAGAGCAAACCAAATCGAGCTTTGTTACCTACCCACTGGAAGGTTTAACCAACCTAACATCCGAAGGCATGACCATCAATTTTGAGGATGGTCACTCGCGCCGGTTGCCATTGCTTACCAAGGGGCCTTTCAGGTACGGTAATTATGCATCAAAATATCTTGCAGCCGCTCAAAAATTAACCAGCCTGCCCGTTAAGCAGGCCATCATATCGGCATCCGCGCTTAGCTTAATTTACCCACCAGATGGCATCGAAGGCTATCCGCAAGCTGAATTTATTGCCGACCTGTTAAATGAATGCGAAAAAGACATCAGGCTTTGCCTGGAGCAGGGCGCATATAAGGTACAAATGGATTTTACCGAAGGACGGCTATCGTTAAAGCTCGATCCATCCGGCGGTGTATTGAAACACTTCATTGGCCTTAACAACCAGGTTTTTGATCGTTTTACCGCTGAAGAACAGCAAAAATTGGGCGTACACGTTTGCCCCGGCGGCGACCACGACTCGACCCATAGCGCGGATATTGATTACGCCGATTTTTTACCCGATTTATTTGAACTGCACGTAGGTAGTTTTTATTTGCAACTGGCCAGCGAGACCGACAGGGTAAAAGTTTTGAAGATCATTAAACAATACCTTAAGCCCAATCAGAAAGTATTTATTGGCGTAATAGATGTACTTAACCCCGTAATTGAAACCGCCGAAGAAGTGCGCGACAGGATACTTGAAGCGGCAGCCTTTATTGACACAACCCAGTTGGGCACCACCGACGATTGCGGCTTCTCGCCATTTTGCGACGATGTATCCACAACCCGCGAAACCGCCTTTGCGAAAATAAAAGCCAGGATTGAGGGCACGAAACTGGCAGAGGTGGAATTGACGGCGTGAACATCATGATAATGCCAGACTTGCGAAGTTTTAGAAACTTCGCAAGTCTTTTAAGGGAGCATTTTTACTTCACAAATGCCGTTACCCCATCACCACTTCCCTCCCACTCACCATCGCCTTTTTCACATCAATGCTGCCGTAAACAACATTTAACGATGGCCTGCCTGCCTTTAGCGTTACCGTACCAAAACCTGTTGCTGTTGATAGAAAACTTGTAAAATCGCCAATTTTTGAATCGATATGTAATACGCCGGTAACCGCGTCGAACCTTACGCCGGTGAGTGCCTGCAGGTAGCCATAGCTTGATAAGGCGCGGGCATACCAGTGGCCGCATTCGTACTCGTTAAAGGGATTGCGCACTTTGCCATCATAGCGGTTGCGTGACGCACGCAGCACGTTTAAACCCTCCGCCACATTGCCGGTGAGCATTAAGTGCGATGCCACCTGGTGTTCAATACCCGTCCAAACTTCGTCGCTGTATACAAACGGCAACGATAGCTTGCCACCTTTGGGCCAGGTGCAAAGCAGCAGGCCGGCCTCATTACCCAATGCAAATGATGGGCGTTGCGGGTTGGCATGTTCGCTCAGGTCGGTTTTAAAATTGTACTTGTATACCGATTGCAGGTGACTGTTTATTTTTTTGCTGTCGATAACATCCTCCAATCCGCACATGCGGCCTATCCAGGCGCCAAGTACGCCGTCACTCAGGCAGCCCTTGCCATATTGGTACTTAGGGCCTTCGGTATGCAGCAATGCTTCGGCCTCTTTTGAGTATTCGCCGCCGTATGATTTTTCTTTGGATGGATCTTTGGCATTAAGGCCGGTATAGTTAATTTCCTGTATAAAAAACTCGCCGTTGTAAAGCGCGTTTTCTATCATCGCCTTGCCTTTGGCCTGCAAATCGCGGTAAATCCCAACATCCTGTTTTAAAAACCTGCCCATGGTTATAAAGCTTTGCAGCGCACCCAGGTAAAAGCTGGTATGCATGCCGTCGGCTCCCCAAAACTCAATATCGTAGGTATTATGATGCGGTTCTTCTATTACGCCTTTGTGGCGCGGGTCCCAGGTTTTGATGCAGTAATCCATACTCACTTTTACCATGGGGAATATTTTTTTAAGCCAATCGTGATCGCCGCTGATGCGCCAGTCGCGGTAAACCTTCATGATGCCCCCAAGCTGCCCGTCGGCAGCCGAATGAAAATCGTGCGTTACCGGGTTTATCGGCAGGTTGGCCCTAAAGGTTTGGTGGCCGTCTTCGGCCTGGTCTTCACAAAACTCGGTTGCCCGCAGGCTGCGTTCCAGCGCTGGGAACAAATGCGGAATGGCCTGGGCATAATTCCAAACATGGGTACATGAACCATGGCAACAGCCCGAGTCGTCGCCGCAGCCTTCAAAATTCCACAGGCGGCCATCGTACTGCCGCATTACAGTTGGCGATTTTAAAATAGAAAGGTTACAGGCTACCGCTTCAATAACTTCGGGCGGTAGAGTGCTGGCATAAAACGCCTTTGTAAACAACCGCGACTTTGCTTTTAAGTCGTTATAATTTTGCCGCCAGTAATTGCTTACGCTATCAATATTTTCAAAACGGCTGCTATACCAGGGCTTATAAAATTTACCGTCAAAATCCTTGTCGTACTTATCCAAACCAATATCCGCCGGCGAATTACAGCAGCCCGAAGCCGGGTCGCAGCCCTCTTTCTTTTTACCCGGGGTACCAAACGTTAGCCGGGTTTCGGGCGAGTACCAAGCCAGCATTACCCTTATTGTTTTTTGTTTGCCGGGTGCTACATCAAAAGGCACGTAAAGGCTGGCGCCGGGGGCATTGGCAGGCACAGCAGGATTATCAACCACGCGGCCATCTTTTATAGCGTTCCAGGCCATGGTAAACGGATCCCACCAGCCACCCCTGAACCAGCAATGATCAACAACCGTATGGTCATCATCGGTAAATGCCGTAAAATCTAAAGGAAAACTGGTTTCGCCGTTGCCGGTAGCTGTAGCGGTAAATCCGTTTTTTGCAGGCAGTACCGCGTCCTTTCCTTTTGCGTCGCCCCAAAAATTGCGGGCGTTAAAGCTAAACACCGCGCTAACTTTAGATGTGCCGGTATTGGTAAATTGATATTCAATGGCCCCAACAGGGAGGCTCGAGTTGTCGTCATCAGTAGGGATAAATGGGCTCCACCCGCTAATACCAACAGATAAAGGGATATCCTGGTCGATAAGTTTAATATGGCAAAACGGAAATTCGGTTTTAAACTCGGCGGCACGAAAACGCGGCAAGCCAGTAGTTGAACCGGTAAGGCCATTCCCCGCATCACGGAGGCCAAACTTTTTCCAATCGGGTACGGGGCCCTCCAAAAGTTTTGCTCCGCGGGCAACATCCTTTACGTGAATGGCAGCGAATATACCCGGTTCGTTAAAAATATCGGGCTTATTGCGTATGGATACATGCGAAACAGCACCTGTACCCTCCAAACAAAACATACCTGCGCCCATACCACCTATGGGGAATGCAACCCGGTTTAAATGATCGCCGGTGTAGGCGGTATTGTACGCCCGCTTTAGTGGTTTACCCAAAGTATCGTTTATACCTTCAGCGGATTCGTCCAGCGCTTTGGCATCTGCAATATTTATAACAGCGGCCGGCATCATGGCCATAGCTCCGCCAACACCCACTTTTTTTAAAAAGCTTCTGCGACCTTTTTTATCTTCCATTATGCTGATCCACGGTTTATATGGAAATGAATACCAACTTATCATTATTTATTGATAAATCATAATGTTGCTAATGTTGTATATTTCGTTGAAAAAATGCGTTATGATTCCGGTAATCAACCCCTCCTCTAATGAAACAAAAAAATCATCCGCAGTAGCTCGCTACTGCCGGTAAAGGATTTAAGGCAGACCCTTGATTATTACCGCGACACCCCTAGCTTTTACGATGAGTGGACCGAGGGCGATAAAGACGGCGGCATAACGCGCGATGATGTGCGTCCGCTATTTTAGTGAAGACGCCGGATTTTCCGCTGCAATAACAAATGCCCTAACTTTCACGCTCCCATAATCATACCGCAAATGACATTGTAGCTATTTATCACATCGATAAAAAAGCCAATCATTACATTTGTAATCATGGAACACCCTCTTGATAATCCAGCCTGGAATGCGTCAGTAACCGGCAACAAAAACCTTGCAGAAGGTACGGCTACAGTTAAATGCTTTTTGCCTGACGTATCCCCTTTTGCCGGAATGATACAAAACACACCCGAAAATTTCGCCGCCCTTTATAATATTGTACAACCCAAACGCACTATAGCGGTTTTTAGCCCCGGAGACATCGAAATACCCGAGCCGTGGAAAGTAGTAAATCCTATGAAATGCCTGCAAATGGTTTATGAAAACCCTGCGCCACCAGCTATTACCGATATTGCCTTTACACCGTTAACTGATGAGCATATCCCAGCTATGTTGGCACTCACCAAACTAACCAACCCCGGCCCCTTTTTTAACCGGACTATCGATTTTGGCAGCTACTTTGGCATTTTTATTGGCGATGAATTGGTGGCTATGGCGGGGCGCAGGTTGCAGCCTTTGCCCTATATGGAGGTAAGCGCTGTTTGCAATCACCCCGATCACCAGGGGAACGGTTACGCCAGCCGCCTTATTATGCACCAGGTACGTCTGATTATAGAAGCAGGCGGAATTCCGTTTTTACATGTGTTGCAAAGCAATATCAATGCAATTAAAGTATATCAAAAATTGGGTTTTACAAGCCGTAAAGCCATGAATATCTGTGCGATAGCTAAAATTTATTCAACGTAAAACCTTTGCTAATTAAGTGTGAAAATTACAAGTAATGTGCTATGTTTGTTGTTATTCCCGCTAATAAACCAAACATCCAGGCCATGAGTATCAAAACAGGATTTGCGCTTTTAAGCTTACTTACATTGCTGCTAAAAAGCCAGTGCATTTACGCACAGCAGCAAACCGCCACTATTAACATAGATTTAAATGCCGAAACCGGCGACATGAGCCCCATTTGGGCGTGGTTTGGGCACGATGAGCCCAACTACACCTACATGAAAGATGGCCGTAAACTGCTTGCCCACCTGGCCGCGTTAAGCCCCACACCGGTACACATGCGGGTACATAACCTGCTTACCACCGGCGATGGCGAAGCAGCCCTCAAGTGGGGATCGACCAATGCATATACCGAAGATACCAACGGGAAGCCCGTTTACAACTGGCACCTGGTTGATAGCATATTTGATACTTATATTAAACTGGGCATGAAACCCTACGCCCAGATAGGCTTTATGCCCCAGGCCCTATCTACCCATCCCGAGCCTTACCGCCATCACTGGAAACCGGGCGACGACTATAATGACATTTACACCGGCTGGGCCTATCCGCCTAAAGATTACAACAAATGGGAAGAACTGATATACCAGTGGGTAAAACACTCGGTTGCCCGTTATGGCAAAAAAGAGGTAGAAAGCTGGTACTGGGAAGTATGGAACGAGCCCAACATTAGCTATTGGAAAGGCACCATGCCCGAGTTTTTTAAGATGTATGATTACGCGGCCCAGGGCCTGCGCAGGGCCTTACCTACCGCCAAAATTGGTGGTCCCGAAATAGCAGGCGGATCGAGCCAGGGCGGGATGAGGTTTTTGAGGGCATTTATTGAACATTGCCTTACCGGCACCAACTATGCCACCGGTAAAACAGGCTCACCGTTGGATGTTATTTCCTTTCATGCCAAGGGGCAGCCTACATTGGTTAATGGCCATGTACGCATGAATATGGCCCCCCAAATACGCGATATCCGCGAAGGTTTTAAAATAGTGGCATCGTACCCGCAAACCAAAAACATCCCCATCGTTATCGGCGAATCTGACCCGGAAGGCTGTGCGGCCTGTGGTATGGCCACAAATCCATCCAACGCTTACCGCAACGGCACCATGTATTCCAGCTATACGGCGGCTTCCTTTGCGCGCAAGTACTTACTGGCCGATTCGTTGGGGGTAAACTTTATGGGGGCGGTATCCTGGTCGTTTGAGTTTGAAAATCAGCCCTGGTTTTACGGGTTCAGGGATTTGGCTACCAACGGGGTTGATAAGCCGGTGCTTAACGTATTCCGGATGTTTGGGATGATGCAGGGCAAACGGCTTAAGGTAAACGCCAGCCAGATGTACCCGCTTACCGCCGTTACCGACTCGGGCATGCGGGGCATCCACACCGATATTGGCGCGCTGGCAGCCAAAGGCAAAAAACAGGCAACCGTAATGGTATGGAATTATCACGACGATGATATCCAGGCCCCAGGTCAGCCGGTGACAGTAACGCTCAGCAACCTGCCCGCAGGCGTTGCAACCCTTGTACAATATCAAATTGATAACCAGCACAGTAACTCCTACGAGATATGGAAAAAAATGGGATCGCCGCAAAACCCTACGCCCAACCAGGTGAAACAACTGGAGCAGGCCGGGCAACTGCAAACCGTTGGCAAGCCCCTAAAATTGCAGGTTAAAGCCGGCCTTTTAAATACCACCATTACCCTGCCCCGGCAAGGTGTAGCATTGTTGAAGTTAACCTGGTAGTAAGTTTTGAGTGCTGCGTTTTGAGTTCTGAGTCTTGAGTCTGAAGCACTGAATTTTAAGTATTAAGTTCTAAGTCTAAAAAGCCTTCTTAACTCAGCACTCAAAACTTAAAACTAACTGATAATCAATTAACCGCGCCGTATATAAACCAGCCATTCAGTAGCAGGTAAACCGCCAGCAGTACCTGTGCGCATATAAAATCAAAGCGTTTGGCTTTGGCCTCCTGTTCTTTTTTAATCAGCCGTAACGAGTACGCGGTGCATATAATAATGCAGAGTATAAAAAACAGCGTTGTGCCATGCAGCGTATCCACCAGCGTAAAGGTGGTCGACTCGGGCAGGGCCGAATCGATGATATACTTGTTGCCAATCACCGCGAATAAAGCGCCCACGCTCAACCCAAACCGCGAATCTATACTGTCGGTATGGATATAAAAGCACATGTACGCTATCAGGAAGGCCACATACATGCCCAGGAACATCTTCCAAAACAGGCCCATCGCGTCGCGGGCTATCTTCAGGGTAACCTTAAAGTTGCTGTATTCGGTATGGGGTTTAGCCAGTGTGGAATCGCCAAAGCCGGTTTCGTACTTTTTGATGCCGGCGGCTATGCCCAGGCTGTCAACACGCCAGCCGCGCAGGGTAAAGCGGGGGTCGAAGTGCTTGCCCAGGGTATCGGGTACAAACACCAATGAGTGCGAATCAAACTGCGAATTCTCTATCGAAAAGCGCAATTTCTGCTTATCAAAAGGGAAATTATTAATGGCCCAGGAATCCTTCATTACGCATTGCAGCTTCATAAGCAGGTACACCTTGCTACCTGAAGAATCGATGGTAGAAAACGATTTAGTAACCGTTTTGGCCTGGGGTACCTCCAGGTTTTGTACAAAATCAAACTTGCGGTTTTTGTACTTCAGCCATAGCCAAAGGTCAATGGTGTATTCCTTATCCTTAAAATTAATATCGTGGATGCTGGTAATATACACCCCCGTTTTCACCGTATCGGCACCGGGTTGTGCCGCCCGGGCAGCAGCCGACGCCAGCAGGAGCATCAGCGCCAAAATAAGTTTGTTTTTCAATGGCAATAGTTAAAATGGTTGTTGTGCTAATATAACAAAATCGCCGGGCAATACCGGCGTTGACTCCAAAAACGCAAAAATTGCTATGAATTTAACCTTAAACAATATATATCCAAAAAGAGGATACAAATCATATACTAATGGTGCAAAAAAGCACACAAAAACATCAAAAATTCACACAAATAGCATACAAATTCACACAGGTAATTTTCTTAAAAAAAGGTTGTTTTTTGGCGCGTTTTTAATTGTTATTTTCACACTTAAAGAACAAAAAAGCGCAAAATAACGCTACTTTTTATCCCACCGTCGGCACACCCGGGTTACACCAAATTTGCATCGGTTCGGCACCAATTTTTCAGCATGGAAAAAATCACATGGGCGTTTCCCCGTTGGTAGAAACTGGGCCGGGCTGTGCGCTCATACTGCACCGGCCTTAAGCTCGGGCCGGTATCCGCTGCCATCCCTAACGCGGGCTACAGGGTACCTAATTTTATGTGATTGCCATCGACACGTCCTGAAAAAATGTTGATGATATGTCTACTTCGGAGCTTCACAACTAATATGTCATTATAAGCGTAGCGTGGCAATCGCGAACTGTGTAAATCCACCATAAGCTATATTGCTAAAATGGTTTAGCAAAGGTTTTTTGTACCGGTTAATAAAGCACCATATCAAAGTCCATTATGCTAAAATGGTTTAGCATGGGCGTTTATTACGATTGCTGCATTTGTTGCTGGAATGTGATTATGATGAACTCCGCAGGGCGAACGATGGCCAACTTTACGTTGATTAACATCCTGCCTTCCAGGATATCATCACCAGTCATGGTATTGCCCAGGCCAACCTGTACAGAAAACGCCTGTTCGGGTACTGCTCCTGCGAGGGCTCCCTGTTTCCACAAATTAACCAGGAAGTTATCCATCATGCTTTTTACGGTAATCCAGGTATTGGCATCGTTGGGTTCGAAAACGAAGGCCCTGATTGCCAGTTTAAGCGATTGTTCGATCATAATCAGCGTTCGCCTTATGTTAATATACTTCCAATCGGTGCTGTTGCCGTCCAGCGTCCGGCCGCCCCATACGACGGTGCCGATACCTGGAAACGGACGTATCACGTTGATTGATTTTCCGGCGTTCACATCTACGTTCAGGCTTTGCTGCTCTTCGTTCGAAACATCTACCGAGGGCGCATTCACCATACTTACCGAAACGTTGGCAGGCGCCTTCCATACACCCCTGCTGGTATCAACCATCGTGTAAATACCAGCCATTGCCCCGGCCGGTGGTAATTCATTCATGCTTTCCCTTATTGTTTCCAGAATGTAAACATAAGTAGGACTGACAGCTTTAAGCGCCTGGTGATAGTTTCTCTTGATGTTATCGATATCCGCCCTCTTTTTGGCTATTTCGGCAGCATCGGTTAGCCCGGCAAGTGCTTTGTCAAAGTCGCCAATGGTTAATTTATATTTTTTAACTACCTCATGTGCCACTGGTTCGGGCAAGGTAGTTTCCAAATCGACGGAATCATCCAAATTTTCAAAATCAACCTCTTCCGACTGTACGATAGCGGCTTTTAGCCATGGGTAATATGCCGCCCCATAATTCAGCGCATCATTGCCTATTTTGTTACGGAAGGATTCTACAATATCTGCCGTGTTATCGCCTGCTTGTTGTTTAACCAGGTCGAAGATGGCAAAGCGGCTTTGCATCATTTTGCAATGCTGTAGTATTGCAGTGTATACCTGGGTGTAGCAGTCCTCGCCCAATGCAATGGCATCAGGGGCTATAATCAGCGTAGGCTCGGATTCACGCTCCAAAAGCTGTAGCGGGCTAACCGGCTTCTCTCCCGAGCCAATAAAATCGGCGGCCGCTATTTTAAAACCACCAGGCTTATCGCCGTAAGTCCCTACAGCAAGGATGTAGCATGGCCCGCCGCCGTTGGCAAAAAACAAGCGTATGCTGTTGTAAAGATAAGCGGTGTTGTTATCATTAATTTTTAACTCCCTTGCGTTGCCGGCCAACACGGATGCTGCTGATTTCGCTTTAGCATCGGCAATGGCGAACCTGGATTTAAACCCGCCGCCAAACCGCTCCTGGTATTCGGCGAGTGATGTGATCCGGGTTGCTTTATGAAGCAGTGAGTTGCCATTGTACGCTGCAATTTCGGTGTACCCTATAAATATCGGTACCGCGGTTTCTACGGCCACCGCCGAATTGGGAAACGCGCTTTGTTCTTCAATGTATACGCCGGGGGTCATGTAAGGTGCTGCCATAGTGTAAGGTTAAGGTTTATTAAATGAATATTGCTGAATAATAGTTTTTGTTACCCACATCGTTGTGTAAATATAAAATATACATAATTGCGGGTGACCACCAGCTTAGGCCGGAAAAAACAGTTATGACATGGTTACAAATGGAACTCTTGTGGGCGCCATAATATTCTGTGGATCCCTTTAAAAAAGCGGCGGAAATGCGCGATTCCCCTCCCGAGAGCGCCGGAGGGGTGTTGCTGACGATTTTGGGACCACGATTCCATTTCGAATTCCGAACTTGCTTTTTCCCAGTTCCCTCCCACCGGGCTACCGTGTGTACACATCTCTCTAAGTAAAGAAAATGTCATTTCGATAGAGCATGTGCGGGGTTGTGCGGGAGAGCGAAAGAGAAATCTTGTACGCCCTGCATCACGATTAATCACTTGGAATGCACGGCGTACAAGATTTTTCGCTACGCTCAAGAGATAGTTTCTCCTCACACCAGCGCTCAAAATCCCTGCCTGTTCGTTCGAAATGACAACGTTTTCATTTAGTGATACGATCCTAAAAGATGTGTACACACAGTAGCCCACCGGGAGGGGCGCGATAGCAATGCGGGCAAAGGCAGGGAGGGGTTAATGAACTATTTGCTTTCGGGGAACGATTTAGCAAAACAAACACTATATCATTACGCCAGCAACATCCGCCCTGCTTCATGTGTTGTTGATTACGAAATTACTTTGTAGAAACTACTACATCGGCCCGCTCAATTGCCGCGGGAGGGCTGTTACTTTTGTCTTGAAACAAAAGTAACCAAAAATTCAAGTCACCAGAAATGCTTCTTTGCGCTCCTGGCCTTTGCCCTGCAAAACGGGCAAACCTGGGCTGGAATTATTTTGCCCCGAGGCACCTTTCCCACCGCTCATGCAAAAACTTCCTATGCCCTGCAGCCGCACTACCCCGCATTGTTTTGCCCGTTTTCGCCCGAAGCTGTTCTGCTGACGATTTAGGGGATGACGAGGGCCTTTGTAAATACATTAGCCATCAACTACTTTACTACATACAAAGCAACACTTATCTTCGCACAGGTTATTAAGGCGGTGTATCTGACTTTCAAAAAGATGGCTATTGTGCTAAAATGTTTTAGCGAAGGTATTGTGTCGGGGCTTGGCGTTGTCCAGCCTGTGCTTCACGATAGGTTTCGTCTATAAAATCACAAGTGACCTAACCTGCAGGCAGCCACACAACACTTGCGCTAAGATGGCTTTCCTCTTGGGCCTTCGATAGTTCTGGCAGTATACCATTTTCGTCTTCTCTTCGCTAAGACGTAGTTTACATTCTGCAAGTCTTGCCCGGATAGCCTCCAGCAATTGTTTCGCTTCCATTTCTGTGTGACAATGAATTACAATATCGTCCGCATAGCGTACAAATGCTACTCCGGAGTATTCCTTCAAAAGCCATTTGTCCAGTACATAATGCAAAAACAGGTTTGCTAATAAAGGGCTTATCACTCCGCCTTGTGGCGTGCCTTGCCCTCCCTTTTGAATAAGTGTTCCATCGGGTTGTTGCGCCGGACTTTCCAGCCATCTCCTAATGTACATCTTTACCCATGGCTCCGCTACATGCCGCTCTACAGCTTTCATTAGCAGTTCATGGTCTACCTCATCAAAGAAACTTTTGATGTCCATATCAATCACCCATGCGTACCTGAGTACATTTTCATGGACTGCTGCTACTGCCTGGTGCGCGCTTTTCAATGGGCGATAGCCATACGATTGATCTTGAAACTGTGCCTCTAAGCGTGGTTCTAAGTAATCCTTTACTACTTGTTGGGCAATCCGGTCGCTTACTGTCGGGATGCCTAACACCCGCTTCTTGCCGTTTGCTTTGGGTATCGATACTGAGCGAACTGGTTTGGGAAAATAACTGCCGGAGTTCATTCGGTTCCATAATACATACAGATTGTCTAATAAGTTCACCTCAAAATCTTCGAGGCTTTCTTTATCTACTCCTGCAGATCCTTTGTTTGCCTTTACTTTCCGATAGGCTTTCTTTACCATTTCTTTCGTTACCGGTACTGGTCTTGATGTTGTCTCAAACATTTTAATCCTCCTTCTTTTAAAAGTTGTTAGAATATTCTTAACTGTATAATTGATGCCCTTCGCTCCACCTTCATTACAAAGGCTTCTTCACTACTACAGCATCATCCGTCATCCTTAACAGCTTCGGTATTCGGCCTCACGGGTATTGCCCGCTTGTGCCTTTCTCTTAACATCCGTTAAGGACTTCCCGTGTTTCGTATAAAAGCCTGAATAAGAGTCATGCCACCTCTATGACGATTGCCTTATAGCCAGTATGCAAGTTCCCGCTATAATCTTTCACTAATACGCAAGAACATTAGCTTTTGACAATGGGTTTCGCTCTCTCATCACTTCATCGATGGTTCATTTGCATTCATCTCTCTTTTTCATACCTGACTACTTCCCGTAGCCTTTTCCTCTTTCCGTTCAATACCTAACTATTACTAATCAAGCACCGAGAGGTGGTTTAATGCCTCTGCTTGCACAGCGACACTGGTAGGCCTACTACCATCTTTTATACAACATTTACTTACCTTTATTCAGAAGGCTCGTAATTCACGGCACACCTTGCGCCAGCGAAAAGACCTTGCGGTAGCTGGGGCTATGCGTTCAGGTTTAAACAATCAAAAAAATACGGCCTGGACCTAAGCCTCGGCTACGAAACACGCCTGGAGAATTACCAGCCGTATGACTTTAGCAGTTACGGTAGTTACAATCAAATAGCCTTGCACGCTATGTTTAGCATTGGTTATTAACATGCCGCCGCACTCTATACTGCCAGGGCAAATACGGCAGTTTGCTGTAAGTGCGGCTTTTAGCCTGGGGTTATGACTTTAAACGTTTTGCAGAAAACTCCGGTATTTATTAGTTACGTTTTCTTGTTTCTTTCGTTATTAAACATATCCATAAAACCGCAAACTTTATTTACTTTTAGTTTATGTACATCCGGCAGCGAAATTATAGTCATCTTAAAAACGTAATTTTTTCTTTACTGATCCTGGCAGCAACTAACGCGAGAGCTCAAACCGATAACAGTATCTCCTCACGGTTGGGGGTGTTTGCCGGGCCTGGTGTAGCCATAGGGGTACATTCGGGCAATTACCTCTTTGGAGGTATAATAGGGGTAAAATTTGAGCACCCCATCAAATCATCCTCCATGAGCCTGATCGGGTCGGTTGCCTATAATTTTTTTGTTTCAAATGAAAGCATATCTTTTGGCCCTTTTGGGGATGGTACAAGCGAGACTTCAGTAGCTTCGTTTATACCTGTAAAAATAGGGGCACGACTATACGCAGGAAAGCTTTATGTTGAGGCTGAGGTCGGTACCTCTTTTAATATAAATTCTAACACGGTTAAATATACCAACCACGCTCTTGCTGTAGTGGTATCGCCTGCTATAGGGTATGCTTTTAGGCTGGGTCGTGAAAAGAAAAAGGGTTTAGACCTTGCCCTTACTTACCAAATACGCATGGAGCCGCATGCGCAGTATGAGTATAACTTATATGGTAATTACAGCCAGTTTATAATAACTTTAGCATATAAATGGGCTTTGTAACAGTATCCAAATTTATGATTGCGCAGTTAGCGTATATAATCACTTCCTTTAAACAAATACCGATCATTGTGCAGGTGAGTCAACTCTCAAACCTTTGCTCAACACCGGCACTAAACCGTATTAGCAACCTAATGGCGTAGGAGTTCCTCGTCTGCCCCGCTGAAGTTAAACGCCACGCACGGATCCATTTGGCACGCTTCTTAGCAACGATCCTAAAAAGCGCTTTCTATTGCAGTTTTTACTTTTTTTGCAAATTGCTCGGCTTCATCTTCGGTAACGATAGTTACCTTAACCTCGCTGCCTTTTTGAGATAGGGTATCTTTGATAAAATTGTTCAAATGCTCATTTGATTTAGGGGATGTTGTCAAAAAAAACAGGTTCATTTTTTGGTTGGCCAATTGCAGTTCCTTAATAATGCCCGACCATTTGTAAACCTTATTTTTAATCGCATCGTCTTTTTTTAAATCAAAGGATAGGCTTTGGTAACAATTCCAAACGCCGTTTTTCCACGATTTATCAAACTTAATCTCGTCATTGGGGGTTTTAATGGTATGGTCTTTTAACCTTGGTGTAATACCATACCTATCGAAGTGTAATTTGTATACTCTGGCCCAGGCATATGCATCTGTATGGGCTTCTTTGTTTTTTTCGGGGCTGTATTTATCCACAAGCCTTTCAAACAGATCGTCGAGGGCGCTGTCTAAATTAAGGTCTAAGCCTTTTTTTACTTCGGTCAATTTTAATGCGCTGTCGTCGTTTAGCACAACCTTGCCCGTAATTATACTTAAACCGGGTTTTTCCTTTTCCAATAAAAACTCACTTGAGTTAAAAAACGCGAAGTCGTCATTAATACTTTCCACCTCTTTTTGAAAATGCTTTAAGGTACTTAGTAAATAGTACCCGTTAATTTCTTCAAAAAAGGTAGATATCCTGCTAAACTTATTGAGCACCCTTGCTTTTAAAATTTTGCTTTGCGGCTCAAAAATGACAATACCAACATTCACAAACTCGCCCGAAGCCTGGTCATGCACATATCTTAAAATTTGATATTCGTATTTTATCATAAAAGTATCCGATTTAATTCGTTTGAAAACAAATCAGCTTCATTAATCAAAGTAGTTAAATATGCCTTAATGGTATAAAACTGCTCACTTAACCATTCGGCAGGCATAATGGTTTCGACTTTTTCCCAAAAGGGGTTGTTTATTACAGTTAGCTTATCAGTAAATGTAGCGAAATCAAACTGATTTCCCTTAATCATATTGAAGCAGAAATTATTATTAATCCAATTTTGATCGCTTTGCCTGATAAGCCATGGCTGTTTTTGTTCCCTCGGGGTCCTTACTTTTCTTTCCTCAACCCTCTTTGCGGCTTTATGTCCCCTCGGGGTCTCTTTGAAAAAGAACCCTAAGGCGGCATACCATGCGATGAATTATTTGTACACAACGGGCATCGTCCCTCAGGTTCCTCGTTGAGAGAACCCGAGGGGACAGAAAACAAATGGCCAACGACAGGTAATTTGTCCTCTCAGGCTACCGGGCTATTAATAATTTACATTAACTTGGCTTTGGATACCTAAACAAAATGAAGCCATACCAAATCACAATTATTTACCTATTATTTACATTAATTGCCTGCAAGCCAGGCGCTCATAAATTACCCGACAGCGCCTTTAAAAAAAAGTTGACCACGAAACAAATACCCGGATTAAAATACAGCATTGGGTTGCCGGCTGGTTATATCATTAAAAAAAGTAAGGGTCCCGATTTTTCGGTTTATTACTTTTATCCTGCCGATACTACCAACACAACAGGGTTTGAGGGCGGCTTTTATATGGGTAACAACCCCGCCTTGTTCCCTGCCGCAAATGACAGCTGTAAGGAGCAGAAAACCAAAGCTTACTTGTTTGGCAACAATGAAAATTGGATACTTAACGATTGTAACGGTAAATACCAGGTTCAGCTAATTACCAAAAGCAATAGCGGCACCGACTGGCCTGCATATATTCACGCCTTTGGCAACTGCAAATCAAAGGCCGAGCTGGATAAATTACTGGAGGTATATGCTACGTTACAAAAGACAGATTAACCCATCGCTACCGTAAGTATTCCCGCTGCCGCCCCGGTAATTCCGGGGTGTGCCACATGCAAATCACAATGCTTTAATAAACTCACAAAGCCAAACGCTTCACCAACTTCCGCATGAGGGATTGAAGTGGGTACCGGCCTGTGGCTAATGCCTTGCGCAGTATGAACGTAAAGCCCGGCCCCCGCTTCTACCGGCGGGGGACATGCCCATTTTAGTATCAAGTAGTAAGTATCAAGTAGCAAGACTTTTTTGGCTCACTTGCATGGTTGGGGCGATGTTAAATTCTAAAGTCGATTTATAAATCCGAAAATAAAAAAATCCGAAATCGAACATCCGAATTCCGAAATCACACTTGTCCCCTCGGGGTCTCTTTGAAAAAGGACCCTGAGGCCGCATACCAGGCGATGAATTATTTGGACACAACGGGCATCGTCCCACAGGTTCCTCGCTGAGAGAACCTGTGGGGACAGAAAAATCCTAAAATAAAAAAATCCGAAATCCAACATCCGAAATCCGAAATCAAACTACACCCCTTCTTTAACCCCGGTATGTTTTTTAATAACGGTTGATAGCTGCTGCGGGTTGAAAGGTTTCAGAATGCAGTCGTTAAAACCGCTGGCCAGCAGGTCGGCGAGCATTTTTTGGTCTACGAGGGAGGCGGTGAAAGCGATGACGGGTACCAGCGGGTATTTCTTTTTGATTTCGAAAACGGCTTGGTAGCCGTTCATTACCGGCATTTCCAGGTCGAGCAGTACAATGTCATAATGGGGGAAATCTTCAAGCCGGGCCAGGGCTTCCACACCATCGTAGGCGGCATCAACCGTGGCGCCAAAGCTGGTGAGGGCCTTTTTGGCCACCATCATGTTTATTTTGTTATCCTCGGCCAGTAATACCCTTAGCAATTTAAGGTCGCCGCTGGCTGCCGCCGGTTTTAGCGGTATAGGAAGCGGCGCCACATGGGCAATGTTAAAGGTTAGGCTGAACGAAAACTTGCTGCCCCTGCCCTTTTCGCTCTCGAGCGATAGTTTGGCGCCCATCATCTGCAATATGCGGTTGCAAATGGTAAGGCCCAGGCCGGTGCCGGTAAGCTCGCGGGTGCCCTCGTGGTATACTTGCCAAAAGCCTTCAAAAATTTTTTCCTGGTCGGCCTTATCAATACCGATGCCGGTATCTTCAATCACAAAGTCGACAGCTATTTGCTTGTCGGTTTTTTTAAGGCAGGTGGCTTTTAGCTTTACGTAGCCGTCGCCGGTAAATTTAAGGGCGTTGGCAAAAATATTATTGAGCACCTGCGTAAGGCGCATATCGTCGGCCAGTACCAGGATATCCAGCTGGCGGTCAATATCGGCCAGTACCTCTACATTGCTGTTTGCCGATAGCACTTTAAAGGGCAGGCACACGTTGAGCAAAAAGTTGCTTAAATTAATGGTGATGGGGTGCAGTTCCAGCTTGCCGGCTTCTATCTTATTAAAATCCAGGATATCATTTACCTGCTGCAGCATATGATCGGCCGAGTTTTGGAGTATGCTGATATATTCGGCCTGGCGCGTGGCCGAGTTTTCCTGCTTCAGCAGGTTTACAATACCGATGATGCCATTTAAGGGGGTGCGCAGCTCGTGCCCCATGGTGGCCAGGAACTGGGTTTTGGTTTTGATAACCCTGTCGCTTTGGGTAACTATCTCTTCAATATACTTTTTTTCGAAAAACGTGTATAGCGCCGCCAGCACAATGGTTGAGCCCAGCGCCGTAAAGCGGTTAACCAGCGCCAGCCGTGCTGCCTGCACGGGCGTAAAATTGGCCAGCGGGGGTACGTAGTTACCAATAACAATACAGGCAACAAAGGCAAATATCATGATACCTACAAAAATGCCGGGCTTTTTGGCCTGCTTATGCTTCAGGTCGAGAACCAGCGGGACGGCTATCAGGGCGGGGAAAAAGAAGAGGTACTGGTCGGTTTGCAAGCCTTCAAGCAATACCAGGCACACCAACAGCCCGCAGATGACCGAAAATATAGATATGGTAAGATCTTTAATAGCATCCTGCCATTTTAACACCACGAACATTGAAATAGCCAGGCAAAAGCAAGCCAGCAAAAACGACGACACATACATGCCGATAAAGGCATCATAAACCGATAAAAACACCCCCAGCGACAAGGCCGAAAGCCCAAGCTGGTAAGTGCGTTTGGATACTTCCTTCAAATCAAACAAAAGATCCTGTCGCTTAGGGTCCGCATTAACCGGCTGATGGTATTTATCGGTAATTTTATCCATAGGGGTAGCAGTTAGCCTGCCTGGGTTAAATTTGATATTTGTGTTTTGCCAAAAGAATTTTACCTGTTGCAGGCGAAGTACTTACAACTGTAAGCCACAATTGTTTGGCTTTGTAAAAGTACTTATATATTCTAAAAAATTGGAATGGGGATGGCGGCGACGACTCACCCCGACCACCCCGATAAATATCGGGGCGTCTGCCCCTCTCTCCGACTGCGTCGCATAGAGGGGCGAAGAAGTTATTTTTTATTTTCTCGACCCTCTTTGCGGCTTAAGCCGGAGAGAGGGTGGCCCAGCGAAGCGTTGGCCGGGTGAGTCGTCGCCCGCGTTCAAACCGGTGCTACAGATACATGACAATTTTATTCAATACCCCTTCTATATCCTCTATTATTTCGTCATTTTTAAACCTCAAAATAGTCAGTCCAAGGGCTTTCATAACCTCATCTCGATTTTGGTCATATTCTTTTTTTAAGAGGTGAATGGGACCGTCGGCTTCTATTACAAGTTTCAGCTCGGCACAATAAAAATCAGGAATATAATAAATATTGCCTTTGATGGTCGACTGAACACAAATTGGAAATTGCCTTAAGAACTTTTTGTTGTTCAGTTGTCTGTTCCTGAGATACTGCCATAAAACTTTTTCGGCGGGCGTTTCCCGTTGTCGAAGTAACCGGCAAAGCTCTATAATTGATGACATGGTTGAAAATACAAATATTTTCAAAAACTAAGCATGGCGGCGACGACTCACCCCGACATCGCTGCGCTTGTCTGCCCCTCTCTCCGACTGCGTCGCATAGAGGGGCGAACATATTTTTTTCATTTCCTCAACCCTCTTTGCGGCTTTAGCCGGAGAGAGGGTGGCCCAGCGAAGCGCTGGCCGGGTGAGTCGTCGCCCGCCTTCCCTTTGTAACAAAACTTTAACCTAATTTAACTATTATAAGTTTGGTGGTTTGCGTTAGCTTTCTTTATTTTATGAAATTAATGCTGACATTGTTATATCCATCCAAAACCGGTAAGCTATTGGTGCTTACATGCTTTTTAGTTTTCGTATTTCCCGCGGTAGTTTGCGCGCAAAATCTTTTTTTGCAAAAGATTGAACTGTGCAGCGCCGAAAATTATTGCATCGACTGTGGCAGCCCCAAAGCTACCTGCAGCCAGTTTACGCTCGACCAGCTGTGCGACCGTATTAACCGCAAGTATTCGTTTAAAGATGCCAATGGCTCGCTCACCTTCCAGGTGTTGGTTGAGCCTTCGGGCTTTAGCTGTGTGCTAAGCCATACCGACGTAACCAACAGCCCGCTTACGGCCGATATCATTCGCTTGCTGAACGGCAGCTTGTGGAAGGCGGCGGTTGACCATGGCAAACGGGTGGCATCATCTGTAAATGTGCAGTTTAAAATAGCCTTTGGCCGTATTTCGGCCCAGATGCTGCGGATGGACCTGGAGCAGATGAAACCGGCAGGCCCGCCAACTATTTACAATACCAGTACCCAGTATACCAACCCATCGCTCAACAGTTACGAGTTTACCAAGTGGACGCACTATGATTCGCCCCTGCCCGATAACGTGAGCCAATCAAGCGCCGTTGACGCTACCGATGTGCTTTGGTACGCCACCGCCCACGGCCTTACCCGTTTTGATGGCACCACCTTTAACCCGGTTAATGAATACAACTCGCCCTTTACTGCCGAAACCGCTGTGCAGGAAATTACCGTCGACAAGGAAAACGCCAAATGGGCCTACATTGATAACGGCATATACAAATGCACCGACGCCGGCTGGCAGGTGTACGATTTTAAAAAGTTTATAAAAAGCCCGGTTACCCACATCATCAAAAGCCGCAACGGCGAATTGCTGTTTACAACCAAAGATGGCATGGTGGTGGTACGTAAAGATAAAGTGGTGGTGCTTAACAAGAAAACCATCCCGCTGCTGCCATCAAGCAACGTAACTTTTGCTTATGTGGATAACCGCAAACGCCTGTGGATTGGTACATCAAAGGGCACCATCCTGATTGAGAAAGACCTGCTGCCTACCACTTTTACCACATCTGATACGCCGCTGAAAAACGCCAGCATTTCCGGCGCTGCCGAAGATGAACAGGGCAATCTCTATTTCTCATTAGTAAGCACCGGCAAAGCCGCTGCCGATGATGATAACGAAGGCATTGCGGTACTACGCCCCGATGGTACCTGGCTGCACTTAACCGACAAAAATTCGGGCATGCCATCAAACCATGTAACCAGCATTATGTACGATAAGTTTGAACACGTACTATGGCTGGGCACCGATCAATCGGGCCTGGTGCGGTACGATTTAAAAAACAGCTGGGAAAACTACAACAACGCCAACTCGCCCTCCCCCGGCTTTAAAATTTACCAGGTGGTGCAGGATTCCAAAGGGGTTATTTATGCCACCACGGCCAATGGCTTGCTGAGGATCAGGAAAAGAGGAACTTTTTGAGTTAGATTTGAGATATGAGACGTGAGATTTGAGATGGAATTAGCCGGCGAGAACGCTGGTTGATACTCACCCGATGCATTTTCTCCTTCGCCGAAAAGAGGGGCTTGGAGGTGGTTGAAAACATGGCCCAACTGCAAGTAAAGGTATTACAACACAAAACTAAACTTCCCCATTAACACGCCTGGGTTATTGCCCATAGCAATAGGTTCGCCGCACAAAGCTTCATTGCCAAGTAGGGCAAATAATATCGCCTCCTTGGCATCGGGGTTAATACCAAGGCTGCTTGTATCTTTAATATCTTCAAAGGCCAGCTTCAGTTGGGCTATCACAAAGGGGTTCCTGGCCCCGCCGCCGCTTACAAATATTTTCGGGTTATCGGCCTGTATATTGGCTTTGATAAAATTGATGATGGATATGGCCGTAAATGCGCTTAATGTACTTACCAGATCCTCGGGCGGCACCTCCTTTGTTTGTGATTGTTGCTGCGCATTTTCAACAAACGCAAGGTTAAACAATTCGGGCCCGGTAGTTTTTGGCGCGGCCTCGTTAAAAAACGGGTGGCCGAGCAGGGCGGTAAGCAAATCGTGGTTTACCTTGCCGCTGTTGGCAATGGCCGAATCTTCATCAAAAGCCTTGTTAAAATACCGGCGGCAGGCAGCGTCTATCAGGGTATTACCCGGGCCAATATCTGTACATAAAACGTTGGCTGTATCATTATTGGCAGGCAGGTAGGTAAGATTTGCAATGCCGCCGATGTTCAGCAAAATCCTTTCTTCGCCCGGTTTACTGCCCAATAGCACATCGCCATATAAGGCCAGAGGTGCGCCTTCGCCACCGGCGGCAATATGTTTTTGCCTGAAATCGCTTATGGTCAATATCCCGGTTTTTACCGCCAGGTGATCTCCGTCGCCAATTTGCAGTGTGGCATTTGGATAGTTTGCCTGTTTGTGTAACCTTTTTGGCGCATGGTAAATTGTTTGACCGTGGCTGGCTATAACATCAACTGTATCGGGGGCGATATCCCACTTTGAAAGGGCTTGCAGTACCAATTCGCCATGGTAACTGCCAATGTAAGCATTTAGTAAAGTGAGCTTTTCCAGGTCGACCGTTTTTTTGGCAAATACCTGCTGTACTTCGCTTTTAAAGCTTTCGGGATATGGGATGGTGATAAATTGCAGTAATTTGTATTGGGTTTGCAGGCCATGGCCGCTAAAGCTGCATAAGGCAATATCTAACCCATCTAATGACGTGCCCGACATTAAACCGATAACGGTTTTAACAGGTTTTTGGGCGATATCAAAAAGCTTTTGCAAGTTTTGGTTTAACGGTAACATGCGGTTAAATTACTATTTGTTTGGTCGTTTACAAAAGTTAAAATAATGGGTGCGGTCAATAAATATCTGATATATTTGTTTTCAACCAAATTCAACCCAATCCCATGGCCCGATTAAATTTATTGGAAGAGACCCGGTACGAGAAGCTGCCGGTAAGCGTCTATGGCAACCAGCAGGAGGCATCCATTGCCGTAGCAGGCAGGATAGCCAAACTTATTCGCGATAAGCAGGCAAAAGGCGAGCAGGCAGTGCTAGGCCTGGCAACAGGTGTTACCCCCATCCGTGTTTATGCCGAACTGGTACGCTTACACAAAGAAGAAGGCTTGTCGTTTAAAGATGTCATCACCTTTAATTTGGATGAGTATTATCCCATGAAGCCCGATGCCGCCCAAAGCTATGTTACTTTCATGTATGAAAACCTTTTCAGCCATGTTGATATTGATAAAGCCAATGTGCATATCCCCGATGGTACTTTGGATAAAG
>Ga0307515_10004344_pt1 | contig 29400 bp, 37 predicted proteins | sample 17_EM_MG_FD_194513 | JGI IMG/M metagenome (GOLD analysis project Ga0307515, IMG submission 194513) | Populus trichocarpa ectomycorrhiza microbial communities from riparian zone in the Pacific Northwest, United States - 17_EM | ecosystem: Host-associated > Plants > Roots > Unclassified | place... | reverse complement strand
TGAATTCTCTCTACTTGTTAGCCAACAAAATCACTCGGACCTATCCCTCAAAGCACTGGACGATGCACTCAAGCGATTTTACCAGAAGAAGGGTATTTTTCGCGAACAGAAAATGTCGAAGTTTGTGAAGGCCAAAGTAGATGACCTGTTGGCAAAGAAATCCCATCAGTTACGCGAACAAAAGATTCATAAGATTCGTGCTGCAATGGAGGCTGTTGTGTATGGGGCTGCAAAAGTTTCCACAACCAAATGTAGGCAATTTCAGGTGCGCCTGAACAGAGCCCAACAAGCGGCCATGACTTGGTCAGATGCTGATCGTCAGAAGGCAATCGAGCGATTGGAGCGCGAAATCCATCTGGTGACCCCTGCTAAATGCAAGCTTTTCGATAAATTATTCCAACGTCATGGGCGACAACTATTGCAGGAAATCGGGACTAAGGCAACCGGTCCCAGATGCAAATCCGCTAAAGACCTTGCCCTGATGAACGCTGCCACCGAAGACGAAGATTATGGAGCGGCAAACATGACCGTCAACAAGCGACTGCAAATTCAGATCCGCCTATCCGATCCTGTCACAGAAGCCACCACCTCGAGCTCGGCTGATACGGAGCGGGTCACTAACCAGCTGGAGAGAGAGATTCATGGCATCACCTCGAATGAACGGAAGCAGTTCAAGACGGAATTCTTCATCCATCAGATCGAGTTTGAAGCTTGGTGGGAGACAATCGGCATTCAGGCGCTCCGGGAATCCATTGAACAACGCGTAATACATTTCGCATATCCAAAGATGCATCTTGTGAGCCATATCTCAGAGTCAATTCGGGGAATGGGTTCCGGTGACAATTTCACCACCGATATTTCTGAATGGCTACATAACGCTAACGTGAAAGAGGCATATCGATCTACCAACAAAGTCAATTACATTCAACAAATGCTCAAGCACAATGACCGGTGTACTGGTCTTGACTATATGGAAGAGACACTATCATATCTTGCACTCCAAGGCTGTTACGATATTGACTCGGCAAAAGTTTTCAATCTGCTGTCCGCTACCGATAAGTGGCGAAGTCCATGCAGAGCCCATATTTTACGTCTCCAAACAATTGAGGACGAGCCCATTATCCGCCCTGTATCACAGCAGTTATATCATTTGAGAGACATCCATGTCCGCGGAGTGTGCAGAAGTATCAAATTAACATCACTCAGAGATGCATCAGAAGACTTCGGAATTCCCAACTTTGGACAGCTATTCCGCGGGCAAATTGGAGAGGACTGGGGACACAAAGTTAGTGGACTCGTGCTCGGATACGATCAGAATGTACTCCTTGACAGTATATTTATCAAACTCCACAATGGGCTGTTGTATTAACGTCAACCATTTCACAACCCTACTTCTGTTGAGCGTCTGGGACTTGATTGCAAGGTAGATTATACCAATGCTAACCAAGGGATCATGCCTGAATCTCATAACATCTGGGTCCAGTATACGCAAAGTGAAGAGAATGACCTCGATACCACCTTCGAAGGACGAGTTCCTTGTTTTCCGGTACTATACTTCAGCGGGACTCCACTGAATCAGATCCTCCAATTTCAGGAGCGCCTGCCAGCCGGGAAAGCATTATCGACCTTTTCTAACAGGTGCCACACGACTCAACAATGGGTATTATGTCCTCAACCTCAACAATACGCGGTGGTGATTCCAACAAAGTTCAAAGATCTTCATGGTTGGGCTGATTGTGTTGACGGGTTCATCCGGGTTGTCAAACAAATGACTAAGATGCGTATTGTACCCGTTGGAGCAATAGTGGGACCGGCACATTTGGTGCGGGAGAATGCTGCATCGGGCGGCATCGATAGCATGTGGCTTGTAAATAATCATGTTGATTTAAATACCTACTGGACTGTATATTAATTAGATTAGAATGCCTGATTCAGGTGTGTAGCTGTGAGATAGTTTATCGAATTGTACTATTCAATATAGACATTATATATTATCACTCCCGGACAGTCTGGCTCCAGGTGCACCGCAATCATCTTGGAGACGAGTGTTGTAGTCCCAGCAGCTCCGCAATTTTACCACCTTAAAGGCATGATTTTATAGCATTCTGAAGATGACTTCATACTCTTTAGAATATTCTTGTACTCCATTCCGCTACGTCAGGAGCGTTGAGGAGCACCGGAAAGTACTCTCAGAGCATCTGAGAGGCACATCGTTTTGTATTCAGCCTGTTCGGGAGCTGCTGGGAGCTTCTGGAAGGATCGGTGTGGCTGTTCAGAACAGCTGAGTCATTGAGTTATGACTTCCGAACCATTTTACATTTTGCTGATGTCTTTCACCTTCAACAATACAGTCCTTTAGTTGCACTTCATGTGGCCAGATCTTTTCCCAACTTAGTTGTTTCACTCATTACTGTCATTCAACACATATTCATCTTCACCCAGATTGTAGCAATGTTACTGTATCAGATGGGCTTGACTATAATCAAGAAGAAAATATTCCCTGATTTGATAATGATGTTGGAAGCTTGCATCTGGAAAAAGTTATTCTATTACATGTAATCTACGATACTCCATATAACCTACAGTCACCTTCTGTAACACCAATAAAACCAAATAATCCAAACTACCCCAGAGCCATTCCCTATAACCCCTGATAGTATACCAGTAATTTACCCATAATGTACTTGTAATTTACAGATAGAACAACTGAATTATTCGTGTATTTGCACTGTACCACACGTATTATATACTGCAACTCATGGATTATACTACATATTCATCACAGTTACTCATTCATTTGCTACTGACATCTCGTTTCACATCTATATATGGGCTCTTTCAACTCTGACATACTCAGTTGGACAACTCTGACAGGCATAAGCACACACTCGGACTCTGATGACTCCAACAAGCCTGCTCCTACAACTTGGACATGTTCACTCTTACAACTCTGACACACTCACTTTTAATGCTCTGACCTGCTTGGTCTCACTGCTCTGACATGCTCACTCTTACATCTCTGACCATGTGGCGTTGCTGGGAGCAAGCTGGTAGTGTTGGATCCAGCCTCGCTGGTAGTGGTGAAACTGGCTTCACAGGGAGCAAGCTGGTAGTGCTGGATCCAGCTTAACTGGTAGGGGTGAAATTGGCTTCACCGGTAGTGGTGGATCTGGCTTTGCTGTTAGGGGTGACACAGACTTTGCTGCGAGGAAGCTGAATGCAGTGGATCTGGCTTCGCTGGTAGGGGTGAAAATGGCCTTGCCAGTAGTGGTGGATCTGGCATCGCCGGTAGCAGTGGCTCTGGACTCGCTGGAAGCACGCAGGTAGGGGTGGATTTGGCTTCGCTTACCACTTTTGAAGATTTGACATGCTTGGTCTCACTGCTCTGACATGGTCACTCTCACCTCTCTGACACTTTGGCTTTGCTGGGAGCAAGCTGGTAGTGCCAGAATGCTCACTCTCATCTCTCTGACAATCTGGCTTCGCTGGGAGCAGGCTGGTACTGGTGGATCTGACTTCGCTGGTAGGGGTGAAACTGGCTTCGGTGGGAGCAAGCTGGTAGCAGTGGAATGATCACTCTCACCTCTCTGACAATCTGGCTTCGCTGGCAGCTAGCTGGGAGTGGTGGAATACTTGCTCTCACCTCTCTGACAATCTGGCTTTGCTGGGAGCAGACTGGTAGCGTTTGATCTGGCTTCACAGCTAGGGGTGGAACTGGCTTCACAGGGAGTATGCTGGTAGCGGTGGATCTGGTTTCGCCGGTAGTAGTGGATCTGGACTCATTTAACGCATTCTGGTAGGGCTGGATGTGGTGTTGTTGGTAGCAGAGAATCTGGATTCGGTATGAGCTGGCAAGAAGCTATGCATCTTGCTTTACTGGGAGTAAGCTGGTAGCAGTGGTTACAGTGTCGCAGGCAGCACAGAATCTGGATTTGCTATGAACTGGCAACAAGCTTTGGATCTGACATAGAACCCACAACTCTGCCATGCTTCGTCTCACCGCTCTGACATGCTCATTCTTACCTCTCTGACAATGTGGCTTCGCTGCGAGCAAGCAGGTTGGGGTGAAACTGGCTTTGCTGGTAGCAGAGAATCTGGATGCGGTATGAGCTGGCAAGAAGCATTGGATCTGGTTCGGCTCCCAAACCTCTGACATGTTTCGTCTCACTGCTCTGACATGCTCACTCTTTCTTCAGACAATCTCGCATTGCAGGGAGAAGTAGCGGTGGATCTGGATTTGCTGCGAGTTGGCAGGGGTGTATTATATACCGCTCAAGAAGGAATATTGTAAGAGTAAATTACGCAATGGTGGTGATAGTGATGGTGGTAATGGTGATGGTGGTGATGGTGATGGTGGTGATGGCAATGGTGGTGGAGGTGACGATTGAACAACAGGGGTTGATAGAATGCATGCAGTATGAGAGATTTTCTTCATTCTGTAATTCAATATTACGCAAGGTAACACTTGCATAACATTCCCATAACACATCCCTAATCGCCAAAGCATAAGGTAGGCAGCCCTAATCTATAGTAAGCAACCTTAACACACCTGTAATAGAGATATTATATCTCCGTTACGGTTGGACTGACGCTTTTCCTGACACAGGGATGTTTCATATCCAGAGCTGGCACATATCAGTGCTGTCTCTTGCCCATGGTCAGAGTTATAGCAGAGCCAGAGTCCACGTTAGTCTGGCACATGACAGATGTATCAATAGCAGCTGGAATTGTCAGACCATGAAGACCATATCTGTGCTGCACTTGCCATGCCACATTTGTCACAGTGATAATTGTTAGTGACTAAGTTAGAGTGCACTTTCATAGCCAGAGTTATCAGAAACTATATGAGAACCACACTTGTCAGAGCCACACTTGTCAGACTCACATTAATTAGACTGGAATTGGTGGATATTATCTCAGTCCTCCACTTGTCACAGCAGAGTAGGGATGAATACCAGATGGTATTGCAGTGCCAATTACATGAGAGAGATATAGATCATCTCAGGAAGGATATAGAGTGCTGATATACCAGTCGAAACAAGTTATGCTCAGTATCTGTAATATGCCAGTAGGTGATATATCTATCTCGAGAATCTGCAAGTTTGCACCGATATTGATTCTGATTACTGTGTTGAAAGTCGACCAAGTTAGAGCCATACTACAACACCATTCTGCATGAGTGGTGTGAGTAACAGCGAGAAAGATGGGAGAGCTGACTGTTGAGTAAATATCTAGCCATATGATAGGCTATACTGAATAAGGAGCCTATATGTTGATGCATAATGTAATTGGTTCGATATAACATACAATTATAGCTTATCAGTGTCGTAAGTGAATACCACATTGTCCATAGCTAAATTGTGTTTAAAAATCATGTTTGAAACATGATGATTTCACACATGGAAGGTCATAATTAGTTCGATGCAGCACAATGTTTGCGAATATACCATGAAATGCCACATCTCACTGTAATTAATCTGTAACGTTTCATGGCATGGCAGTACTATTAATAACTTATCATAGTAACATGCTAAATCCAATAACAAATCTTCAGTCAATGGCATTAAGAACCAATTTATCTCTAACATTTGTTGAAATCTAAATTGTATCAGGCAGTCCATAGTCTCAATATCAAAGGCATTTTCCTTCCAGACTGATTGCATTACTGCACAAGCCAGTCGTATTGGCCAATGATACCTCCAGTCTGTAGCAGCTAGCAATCAGATAATTTGGGTAAAATTGAACCTACTTATATGGTTTGCAAGCAAATCAACTAGATACAAGTCCTTTGAACAGTCTTTATTTGAGAATGATCTGGGTTCAGCCTTCAAATGCCACTGGACATTGACACTGTGACGACAACATTCCAAAACACAGTTGCAGAATGACTCAGATGCTAACATGTAATCAGCTTTGTTACCACCACAAGCAATATTCATGTTACACTACAATGCTTTCTGGTGATAACCAAAGTTGTACAACACTGGAGCCAAACATGAAATGATAAATATACAGCTTCACATTGAACCACCATGTCAGAGTTACTACCAACAATATGCCCGTGTGGTGTTAATCATTAGACACTGCTGATGATGGATCTTGCCACAGTCAGACTGTATATGGTATGCAGAGAATAATATCATACCATTGTATCTCAGATTATTGATATACCAGACCATCTGTACCACCACAAGACATTTAAGCTCAATCACCACAGATTGACTGATATTACCATTTTCAGAAGTACCACTAAATGCTCTTAAGCACAGCCTGCATCCTATCCTTATATAAGTTGTGTAGATGGATTGTAATCTACATGTATAGATTCATACATATATAGATGAGAATACAAATGGATTACGTGAATATTTGGAGGCTCCATTCGAGCGGTGATGAAAACGTTGCCCGACAGATTCATCACCCTACAACGCATACCCTTTGTCTGTGAGCTATCCACCATCGGACTGCTCACGCTGAATGGGACTTGAGGCTTCGTACAACCAATGACTGGTGTATGATCGAGGCAATGCAACATTGATAGATTCGCATGTACTGTGGGTCTCTCCAATCCTTCCTGTGTGGTGAGTCCCCTACGTTTAGTATGACCGTAATTGGGAGAATCACAGTAGCCAGGCGCATAATCATCGAGCTCGAGCCATAATACCATAGCATTCATCGAAGAATGGTGATCTGGGTGGGCAATCATACTGACACAGGATTCGGAGATGGAAGCCACAGGATTAGTCGACTGGCGATGGAGAAAGATTTCACAGGGAACAGAGAAAGGGACTGCAGTTATTGTAAGTGCAGTCTACAGTGAGACATCAGAGAAGGTCATTGTACACCCAAAAAACTCGGATTAAGTTATCCTGCTAAATACTGTCTGGGACAAGCTATGTCATCTACATAATTGCCATTTTCTAAATGTATCTAGGACCTCACATCTAGTGGCTGATAAGCCACGAAGTGCTGAAAAGTCACCATGTCCATACTCCTTGCTTCTTGGATTCAATGTGCACTAGCCACTGCTAGCCCTTACACTTGGCGAATTCATTTCATGCCAATGGCACTCACAGTGTACCAGTATCCCACAGACAGAGGAGGCAGAGAATATTATGCAGTATCCCTTCGCCAGTATTGGGTGCACAAAAGGGCCCACTTTCGTGTACGCTGCGCCTTGTTGCTTATAATAACACTGCCACCCACTTAAACCCTCCCCTAGAATTTTATGAATTGAAAGATAACTAGTAGAAGCTTCTATTTACAAATTCTTGTGGCAGTGTGACAAGTTCTCTGGTGCTGAGTTGCATATAAATAGCAGTACTTGGGAGGTTGTGAGAGTACCATCCTTCAGCCGAGCAGCAATCACCTTCCCACTTCCCATCTACCACAACACAACAACCATGAGCAGAGAAGCCCGCAAACCTCGGAACCTTAATGTCAACTACCTACCCCCACCACTTATACTCTCATCTCAACCATCCTCACCAAAAAATGTCAAAAAACAAAGTGCCAAGTGTCGCATCATGGACAATCACTCTGGTCCAAAGCACACCTCCTCCCAACCACCACCACCACCTACTGTGGTACAGCATTGACCTGTCATTATACCTGATGTGTCTTCACTCACTATTGAAGCTCAACCTGCAATGCTCAACCTTGACATGAATTATAGCTCCTCAGATAAGGCATATATTCCGCCTGCCGGGTCGATCACAGCTGGCCACTCGGCCAAGCGGCACAAGAAAACACTCAGAAAACCAAATCAAAATTTGCCAGATCTTTCTAAGATTCCCACAGTCGACCCTTTACAACCAGTTGTCCCTCCTGCCAAGGCATGGAACTGATTGCCCATCTCATTCTCTGAGCTGGATGCCATTACTCCAATCCAAATCTTCAATCTCTTTGTTACCAACTCCATTATGGGACAGCTTGTCACCAACACCAATTCCTATGCCCAGCAGCAGTTTCTTGGGCCAGAGAAAGAGCAGCAGCGTTCCTGGCAGCCAGTTACTGCTCAGGATCTTTATCTCGGGCTGGCAATTCAAATTCATATGGGTCTGATTGGAGTTCCTCCTGAGAGGTACCGCATGAAGGATGGAGTTCACTTTCCCAAGGATGGATTACCACCAGCTGCCTACCTTGGCAAGACTCACTTTCAGGAGATCCGCCGCTTTTTTCATCTCTCTCCATACAATTCACCAACTGAAACTCCTGAAGGCCTGCCTTGTTGGCATTCAAAGGTGGATAGTCTACTGGAGCAACTGCGGTTTTTCTTGCAGCAGTACTGAGTACCTGGCAGCAATGTTCCTATTGATGAAGCCATGATTCTATTCACTGGCAGGTCAAATCACATTACAAAGATGCCAAACAAGCCAATTAGTCAAGGATATATATTTTTCTGCATGGCACAGAAGGGCTGTGTCTGGGAGTTCCACCCATCATTGAATGCAGTTGGAGGGGATTCTGTTGATGTAGAATCCCGTCTGTTACAGCTTACAGACACTGGAAAGATGGTTCACCACTCGATTAGACGTTTGCACCAGGGGCATCGAAAGCTCTCCTTCAATGTGTACTTGGACAACTTTGTCACAACACAACCTCTGCGGGCAGAGCTTTGTCGGATGGGGCTAGGAGCATGTGGCACATGCAGGCAGCATTTTTGAAGATTTCCCAAGGAGCTCAAGGTTGGGAGGAATGCCAAATTGCCATATTATTTTTGAAGTGGAGCTGTTAATGATGAGGTTGCAACCCTGCTATGGATGGACAGTTCGCCTGTTACCATGATGTCTACAATCCACCCTCTAAGTGGTGAGGATTCACTGGTACTGAGAATGAGAAACATCCAGGCAACAAGAGTACCTATGCAAGTGGAGCAAATTCCACATTTCTTCCTGGAGAATGCCAGAAAGAGCTTGATATACCTGTTATTGTTGATGCCTACAACCAGCCCAAGGTGACAGTGGATGTAGCTGACCAGTATCGAACTTATCTTGATACACAGCTCATATCCAGACGCAATTGGAATCCACTTTTCTATTGGATTCTGGAGACAGGCCATATCAACAGCCTTATAATCTATCTAGATCTGCCAGCGAACAAAGAGCGCACTGTGGATCACTTTGACTTCCGTCTCCATTGTGCGTGACCTTCTGCAAGCTGGAAGTCCATTAACAATGAAAAGTTCCTCCCACATTCCGGCTTCACAGAAAATCACTCGTTCGGCTCCCCCACACAATATTACTATATGATCTGTAAGGAAGTCACCTGTACTGAGATCGTCATATCGACTCACAGGCAATGGACTCATAGTTGTAGACTCATCCACGAGTCTTCACTCGCCACCACTGGTATTTGCAATCATGTGTTTCTATGGACTTCCATGGAGTTCCAGGCTCTCATGTATATAAGGACAGAGCTTCTCCTTAGATTGTATTACAGACTTCATCAGCTGTACATCTGTAACAGGTTATGAGCCTGGAGGCCGCTTACTGAACACACTTTACTTTACACTACTTTCATCTCACGATCTACAAGAGCCTCCACAACCCTAACACACGACCGTCACTATAGCAACAACCGTATAAACAACGCTAAAACTAAACTCCACAATCACTATTGTCACTTCTCAGGATGTCTGCCACCACCGAAATGTTTAAGACCGACTATGGATTTATTCCTAATCTTATACATGATAATTACCATACATGGAGGAAGATGGTACGCCGAGTGCTAGTTGCAATGAGGGCGTACAACATTGTCACTGGAGATGAGCTCCTTCCTGAAGGTAACGGATCTGCTGTACACACTTTGCAGAAGGAGTGGCATCAAAGGGCCATTGAGGCCTTTGCTCAGATCCATCTTGGCTGCACAGGTGATCTACTTCCGTGGATCCACGACATCGACGATCCAGTTGAAATGTGGCAGATGCTTCAGAACCGATTGGACAATGCGACAAATCAGGTCGGTCGAACTCAGATCATTCGCACGTTTCACGCCCTAGTCCCTTTGAAAGAAGAGAAGATCACGCAGCACTTTACTAGACAGATTGATCTTCGCAAGAAACTGATTGGATCTCCCGAAGCCATCTCCGACGAAACAATGAAGACTCACATCTTCTCTACCATGCCAAAGGAATTCGAAATGGCCATCAAGATACTCGAACAACGAATTCGTGTCCCAACAGCCCGGCAAGTTATGGACCGATTATGAGACGATGCTGAACGAACTGAACTCGCGAAGGAGATCGGAGATGAGTCAACTGGTTCAGCTCTCTACAATCAACATCGCTGAGGATATGGCAAGCGTGGAGGACGAGGAAATAAATCAGGCCATGGATGAGGAAATTTCAGCAGAGATCACGGAAACAGAGACGTTAAGGAATACAGCTGCACGCACCGCAAATTGAATAGTCATACTACCGAAAGCTGTGGCATTCTTAAACGACTCAAAGGCGGAAGCGGAGGCTTCAATCGAAACAAGAACGAGGAAGTACTCTGCTTCCACTGTGGAAAATCTGGCAATACGAGAGCCGAACGTCACAGTCCCCAACATGGTCTCGAAGCCCAAAACAAAGTCAACAAACGAAGCACTAACGACTCTATGACTAAAGACCCGATGGCGGAAGCGAATACGGCACTAACACAGTATGGAATTATGGCTGGTGACCGAGATCTGTTCTGACTACCAAACACCACTCACGCCGCACTTACATCGTCGACTGCTCGATCTCGGACGCGGGTGGTAGACTCGGGAGCTTCTCACGACATGTGCAACAATAGAGGCCACTTCATTTCATCCAAAAGACTGCCTTCTCCGATCACTATAAAACTTGGAGACGATACGACCATTACTGCCACATATCACGGACTAGTCCATATCACTCAAGACTTGCAATTAGATGCTCTCTATACTCCAACTTTTCGACTATCTTTGCTATCAATTAGCCAACTCGAACATGCAGGATACACAACAACCTTTCGACATGGGAAATGCTTCATATCAGCCAATACGACATTGACCGCTTCCATTACCGCAAACCACGTTTGAAATCTCTATATTCTCCAATCACCACATGCTGTTACTTCCGAAGCGATATCAACCGATGACCAGGTAGCCCTCCAGTCGAAACCCACAACTTCCTCTCGTAAGGAGGGTAAGATACGACCGCAGACGAATTCGGATCTCACTCCTGCACCCACGGTCAATGCAAGACTATGGCACCGAAGATTAGCCCATCTCCATCCTGCGGCGATGCGATCTCTAATTGATGGACTCAATGACCTCAACGATACTATGTGGCATGTGTGCTTGCAAGCCAAGCACAAACAAAAGTTCATTCGAACCAAAGTCAAAAGGACAATCGCTCCATTCGAACTCGTTCACTCTGATACCTGCGGTCCCTTCTTTGCACGGACTAAGGGAGGCCATCTACACTACATTATCTTTGTCGATGACTACACCCGATGGACGACTGTTTACTTACTCCCTGACAAGAAGATGGAGACCTGCATCGCAGTCTATCAATACTACCAAGCTAAGGTCGACGCAAGGGGCTACAATATCAAACGTTTTCGATGCGATAATGGCAGGGGAGAATATAATAATAAGCTCTTTCGAGGACTACTGGCAACACGTGGCACAGCACTTGAGTTCTGTCCTCCTTATGCCCATCATAAGAATGGAGTTGTGGAAAGAATGATTCATACCATCACTGAGAGGGCATGAGCAATGATACTGGATTCTCAGGCACCACTCGAATTTTGGGGGGAAGCAGTCAACACTGCTGTATATCTCCATCAGCGCATGCCCAACGAGGGGCTCACAAGAAGAGATGATCGCGATGGCTTCAAAGCCCCATACGATACGCCATACAAAATGCTGCATTCTCATGGCAATCTTGAATTTGACACACCTCTCAATGACCCCACATGCAAGAAAATCAATTATAAGGCACCGCTCCATCATCTACGCCGATTCGGATGCTATGCCACCAGACTTATCCCAGAGAAGCAGAGAACGGACCAGAAGCTGGGAGCATGGTCTAAGGCTTGCATGATGGTCGGATACGTGCATGACTCCCCAACGTTATGGAGAATGTGGGATCCGGAGCATAACACAGTAAAGGCTCACTCAGATGCTATATTTGACAAAGAAAGGAATCCCTACATATAGTGCCCGCAATCACTAAAACGCAAGAAGGGCGTACACGATACTGAGCCAGAAGAAACTACCGAAATTGACCTATTCGGCTTACCGCAAGAAGAAACTCATATTGAGGAGATAGATGTAGATGCCAGTGGAACAGATGAGAGCATGGCTCACGGCCGCACTCAGGATATGAGTGGAACGGGTAAAAGCATGTCTCATGGCCGCACTGGTGAGGTTGCCCACAGGACAGTCGCAAGGAATCCTGCTGCGGCAGCAGCAAATTCTGATCTTCCATCAACTGGGCGCAGTACAAATTGGCATGGAGATCGAAGTCCACCCACTTCAGGTGTTGAAAATGGCCACACACACATGGCTCCTGACAAGGACGCCAACACACAGACAATGGTCACAGCAGTCACTATCCAACCCTCGAATCTCACCATAAGGTCCCATCGAGAGACGAGGTTATCATACAAAGACAATTGCGACGATCTGTCACGGCTAAAATTAAAAGATCAAAGAAAGCCCCAGTACTGACAGACAGTGTCACATGAAGCAGAGCACAGGTAAACGTCTCTGAATGGATACATAATGCACTAGCCTTGACGATAATCAATGGCGATCCGCGCTCATACGAAGAGGCGATGCTTAGCCCACTGAAGAAACAATGGCAAGCTGCGATCATGGAGGAGAGCAACTCTATCATACGAAACGAGACCTTCTGACCAGACAACTTACAAGAACTATGAAACAATTTCGGAGCATCGCCCATCCGATCGAAATGGGTATTCAAGACTAAACGAAATCATGATGGCTCAACGCGGTACAAAGCCACGCTGGTATTCAAGGGATATGAACAAATGGACTATGGAGAAACATACGCACCTGTCGGCAAACTCACCATGTTTTGACTGCTAATAACCATCGCAGCGTGACACAACTGGAAGATTGATCATCTTGACGTGGTCACTGCATTCCTTAACACTGACGTTGACGATGATTCCCTGCTCATGCAATGACCGTAAGGCTGGCCCGAGGGTCTTATAGACGACTGCCCTGAGGCGGAAGACTCAGGAGGCAAAGTCATCCGGCTAAGAAAAGCACTTTATGGCCTTAAGCAGGCGCCACATCTCTGGTACCGGCATATTAACGCATTTCTCCTATTATTAGATTTCTTCCAATCAGAGGCCGATCCAGATCTCTATATATGAAACAAGGGCGGTATTCTTCTACTTCTCCACGTTGACAATATGCTCTTGACCTACCCACCACAAGCAGCAAAAGAGGCGGAGGAGATCAAGACAGCTCTCGCTACAACTTACAAGATCACCAATCTCCGCACTACTCGACAATTCCTCGGAATCGACATCTACCGACTGAGGGATGGCACAATCGGTCTTGGCCAACGACGGTTCATCGATTCAGTGCTTAAACGATTCCATATAGAGAAGGCTTATAATGCTACAACTCCACTCGACGACAAGTTTAAGCTGGATCTTGTAGATGAGACTGATGGAGAAACTGATCCTAGAGAATACCAAGCAATTGTGGGATCTCTCATGTATATCGTGCTGGCCACGAGACCGGATATATCGTTTGCAGTGGCAGCACATACTCGTTACAATTCGAAACCTTTCACAGGCCATTTGACTGCAGCAAAGAGAGTTGTATGATATCTCAAGGCCATGAGAGACTACCAATTGCACTATGATACACACGACAAAAACCTTGCCGGATACCCAGACTCGGAATGGGCCAATGACACCGCCGATCGAAAATCTCAGGGAGGCCACATATTCATCTCGAATGGCACGATATCTTGGCAGTCCTGGAAGCATGACATAGTTGCCATGTCAACACTGGAAGCAGAGTGTATCGCATGCTCAGAGGCCTCTAGAGAGAGCAGATGGCTATTGCAGTTATGCAAAGATATCAAACACAATCGAAACGACAAACATGACAAAAACGACAAACACGACAAAAAAACCAAGCCACTCCCCATTCTCTGTGATAATGAAGGCGCGCCTGCTGATATCACCAGTGGAGTCATCAAGTCTCGAACGAAATGTATAGATGTTTGCTACCATAACAGCCGAGATCTCCATGAACGTGGCATAGTCAATTACTCCTGGATATCGACACAGGAGAATGTGGCAGATATCTTCACGAAGGCATTGGGAAGATAGAAACATGAGAAGTTCACGAAAGCCATGGGCTTATGGTAGAAAGAGCTAGAAGGTAGTTATCACGAAATTTGTATGCATTTGGATTTCTTATGTACGGGATGGCCGTCCCATATCAGGCTACGGACTGCACTCTTTCCCTGCCTACCGCAGCCAATTGGAGGAGGGTTTCAATGAGGCACCGGAGACTTCACTTCATGATGTTTGTATTGTTTGTCTTGCTTCACGAAGCAAGAGGGGGAAGTATTACTCTATGATCTGTAAGGATGTCACGTGTACTGAGATCATCATATCGACTCACAGGTAACAGACTCATAGTCGTAGACTCATCCACGAGTCTTCCCTCGCCACCACTGGTATTTGCAATCATGAGTTTCCATGGGCTTCCATGGAGTTCCAGGCTCTCATGTATATAAGGACAGAGCTTCTCCTTAGATAGTAATACAGACTTCATCAGCTTTACATCTGTAACACACAATGTTGCATAAATAGATCTTATACGGGCTGACTGGGCTGGCTCTCATACGGGCTGACGGGGCTGGCTCTCATACGGGCAGATGGGGCGGGCTCTGATACGGGCTGACAGAGATGTTCTGAGATGAGCTGACAGAGCTCAGCCATCTCTGCATTTAGATGAGTACGTACGTGCTCGTACCGTATATATATGGCCTTGTGGCCCTGTTTGATAGTAGAATCAAGCTTCTAGCACTCAGTATTTCAACACACAATCTGCCCTGCCCCCACTGCCTACGAGGGAAGTTACCAAGCACACACCCCTGCCTCTCTGCCAAAAGGTAACAGGAATGCATTCCCTGCTTTGGATGGAGAGTAGAGTAGATTGTTTCCTTTGCAGGTGGAGAAGAAGTCAGGGTGGTAGTGGAGAAGGTCTGAAAACCAGCATAAAGTGTGAGGACTGCAATGAGGCTTTATGTTTCACACCCAAACGAAATTGTTTTCATGAATTTCACCATATGCAGAGTATTTCTATTTATTCAGGGGGCATTTGGCTGGATTGTGGTTGTGTGATGTGTATTTTAAAAGCTGGCCCATCTGTGGGCCCACACCCAGTTACTGGCAAAGGGATAGTCAGATCGATCTCAATGGCTCAAGGCGGCTCTCTCGGGTCTGTTCAGTGAAACTTCTGGACATGCACCTGATCAGTGTTCAGGTTTGCCACCAGTTCCTGTCTTATGTGAATGTGGCTGAAGCTAGCCTATTGGATTGGATAGTATGACTTCCAGTAGCACCGTTTGGAGTAAAGAATCGGATTGACTTCCAACTCCACTTTGTCATTGACATCACCGCCAGAAAGCTAATTGGAGGAGAGCTGGCTGGGGTCCAATCATGGTATTCTGCAAGCCACTGGCCAAGGCAGAGCCCATTAAAAACATGACTTCGGCGATCCCAAAGGCCCTGACAGTGCCATGGAACAAAGCACTGATCAAGAATGCAGGACATTATGAAGTCCTTGGAGGAACTCAACTTGATGTGTTGGTATTGGCCTTGGCTTTGGCTTTGTCATTGGCTTTGGAATTGGCATTGCCATTGGTGGTTGCATTTGTAGCGGCATTGGCGGTGGCATTGGTGGTGGCTTAGGTGGTGTCAATGGTGATGGCGCCAGCATCAAGATTGGCATCGACTTGTATGATGGTCCCGTTGGGTACCGAGATTCTGATCGGGTGAATGACAGTGCTGACCGCTAGTCTCAGCATGAGCACGTATGTCTCGCCAACAATGGAGGTATCTGGTGGCAGAGAACTGCCAGTACACTTACCCCCAGTTCTTGTTCAAGCTCCAAACCGGCTGTTGATGAGCCAGCCAAATACTCCCCCTTCCAGCAGACCTGATCTGTGTTGCCAACTGCCTCAACTGTAATACACTGGCCAGAAAATTCGTATGTATAATGCTGTCATTGACTTGTCCAAGCTTTCTCTCTGGAATTGATGGTTATTCATCATCTCTGCTAATCTAAAAGTCTAAATTAGCTTCAATCTTATACTTTAACAGCAGCTCTGGCAGTGGCTGATCTTTGACACCAGCTTTGACAGCAGCCACTATGGCAGCTGTAATAGGCTCAAATCGAATCTGAGATCATCACACCTTGAAGAATCATCGAGATTGGCCTGAATAGGTACCCTAACCATCTCTTGAATATGATCAACATTTGCTGGAAACATGTGAAACTCTCTACATGGAGAAACAAATTATTTACAGAGAACAGACTGCAGGATCACTAGTACATCAAACCATGAAAGGTGATTCGAGGGTGGGAGATGAACTCAATATCTACACTAAACTATGGAGAGAAATAATATGATTACCTAGTTGTCAACAACAATATGCGTTAAGCATGTGTAGGGCTACTTTGAAATCAAAAAGCCGAGACATGTGCTACTGTGCTGTGCTCATATAGGAATTGGCTAGTCTAATTCGGATACACACTCAAGTGATTTGGGTGTGGTATTATTCCAGCACAGGCACACCTCAACAGCAACAAATGAGCCTCTGAAGCGCATGTACCACAGTTGGCAGTGCACTGTATATTGTCGTTTGGTTCATTCTCATCATGTTTCTTCAACTATGAATCAGGTGATCCTGTTGATCTTTGTCATTGCCAGTGATATGCAGCGTGCGCCACTTGTTCTCTGAACTCTTCACTGCCATCAGGTGGCTCAATTAAATGATGGAATGAACAATGCTCCATGCTTCACAGTAATGATGCATCTAATGAAAGCCAAATGTCTAACTGTGAGTAGCTGATACTATGACCATAAATTTGGCCAGAAGCTATATAAGATATCTTATAGGAAATATTTAATTTTGGGGCAGAAAACATAGTGTGGAAGAAGATGGATATAGGGTGGATGTTGGCGTGTCTAAAGTTATGTGAAAGGTAATGAGATGCTCTATGCAGCTATATGAGTAGATGTAGTAATAAGAGTATTCTGAGAATAGATGTTTCAGTTCTTGCAATATATAAATAAAGTGTAGTAAAATGAGATTGGAGAAGAGTTCTGATATAGCAAAAGTGTAAGGGGAACAAATATTTGGTTTGAGTGTTATCTGTATATTAATAACAGTAAAAATTAGTCGACAATTTCTTACACAGATGAGTGTTAGTAACGGCTCGTCAGCAAAACATAATTCTGTGCGGGCAGAATGGCTCCGTGGGAGTGGACGCGCTCCGTCAGAGCCGTCAGAGACACCCCAGTGGAGGATCACTGCACACCTGGCGTCAATTCAACGTGTCGCGTTCCATATCGCCCCCTGATCGCTGTTTCGCCGTTTCTTCTTGCTCTGACGGTCTCCTATGTTAAACGATCACTCTCGCGTTATGGCCAACTGTGACCATACATCGGAATGGGTTCATTGGGTACGCACTTGCATCGGGATTGCAATGCGATGGGTGACGCTGCAAAAATCTCTCGTTCCGTTCGTCTCCTGTCTTACTACTAGTAGCTATCTCTGGAGTGACGTGCGTGCAGCCAACAATATTTCCCATGCTGAAGACATGCAAAGCAACTGCTGCCAGTGGTGTTCATACTTGTACAAATTTCGAGACGGGATCCAAGTTACCCAGGTTATCAGGTATTGTGGTGAGCGCCAGGGCTAACCAGTACTCAACGAAAGCTCCATTATCCTTGAGGAGTTTGATTTTGAATAGTCATTGCAGTTGCCACGGGAGATGCACATTCAGCGCGCCATAACACCCCCCCGGGCGTTGCTGTACCCATATCCAGTCGTCCTGTTGATCCCCTCCGCGCCAGCTCTGGCTTCCTGTGCATCCACAGATCTGAGATATGCGTTCACCATCTAAACCCTCAACTTGAACCTTCATACCATGGTAAATACAGAGCTCCATTGCGTGCAGTTGTTCATCCGATATAAACGTCTTGTTACGACTCTTATGCTTGATAAACTCCCGTGTGCCGCTGAATATCGCCACGTGGTGAGTTGCTTCTTGGGTATTGTCGAGTCATGCTCTGAAGTCTTTCATCATAGCGTCAGGATGCTTTCCATCATGGCGGTTTTGGGGCCCCATGAATTCGGGCTTTACATATGACTGGGAGCCCAGGGGGGCAGCCAGATCACCCCCGGAAGGGAGGACTTTGCAGGCGGCAGCGCTGTTCTCCCGACGCTGAGCGAGGGCTTGTAGATTGAGCTCTCTGATTTCGAAGCAGAGAATGCGACGCTGAAAGGTGATCACTTGCGGCAGGTAGTTGAGATCCTGATTGGAGGTGTTCAAACCGTCCTTGAACTTCGGTTTATGTGTTTGTTCGTGTCTCTCCGCGGAATACTGTTGCAAGGATCCGTATTGACGAATTTGTTCGACCCAATGAGACATCAAGTGGATCTTCGGAAAGTTGAATTCGGCATCCAACTCCTTGGAAACATCTATCTCGTGGCTGATATAATCCTGCCAGGCGTTCATTTCGTGCCGCTTCTTGGACGGCATGCAAGTTCCAGCATTTGTTTCCTCGTCTACCTTTCGCTTCTTCATGAGTTCTGTTCTCAGGGCATTGGCCATTTTGCCGGCTCGCCCGAGTCAGAAAACATCTTTGAACGTGTGAAAATGATGCAAGGCATCCTCCATGTAGCTCAAAGTTGCATCATCATGAGATTTATATCGAGCATACATACTGAATTCTAACAATGCCCATGTGCACTCAATTGTGCGATTGGATACGGGACGCTGAGCGGGGCTTCCGACTCTTGGAGACTGGGTTACAACTCCAAGCAGGTACCGGCTCATTTCTTTCATCTCCTTCCCATTCCATTGGGAAACTTCCTCCTATGACGTATTTTTTGGTGTGAGGTCGTGGTAAGCAGGCACGGATAACCAGATTCCATCGAACTTGTCAAGCCATTCGTGCGTCTTCATGAAGTGGAAAATCCACTTCTGGAGGTAGTCAAGCATGCCGATCTGCATTGTATTGAGGAGGTTGGGCTTCGGGAGGTCGCTCACGATACAGGGAATATGACGAAACATGTTGAATCCTCAGTTGACATGGTGCGATGAGATTTCAGTATTGGCTGCCTAGGTGTTGACATTGCGGAACGTTCAATATAGGTTGAGATCCCGCCGGGGGTGTTGCTTGTCAGAAGGAACATAATCTCCAAGTTCGTTCCTTGGACACTCGCACGAACACCAGACATGCCGCTCGAGATGATGTAGGTCGCTATACTCCGGGTAATCTGCAAGCCTTGCTGCTAAACCTGGTTTACACCGCCTGAAATGGCCATCTGTACAGAGAACATTGTAATACCCGCTCTCGGCGTTGGGCTATAGTTGAAAGGTCTGAGGCTGGAGTACCCACCAGAGTACTTTGTTCAGCACCTCTCGGTTTGTTTGCTGCTGCTCATCCAGCCGCGTCTGAGGAATATTGCAGTTCTTGATTGGAATCGGCAGGAGAGCGACCATTGAGATGGTGTGCGTTGAGGGCATCTGGCGGATCTTCGAAGATAGATTGCCAATTGTCATGCATACAGGCCACTGTTTCTTGTCACCAGCAAAATTCGAGAGATGTGTTCCGTCGGATATGAAGATCAAGGTAACCAGTGTATCCCTCAGTCTGAGCGTTGCCTTAACCTCGATTAGAACGTTATTATCTTCGAGTATCTCTGCTTACCTGTGTCTCCCACCACCAGTCCGCAGTGTGCATTTCAGTATAGAGGCGTTTTGGTGGTGTATCGCTGTTAAAGTAACGCTTATAGGCGTAAATGAGATGCTTGGCGTAGGCTGGCTGCCGCATCAACCATCTCATGCTTTTGATGATGTCTCAACTGCAGTATTTTATAGGCCGTTGGTAATTGTGATTCGATCTCATGTCCTGGAGAGTGTGTAGTTCCCACTCCCCGAGAGACTGATCATCTTGCATGCTAGGCACGAGCTTCTGGACTCCATCCCCGTTTTTGAAGCTTGGGACACGCAGAGCGGTGTTTTCTTCCTTTAGCACGTTGTCATAGTACGTCTTCATACCCTTCTTCTTGAACCCACACTGGATATATTTGTTCTCTTCACGCGTCCCAAACGGGTAGTAGGGATTGCTCTGTACGTTCCTCTCAAGGCAACCCTGAGCGTTGGGTTCCCATGGCTCAGCAATGTACTCGCTCAGTGGAGCGCCGGCACCGGGGTATTTTTCTGTCCGCGGCAGATGTGTAGGCGGTGGTTGAGACTCCGAGTCTGTGATGTTTTCAACGTGTACGAGGTAGGGAAAGGCGTCCAAGTCTTCGACTGAATCTTTGTTAGTGTTGAATTCACAAAGCTGAGCGGGTTCAACGCATTGGGGCGTGCTGCGAATATTCGGATTCTTTGCAACTTGAAGGTGGTCAGGATGGTGTAATTTGATATGTTTAAGTCGCCAGCAGTCTGAGGCAAACTTCTTTCTGCATGAAAATTCGGGGCAACGGGATGGGGTCTTCTCTGGCATTGTCGACGACATGGGAGGACTGTAGTGTTCACTGTAGAACGGGACGCAAGTTGGAGCTGGGCCTGAGCAGTCTGGTGTGGGTATGAGCTCACGATACTTGAGAGATCTATTGAGCCTTAACACCATCACGCCAGGAGTTGCCGAAACACTGCATGCGCGATGTCCCATAATACTATGAATAAATAACAAATAAACGCTGAGCAATCCAAAAACCTCACGATGCGTGTAATAATCAATGCCTGAGATAAATAGATCACAACAAAGGAAATGAACAAGCCCACAACCCTAACCCAAACGAACAAAACACCTCCACGCGTGCCTTTTTCACTGCCTGAGATGAATAGATTACAGCAATGGAAACTCACAAGACAAGAACCCAACTCAAACCCAAACGCACGCCTCCTCTGCAACGCGAGGACAGGTTTACTCCTTGCCAACCGAGCTATCGGGGCGCGCCTCAGGGAGAGGGACACCAGGGAGTGGGACATTGGGGAGAGGGACATTGGGGAGAGGGACATTGGGGAGAGGGACATTGGGGAGAGGGACATTGGAGAGAGGGACATTGGGGAGAGGGACATTGGGGAAAGGGACAATGGGGAGAGGGACATTGGGGAGAGGGACATCAGGGAGAGGGACATCGGGGAGAGAGACATCCAGGAGAGGGACATCCGGGAGAGGGACATCGGGGAGACTGTCGCCACCTGCCTATTCGTTGAGTAGCTGCTGCTCCACATTGACATCCGAGGTGTTTCCGGCTGCCTCAGCTTCTCGCAAATTTGGCACTGCTGGGCGAGGTTTTTGCTGCGTCACAAGCCCGAAAAACTCCAGCCCACTGAGGGTATAAGTGTCCGGAGTTTGTGCTTGAGGCGGAGGCTCCAGGGTTTGTGGCCATGGGGCAGGCGCCAGAGGTTGTGGCCGTGGGGTACGCTCGCGCATCACCTGGCCTTGCTCAGGTAGCACAGTTGGCTCATCGTCTACCATGGAATCAGCATCATCGGCCAATGTATTTACGATCTCTCCCTGGTCAATCGTCCGAGGTTCTTTGCCATCATTCTCATCCTTATCCTCCTCCTTATCCTCATCATCCTCCTCCACCTCCCTCTCATCTTCCTTCTCTTCATCTTCCTCCTCGTCATCTGCCTCCTCATCATCGTCACCATCTCTTTCCATATCCACATCACCGTCTAAATCAACGCCGTCCGGTGCGTCCACATCATCCTCCATGCGCATATTCACAGCAGAATCATGTTCTGGGTCATATTTGCCGTCCAACCTCTGGGTAGAGTCGGGATTATCATCCGAGGAAATTGACATGGCGGGCGATGGTTCTGGCTCCAAATATACCCGCTCTAGTTAGCCCTCCGTGTCCGAATCTGCCTCGTACATTTCCTTCTGCAGCTGCAAAGCAACGGCACGAGAGATATCATCTCTACCTGGGGTTTGTTTAACAATACCTTTCCCTTTACCATTTCCCTTTCCTTTCCCCATCCTTTTCCCCTTCCCGTCCTTTGTTCCCTTGCCTTTCCTGGTCCCTTTCTCACCGCCCTGCATGTCCTCCTGACCCTCGCCATTGTCATTGTCATGGCCATCGCCAGGACGGCTCCTTCCACCACTCCGCGCACCGGGATCCGCCCACTTCTCATCATCATCATCCTCATTGATTATCTCATCCCAATTCAGTGGTCTAACAGACACGAAGTCGCCTGGCTTGTACTGCCGGCAGCTTCGTGGTTCAATCTTTGCCCCGAGATAATCGCTACCATACCAAGGGAAACACTCCCCGGTGTGTTTAACCTTTCCCGAGCTGGTTGTCTGCGCATTCGAGCGATCGACATGATCCCCGAAGGCACAGGGGTTGTCCCACCTCCAATTGTTCATTTGATTGCGGGTTTTGTCAAACATTTGCCCAATCTATGAGCGGAACGCTGCCCAGCACAACAGAGAAGGTGAACTGCTGCTTCTGCGGTGGGGCCACATTGCCTGGAATTGTGAAAAGTGGCGAGTCATGACTGGATAAGGAAAGATTATATCATAAAAGAGGTCCCAAACTCTCTCATCCTTGATGCTGCAAACGTTGTATATCCCTATGAGTCCACGGATGTGTTCTGAGATGAATCCCTTTATACGGTCCCCATCCAACGACAGGCGTCAATTTATAACCTATGTCGGCCTTTTTGCCCTAGCAGTTACCTCCTGTTTTCCTTTGGGGCTGCCCTTCGGTGCCATTGCTGCGAGTTGAAAATGAATCTACATCCGAGGCATTAGCATTATGATACAGTCGAACGTAGCGGATGGAACGCCAGAGTGAATGTACAGAGTTGTGTAGGTTATCGGGTGTGTTTTGGAATGAGCGGCATTGCTTTGTGCAAGTCATGTGATGTCGAGATAGTTCAGGATGCTGGCGGTGCGTTTGCTTCCTAGCGGTGTGTTTAATCCGGAAGGAAAAGAGAATTGAGGTGTAGGTGGGAAGAAGGGATATATATACTCGAGTTCCTGCGATTTGGTTAATATCCTGCGTTTTGTTGGTTAATGAACACCACATGGCGCAGCCTTCATCTTGTACAACCACCAGGCACCTCATGAATGAGGAGCCTCGGGACGAGATTTAGTACATGTGGTGAGGACAGGTTGCAATGCTGCGCGTTGCTTTGGCATCACATACCACTTATGCCGCTCGGACTCGTGCATCTTGGAGCAAACTGAGTAGTTGTCAAGTTGTCCCAACTGTGCAACCATCCAACGCAGCTACCAATGCCTAGCAGCGGAAAATGCACATGCAACCAATGTCATAGAATAGAGAATACATTATTGTTCGCTTTGGGATGCTTTTAGCTCGGCCAAAGGGGGATTTCCACCGGGAAGCTGAAGATATACACAATCAATGGTTCGAAGTATTGTGCCAAGAACGAGTGCAATACGATGATAATCGGGCCAAGATGGTATAAACACCATTCAAGCAGTGCAAATGGACCTTCAGACGTTGCTGTAACAGTGAAAATCAATGCTCAGTTTAATCTGAGTTTAATCTGATCGCAGTTAACCCCATAATTGTATGCTTTTGAAGGGATCTCGTCCCCGAGTATTGTCAGGGATTAGAGTCTAGCACCGTCTACACTGCACATCCCTTTTTTGTCCAATTCGTCCATGGTCGCTCAAATAGGAGTCTACCTTGCCTGCCGTTGCATATGTATACAAAGCATATTATTCCTACCTTCTTAACCTCGAACATCTATATCGGAATATGGCTTCCAAAAGCCCTCACCCTGACCCATCTCCGGTCATAAGAAATGTTCAATGTCTTCCTAATCGTCAGATTCCACAAAAGCGTGGGCCTTCTGGGAATTCTCAACTTCTGACTGCTAAGAGACGCGTTTCAGAACCGGCTGGCGTAAGGGATTCCTCACAAGGAGGGAGTTCCGTACCCTCTAAAATCGAAGGTCAGACCTCCACCCCCTCATCTTCGCTGAACAATTGTCGCGTTGCAGATATCACTCAACACCTGACCTCAGCCCCGTCCGCTACACAGCGACGGTTAATAATTACTCCAACCGCCATGCCGGGTACAAGCAGTCGTAACACACCAGCTCCTAGTGGAATGATACAGACAGACTCAACACGTCGCGTTGTATCCAGCCCTGCATCCGGCATTGCTAGCACTCCCACTTCTCTCAGCGGTCTTGAAAACCTGCCTACCCCCATCCCGAATCCAGAAGCTCGCATGATCATTACAAATCCACTGTGAACACGAGCTACCAAGATGAATCAGAGAGAGAGGCAGTGGCCATTGCAACTGCAGGCGGTGTCTACACCTCGATCAATGGTCTCCGCAGTTGCAGCATCCATCGATTTGGTCACTCAGACATGAAGAGTCTTGTATTTGCAACGGGCAGACTCCTGGAGCTCTACATGTGGAACAGACGGCTGTTTATGAGTGCATGCGACTTGGAAATGGTAAGGTATGCAACGAGACGCGTTGCGAAAGCATTACCCAAAGCCCCACACTGGCAGCTAATAGAGAACAACTGGAACACCACTATGCAGCGAAACAACATTTGATCCATAGTATTCGAGGCACGCACAATGGAGATCTTGAACGAGGTATGCTGAATCAACGGCCCACGGTGGATATTACACGCTCAAACTGATACCAGGCTCACGCACAAGTCGATAATGTTAAATCCCATTTCATTTAATCAGCAAGGGACAACATTGCAGAGCTGTATGATCTCCACCGCTTTGAATCCACCGCAGAGTGTTTGGAATTCAATGATTCCCTTCTGGCAGGAAATAAGTATCTTTTCCCAGTAGCAGAGCATGTGGAAGAAGGTGGACATGGTCCAAATCCGATGCAGTGATAGTCGAATGCTGATACCGAATGGCTAGCGTCCACTTTACTTCCTGGCGGAAGCAATCCCGCGGTTTATCTACATCAAATTTTATCATCAGGTGAATGACCGCAGTAAGTATGCTGATGGATTTCAGAATTCCACGATTCGCGATAAAGACCGTCATATACCCTCGCCACCGATTATGTTCACATGCACCGCGTTGCACCATGCTCTCCTGGAGTGGCAAAAGAACAAAGGTGTTCATCCAAAAGCTTCCAAGTCAAAGCTGGACGCGGACAGACCTGATCGCTGGAACTCTTTCAACCGCAAGAATGACGATGGTAAGATCGCATTCTGCTGCGCTCTAACCGGTCACAAGTTGTTAACCTCGCCTGGTGTTGCAGACATGTATATGTTCTTGATGAATACCTGGAACACACTACTGGAGAGCTACCAACAGAGGGTGAATAACAACACTCTTGCTACAGTCAAGCGTCAGATCCAACAGGCGGAGAACCCAACGCCTGCTGTGGTGGTCAGCGTGGAAGCAGCGTGTGTTGGCAATGCTATTCTGCTTGATTATTTGGCCTCTGAAGTGGAGCTTGAGGAGCCTGAGATTGTAAGCACTGACCAAAACATCGCGACAGACATCAAATGCATTGATGACTAACTTCATTTCGCGACCCCACGGGGCAGCGGGGATTACAAAGATGAAGGTGATGGAAGCGACGAGCGCGATGCCATCTCCACCACCAGCCGGCAACGACGGCCCATGACAGAACTTGATAGGTTTGACCTGGGAACCAGTGATGTTGACGGGTATGAGGTCGAGGATGGCGACAGGTATCAGGGCGAGGATGGCGACGATGCGGATGCGGATGATGAAGATGACGCATCGCAAGCCCATGATGGATCAACGCAGCATGTGGAGGACCCAGGGCATAGTACTAGAGAGTGTGAAGATTGGATGGTATATTTCAGACCTGTAAAATACGATAATAGCGAAGCAAATGCAACGGCAAGCGAGGTATCCGAAGCGATGACTGTATTGAAATTCGTGACACAATCTCAAAGCTAAACATACATGGGGCGAGTGCGGTATCCGATACATAGCAATAGCGGAGAGGTACCATGTGGCTATCGGCCGATGAAAGGCATAGACATCGCGAGGCATTGTGTGAACGGCTACAGCATAACTGCATCCCCTGCGAAGAGTGTAACACACGTGTCGTTCTGATGGTGCATATACCAAGCACAAGGTAATCGAGGTGAGTATGCAACGTGGCCTGTCGACTGGGCGACCGGATTTGTGTAATTCTCTGTCAGAGGGTACGAGGTTCCGTCAGAGCTGTCAGAGCCATCCTGAACACCCGGGTTTTCCAGACGGAAACTAGGGTTGTTGCTGATGCTATTGGGACTGTTACAGGAGAACCCTCCAAGTAAATGAATAAATCTGGCTTAGAATATACATTATGCAATTATCAGTGAGATAATGAAATTGGTATCAGTTGCTGACACCAACTATTGTACTGGGTTACATGATGGATATCAAGACAACTCAATCTTCCAGGTTCTAATATTACATTCACTTTAGGAATTTATATATATGGTAATATTGTCTAACATTTTTAAGACATTCAAGACTAGCATTGCTGAAATTACTAACTAGATCAAATATAAATTGAAAACAATTTTGGATGCTGAAAATATCATTCAAATGTATTTCGGTCTAGATACAAGTTGAAATAAGGTGAAAATCATATGGAATATATATCAAGTTTCATACAATACTTCCATCTTCTGTACAAACTCCTCATGCAATGGCAGATCACTCAAATGCTTATAGAGTTCTGTTTATATTGAATGTACTTATTAGTACCAATACAAAACTACCATAAAGTTGCAAATAGAAATTCAAACATCAATTGTCATTTGACATTTGGTAATATTTCCTGTAGAATTTCACTTGCTGTACAACTAATATTACCAGATATTATTTCCGCTATTGGTTACTTCTCACAATTTGGAAGAAACATATTCGAATGTAAAATCCTGTATATACATATTCCATTTGGATGGCAAGAGTGAAATACATGCTATCCAGATACAAATTCAAGAATACCGCAACAAGCAATACCAAAAATCATACCTATTTCACAGACCTGTGTGTTGAAAGGTAGTGTGAATTATACCTCACCGATCTAATAACCGACGGTAGGATTCTGACTCAGAATACATCGTTTTCAAAACTTGGATGAAGTACACAATAACCAGCACCACTGAACATGGACATTGCAGAATATACCGCACATGGTACTTCCAGAGCATGGAAACTACCCTGATGACACCTTGTATGCTGTACATGAGTTTTGGAAGATATGAACTATGACAATTACATTACTGTCCAAGGGGATCAAGAATAATAACTAGAACTTTAAGCTATTGGATCAATTTCAACACTTTTGAGGAATTCATCACTACGATTAGTATTTGATTATCTCTTACAATATCTGAATCAAAATCAAGAAGCAGGTGTAGATAAACATCTATAGTTCATACTAAGAGGGATGTCAATTACATTGACCAGTGCCATTTAAATTTCAAATGATGGACAATGTTGTTCTCTTTCTTAACAGTCTCACCAATATGACTTGAGGCTATTGGTATTTGGCAACTTAGAGAGGTTACTTTCCACATTTTGGTCTGGTCACTCTACTCTATCTACTACTGGCTACTGTTCCCTCACCTTCCTTTTTACTTCAGCTTCCACATCCTGCTTACACACTTCTTCAAACACATTTCTATTCCCTGTTGATATATGCATTATGAATTGTTACAACTTTCTGATAGCAGCCAATTTTCAAATACTTCCAAAAAAATCTGCTACTGCTGTCTCCCATTGAAGGGATTTGTAGCTCTACTTTTTGAATCTATTTGTACCTGGATAATGGCATGATTCTTTTTCCCCAGAAATTTAGCATCTCACCTATTCTACCAGTTATTTGAAATGCACTAATATTTCACTGACTTATACTCTTTGCATATTTGTAAAGAAAAGCTGAGATTTCTTAAAAGTTATCAGAGCCTTGACTTTTATACCTTTCCAGTTCAATATATTTTTTCACTGATTTTCTGTGCCGTATAGAATATAGGAATTTTGGTCATGAATATAAGTCCAGAATACAAGAAGTATCAGTTTTCGGTAATTTTCATACTGCCAGGAATCAATTGGCTGTGAGGTCTTTTGCTGGTGTCAAAGACAGTTTGGTTGAATATATCGCTGGGGCAATATCTGGAGACATGACCTGATTGACTTGAGAGTTGGCCAGCAGTACTAGAGGCACATCAGAAGTATTCGGTGCAAACACAGCAGGAATTCATTTTCTTGTGAAAGCGGTGTGGTCCGTCATGTATGCTACACAACACATTGATTTCGAGGTGATTTGAAGCTTTGCCAATTTGACCTATCACTAGGAAATCCTTTGGTAGCTGTTGTGCAAGATGTTCTACTTGAAGGCATATTGAATTGGTGTGGGTGGAAATAGTAAAAATCACCTGGAAATGATAGCTGCAATGGATGGTAACTGAATTCAGACAATAGAGGATATGTAGTAGGCAGATATAGACATGGTCTACCTGGTAGAGAATTCTATAATAGACTCTACCACTTATTAATTGACCCAGTTAGAGAAATATTTTGTAAAGATACCAAATTGTTATCTGGGTATTGTTAGTGCAATACAAAGAGGCCTCCACTTGGAACCATGTTGTCTGTTGTTTTCGAATATCAGTTGATCCACATTGGTTGTTAACATGCTTGTTACCAATAAGTTGGTATTTGTTGATAAGAAAACATCAGAGAACAGATTGAAACTATATTCATATAGAAGTAACATTTGGCGGTCTTATATATGTTTTAATGTTTTCTTTACTGGTGGTGGTTCACTGTTTCTTTAAACCTTAAAACATAGCTTGTAAAAGGATCTCTGGATTACCACCAGGATTACATTGTTTCATTCTCATATTATTAAACTACGATCTGGATAGTGGCCCACTCTGTAATATATATACATCTGAAAAAGTCATCAAAGCAATAAGAGATGATATCCCTTGATCTTTAGGAAAACCAAAAGCAAGGTATCTTAGTAGCAATGTAATCACTGCATTGCATATTATAGGTAATGTCACGGCGCAAGCAGGGACGGTGGTACCTAGGAATAATAGGAGGAAGATACGGGTGGTGTGAAAGGAATCGTGTTACGGAAAGGCGGAGACGTTGGAAGACGCGGAGAAAGCGGCGAGATGGTG
>Ga0307515_10004343_pt1 | contig 29400 bp, 36 predicted proteins | sample 17_EM_MG_FD_194513 | JGI IMG/M metagenome (GOLD analysis project Ga0307515, IMG submission 194513) | Populus trichocarpa ectomycorrhiza microbial communities from riparian zone in the Pacific Northwest, United States - 17_EM | ecosystem: Host-associated > Plants > Roots > Unclassified | place... | reverse complement strand
TTGTATCCCATCCAAGGTGGCATATAAGGTTTTGTGGTCTCCGCTGCCGCAGCGAGTGCATTGCCGGTTTGCCTTTCGGCTTTCGCAGACTTCCTTTCAGAGCCACGGCGCTGATTATAGTTGGCACGGCTGCCTCCACTGGGCTTATTGGACTTGACCGATTTTGAATTCCCGGGATCAGGATTGTTGGAATTTATCCAATTGCCTGTGTTGATTTTGCTGTCCTCTGGGCTTCTTTGAGGTTGCTAGAGTTGTAAGTGTACACGACTATTGAAGTCGATGCACTTTGCTCAATTCGGAGGGATGTAGTCGCAACTGTGCTGACTCGCAATCTTCTTTCAACTTCGCCTTCGGTTCTTGATATTGCCGATTCAGGGGTAAGATCGCGCCATTGATTGTAGGTTCTCTGACTTATGATCACGCTCAATTGACTTGTAGGAATGGTATTCGAATTATCTCGCTGGTAGGCTCGAATCCTGTACTCGTGATTAACGTCATTGTCAGCAACGCGTTTCGTCCATTGTAGCTTGTCTGGCTGATGATCGGACGCAATTGATTTGTAGGAATGGTGTTCGACTCAATGTCTCAATCGTGTTCGGCTTCTCTCGTTCGCCAGATCGAATAGTCGCGGCCTGTAATCGTGATAATTGTCGTCATCGCCAGTGACGCGTCTCATGCGAGAGTTGGTCTCTGAACTCTTCTCCGCTTCCATCAGGGTGCTCAATTGAATGATGAAACGATAGATATCCATGCTTGCAGTAATCATGCTTCGATATGTCGTTTTCAACGCTGTGATCTCCAATGTAGACTGTATGATGAGGCGCGTCCATAAAGGTGTAAACTCGTGAAATTCCGTGAGCGAAACGTATCCCTGTACTGAAAAGTGATAATAGTGTAAGGGCGCGTACGCCAGCGTTCGGCATTATAGGCATACGTATGGTAATTATGGTATCCGGTTGCAAACGTGGACTCGAGTGATAGTAAATATAGGTGTATAGGTAAGATTATCGCTAGAGATCTAAGTCTCATGGCGAGCTGACTATATAGAATGGCCGTTACCCGGACCTGGGTCACGTGCCGCTGTTACAAAGTGCTGCCTCCGTCTTTGCGGTATCGAACCGGAGATTTCATCTGCTGGCCCACTCGACGCTCTGTGCTGCGCAGGCTTCAACTCTTTCGACCACCTGGTTCACATCCTTCCCGGTTGCCACCCATCCGAGGTCATCTCCAAAAGACGGGCCTTCGGCTTGGACTCTCTCTTCCACCCACTTTATCAGTCCAGCGCTGTGTATCGCAAAGAGAATCGGCGATACGGGTGAGCCTTTGGGGAGACCTACTTCCATTCGGTGAGTCTGAAATACATTGCCTTCGAATACCATCTCCACCGTCCTCCCAGGGAGCAAGCTCTTGGTCCATCTTATGAGATCTCCATCTATCATGTTGGCATGCATCGCATGGATCAGCCTTCCTCTTGCGACGCTTGGGAACGCAGCTTTGATGTCCTTCAGCAGGACACCTGTCATGATGTCCTGGTTCCACACGTCCTGCGCTCTACCGACCATGCTGGCTGCAGCGTCGATGGCCGACGTTTTCTTTCTGCTGCCAAACTGGCCGTCGCTTAGTAGTGCTGTCTTCTCGGCATCGTCGAACAGCAGCTCTACGACTATATACTCAACCACTTTCCCGATGCAGCTGAGCAGGGAGATCGTTCGGTACTGTTTCAGCTTTGTATAATCCTCCGTTTCTGGGTTAAGAATTACCACCCCGCTCGTGTGTTTCCAGACGGCTGGGTGACGACCCATTCGGACCGCTGCCTTTGTTAGTCCTACAATGCTGGTTGTGTTCCATTTCCAGAGTACCCGTATGGCTCCGAACGACAGCTTGCCTGGGCCCGCGGCTTTGTCCACCGACTGCGAAAACAGAACTCGTTTGACTGACTGAACAGTTATGCACTTGTGGGCCTCGCCTGCTGGAGATAGTTCATAGTACTGGTCCCCGTCATTCAGGGGGATAGACTCTCCTCTGAGCATTTCCTCCTTTTCGGCAATGGTATTTGCTTGCTTCCCCTATCTGTCAGCCAACGCTTCCATGGTGGCTCCCGCTCGAGGGTTGGTAAACTTTGCTGCTCTCCAGACCTCGCTCCCCCTCGGGTTCTGCAAGTAGTCATCCCTCATCCGGCTCTTGGACTGTCGAATTGACATTTGCAGTTCTTCTTTCGCGCGTGCTGCTGCCTCTGACCTCCGCCCCCCTCTCTTTTCTCTCCCCAGTGCGCTTCTCCTATCCCTGATCTCGCCATTCCACCACCTCTTCAATCGAGTGCAGATTCATATTTTCTTCCCTTTGGCATCTAGAACTTTGCCCAGTGTTGCTTGACACCATTCAGCCTCTCACTCCACATTGTCTCCCGTGCATTCCTCTCCTAGATAGACTCTGTCTCTCTCCAGCTCCTTCCAAAGTTTCTCTGCTGCTTCCTCGTCCTCTTTTGACATTGCGGCCAGGTTCCATCCTATGACTTGCACGTGGTCTGCCACCTCATGCTTGTCGACTTTAACCTCCCTCTCGATCACCTCGTGGTCGGAGCCTGTAGTGTGACTCCCCTCCAGGATCGTCCATCGCTGGATTGGTCAGGTGGCCAGGGTCAGGTCTATGCTAGATTCGTCTCCTTCGCCGCTTCTCGCCCAGTCGTGAGTGTACCGGTCATCATTTCCAATCTCTAGCCCATCCTCGTCAATCATCTCCTCACAACACGTCGCATCCCGATACTCCCGGCATCTCGGGTCCCACCTTTGGCTGTGTGCGGTCATGTCGCCCGTGATTATTGTGCCTCCTCCCTGTTGGATGGCTCTGTGCCAGTTTAGCTTCCTCGCCCGTCCCTCTCCAGTCTGTACGTCTCTTTGATTGTAAACATTGATAATCCTCGTCATCGTTTCTCCTCTTTGTTTCACATCCGTCACCATGACAGCGGCGTTCGGGCCCCTGCTTTGGTCTGTCCGTTTGTCAGTTGCAAGGCCACTTCCCTTGCGCACTGCTCTGCAGACTCTCTTTCGTTATCTAATTTCATACGCCAGGTGACTCATTCTAATTCTCTATTTTTCCCCCGGCGGCTCCTCTAATAGTACTCAATCGGCCTTTTTATCAACTCCCGTCTCCAGCGCTGCCAAGGTCCACGCATAGGACCTGGTGCAATGGTGCTGGATTGCTCTCATCGTTGGAAGCGGCAGCTCCCATTGTGATCTCTGCTGTGGTCTCACTCATGCTCACGGCTTTCTCCACCTCCGCCCCCTCCGTCTGCATCTCCGCTGTCTCGCATTCCTCTTCATCGGCCATTGGCTGCCCTTCTGTATTCCTAGCCTGGCTGGTGCCGAGCGCTACTGTATTCGCCCCCGTTATGTCCCTCGTCTCTCGTCCATTCGGTTGCACTTTCCTGCTTTGTTGCACCATTGTGATGGACTCGATTTCCCTCACACACTTTCTGCCAAATGCAGAATGATTCTGCTTTAAGTTCGGGCATTTTTCCTGCGTGTGGCTGCATACTGCCCCGTGTTTCGATGCGCACCTGACCACGTTGCACCTGTGGTCCCTCGAGCGGTGTGGTCCAGCGCAGTATCCGCACTTCGGATGATGGTGACTGCACTTGCTCTCGATGTGGCCCCATCCACAGCAGAGCTCACAGAGGCTGTCGGGGCCCGCATTTGTGTATGGTTCAACTTTGTATTGTACTCCTGCAGCAATTATGCCTTTGTTCACTAGTCTCTGTGCCACCTTCTTCCCCCTCACAATGAAGACCAACAAGGATGCCTGGATTTCTCCTCTTTGCTGTCTCTCCCTGATGATTCGGGGTTCGATAGCCATCTCACTTGAGCAGGCATTGCCACTCACTCGTTCTCTGCCTGAATCTCCTCGCTGAGTTTTTGTAGTCCTTCGGAGCCCTTGCCCATGTATCTCAGTAGCCGGACGGTGTGGATTTTCAGTCTTTCCCAAGATTTGTTTCCTTCCATGTTGATGATCCCCTTGTCCACTGATCTGGCTGCCTTAATGATGATATCTCGGTACAGGAGAGCCATCTCTTCAGTTGCGTTTGGGTTCGTGATGGCAGTTATTGTGCCCTTCTCATTTCTTCTCGCGTTCATGACCTGGCCGTGTGCCGGGGCCTGCTGCTGGAACAGTGCTGGGTTCACTGCTGATGCGATGTCCTCATCCATCTTCCGGGGTGCGGGGATGCTCTCGTCCCTCTCCGAAATCAGCCGTCTATCTGCCATACTCGAGCCGGGAGTCAGAGCTGCGCCCGGGAGCGGTACATTCTTGCCTCTGTTCAATATCAGGTGCCTCTCTGCCGTGCTCGGCGCGCCTGGGCCGATGCGAGCCCTGTGAGCCTGGGTTCGGGGTGGGACTGTCTCCCACCGTCTCGTAGGTCTGGGTGGTGACTATGGCTTGAGTTCGGGCTGCGATTTCAGCTGAACTTTGAGCGGCAGTCTGGGCTTCGGTTGCTGCTGCAGCTGTTGGTGCTTCTCTGGTCCTCCTTCCTGCGCTCAATCTGCATGGTTCGAGGCCTCTAGCCACCCACCATCCATGCCCGCAGTCTCGTCTCTTTCTTCTCTCTCGCTTCCTGGCCTGGTGCTACCCCTTTCATACCCTTCCCGATCATATTTGTGATGCCCGCGCCCCACAGCTTGTCGTCCTTGTGGCGGGCATCCCACTTCTGCTCTCTTTCTTGCATCCACGTCCTCATTCCCAACCACTGCGCCTCTTCACGGGCTGCCTGCGCTTGCAGCAGGTTTGTTAGGTGTCTAACAGTTTGGTGTAGCTGCGTTAGCTCCTGCACCGGCTGTTGGGTTGCTCTCTCAATGCGCTGTCTCCAATCCCTGGGGGCCAAGGCGGTCGCCGGGGCCTCGCTCATCCTGCTATGCTTTCCGTTCTCGTTTCTCTCCAGCGGCTCAAATATGGTTGCCCCCGTGGCGGTGAGTGTCTCCGCTGTCGCCATCCCCATTACCACATCCATAGGCGTGTCGTTCCTCCTACCTCCCGCTTCTCCCATGTCAAGGTTGCTCCTCTCGCTCACTCTGGCTCCGCTCATTGTTTCTGTGACGCAAGCCTCTCTCCCAGGGTAGCCCTGGTCGTCGCTTGCTCATTGGTCGACGCGTTGGGTCAGTCGTGTTTTTGAGAAGACTTCGCGTGATAACTACTCAATTGTGTGGATCCTGGTGCACACCCTCCTCCTGCTGTCTCGCTGGTGCTGGGATGTTCGCTCCAGGGTCAATTGGACGTCCAGAATCGATTGCCGCCATCTGCTTTTTAATTGCTATCGTGGTTGTAGACTTATCGCGCTGTTTCTGTTTCGCCAAGACTTTTGCCCGCTATGATTATGCCCGTAATGCCTTTTCTTCGTACATTGGTGCCTTAATGAATTTCGGTTTGTATGTGTAAAGGCAAGAAAAAGTACATTTAAGACCGTCTTAGAGGTACATTCTGCTTTCAGTCATATTAGCAATCACTCCTCAGTCATTCCAGTAGAATATCTGGCCTTGCAGGCCATTCCAGAGGCTTATAGGCCATCCCGGATAAATCCTGAGTCAACAATAGAATCAAGTTTTATCGTGTCACACATTTTAGGTTTTTACAAAGAGCGGATACCAATCTTGTAAATGTTTTCAACTGATAGCACGGTAGGTCAAGTTCTGCAGTATTTTGATAAATATTAAATAATCTATTGTAGCTGGTTATGAGCTTGGTGGTCGCTACTATCTAAAACCTATCTTTACCGAACTTACTTATATCTCACAATCTATGGGCGTGAGGGCTCCATAATCCTAGATTACCCATATATCTGAACAAACCGAACACCATTGCTATTATCTTACAATGTCTTGAAATAATTGCTTAACCAAGCATGAGGATGTCACAAGACCATCCAGAGCTAAAATGACTCCTGCAAAGAGGAAATGGAACACATTCTCCGTCGAATAAACGTCTCTGATATCATCACCGGTGGCTAACTTCTTGCACCCGGAAACCACACTAACAATGCATATAGCTTACATGGGCTTTTAGCGCATACATATGCTAATAATGCCCTCACACTAATGCACTATGATTGCTCAAACCAGTTTCCATACATCACCAACATTTATATCAGGTTGAATATCTTGAGATATTGATTTAATAATGTACTAACTTATATCTGTTTCTGTGAGTTAATTTTACTGTTTCACCTAGCAAAAGATACTATCGTAGCTCTGTACATTACAGAACTAATTACTACCAGTAACAACTGATCAACACCACCGAAGAACTCTCCGATCGGATGAAACCTCCTCTCCTCTACGAGGGCAGCTTCCATCCCTAAGTGCATACCTCGACCTAACCGTACCTCAGGGGTCGCGACACTCCGGGGTGACTGTGGTCTTTCGAGGTCCGACATCGCCGTCCAGTCCAGTCGTGATATTGATGGACCTGCCTGTCTAGGGCAGGTGTCTGCTACCCTAAGGCCCCATACAGGTACGTATAAGGAAGTGGTGGCTACCGGGAGTAGGCATTCGGTCGTGATGCTGGTGTTTATGCCAAATTTGGGCCTTAAAATTAGCTGCGGGGGTGCCGTGATGCCGTGAAACTAGTTTGCTGTAGGCTTAAAAGCGAGCGACTTTAGGTATCGCAATGCCGGTGGAGGGGCTGAGTACGAAAAATTGTGTAAAATAACACGACTTTCACCGCTTCCCATACTTAATTTTGTATATCATGACATCATAGAGAATACAGGTAGGTCCCCAATCCAAGAATCATTTGCCCTAGACACACGGTCCAAAATTCTCTACCCCGAAAATCATAGTCCAGTCCCTGGCGGGGTGTTGCCCAGACATGTTGGACTATCTAGATGCCTGGTGCACCTGATAACCGACTCCAACTAGCTCTTAAAGAACTCAGTCGCCGTCGCCAATTCAATAGATAGAAGGATAATAACATTGCGTAGAATGTAGAGCTTCCTACGCTCACATACCATGCCGCGTACCGAATGCTTTCTACGTGGAAGCCTAAAGTTTTCGAGGCCGGTGAACTTCCGATCATGTGCCCTTATAGAAGTAGTCGGCTTACTTTAAGTTACTAGTAATGTGCTTATGTATGGCGCTAGCTGCGTTTTGGGTGTAACGTGCGGCTCGGAGCATGCGCAATCATCTGGACACTAGGCTTCTCAATAGTTCGCCTCAGTGCCCGCAATCACCATGCAGGGCATAGTGGACCCTGACAGAGATCGCCGCTTCTTGTTTTAGGGGTTTTTGGTTAAACACTCTCATTTCATAACGAATTACAAAGCATACAACTCTAGTGCCCCAACTGTGGACACAGGAATCTTGTAATGTGTGCATAACCACCAATCCGAGTAAAAGTCGGTCACTGCAACATCACTCGTTTCACCCAATCATCACTCGGCTTAGTATTAGTCCCAAGTTCAAATGTCCGCCCGACAAATCGTAATCCGGGATCATGTAGACATCCACCCACTTGGAACAGACTTTTAAGAAGTCTACATGTTTGATACTTCACTCTGATGAGGAGGAACATATGATATCTCCGCCTCAACGCTAGCTACACGACTACCGCGTAATCCCCCTCAGCGGCCAAGCTCATTTATTTGCCATCCAACATTATCCTTCACTTACCCATGCCTGAAAGTTCATCCAATCCCGCGACAATGTTCATTTCGGCCGGCTGGTTAACGACGGTCACCACACTCCTAGGAGACTGCCCGGTGTTTTGCGGGTTTGTATCAGGGCTCTGTAACCACAGTAGTCAGAAATTTGGCTTTACTGTAATGATATATCCAAAGGGCACAGTTATAAATTGTGATTAAAACCTGCCTACCTCTGCTTTCAACGATTGTTCTCCTTCGATGCTTTCGGTTTCATCATTCCCGTGCTGGTCGTTCCCCGACATGTGCTTTTGCTCCACTTGTTGCTCAGGTAGTGAAACAAAGTTAGCGATAGCAGCTAGAATTCCGGGATCATCATCCCCGAAAGCCGTCTGCATTGCGACAATGACTTGAAGCTGTAGTTCCTCGGCTTCCTTCCGTCGCCCCTGCTTCGAAAATGTCGATGCAAGGTTTGACATGCTAGCCAAGGTATCTGGATGGTCGGGGCCACGAACCCTCTTGGTTGCCTCCATGACCTGCACCTCCAGCACCTCAGCGTCCTCATATCTCCCTTGGTCCCAAAATGTCGTGGCGAGGTGGTTCATGCTAGTCAAGGTGTCTGGATGCTCTGGACCAAGTAACCTCTTTCTCGTCCCCATGATATGAACTTGCAGCTCCTCTGCTTCCTTCAATCGCCCCTGGTTCCGGTATATCGATGCGAGGTTGGCCATGCTAGTCAAGGTGTCTGGGTGTTCTTTACCAAGTTCCCTCTCCTTCGTCCCCGCTATCTGCTCCTCCCGCTTCTCTGTCTCCTTCAATCGCCGCTGGTTCGAAGATGTCGATACGAGGTTGCTTATACTGGTCACGGTATCTGGGTTCTTGATGGTTTCCATAACCTGCTTCCCCAGCTCCTCCGCTTCCGTGAATTGGCCCTGATTCTGGTAAATCGATGGGAGGTTGGCGATGGTAGTCAAGGTAGATGTGTAATCTTGGTCAGGTTCGTTGTTTCTTGTCTGCATAATCTGCAAATCCAGCACCTCAGCTTCCTTCGCTCGTCCTTGGCCATGATATATGGATGCAATCTCGCGCATACTAGCCAGCGTATCTGGATGCTCTTGACCGAGCACTCTCACTCTCATTTTCAAGACTTGCTGCTGTACATCCTCAGCCTCCTTCCATCGCCCTTGGCTTCCGTATGCCGTTGCAAGATTATTCATGCTAGTCAAGGTAGATGGGTGATCTTGGCCAAGCACTGTCGTTCTCATCTTGATTACATCCAGCTGCAGCTGCTCAACCTCCTTCCATCGCCCCTGATTCCCGAGTGTCATTGCGAAGTTATGCATGCTAGCTAAGGTAGAAGGATGATCTTGCCCGAGCACTCTCTGTTTTGTCTCCATTAGGTGCACGTGTAACTTCTCAGCCTCCTTCCATCGCTCCTGGTTTGTATAGGTCGATGCAAGGTTATTCATGCTGATTAATCTATCTGGATGTTCTTGGCCGAGTATGCTTTTGTTCATCTCCATGACCTGCACCTCAAGCTCCTCAGCCTCTTTCCACCTCCCCTGTTTCCAAATTGTTACTGCGAGGTTGGCAATGCTGGACAAGGTATTTGGATGCTCTTGGCCAAGTACTCTCTTTCTCGTCTCCATAGCCTGCGTCTGGAGCTCCTCGGCCTCCTTCAGTCGCCCCTGCTCAGAAAATGTCGACGCGAGATTACTCACACTTGCTATGGTGTTTGGATGCTCCTGACCAAGTACCCTCCTGGATGTCTCCATAGCTTGCATGTACAGCTCCTCAGCTTCTGTCCATCGCCCCTGAGATCCATATGTCGCGGCGAGATTACTAATGACTGTCATGGTGTCCGGGTGCTCTTGGCCAAATAACCTCTTTCTCGTCTCCATCACTTGCACCTGCAGTACCTCGGCCTCCTTCCATCGCCCCTGATCCTTGTACGTCGATGCGAGGTTATTCATGCTGGTCAATGTATCTGGATGCTCATGGCCTAGGATCCTTTTCCTTGTCTCGATAACCTTCACCTCGAAATTCTCGGCCTCCTTCCATCGTCCCTGTCCCCGGTATGTCGATGCGAGGTTAGCTATGCTGAACAAGGTACTTGGATGCTCTTGGCCAAATAATTTCATCGTCGTCTTCAGGGCCTGCTCATCAAGCTCTTCTGCCTCCTTCCATCGTCCCTGACTTGCGTATGTCGATGCGAGGTTTCTCATGCTGGTCACGGTATCTGGATGCTCTTGGCCAAGTACCTTCTTCGACGTCTGCAAGACCTGGAAATGCAGCTCCTCAGCTTTCTTCCATCGCCCTTGGTACTTATATGTCGATGCGAGATTTTTCATGCTGGTCATAGTATCTGGATGCTCTCGACCGATTTTCTTCATTCTAGACTCCGTGACTTGTACAAGCAGCTCTTCAGCCTCTTTCCATCGACCTTGGTTTACATATGTCGCTGCGAGATTACTCATGCCGGTCAAACTTTCTGGATGCTGTTGGCCAAACACCCTCTTCAATATTCCCACTACTTGCATTTTCAGCTTTTCAGCTTCCTTCCAACGCCCCTGTTTGGAGTAAGTTGATGCAAGGATGCTCATGCTGTGCAAGGTAGATGGATCCTCTTGGCCGAGAGTCCTTGCCCTTGTCTCCCCAACCTGCATAATCAGCCCCTCGGCTTCTTTCCAACGTCCCTGATCACAGTATGTCGATGCGAGTTTGGCCATACCCTTCAAGGTAATAGGGTGCTCTAGACCTAGAACCGTCTTAGATATTTCCATAACATGCAAATGCAGTTCTTCTGCTTCCTTCAATTGCCCCTGATGCTGAAATGTTGATCCGAGGTTGCTCATTATGATTATAGTCTCGAAGCTGTTTCGTCCATGAACGCTTTCCACGCGCTTTAGGACCTCTTCCTGAAGTACCCGTGCTTCCATCCACTCCCCTAAATTGCTATGTGATTTGGCTACCTGAACGAGTGAGGAAATGTAATATGGATGAGCTTTGTCGGTTTTTTCCAATTGGTTTTTGATTCGCATTCTCAGGGCTTTTGATTTCCCAAACTCTCCCAATTCATCTAGAAAATTTCCGATGATTTTATACATGGCCAATGGAATGAAATGGAGTTCACCAAACACTTGCACTATATCGCCAGCCTCTCTTTCGTGCTCCTTCCAGGCTTCTTCTAGCGCATTGAATCCCCATGTTCGATATTCATAGAAAATGTCAACATCAATCAGATGTCCATTGAACTTCTGCATCTTCTGACTCTTCCAATCCGTGGGCTGTACTGCATCTTTTTCAACCTTCAAATCGTCAAGCTTTCTATTGCTTTTATCAAGCCAGGTATGACATTTGCTCTCATCCGACTTCACTCCAAAGCCAATGTGGTAACAGAAGGCCACCTGAAATGCGACGTCGGGAGCAAAAGGTGCATCTTTATTCCTGAAATAGTTTTTCTCCAGGCTATCCCTAATATGGATGCGAACACGGTAGTTGGCCTCCATGAAATCGGCAAGGTGTTTAGCAATCTTGAATGGCAGTACTTAGCAAGATTTTTGGATAAGTGTGAATAGATTTTTCCATACCCGGAAATCTGCAAACCTTGACAAATCCGTTGTCATTTCTAAATGTTCCGCAGAGTGGGATTGTTTGTTTGGTCTTAATTTCTTAGCGATGGGTTAGGGTGACATTGGGTGAAGTTACCGTGTTTGGTTTAAAAGATCAAGTAATTTTCCGAAATCAGACGTTCGTTTTGTTGGGTTGAGTGCAATAGTCAAGCTGAAAAATTCTTTGAGACGAGTCCTATGTTCGGCATTTATTCTCTCCAGTGACATTGATTCCATGAGTTGGATGGCCAAGTGTTCCATCTTGTCATCATATTTCAGTTGCTCAAGCGAAGTGAGGGCCCCGGTAGATCCTTTGAACTCGTATTCCGTACTATTCTGCACAACAGGCACGCTCCCAACCAGTACCCAAAGACAGAGCATACCAAAGGAGTACACATCTGTCAATTTCGCTTTGGGAGGTGTGAAACCTCCGAAGTGATGTTCGGGAGCATTCCATGGTCTCGACTTGGGCAGAAAGACATTTCCTGCTTCATTAGCGGGATGCCCGGCCGGTCCGTCACCCGCAGCAGGTGCCTCGCCCCTTGCAAGAGGTCCACCAGCGACAAGAGTAGAATACCCGAAGTCGGCGACCTTCACAATCGTCTCGCCAGTAGTATCCTTGAAAACTAGCACGTTCTGTGGCTTCACATCGCCATGAATCACATCTATGTATTTATTAGACATTCAATTTGCGAAGCAAAAACCATCTGCGGAGACGAACCATAAGCATGCAATGTCATGATGGCACTTCCAATGTCAGCACAGATCTTGAGCCGGTCATCGGTTGACAATTGCATCCCCTCCTGCACGTCCATGAACTGCTGTAGATCCCATGAGGCTTTCTCAAAGACCAGTACAGGGACGGCTTCCAGCGTGGTTGGCTTAATTTCCCAGCAAATTCCTTCGAGGCTGACAATGTTTGGGTGACTTTGAACAGGGGGTTGACTTAATATCAAGACCTCTGACATCAACGGTAAATAGTCCTTGTCTGAATCTTTGTCCCAGTGAAATCGCTTAAATGCAAGGGGCAAGTCGGCGTTGGATGTAGACTGGCTTATTGTTCCAGAGCCGCCCTCTCCGAGATTTCCCTGATGAGGTTGCCACGTAATTGGAAGGAAGTCGACGTTACATTTTTGGACAATTGAAAGAAATGCGATCAGATCAGTTCGCTTGAAATCATTGGTGGGGTTTGTCGAGGTAGCAGAGAGGCGGGTAAATATTCCATCGTAATATGATACCAGAGCAGAGTTACGCGGTGAGAACATGATGTGTTGTTGGTGAATGCCGAAGCTGCCGCAAAGATGGGTGTAAGTTGATAGATGACCGAATGCTAGTTTGAAGTCTTGGAGATCCTATTTATTCAATTATCGACCTCAACGACCACACAAGGGTACAGGGAAACAAAGTCATGCATACCGCGCAGTGCTTGGGTGTGTAAGGGCACTATTTGTTTACTGCAGCTCGACGTGAGTATTAATAACCGGCGGAAAAAAGGGTGTGCTAGCAAAATGACGAAATATGGAATCACATGGAATTTCACGAATAGCCGATGCAGCCGGCCCGTATAGCACAACGCCTCCGGCTTGTGATACCTGAATTCAGGGTGGTAGCTTCCTACTTTACGTCATGCACACACTAATGCGAATGCATATGCACATGCATCAATGCGTGCGACATAGCCACAAATGCTCACCGCTGCACACACCTCCGTGATCTACCTAATCATCTGTACTACACCTTCGTAAGAATCACAAAAATTGGTTCCATCTGCGAACTCATCGTACTTGTCGTCAAAGCATAACAAGTCCTATTTATGTCACTCATATTTGCGTATGCGTTATACCTTGGAACCAAGTAGAACTTTGAGTGGTAACATTAGTTGTCGCATCAGCCTCACACCATTATTGTTCGTACAAATTCGTTCGCTATTCATGTTTGTCACACCATCTGTAAGGCAGCTAGTCGGATATGCGCTTTTCGTACCTTTTCTCCATGCACATGAAAAATAAAAATGTACCGATTGCGTAGTAAAAAAGCTCTCGGAAGCTCCAAAACTCATACCTTTTGAAAGTCATAATGGTTTTTATTGCATACGCTTTCAGGTTGTTACTATGAAAAGCTTTGATTTTTACCAAAGGTTCCTTAAATCTGTGACTTTTCGAATGGTGTATTTTCCAGAACCCTACCGGAAATACCTTTATTTATATCTTTTGTTCGTCTGGTTCCTGCTAAGGGGGTAGCAACAAATTGTAGATAGTGGTTGTGCTGCACATAGAGTGGTTCGATAAGCTGCTCCTTCCTTTCATTTACGATACCCATCACCACTTCTTCTTCCCACATGATCTATGTGCCAAATTACCACCCCATCACGCACATTTCAGAATTCCATCAAGTGTTATTACGATGTCTATTTACTCCACCACCTACCGGACCCCAGGGATGCAAAAGTCTGTTCCGCCCGGGGACGACCTTGCTCTGTCTTGGACTATGATTTTCCGGCCAAGGTGTTTAAGACTACAGGTCTGCAAGGGCCGGCAGTCTGTTGAATGATGGACAGATGATGCGAGTGATGCAGCTGTGACCGAGTGATGATATTCAATATGCCTCTCAACCATGTCTATGGCACATAATTCACACTATAATAGACCAAGCCGATCATCCACAGATTGGATAGGCCATATCAGTGTATCATGATCGCAATAATTGCTTAGTACAGGTGAAACTGTAATCCCAGTCCTAGGCGTCACCTATCATGAATAATCTTGACCAAAACTATACGGTGATCCGGGAATATGGAAGACTAGCGGTCTGAGAGACTATTACCACCCCTCCCCATCCGCCATCGCCTATCGTACTCAAGCTACCCATACTTCATGCTTGGTGCAAAAAAAAAAGGAAAAAACTATGAGCAAGAATTTCTTGTAATGGTATTATAGTGATATAGTGTCGCCAATTATTTTGTTTGATTATGGCGGACATCAGCAATGGTAATGATAACTCGAGGGTCAATATGCATGACAACGTGTGGACTTATCAACAGGCAATGTAGCAAATTCACCCTGACCACGATGACTGCCAAGAGAATAGTATTACCTTGTACTTGAATTTCGGAGACCTACTAACCAAAGTTTGGAAGAATGCTCCAGGTACGACCTCTATCAGGATATTGAACAAAGCTAATCTTGTGTTGTAGAGCTCACTTAACACCACGCCAACAACAATCCAGAGACATGAAAGCTATTCAACGTAATCATTAAATATGCCTGTCATGTATTATGTCTTTTCGTAATTTTTGGGTGTGTTGTCGCGATGTGGCGGTGGAGTTATCTCGTGGTGGCCAAGCAAGGCGTGTTCATCGGAATGCGACACGACCAACTGAATACTACCAACCACTAAATACACAAAATCGAAGAGAATATTCGCAAGTAGTTTTATACTGTCTTTTTCTGATTCCAGATATGTACTGGTGGTACTATGACGTTGGCGCACTGAGAAACGCTCGGCATCTCGTTGCGACCACGACACAACGCAACCCCAACAACACTCCGACAGCTACAATTGCCAAACTTCATTACGCGTAATATTTTCCTTAGTTTTGAGTTATCATCAAACAAAGAATTATGGTTGCTGGAAGCAATTATGAATCTGAAAATGCGATTGCTGTACGTAACCTGGATAAAATATGTTGATACCGGCCTCGCCATCTTTGGTAGCACCTCCAAGATGTATATATCACTATATTTCTGATCTCTTGCGTGGTACTACCATTTTAAGCGTATTATAAGTCGCTGTAATTTAGTACAACCGTCTCCCCGCAGCAGCGTATGAGTTCCAAAGCGCCACTGCTCAAAGGAAGCTCCGAAGTCATAAGACACCTCCACGGTATTTAGATCTTGTCGTTTGGCTACCTCAAACAAAAGTGCTTATCTGTGTTTGCACATCGAGGCCAACATGCGGTGGTTCCATGGTACCCATACACATGTAGTTGGCGCGTATCCCCCACATGGTCGGCAGGGGTAGGCGTGGAACTCTATAGAAGTCCATAGAGGCTCACGATTGCAAATACCAGTGGCGGTGGCGAGCGAAAACTCGTGGATGAGTCTACGAGTGTGAGTCCGTAGCCTGTTAGTGAATTCAGTGATCTCAGTATATCGGCGACTTCCCATCAGGTCATACTATACTTCCCCCTCTTGCTACGCTCTGTGGAGCAAGAAAACAAACATTGTACCAAACATCATGCCAAACATCCATAAAGTGAAATCTCCGGTGCCTCATTAAACCTCCCTCTAAAGGCACGTACGCTCGCGCATGCCAATGTATAAAAGTAGATGAGGATATGGTTGCAAACGAGGATCCGAGTGATCATAGATGTAGATATGAGTGGTAAGATTATCGCTAGAGATCTAAGGCTCGCCACCAGCCGACAATATGAAGCAGCGGATACCCGGCACTTAAACACGAGACAGCGTGCAAAAACGGAAACAGCGAAAGAAGTCGACAACCACAGCGGCAATCGACAATGGGACACCGGCAATCGACTCCTAGCATCGATTTGACCCCTAGACGACACTCCCGGCACCTCTGGATCGTCGGAGGAGATCGGGCACATCGCCCAATAAGGGAGCACGCGTCCGCGAGGGAAATCCACTCCACTGTGGGAGTCTTGGCAAAACGGAACCAGCAAAATAAGTCGACAACCACGGCAATAATCGACAAACGGACACCGGCAATCGACTCATAGCATCAATTTGACCCCATGACGACATTCCTGGCACCTCTGGATTGTCGGAGGAAGCGGTGGAGCTTAGCTGTTTAAAGGAATGTTGCATGCTGGTGGGATTACAGTGATTGAGTTGCTGAGGTGACTCCTCGAATTGTTGCTCCCACTGGACTGTATTCATTCGGGCTAGGGTTCGCAACGGTTTGTCTCGTCTGGGCAGAGCCATGCGCGAGCCTGGACTGCGATTTTCTGGGCTGAGGATCACGCTCGCTTAGCCCTAAGGCTTCGAGGTTCAGGACTACAACCCTGCAAGGTCTTACAGTCTTGTAAATAATAAGCTTCAAGCTGCACGGTCTCAGAGCGATGGGAAACAAGCCGCCTATATTCGCCCATCGATACAAATCGGAATAATGTGGGGAATGCTGACCGGATCAGAAGATGCCGAATTATCCCCTACTAAACAGTCGGAATTTCCGCTAGCGGGCTGGAATTCCTACTTTGCCGGCCGCAATCATATACACCGTAGCACCAGTAACATCCGCCAGTGCCCTTCAGTCACCCTGAACAGGCCCCAGGAATTCTAACCGCGGCCCGGGACGCCCTAGGCCAAATAAAAGTTACACCTGCCCTGAACGGCGGTGTTGCGACCCGAAAGACGTCAGTTTCGACGGACGGTTGAGAACCTTGGCCTGAGCAGTTTGGAATATCGCGCAAATGATGTTACAGCAGTATCCGGAACCTTGTGCTTTCCATTCCTCTTTAGCTGGGGGGTGGTTTTTTTTGTTTTAATCATACTGTATTCACTCTATTTAGAGTATGACAGCCCCTAATTACCTCCGCCTCCGGGCAGGCCGGCTAGATAGCGAAGCTCTACTTCTGCTACCCATCATTCCCTGACAAAAGAATGCAAAAGATTGATGAAAACAAATGAAACCCAAAAAGGAGAGAGAGGCTACCGACCACTACTCCTCCAATCGCCTGGGAGGGAATTTCCCGACATCAGTAGTCGCCAGGAAGTCCATCACTGCTTTATCCCACTTCTCCATGGAGATCAGCTCAGAGATCTCCACGTGTCGGCACCTGCCTGCTTTCCAGCCCGTTCCCTTCCCCCACCGCTTTCCAGAGCGTTCTCTGCTGGTCTTTCCATCAGCTGCAGTGGCGGAAGAGGAACTCCCGTGTCTGGACCGTGTTGCCTCCACCGCCGCACCACCAGCATTTGTCGTCGTCTCGGTGTCCGAATCGATTCAAGTACGTTCGCACTGGCGCGTGCCCGGACTTCAGTAGGTAGAATCTGGCTGCCAGTGACTTCACTCTACCCGTTGGGATGGGTCTGTTGCTCCCAGCTTTGCCTTTCAGTGTGTAGTGTTGACTAGGGATTTGGCCCGGCGGCTTACGGCCCCCATTGGCCTCGCCTGCCCCCACCAGCCTCGCCTGCCCCTACCGGTCTCGCCTGCCCCCACCAGCCTCGCTTGCCCCCATCGGCCTCGCTTGCCCCTGTTGGCCTCGCTTGCCCTTGTCGGCCTCCCCTGCCCCCATGGGGAGGAGGACGGCTCGGCACTGATACTTGGCATTGGGCTCCGGCTTTGGCAGTCGGCATTGGGTTTTCCTTCTCTCTACCTCCGCCATGTCAACCACGGCTACAAAACTCAATGAGCGCAACTACCGGCAATGGGCCATAGAAGCGAAAGCCCTACTTCGTGCGCAAGGCCTCTGGAACTACGTCTCTGGAGAAATGCGTGTTCCCAGGCCTCGGATTGTAGCAACCAGCGACGCCTGGACTACTCCCACAGCTCGTGACCCTCGATATATCGATTACAACTTCCTCCCTGAATCGACTGACACGTCCTACCTCAATCAGTTCTACCACGTCCTCCGCGATTGGGAACGCTGGCAGATGAACAATGACAAGGCATGCGGACAACTCACCGCCCAGATGGAATCAACGATCCAGATACGGTACCGAGATCTCACTGAGCCGAATCAACATTGGGAGACCATCATAACCGACTTCGAGAAGGTCATCAAGCTCGACGGTCGATACAAGATGGCGAAGCTCACATCATGTCAACTCGAGTCATATCCCTCAGTCACAGAATGGATCTCAGCCCAGGACAAGACAAGCCATGACCTTGCCGTATGCGACATCATGATCGAAGACTCTTGGAGGAAATTCTACATCATGTCCATCCTCCCGAATACCGAAGAATGGTGAACCTTTGCATCCACACTCGAGCTCACTGAGAAGGCGGACATAGTGGCGAGTATCGTCACCCACCACCAGTCCTTCGAAGCCCACCATCGCAGGGCCCCCGGTCCTGCTCCAGATGCCGCAGTGTTTATAACGATGAAAGATCGAGGACGACACTCGAAGCGCAACGACAGGAAGGGCGATGACAGGAAGGGTGACGATAGGAAGGGCGACGATTGGAAGAGCCAGGCCATATGCCATGGATGTGGAGTAAAGGGCCATATCAAGGCGAAGTGCAGGAGCTAGCATAAGTGGGCCTCGTATGAGAAATCAAAAAGTGATGCTAACCTGGTTTCGACCGCATCAACCTCCGCTGCAGAGTCAGAGTTGTTCCCCTTCTCAGTCATACATTTGGACCCTGTCCCGGTCATACATTTGGACCCTGTCTCGGACTGTACATCAGCCTCTGTGATCACGGTCAATGTGGCATCGGCAAATCGATCTGCCGATTATTGGATTCGTGACACCGGAGCGACAAATCACGTCACCGGCAATCGTCACCTCTTTGAGACCTATCACTCCATGGCACAGGGGGAGCACCAGGTCAAGACAGCAAACAACAGCTTTGTCGATGCCGAAGGCTCTGGAACAATTACGTTTTATGTCGACAGGCCAAATGCGAAGCCCGCGAAGATTATCCTGTAACATGTCCTTTATGTGCCAGTCTGCGGCACGAATAACCACCTCAGTATCAGCCAGTTAATGCGGACAGGAGTCAACTTCGATTCCGAACTCGGTGGAGGTACGGCGAGCCATGGGTCAGTCCTCGTCTATGATACACCGTGCATCAACAGTCTATTCGTCCTCAGAGCATCTACAACCTCGGCCTCAGTCTTGAAAGAGTCGGTGGCAGTAGATGATCCACTGAGCACCGCTCTGAGCTCCGTTCCCGCGATCTCCATTCCCGCGATCTCCGAGGCCTATTACAACATTCGGCCCTCGGTTGATGTTAAGGATATCCTTGGTTGGCATGCTCGCCCCGGCCATCTCTCCTTGCCAGCTATCATGCGGCTCCCGAATACAGTCAGACGTATCCAATTGCATGCTGAGAGCCAATCGACATGCACTTGTGAGGCATGTATCATGGGCAAGATGTTCCGGAAGCCTTTCCAGCCCATGCGTTCGCAGGATAAGGCAAAGACTCGACTACTTGAATTGTTTCACTACGATGTGATCGGGCCAATGCAGACTCAGACGATGCGCGGCTACCGATATTTTATTATGTTTCACGACGACCATGCGAGATACACCGAGGTCTACTTTATGAAAGCCAACTCTGTGGCTCCAGCGAAGTTCAAGGAGTATGTGGCGAAAGTGGGGAAGCAGCACCCAAAGTCGAAGGTGTGTCGAATTAGAGTTGATGGGGGAGGCGAGTATGCTAGTACTGAGAAGTTTCTTGAGTACTTGGCAGAGGAAGGCATCATTGGAGAAGTATCAGCCCCATACTCACAGCAGCAGAATGGCATTTCGGAGAGATGCGATCGCACAGTGCTGGACTCGGCGTGGACCATGCTGACGGATGTTGGGATGCCAAACAAGCCCTTGGCCGAAGCTGTATCCACAGCAGTCTGCATCAAGAATGGACTACCATCCCGAGCTCTCCCCAATTCGACGCCTTTCGAAAGATGGACGCGCAAGAAGCCCGATATCTCGCATGTTCGAACCTTCGGATGCCTAGCATTTGCATGGATCCATGGCGACCCCAGGAAGAAGCTTGACTACCACGCCTACAAGTGTGTGCTCCTCGGCTACTCGTCAGAGACATCGACACATTAACGAGTTATGGATGTCAATTCAGGCCGAGTATTCATAGCCCGAGATGTCAAATTTGATGAGTCAACCCTATTTCACCAGTTACAAAAGACTAAGCCTACAAAGATCGCCTTCGAACCAGCCGAACAGGATAAGGATTCGGAAATTGTCGAACCTCCTGAAGTCGTAATACAGTCCCCGAAAACCAAATTACAGCCTCTGAAAGCAACTGCATTGCCTCATGTGATCAATCCAATAAACAACTCGGATGATGATATCACACCACCTCCAGAGACACCACCTCCAGAGATACCGCCTCCAAAGCCTAGAAGGAGCGGAATAACTGCAGCCAATGTCAGCATAGCCATGATGATTGAGCAAGGTCCGAAGACATACCGCGCAGCATTGGATGCGGAGGACGCTGAGCAATGGAAAGAAGCCATCGGCAAGGAAATCGCATCAAAGGAAAGTCATCAAGTTCTCACTTTCGTTGACAAGGTCCCAGAAGGTGTTAGTATGATTGGAAGCCGTTGGGTTATGGGAAGAAAGCTAATGGCCAATGGGACAATTGACAAATGGAAAGTACGACTTGTCGGCCGCTGCGATCTCCAAAAACCTGGTGACTATAATGACATCACACTCCAGTTATTGATTCGGCCTGGATTCGGCTTGCCCTCGGCCTTGCAGCCAAGCATGACCTTGAGATTGCCGTCCTCGACATCCAGACTGCATTCCTCGGCTGCCCTCTGCATGAGACACCCTATATGCGCCTCCCTGAAGGCGAATGGCCCGATCCATATGGCCACACCAGACCACTCATTAAGGTGAATAAAACTGTGTACAGCATCAAGCAAGCAAATCGGGAGTACTATGAAGAAGTCTTTGACTTTATAGTTGACGATCTTAATCTCCAAGCCTCAATTGCAGCTCCGGGTCTCACCTTCGGTGGCAATCTCGGCGCATGAAATGGCGTCTTAATGCCAGTCTATGTTGACGATATCATGATTATTGGGAAATCGGTACTTGTCGCCTCCATTGTATCTCGACTGTACAATCGATTCAAGGCCGCTGGCCAAGTCCCTGTGCCTGAAACATTCCAATACCTCGGCATAACGGTCACTCGAGATCGCAGCAAATGATCAATTGCCATCGATCAGATTGGCTACATCAACCGAGTTCTTGACCGATTTGAGATGACCGACCGCTGGAAGTGCATATCTCCGATCGAGATCGGCTACAAACGACATGCCATGCAGCCTGAGCTTGGAGAGCATCCCGTCGACGCTAGAACATACCAGAAAGCCACTGGTTCGATTCTTTATGCCGCTCTCGGTACTCGTCCTGATATCACCTACGCAACCTCAGTCCTAGGCAGACATGCCGCCCAGCCTTCGACTCTCCATTGGGAAGCGGTCAAACACCTGCTTCGATCTCTACGAGGCACTTCTGACTACAAATTAACGATGTATGACCCACGCCTTGGTCATGACTCAAGCCTTGGGCTTGACTCTCAGTCAATCTTGTCCTACACCGATGTAGACTTGGGGGGAGAAGCAGACACGAGCCAGTCCACCTCGGGAATCGTCGTCTACGCCCTCGGAACCCTCGTCATTTGAAAGTCGAAGAAACAGAGCATAGTCGCCCAATCGACAATTCAAGCAGAGATGATTGCCACAGCGTACGGCAAAGTGCAGATCGACTGGCTCCATGATCTCACCTCTGAGATCAGAATGGCGAGCAAACATATCACCAGGCGTATTCTCAATGACGGCCTAAACTGCGTTACGACTCTCAACTCAGGCAACTTCCAATCTGACAGCCAGCACTTACGACTCCGGTACCACTCAATCCATGAAGCCATTGCCAAAGGCCAAGTCGAGATCAAGCACATGGCAGCTACGGAGATGCTGGCAGATGCTCTCACTAAGGCCCTCGGGGGAGTTAAACTCGGTGAATTTGTGGAGGAGATTGGACTCGGATAGGATCATTGGCAGGACTTTTGGATTTCATTTGTTTCAGGTTGTGTATTTGGATTTACACTGTATGCTTGGATTTTCTTTGGATTTGGAACATGGAGGAGGATCTTAGACTTTCGTTTGTTTGTTTGGCTTTGTTTCATTTGTCTGGAAAGCCTTGGGCCAAAGGGGGAGTGTTGACTAGGGATTTGGCCCGGCGGCTTACGGCCCGCATTGGCCTCGCCTGCCCCACCAGCCTCGCCTGCCCCCTCCGGTCTCGCCTGCCTCCACCAGCCTCCCTTGCACCCATCGGCCTCGCTTGCCCCTGTCGGCCTCGCTTGCCCCTGTCGGCCTCGCCTGCCCACATGGCGAGGAGGACGGCTCGGCACTGATACTCGTCATTGGGCTCCCGCTTTGGCAGTCGGCATTGGGTTTTCCTTCTCTCTTTCATATATAAGTCCATAGTTTTCCTTCTCTTTGGATAGACAGACAATTCATCATCTTCTCTTCTTCTCCATCATCTTCTCGTGTCAACATGTAGCCGCAATGTTTGCCGCATTTGTCGGCCTCCCACTGAGCCTTCGCCGCCGTCTTCGCATCTGAGATTCGTCTGGTCCTGTTTGCCGCTGAGGTGTATATATGTTCTAGTACTGTGCCTGCTTTGCGGCCTTCTCGCACTAGATTCGCATGGCGATCTGCTTCCTCATTTCCGGGGATGCAAGTGTGCCCCGGGACCCAGTGAATCTCTGTTTCAATACTGGCCTTACGAAGGGTCCTCGCGCTCTGGTTAATCCACCAGTCGAGAGGCTGCCTGGGTCCAGGCTCCAGGTGTTCCGTTCGCCGGATGGCCGCCTGCGAGTCGCTGAAGATAGCCACTCTCTTCACTCCGTGTGCCTGCAGCATGTCTCTCTTTTTGACTGACTTTCAGAGTGCGAGTCCGATTGCCCACAGCTCTGCATCGTAGACCTCCACTCGTCCGGTGCCGAGGTGACTGCGGAAGGCGTTCCAGCCGTCTCAGTGCTTGCATACTGCAGCGGCTCCCACTCTGCCGTCGTCGGATCGCGATCCGTCTGTCCACCACATCCTCGTTCTCGGGGTTTCAGCTAATAAGAACTACATTTGCAGCGACACCTAAAATATAGTAACAGTAAACACTAGAAATATTCACTAACAACCCCAGAAATTGTCCCATCGACCCTCCGAGTCGCCTATCCTCACCATCCCCACTCAACAAATACAAACTAAAAAATTGACATGCAACCAAAATCAAAAACCAAAACAGCAAGAACCAGAACCCAACCAATCCTCCACCTTGCCCAAACAGCGTACTGAAGCCTCCGCCATCACCTCCTCATCCAGTTGTTCCGTCAGCTTCTCCGGCTCCTCCTACTTCTCCTGATCCTCCCGCTCCTCTCGCTCCTCCTGCTCCACCTGCTGCAGCTGCTTCTTCCGCTCCTCCACTGGTTCCCGCTCCTCTGGCTTCCCGCTCCTCTGGCTTCTTCAACTCCTCCCTCTCCTCCACAGGCTCCCTCTCTTCCCGCTCCTGCACCTCCTCCGGCTTCTCCCGCTCCTCTGGCACCACCATATGCTCCATATCCTGCATATGCTCCTTTCAGTCGATATACTCTTCTTCCTCCTGAGTCTCATCGGGATGCTTCCGGACTCGGCTATCCAATGATTAGTGGGCAGTTCGGGATGCGGAAATGTGTTGCCGACATTGCTGGAGTTGTCGGATCCATCCGCCGGATCGTCATTCTCCTCACCGGCATTTCCTGGAGTATCCTCGCCTGAATGGTAATCCCCATCATCATCAATATACTCCGGGAATGAGATATTGCCCGATGGGCACGGTAGGCATCGTCATCGCGACCTCACGATCAGTGTTGCCAGCGGTCCAGGTGCGGACCAGTCCAGACTGGAACCGCCCAAGTTCAGTCTAGTCCAGTCTACTCAAATTTGACACTGGGATCGGACCAGTGCACAATTTTTGCGCACTGGTCCGGAATCAGTCTGGACTGGTCCGGACTGCCTAAGCTGGCAGCGTGATTATTAGACCATTTCCAAGCCCATCCGGAAGTGTATGTCGACTAATAGGTGCTGCTGGAAAATCTGTGATGAGTCTCTTAACTCACACACTCTCAATTGTCTAAGATAACACGTAGTCATCCAAGATTTACAGGCTCTCGCGCCAATTCAAACCCTAGCCCAACATCACATGATATCGGTACTCTACATAAATCAGCCCAACAGTGATGATTTGACTGGAATGATATCCAAGGAGAATGATTTCTATAGAGGATACTATCCGAGGAGTCTGAGTTCCGAGGAGAAGCCACGCTGATACCGTTGGTCAGGTATTGCGTATATTGTTAGCACTGGACTGGTCCGCACTGCATCAGTCCAGTGCAACACCCTAAATTCCCAGTCCAGTCCAGTGCAACTATTTTTCGCACTGGACTGCACTGATCCCTACAATGGACTGGGACCGTCTGGACTACTGGCAACACTGCTCACGATATGTAGAGTGATTTCTCTATAGCATACTGCTGAACTATCATACGGTGGTGATAGCACGCCTCGTGTGGAAAACAAACTAAGTCTCTGAGCCTAGCATTCCTATCCTTCCATTCCCTCGGCTCGGGACTATTTACCGCGTTTGGAAGTTGGTAGATCAACCTCGGAAATCGTCGTACAGGCTCATATGATTCGTCCACCCTATTGATACATCCCTAGACCAAACTAAGCACTGTAAACTTCATACAGTCCGTGTTGTTGGCATGGGGTTTGGCCCGGTGGCTTATAGCCCGCATGGACTGCCACCGGCCCCCATGCCGAGGAGGTCTAGCCCCGGGGGTGATGCTCGGCATCGGGCTCTGGATGTGATGCTCGGCTTCGCCGAGTATGGTCTCTTCTTTGCCATATACATAAGCCTATCTTTCTCTTTCTTTGTTCCTTAGACAATCATATTGTATGATACTCAATTCAATATTTGTATTCCTACTCGATTGATCTCAACTCATCTAAGCGGTTAACAGTACGTGCGGACTCTGTCGAGACGTTCCGGTTAAATGGCATACCGGGGGCATGATAGCGTCATCTATGATCTATATTTAGATAGCTGCAGAGTTTCCTCGCCAGGAAAGCTTCTTACGGATCTCTTTCACCATCCACAGGTAGCTACAGTTATCTACGGATATCTTCTACGATCGACAATCATTTATAATTTTTTGCAGATATTTTCCACCATTGGCAGACATTTATTGTTAACCACAATTATCTTCGCTAAAACAGATATTTACTGTGTTTCACAGATAGCTACACTTCTATGTGAGATATTTAGGCTTTTGGGTGCCCTATTTGATAGGTCTATGCTAAGTGTGGCTGTCAAAGAGTTCGTTTGTTTGAATCATAATGTACTCGGCCGCGGGCGGCCTTGATATATAGATATTTCTTCCACCGTTCGCTCCCAAAATCCTAATCACTTCCTCAGGGGTTTTAACCCCTTGGCAAAGTTATGAAAGCCGCACCATTTCTAACCTCTGGGCGCTTTCTCGTCCCCCACAATAAATAGCGCCCGATGTTACCGCTCGGATCCTACCTGGCTCCCCCTAAACAGCCTTACCACTCCGGACCGCCTCCCGGTTCCCTCCAAAGAAATACATTAATTTGTTAGCGGCCCCCATTCCTTAAACCTGTTTGCCCCACTTAGTCGACCGCTGGTTGAAGTTCCAGGCTATCGCCCTCCAGGGTTTCATATGATGTTATCGCAGTGGAATACCCCAACCACTCTCGCGAGCAAGATTTGTAGGTCCGGAACTGAAAACTCCCTCCGTCCGTCACGGCGCGCTGACCATCATCGAGCTGTAACGTGGTGGGTGGGTGGATTGATGCAGTGTTCGAAAGGGGCCGGGCCGGGCCGGCCCTGACGTCTTTAGGCCCGGCCTGCGGGCTTCATATCAAGCCTGGCCGGCCGCCCTTAGCGCGGGCTTCTCAAGAGAGAAGCCTGGACGGCCCGGTAGCCCTTGCAGGCCGAGTGGTTGGTTGTGATTCACGCCCGCGGGTGGCACACACACATTGAAAATATCATAGAGCCATGGTATCATTACTGGCTATGCTATAAATTGGAGACGTCAAATACACACTAAAGGAGAATACATGGACTGGAAGGATTGACAGATAAGGGCCTAGGTCCGAAATAATCGGCTATGGGGTAGTGGGAATCATGACCATTTCAAGAAGACAAAGTATACCTCACAATCCTGACCTCATAGTCTTGATTTACAACTTCTCTGGCTGTCTTTCCAATGCCCGAAACATCTCCTCCAGCTTCCTGACCTCATTTGACTCCACAATGCCAGCTTTTTCCCAAGACTTCATACATTCAACTGCACAAATCACATCATCCCCCAAGTGATTTCGGCGATCTGAGATAAGCAGCTTCGAACTACTGAATACCCTTTCAGCCTCAGCGGACATGGCAGGTATAGAATGAATGGAGAGTGCCATCCTAGCAATCTGGGACCAGCGAGGGGTTTTCAGGCGAGCCTGCCAGAAGGCAATGAGATCTGGAATCTCATCTTCAGCTGGTGAGTCTTGAAACTGGAAGAAAGCCCATACAGCCTGCGGGCTTTGACAAAGCCCCCGGGCTTTTAATTAAAAAGCCCGAGGCCTCGTGGGCTTTGAGATTACCGGCCCGGCCCGGCCGCCTCAAAGCCTGCCTGAAAGTCCTCGGGCTGGCCGGGCCCGTTTCGAACACTGGATTGATGGTTGGTTACAAGGCCACATTTGTACTGGTGCTCGCAGTGCCCGAGAAGCGGGTCTTATCCATCGTAGCCGTTCTAAGTGCTTGGGCAGAGCGTGCTGTCCTCAGAGACTCTTCGTTGAACTCGCAGCGCATTCATACCCTAGAACCGTATCCTCACTATCATGTCGAAAGCGTCGTATAACTGGCGTGAAACAAGGCGAGTTGCGCCAAAGTGACTACCGGTCGGCGCCGATGCTGAGTGGTATCGGGTATCTAACGTTGTAATCGAAGAGATACGTTCGCTTTCCGGCGGGGAAACGAGCAGACACACATGGGAACGCGAAAGTGAAGCCAAAGTAAACCCTGTTCTCCCCAAAAGTGGGGAAAGCTTGGCAAAACCAGGCGGCGAGGTGTGTTGTCAAAGGTGTGTGTGTGGCTGTCAAAGAGTTGAGCTATCTGACCGGTTAGAAACACTTCACTGGATAGTGTGCATACAGTTAGATTAAAAGAAACAAAAAATATATACTTCCTCGACCACCTTCTGCTGCTCTATGTTTCTATATGCCGATTCTCAAATATTACTACAATTTGAAGTTCCTCATTCTCCATCGGTAGCCTTGATTTCCTGTATGTCGATCTGAGGTTGCCCATGCTGGTCAAGGTATTTCGGTGCTCTTGGCGGAATAATCTCTTGAACTTCTCTATGATCTGCACAAACAGCTTCTCAGCCTCTTTCCATCGCCGCTGGTTCTGATATGTCAATGCGAGGTTATTCATGCTAGTCAAGGTGTTTGGATGCTCTGGGCCGAATTCCCTCTTGAACGTCTCTATGACCGGCACCTCTAGCACTTCGGCCTTCTTCCATCGCCCTTGCTTCCTATATGTAGATGCGAGGTTGCCGATGCTGTTCAAGGTATTTAGGTGCGCATGGCCGAGTAACCTCTTTTTCGTCCATACGATCTGCACAAACAGCTCCCTGGCCTCCAGGCATGTCCCCTGGTTCAAGTATGTCGATGCGAGGTTGCCAATGCACGTCAAAGTATTTGGCTGCTCTTCGCCTAGTAGCCTCTTTCTCATCTCCACGACCAGGCATCTCAATAGTCCGTCCCGTCCGGGCAAAAGTAAGCCCCGGACCAGACGACAATTTCGGGCAGCAAAATTAAGGACTGCTTAGCCTTAGGGCAACAGAGCCACGGACTAAAGACATTGGACCAAATCTGGGCGCGTAGAGAAGCGTATGGCAAATTCTGGGTGAGCTGTCAAATCGGTGATCTCTCTCCGACTTTCTCTAAGTCTACCGTACCAAAAGCCCTCCCAATATGAGTGTATGAGTGATGGTGGTGACAACCGACTCAAAGCACCATCCGGTTAGCAGGTTTTGCCCCAATAGTGGATTACACAAAAATCCACCCATTCCATAGATCTGCGGATAAGTAATTCCCACAATAAGATGGAATAGTCTGGGTTAGTGTTGTACAATGAGTGTGGGTGTTGTATACTATCAACCGGCAGCTAAAATGAAGCCGTAGCAGCGACAATCCCAACTGCGCTTAGGACCAGATATTTATTATAACCTCGGGTATTACAATGTCACCCACAGTGAACCCGAAACTGAGGCAATACGATCAACGTGACAGACACTTATCTCTCTCCAGTTCGCGCATGGGCTAATCCTGAAATGTTCTTTGGCTCCCATATGCACAGCCTAAAACCGAACAAGAACGATAGTTGCAGGAGTTCGCGTCTCATTTTTCGATTGGGCGGCAGGGTGCTGCACTATACCGGATGAGGATAATAAATGTCAGGATGACTAGACGTAGATGCTAACATTGTATAGTTAGCCGGGAATTCGTATTTCCTAACTTCATCCGAAAATCGACTGCTTCGTAATCAATTCTCATTTTACGGCAATGTACTCGGGGTGCGGGCAAGATCGAAACTGGGCGATCCAGACTGTATGAGAACAAAGATATGAGTGTTAGATTTTTTTGTCTCAGCCAGGAATACAATTGCGCTAGACCGATAACGTACCCGAACACCAAAGAAACAGCTTGGCACCCGTCACAACCCGAGCCCAAGGAATGGCTTGTGCATACATAAGTAGGAAAAAATGGGGCAGCATTTTGCCGCGTTACGTTGGCAGTGACAACCTTAGATTAGGCAGTCTATCAGGCTGAATTTGGATATGGCGGGGTCAGCGGATAATAGCGGTCTGATAGTACACTGGACAGGATTTTAGTGCAGTTATTATGTGGTGTTGGGTTAGGGTTGAGCGGCGGAGCCGCTAGCGCGTAAGTTTTGTTTTGTTTTGTTTTATTCATACTGTGTGCACACTAATTAGAGTATGACAGGACCCAATATCCCCTCCGCCTCCGGGCGAGCCGGCTAGATGGCGGAGCTCCCCCCCCGCTACCCTTCATCCCTGCTGACAAATGAAAAGACTAAATGATAGACCAACCCACGCCCGAACAGAAAGGAAAAGAAAAGAGAAGAAGGTATATGCCCCCGCCCCTGAGTCAGCCTCTGCGCCTGCTCCATACTGCTCCTTCATCTGGGTGGGAACTTCCCGACTTCAGTAGCCGCCAGGAAGTCCATCACCGCTTGGTCGCACTCTTCCACGGGAAACAGCTCAGAGATCTGCACGTGTCTGCATCTGCCCGCTTTCCAGCCCGTCGCTTTTCCCACCGCCTTCCATAGTGCCTGTTGCTGGTCTCTCCACCGGCTGCAGTGGCGGAAGAGGTGCTCCCGC
>Ga0307515_10004341_pt1 | contig 29405 bp, 23 predicted proteins | sample 17_EM_MG_FD_194513 | JGI IMG/M metagenome (GOLD analysis project Ga0307515, IMG submission 194513) | Populus trichocarpa ectomycorrhiza microbial communities from riparian zone in the Pacific Northwest, United States - 17_EM | ecosystem: Host-associated > Plants > Roots > Unclassified | place... | reverse complement strand
CAGTGTGGCCAAAAATTACGATAAGCGAATTGAAAGAAATCGATATCCGATACCGGATTATCCGATATCGATTTATTTTAATTCGCTTATCGTAATATATATTAGATCGCACACTTTAACTTAAAATCTCTTCTATATAATAGATTCTTCTAGTAACTATAGCTTTAGAGACTAATCTTAAGTCTTCTCTTCTAACCCTCTACCCCCTAGTAGGATATTAAAGTAGAAAGTAGATATTATATAGTTGCTATTAGCTCAGTTAGTCTATCGTGCGCGCAACCTTACGTTCTTATTAGTTATAAAATATACGTGCATTATACGTGCGTATATCTATAGAACACTAAAAATTAATTAACCTTGCAAGACTCTCCTATAAAGTTTCGCGCAGAGCTTTGCGTAGAGCTTTGTGCAGAGCTTCGTGTAGGGCTTCGTGCAGAGCCTCGTATAGAGCCTCATGCAAAGCTTCGCGCAGAGCCTCCGCAAGCAGAGCTTTGTGCGAAGCTTCGTGCAGAGCTTCGTGCAGAGCTTCGTGTAGAGCTTCGTGCAGAGCTTCGTGCAGAGCTTCGCGCAGAGCTTTGTGCAGAGCCTTGTGCGAAGCTTTGTGTAGAGCTTCGCGCAGAGCTTCGCGCAGAGCTTCGCGTAGAGCTTCGTGCAGAGCTTTGTATAGAGGATTGGATTAAGAGTAATATTCTTAGAAGTTCTTTCTAAAAGGGGCTAGGAATAGTTAAATACCTATATACCAAAAAAAAAATCGATATCGGATTTTATTCGGATATTTTATCGGATTTTACGATATCGTAATCGTTTTAAAACGCATAATTTTTGGCCACACTGGTCTCCACGATCCCAGCGGCCTTACCTCCTCAAGGATTCGTCTCCTCACAATCTATCTGTTCCTCCTTCACAACCCCCTGTCTGCAAAGTCCCCTCACACCTAGGTCCTAGTAGTTGTCTACTTAAAGGGGTATAAATGGCGGTATAGCCTATGGCTCTGGCGGTGGCTTCTTTGACTTTTTCGTACCAGGATCCTTTTGCTTTACATAGCCGATGTCGTTAGATATGCGCGACATTGTATGGCATTAAAATGGGCAAAAATTACGGCTTATTTAGTCTATTTACATGCTTTGTTGATGCCCGGCGTACAGCTCGGCACGGTATTGGTGCACGGTGCAGCTTGGCATTGCACCTCAGCGGGTTAAGGGATACTTTGTAGCAACAACACGCGCGCCAGCTATCACCAATAGCTAGAATAACCAAATTAACGCCTGTAAAGAGAGCCTCGTTGCCTGATTTTCCGCAACCCGCCTTGTTGCCTTGTTATCGCGCCTGACGTCTGCAGAGCCTTATTTTCCGCCTCTTTGCCTGCAGTGCCGTTGGCTGGCTTTTTAAGAACCAACCACACTTCCGCACCAGCCACTCCTTGAAATTGTACTTCGGCTTTTCGCGCATTCAGCATAATGAGTTTTCATTGCACGCGAACCGCACTTATCGAAGAATACTTCTCGAATAGATCTTAAGATCTCGGAAGACTAATCTCGCAGCGCTTGTTGCTGGTTTATGTTTGATGTCAATCAGGGATGTGACGCATATGGCTCGATTAGGTATAGTACTGCTTAGTCTGACAGCCTGGAAGGCAGCAGCAGGCAGCACTCACCTCTGGTGACTCAAGCCTTTTTCCTCTCATGCATTTAGCTCCAGAAAAGACAGACAACCAATGCAATCGGCATAGACCTTCTAAATGCGACTCCCAAAAAGCTCAATTCTGCCCCCTGTAACCTAGTCAGATAGTTTATCTTGTTGTCCTGCATCAAAGCCATCCACTGAAACGATGGTCTACGAAAGAATCACCATCGTAGGCAAGTGTGGGGCAGGAAAGACAACACTTGCGGCGCAACTTGCCAGCAAGCTTGGCCTGAACAACGTCGAACTAGATGCCATCAACTGGCAACCAAACTGGGTTAATCTTCGCAAGCCTTTAATGCGGGAGCGCGTCGACGAAGCCCTTCCAGCCACCGGCCGCTGGGTAGCTGACGGCAACTATGTTCGCGTCGTGCGCGACATCGTTTGGACACGAGCCGACACCTTGATCTGGCTGGATTATCCGCTCTGGTTGGCGCTCTGGCGGGTGCTGCAGCGTACAATAGGGCGCATTTTCTGGCGAAAGGAGCTTTGGAACGGAAATCGAGAGACTCTCGGGCATCATTTAACCTTTAATATGGACCAGAATTTATTCGCATGGACGGTCAGAATGCATAACCAGCATCGGAATGACTTTCCACCGCTTTTCCAGCAGCCAGAGTACAGTCATCTCAGCGTCTTGCGGTTCCGCAGTCCAAGAGAGACGGAAGAGTGGCTGAAATCGTTGCCAGATGTGGCAGATAGGGGAAGCCGGACTGCACTCCTGGATATTTAGCCTGTCAAACCAGCAGTGGTCTAATTTTGGTATGTTCAAAGCCAATCCATTTTGCCGGAGTACAGCCTCAGAGCAGATATCAATACTCTTCAGATTTTCCAAATACCTTCAGCACAGACACTCTGAGAAATGTTTTACGGGTCAATTTTTTGGGTGTCCACTAGGAGTTCCATGGAAGTTAACACAAGGTAGAGAAGTTCTGGGATACGAACAACGGAGCCATCTGCCCTCGCTGCTGCGGCCTCAACTACTACCGTACCTGTCTTGGATCCCAGCCGGCCTGCTGCTACACATCCGGTTCCGTTGTACAATCCCGAAACTCCCCTATGTTGGCGATTAGTGCAGGCTCGCGTTCCGTATCAAACCGGAGGTTATTAATCCAATTAACTGTAAAAGGGGGTATCTATAAACCGAATGCCTCTATTATATGCCATCTATGACCACGATGGCACATTCCGGGTGGGGTACTTAATCCGCTCCATCTTATTGTTAGACGCCTACTATAAGAGATTCCTGTGAAGGTACCGCTTAAAGATGCTATATCTACTTTAATACCTTAGAGCGCGTATAATACGAGCCTCTAGCCTAGATATTATAATAGATCTACTAGTCTTCTTTATAAGATCGCGCTTTGAGTAGTCCTTAAAAAGAAAGTAAATGAATTCTATAGTACGTTAATAGCCTAATTGTCATGACTGAGCTTCAACCCACCCGGCCATACAACCCTCCAAAAAGTTAGCAGTGTCCCGCGACTGGGGGACTGCCAGCTGAAATGCCTTATAAGCTCTCCAGCCCATGCGTGCCGCATGGGTAGCGCGCAAGTCGTGACACTAACTTAAGGAGCTAGTTGGGGAAGTTTAGATTAAGTATAAAGAACTTCATTTAAAATAAGCTAAAGAGCAAAATATCTAAATTAGGAAGATATTGATCTAATAGATATTGCTTAAACTCTTATCTTTTCAGTCTAGTAATGGTTTCGCAGTAAACCCCTTTACTATATTCCTAGTATATTTAATTATTACTAAAATAGATGGTTTGTTATAATAAAGCCCTTCTTATATTACATATACTGGCGTATTACGCCGAGCCTTCTTTATATCGTTATTAAAATTATCTATACCGGTATAGATATAGAATTGCCTACCTAAGGCATCTTAAACGAGGATATACTTAGTGTTTACGTTCCGCTTAAAGAATCCCGCTTTTAAATAGATAGCCGAAGTTATAGTAATTATATAGTAAGCTAAAGAAAAGACCTTTTCTATACGCCCAGATCCGAGTTTCTAATCTTCTTTATTATCCTTATATTAGATTATATAGAGTAAGTTAATCTAGAGGTGTAGTACGCGAAGTTCTTAAGTTACTTTTATAGCGTTTTAGAAGGTCTTTAGTAGGTTAGAGATACTAAATCCTTCTCGCTATTAAATAGTATTATCCGAGGTTATATGAAATTATCTCTTCTCTTTAATTAGAAGTTCGCTCTAGTAATAGAATAAAGTAATATATATTCCTTTATCTATTTATATAGTATAATTAAGACGTAAGATACTAGGATTATAATTCAGATTATCCGGATTACTAACGTAGAGGAGTCTTATCGGTAATTCTATATTAGATTTAATATAGTACTTAGGCCGTCGAAATCGGACTCTGTACTTGTACGCGGTAATGGCTACGAACCTGCGGTCTTCGAAGTTCAGACTTAGCAGAGCTAACGCAGAGACGTATCACCCTATAACTCACCACCTGTTTCTATTACCTATTACCGACTGAGTGGCAATATCGACAGAGTGGCAATGAAGAGGCAATTACAAATCGTCGTCAGTCTTCTTGTCACCTACCCTATGTATATATAGCCTCTTTTCTTTCATAGATCAATGGACAGAGTTCTCCTCAGCGACTGTCCGTCCGACAGCTCTACCCGGAGCTCTACGCGAAGCTCTACACGAAGTTCTACGTAGTAAGGTCCTACGTAGTAAGACTATATAGTAAAGAGGCTCTACGGTAGGGAGGCTCTACGTAGGGGTGGATCTTTACGAAAATTAAGGTTTCATCTACGCGTGATGTACGACGTATCTACGCGATAGTGTAACATTCGGGCGGACTTTGAGGGGCCGATGTGCATAGTGTAATCTTAAGTATATATCTCACTTTAGAAGGTAGTGCTTATATACATATATTCAATCACTTGATAAAAGGAGGTGTCAATACTTATAAAAGTGGGCGAAAATTGATAAAGTGAGGGACTTGATGACTGGAGGGGCACAGATATTTCTTCACTAGTCAATTAGAGCAGCTTCACATGAACTTCCGCTACAACGAGCAAAGTATAGCCGTACCCACCTCCCCCTAGCTAGCTAGAAGTTCTTCTCTCCGAATTCCTCCCCATCACCCGTCTTCATTCTCCAAATAAACCCCTGTAGGGCCTCGCCCACCGTTCCTTCGCTCCCGCTCCTAAACTGATGGCTAACGCTCCACCCACCGGAATAAAAGCCGCCTTTTATCCTGTCGGGATACCTGTTGCGGGATGCGTTGCGACAGTGCGGTGATGCGGGCGGGTGATCATCGCTGTTTTTAATTGATCTCGCATCCGTACCTGCATCGTATTCGGAAAAACCTGGGGTGAGTGTAGAGAGGTTTCCTGCATTTTTGTAATTGCAGAGTAAGGTAGCCAGGTATGGAGCGGAGCGGAGAGTATGTATGCAGTTAGAGAAGAAGTATATGGCTTTCCAATGACACATTCAATTGCCCGCCGCGTCTGCTGTGAAAGCTCTCTTCGCCATCTACTGTAGGAACACCATCTCCAATTATGATTACTGTCGCTGTGGCCCTTTCCCTCCCCTGGCTTGCCACAGCCGTGACCCGCACGCTGACCCCGCCCATGGGCTGGAACTCATACAACTACTACAATTGCTACCCCAACGAGACCATCATTAAGTCCAATGCGTGGGGGCTTGTGGAGCTGGGCCTTTCCACCGTGGGCTATAATATCGTGACGCCGGATTGTGGCTGGCCGTCGAAGAATCGCACCGCAGACGGGCAAATAACTTGGAACCCGGAGTTGTTCCCGTCGGGATTTCCGGCGTTGGGGGAGTACATTCATGGGTTGGGGCTGAAGTTTGGGTTGTATTCTGGGGCTGGAGTGTGGGAGTGCACGCCAGATAATGGGGAGTGGTATTTGCAGGCGAGTTTAGGTACGCGGAAATTTCTTGGCTGGATAATCGGGGCGATGCTGGTTGAGAAAGTGAATGAGTGAATTGGGAGGAATTGGCTGACAGGATGAGACCGTAGGACACGAAGTCGAAGATGCACATACATTTGCGACATGGGGTGGAGATGCGCTGAAGTATGATAACTGCTGGGCGAATGTTACTAAAGATAAGTTGCCCTTCATTCTCAATTTCGAAACGGCAAAGAAAATTGACACCACAATACGATTCGTAGACTACAACCCTTCTGAGAGAGACCCCTCCCTTCGATTCGCTGCTATGTCAGACGCACTAAGCTCTGTAAACCGCTCTATAATCTTTTCTATCTGTCAATGGGGTGTAGGCCAAAATCTTGGAGTATGGGCGCCAAAATATGGCAATACGTGGCGCATCTCCAACGATATCCAGGATAACTGGAAGTCCATATGGCGGATTGTGAATCAGGCTGTGCCATATGTCAAGCATACAGGCGTTGGGAAATACATTGATATGGATATATTGACGTAAGCCTTTGAATCTGTCTAAAGTGATTTTGGAAGGCTGCATACTGATACAAAAGCAGTGTCGGTTTAGGTGCGCTGAGTTATGAAGAGGAAAGGTTTCATTTTGGAATGTGGGCTATTAGCAAGTCTCCATTGGTGATTGGTGCACCGGCAAATTCATCTCTCACGCCAGCAGGATCCTTGGCTATTCTTTTGAACAAAGATGTGGTTGCACTCAACCAAGATCGCTTAGGCGAACAAGCTCAATTGATTAGGAGATACACGGAAGAGGGATACGACATCTTTGCTGGTAATCTTTCCGGATCCCGAAAGGTAATCGGAGTGGCGAACTGGTCTAATTCGAGTAAGAGTGTAGACATTGACCTTCAGCTTGTCGGAGTTCAAAAGTCAGGTAATATTCAGGACGTGTGGGCGGCGAAGAGTATCGGCCCATATGAAGGAGCTCTTAAGGTCGACCTAGAAGGGCATGAAGCGAAGCTGCTGATTTTGTCGGACTTAAAGCCTGCTGGGGATTTGACGGGAGGGCTAGGAAAGGAAGGAGGGTAATTATATTGCCAGGCTAGGACATTTGAGTTTGGGCTAATGCATGTGATCAGAATTACATTCAACAGCGTTTATGGGATAACGACAAGCGGAAACTACACCTTATCAGTCACCTCTTCGTCTTCGAAGCGAAGAACAGTGACACTCCACAGCGGAGAAACGTCGGTCTCTCAAACTGTATCGAGCGCGACCTACACAATCTCTTCAATTCCACTGCAAGTGGGGCAGAATAGTTTGACGTTGAGCGACCCGGCATCTAGGCCCGTCTCTGCGCAGTTGACCTACAATGTGGAGCCTTCGTATTATTTAGCAGTTACAGGAATTCTCCAGGGAGATGTCAAGTCGGTAAACTGTGGAGATGGTTGTCTTCCTACAGGCTCCAAAGTCACCAACATGACCATCGGCTCTTCCGTGACCTTCGGTAACGTCAGTGGCGGCGTGCTCGGAGGGACGAAACTCATCGGCATCGACTACATCAATTACGACGTCGCCCTCGCCTCAGCTTGGACAAATGGGACGAATACTCGGAACTTTACTCTGAGCGTGAATGGCAGAGAACCCAGACGATGGTCCTTCCCGATCAGCGGAGGCGATTGGTACGAGACGGGGAGATTAGACGTGCTGGTCGATGGCTTTTATGTGGGGCCCGTTAACGAGCTTCGGGTGGAGGCACCTGGCCTAGATCCTGGTGCGGATTTGGTGGGGTTCGCGGTATATACCTAGGAAAAGAAAAGAGGTAGTATCTCGATTTGAACGAAGTTGTGAGATAGGTTGATGGATGTGGCGTGTGGAAGTAGCCGCTAGAAAAATATCTTGAACGAAATATCCCTTAGGAAATTAAGAACTAGCCTACCGCTACAGTTTCGAATTATGGTAAAGGTTGTGACCTCGTGGATGGCATAAGGAGAGGTACATAGGGATGGATTCCTTTTCCCTTCCTGGCTTTGTTAAAACCTCATGAGCGTTTTTCCGTACTCTTCTTCAATTCCACCTTGAACCTTTGCAGCGTCTGCGTTTCGATAAGGATGACTAGGCGCTCGCTGCACGCCATCAACTTGCATATGAGAGAGATAGGATGTTGTCCAGCTAAGATTCCAACCACGAAAATCAGCGGGTTGTAGGGGTGGGCCGGGTGGTAAATACTGAGCTCGTTTGAGATGCATGATCCCCGGGGTATATAAACACGTGAAAGTGTCTCAAGCGTGACAAGTGTGGCGTGAAAACGATGCATGGCTGATGCAGTCTGGGCTTCCGATTTTTCCGCGAAGCAACAGCAGCCTGCGTGATGCCGCTGTGTGAGGGGTTAACGACGTGCGGTCGCCATCCGAGGTGCTAAAGCAGCATGAGATTCTCTCTCCCTCGTCGCAGCCCATCGCCAAGAAATACAAAGAATCTAGATAGTTGACCTGATTCGGGAAACTGGCAGATGCTCCCATGGCTCCGTACCTACCCGTGGATCCACCTCAAGCTGCGAACCGTCATTGCCACAGGCTTGGATCCTACAGTAGCACCGCAGCGGAGGACGCCATCGACTTTCACATGGGATTTTTTCCCCGATGGACTGGCATAGCCGATGCGAATTCCCTCCTCCCTCACTTTTCGAGATATGAAATTGTACACGGGATGAGGTAGATGCAAACCAATGGAGTCAATATGTATTGACGGCCTGAAGGATTCGCTGCAGCTTGCATCATGGCCCCTCAGTTTGTCGAAATACCCCGGGCGATGCAATCCCCGTTCCGCTTGAAACTGCAAAGTCCAGCTGCGGAATGCCTGGTCGGTTATCAGCAATGCTGCACCGTCAAGGTTGCAAATAAACTATGCTGATAGTACGTAAGAAGCTGTAAGTGCCCTCGCCGCGGCTTGCCTACCGCGGGAAGACGTACGGTGTCAATCTGTGGAGTCGGCGTGGCACAGCGGCAGAAGTAGTGGAAGAGCTAGGATTGGCTGCATCGTATGCCTGTCAACAAGGCTCTGTCGGCTCTCTGCGAACGTGAAGGCTGCACGCTCTGCATTGGAGCGAAAGGTAAAAAGTCCCAGAAATTTCGCCAACGGGCAAAGCCTTATCGTGACGATTGTGGCCCGTGCACAATCCTTTCACATGTTGGAATGACCTACCTTAATCCTTTGAAATCACCCACTTCTCACACCTACCTCTATATCCTCTCATCACACCATCTTCTCCTTGACTCTTCATCTCTCTAGCTCCTCGAGGCTTTCCCACTGCCTAATTCCTCGGATTCCCATCCGCGTAAGCAGCACTGTTGGTGAGTAGCGAGCCCTATCACATGTTCGATTGCGGGCATCCCACCAACGCCGTTTTCAGAAAGCCACCACCACTTTTAGCAGTTTAAATATCAGCGTCATCTGCGCATTCAAGGTACGCCGAGTGCGCTCCCAGTACCTGCATATCCGTCTCACCTTCCCACCACTTCTTGACATCCCACGTCGTGGTTCTGACCTTATCACCAGGTCCTCTATGCCGCATTCAGAACACGGAAGTTCCCCCACCACCATGAGCACACCAATGACCAACGGCGAGAGGCCACACTCTAAGGTCCTCTCTGTAAGTTACTAGACATCCTTACATATACTTTAAGGCGACCACCCTTTCTACAGCTCCCTGTCCCATCCGTATTAACGGCCTCAATAGCACATAACCTCATACCCGGTCGTCTCCGATAGCATCATCTACTATAAATCGAACCCATACGGCCAGAAATCCATCAACCTCGCCTCGACCTGCTATAGCAAGTTCGCCGCGCCTGTGCTGCCCTACCTGCAAGGCCCCTACAGCTACGTTGCGCCGTACGTGGAGAAAGCCGACTCGCTGGCCGATGATGGACTCGCAAAAGTCGACACAAAGTTCCCCATCGTGAAGGAAGACACCAGCAAGATCAAGGGCACCGTCATCGACTACGCCTTCTTCCCGCTACGCCTAGCAGGACAGGGCAAGGAATACGTGCTCGGCACATTCAACGACCAGTACAGCAAGACGGACGGCCAGGACGGCCTCGTCAAGCTGGCCAAGGCCACCATCTCTACAGAGCTCAAGTTCGGACACGACGCATATAACCTGCTAATGGCGTACTGGACGAAGGGCAAAGAGACAGCGCAGAAGAAGGCAGGTGAGGCGAAGAACTAAGATACCTTAATTTTTAGCATCATTTCCGTTTGCAGAAGCAGTGATATTCTGATGTTCTGAATTAATTCCGCTGGAAACCTTGATATCTTACGAGCAAGTGGGGATTCGTCTTATTACAATTCGGAGCGGATAAATCTCCTGTCCTTTCGTGTTTTGTCATGGTCTGTCTTCTCATTAGCGCATTTCTGTAAACGACATCTAGGGAATTAGATTGGTCATGAAGTGCCATGTTATATTTTCTGGGGCATATCTGTTTGCTGTTCGGAATCAAGGTTTCGTTGGTGAAGCTTAGTGATACTTCCTCAATCCATTCAAGCTCTTCGAGAGTTTCGGGCTAGTCAGACTTTAGCATTTGCCAAGACAGATGATCGAGAACTATCTCCAGGGAGAGCTGCAGAAGAGTGTTAAATTTTCATCGCGTGGGGGGTTGCGGATTGCTTTGACAGGCGATGTATTTGTGCATCATCGCTAAAGTCCTATGCATGTTGACGTCCACGGAAGATAATTCCCATGGATGCAGATTGATATTGACCTAGACTGCGCCTAGAACCTGTATGACGGAACGTGTTATCGCACCCTGAAACGTAGTCTGAGATAGCAGAATCTTCCATCCCGCGAGTCATGCTGGAGGATCACGACCACCAATATGCTTTTGCAATGTTTTATTTGAGCGTTATAGTCCAGTTACATGATTCTGCTGGATCTGAGAAAAGCCAATGTGCCTTTGCAATGCCCTACACCCGTCCATGAAAGAAAGAGATACTCAAAAACCTAGAACTAATTAGTCCTTTATTCGCCTTCACAACCAGACCACAAAGTAGCGGTAACTGTGTGTACGGGTGCGTAGAGGGAGAGGGCCCGACTCACGCAAAGGAGTGAAGAACCACCTGTTCTTCCCGCTCTGGTATCTTTCCTCCAACGCCTTCTTCACCGTCTTCTTGGCATCCTCCCGCTGCGAAACCTCCTTGAATGTGTCGTTGGTGAGGACGCCTTTTAGGCCCTCAAGTTCCAGCGTGTACCGCGTGGGCATCAGGTGGTTGTAGTTGATGGTCTTGATGAACGGCTTGACCTTTGATCGCTTCTGCTGACGCGCTTTCGACATGCGGCGGGTCACTGATGATGGATAGCGCTCAATGCCGGCAACCAGGGCGTGAGGGAATGGGTGAGACTTGGAGCCAGTGTCGAGGGGTTGGATGATCACGACCTGGGTATTATAGTCAATATCTCGCTCGTTTAAGACTGTTTACCGTCTCAATCGCTGGTTTGAGGATCTGTAAATACCTTCTTGCCGGCATATCTACCTCGCGTGATGATCGCAACTCTGCCGACCTTGAGGACTGGGAGAAATAATTAGCATCTGTCGTGGTCTATCCTAAATGCACCAGAGGATCCGTTGAGCTACTTCGACACCGAGTAGTCGCACAAATCGGCCAGAAAAACCTCATTCTAATGTCGTCCTTCTGTAACAATAGAAATAGTGGAGGAGACTCACACTTCATCTTGGATGTCTCTCGTTAGTGGAACGGTCGGTCGTGATATATCGATGAGGATGTCGATATTTGCAGAGTCGCAAATTCGTGTGGGCGGTCCGGAAAATCCAAGCGACGACACGGGAGAACCTCGGGGGATATTTTGATCTCACAAAAATTCCATCCTTCCCCGCGAGAGCTGTCGATGGCAAGAATTGAACATCAAAAATGGTATATTGCGAGATTTTGAAGGGAGAATCACTGCTAACTGAGTTCTGCAGAAGATTAAGGCGCTCAGTAGGCCGACTTCGTCGCACCAGGCTCCCGGGTCCAACGTCGCCCACATGCCTCGAAATCTTGATCCCGCGCTGCATCCTTTCGAAGTGAATCTGCACACCATTTGTAAGCTTAGAAATATGCTAAATATATTTAGAGAGCACGGGAGTATACTAGAGCCCTTCAGGCGACTAAGTTAGAGCGCATGTTTGCCGCTCCATTCATAGCTAGTTTAGGAAATGGGCATGTCGACGGTGTATACAGCTTCGCAAAGGATCCTGAGAGGTGAGGAATGCCACTTCGAGATTCTTATACTATATTTTGGGCTAATTTATATCATACAGCCTTGAACATTTCGCCAGCGGCAGCGGTGACGGCGTGGTCAAAGTCTGGGATCTCCCCAGTCAAGAAGAGATATGGCACGGTCAAGCACACGAAAACATCGTAAAAGGGATGTGCTGGACACGAGACAAGAGACTCCTCACGTGCGGGAGTGACCGGACAATAAAGCTCTTCGATCCATACAACACACCGGCCGGAAGCGCTCCAACAGCAACCTGGCTCGGACAATCCGCATTTACTGGTATCACGCACCACCGCTCTCTCCCTTCCTTCGCTGCCTCCAGCAGCTCCATATCCATTTACGACGTCTCGCGGTCCTCCACAACTCCTACCCAAACCCTCGGCTGGCCAACGTCGGTCGAAACCATCACTGCCGTCTCCTTCAACCAAACTGAAACCTCCATCCTCGCCTCCACCGCCACCGATCGCGCCGTCATTCTCTACGACCTGCGTACTTCCTACCCCCTCCACCGCACCGTGCTCACCCTCGCCTCCAACGCCATCTCCTGGAACCCCATGGAAGCCTTCAATTTCGCCGTCGCCAACGAAGACCACAACATCTACATCTTTGACATGCGGCAGATGAAGCGGGCGCTAAACGTGCTGCGCGACCACGTCGCCGCCGTCATGGACGTCGAGTTCAGCCCGACAGGCGAGGAGCTCGTCAGCGCATCGTACGACCGCACAATCCGGCTCTGGGACCGCGCGCGCGGCCACTCGCGCGATATTTACCACACGAAGCGCATGCAGCGCGTCTTCGCGGCCGCCTGGACCCCGGACGCCAACTACGTGCTGTCGGGCTCCGACGACGGCAACGTGCGGCTGTGGCGCGCGCGCGCGTCGCAGCGCCAGGGCGTCAAGTCGTTCCGCGAGCGCCAGAAGCTCGAGTACGACGACGCGCTCAAGGCGAGGTATGCGCACATGCCGGAGATCAGGCGGATTGCGCGCCATAGGCATTTGCCGAAGCAGGTTAAGAAGGCGGCGGAGATCAAGGGCGAGGAGATCAAGGCGATTAAGAGGAGGGAGGAGAATGAGCGGAGGCATAGCAAGAAGGGGAAGATGAGGAGGAAGAGCGAGAGGGAGAAGATGGTTTTAGCGACGGAGCAATGAGGATGTGCATAGCAAGGGCGTTTATGAGCATTTGGGTTGGAGTTAGAGGAGGCTTTGGAGGAAAAGGGGCGTCGAGGATTACGAAAACGCGAATCATATATAGAATCACTCCAAAGGTGAATTAAACAATCCACAAGCAAAAGACAGTGTAGTCTCTACGAAAGGCAAGGGGGGTGATCGGGCTGTCTAATCTAATGTGTTCAATGTAGCCTAGCTTTTGAGCCGCAGGCTACAAGGACCTGCCACGAAACGAAAAAGACCGCACTCTATCTATGTCTACGCGAATAACCAATAATTAATAGGCTCGACGACCCAGGCATATCGACCCAGACATGCCCATTCATACCCATTCGCATCAAAACCCGTCCTCAGACTATTTCGTTAGCCCAAGGTAATTTGTATCCTAAAAGCCATCCCATGCACCTGTCTACAGGCTATAAGCGTCTCTATTCGTGTCGTAAGTCTAATCAACAGCTTTCTTGCTCTTTCCAAAAACCTGTGCGCCCTCTATGAGTCTCCGCTCTGTGTTCTGTCTCCCGTTGACGAAGTCGGGATAATTGAGTGTGAGCTCCACGGCGCCATTTACAATGTGGTCGGCGGCTTCGACACCCAGCATGAAGCTATGGTCCTGGTTGCCGACCTCGTATCTCCAGCTGCCGAAGCGGCCACGGGAGTAGATGTCCTTAGCCTGCAGCTTAGGGAGAAGCTGCTTAAGAACACCCTCTCGCTCGAGCGAGGGCGTGGGGTATCCGTGATCGAAACGGCGGTGGTACGTCGAGACAATCTCGTCAGTCGGCCTGAGCATCTCCGTGTTGACAAGGCCCTGAATGCAGTCACGGAGCATGTTCTTTTGGTCCACGGGCTTCATGGAGCTCTCGGAGACTTCCAACATGATGGACCAGTATGGGCCCTCTTTTGGTGCGGTGCTGGAGGGCTTGGCACCTGATGCAAGTTGCATTGTGGGCAGCTTGGTAGAGGATTGTGGCTGGTTGTAGGGAGAGTAGTTTGAGAAAATTGTGGCGCGGTAGAAGGGGCAGTCGTTTTCAGGGAAGTAGAGCCAGCACTTATCCCCGATGCGTTCAGGGCGCTCGCCGCGGACGCCAACACCGATGACGTGGGTGGAGGAATAGAACAGGCCTTTGCTGAGGTCAATGAGTTCCTTGTCACCCATATGCTCAACCAAGCTATCCACAGCCATCGTAGTGATCAACTTCTCGTATTTCACAACAGTGCCATCTTTGAGAGTGGCCTTCTTGCTATCTGCATCCACCTTGGTCACAGCACCGTGCTCACCAAAGCGAGTTTTGGATTTGGGGAGGGTTTTGGCCACAGCGATCCAGATACCACCGGTACCATCCCGGGCAGGGAAGCGGAAGGTTGCGTTTGGACCCCAGTTGCCAGCCGTTTTCTGGAGGATGACGTTCTTAGTGACACTCTTGAGATCGGGAGCTGCCACACGCTCACCCAGCCATTGGCATTGCATCTATCGAAGTTGTGTTAGTTAGCTGATGCGGCTATCCTTGAATACGAGGCTCATACCTGTGTCGTGGGGACAGCCCACACTTTGTAGTTATAAGGTCTCATGAACAAGTCTGCAATGCCGACACCCATCATCCGCACGATCCACTCGTCAAATGTTTTTGGCTTAGTACCAGCGACGCGGGCCTCCAGCGCTGCGTCAATCATACCATCCATGCACTTCACCTGGTCGTCTTTTGGCAACATCGAGATGTTGTTCTGGAAAGGGTATGGGACCCAGAGACCTTTGCAGCGGACGTAGGAGATACGCTGGTGAGTATACCAGTCCGATTCGTTAGGAAGAGCCTCATCGATGCAATCGTCGAAATATTTGTAGTGGGAGAAGATGACATGGCCGCCAACGTCGTAGAGCTGGACTGATAATCAGCAACCCCGCACCTAGAAAAAATTCCATTCATGTCAATTGAGATGAGGCGAACTCACAAAGCCTTCGGGAGTGACATCTGTAGAAGCAAGACCGCCAGGTGTCTCGCTAGAGTCCACGATCAACCATGATGGTCCATCCTGGAGTATAATTTAGCGGGCCATGTGATAACTTAAGATTAGAGGACCGTACGATCTGGTTCAACCTCTTCGCAGCTCCGAGACCTGTCGGGCCAGCTCCAATGACGAGCACGTCGACGCTGCTGTGAGCTTTTCAGCAGTATTCTGCAGTGGGCGTAGGCGGCGTCGTGGGGCATACATCTCTTCCTTAGCCATCCTTCCCTGTAAGAGTTCTTGAAAACTAGGAACTCTTTTCAAAGTCTGTCGAGCGAGGTTTAACATGAACGAACGCCTTGCGTGGTATGAATTGAGTGAGTGTGGAGGTGGGGGATAGTATTGTATGGTCGTCTGGGGCGACGGAATGAATTATTTGATATGGTTCGGGGGTGGCCCAGGCTCTCTTTTTGCCGAACACCAGGGGACCCCTTTAGTTCTCATTAAAGGGACCACAAAAAGGGATCTGGCATGACGGGATTGTTTCAACGCCACCGCTGCGGTGTCATTTTGGTAATCGAACTGCGTGGCCGTTTGATTGGCGTTTATGTCAAGCCCTGTGCGAGGAGCAGCTCTGCGCCTCGCAACAACCCTTCGGAGAAAAATCTCAGGTGTCTTTTTGCCCCTGGAGGCTGGCTGCAATAGGTACCTCGCCGCCTCCGTATCTGAAACCCCGTAAGTATTAGAGATCGTGTTAAGGTTAGCTAAGGTGCTATTTAAAGCTATTAGCCGCTTCAAACAGAAATACTCAGCTCTTGATACTTTCGCTGTTGTGAAGAAAACTCAGAGCTCGAGCTTGCACCACCAGCAGTTGATCTACCATCACCAACCCGGAGCATCGTAAATAAGCACAGCCGATCCCTCGCCCGTTGCCCAGAGACTCATCCCTTCGTTCACCCATCTCCACACCTTGCATCTCTCAATCTTAGTGGCCCCTCAGCACTAGCCGCGAAACGGTCCCTTACGAAGATCTCAACTCCTAATTCCCGCTTTCATTTCTTCTCTCTCCAAGAGCACTTTGTTACGCTTCAGCCTCCTGCGCCGCTGTGCTTTGTGCTGGTGTGTCTTAAACTCCTGCAACGCTTGCGCGCGCCCTTCGTTTAGAACAGATCCCCTTTTGACTTTCGCGACGTCAAGCCTTCCCGCCTCCTCTCATCCCTCATTCCGCCAACACAACCACAGTCGATATGTCGAACGAAGAGAAGGTCCGGTCGTCAATAGACGGTGCGCGGGATACCGCTGCTCCAGTACTGCCAACTGTCAATCCCGCCGCCGAGAAGTCGCAGCCTGAGAGCGCCTCATTCCACCCAGCTGTCTACATCGCGTAAGTTGAAGAAACCGCGGAAAAGGTCGTCAGAGATCTCGCTGTGGTCTGCATTACTCTGCAGAAGTCGATTCTGATGATTTGTGCAGTACTTGGATTACACTCAGCTCAAGCGTCATCGTCTTTAACAAGTGGATATTAGATACCGCAAAATTTCGTAAGTTGCAGAGCCATTCCTTGTACAATTTCACATGCTAATTGGATACTTGTTAGATTTCCGTAAGTCTTCTACTTTTATGGTCACAGTACTCGATTCTAAATATCCACAGCAATTTTTCTTACAACATGGCATCTTCTCTTTGCCACGATAATGACCCAGATCCTGGCCCGATTCACGACGATCCTAGATTCGAGAAAGAAGGTTCCCATGACTGGACGTGTATACTTGAGGGCAATCGTACCCATCGGCATCTTTTTCAGCTTGAGTTTGATCTGCGGTAACCAGACATACCTGTATCTGAGCGTGGCCTTCATTCAGATGCTTAAGGTAGAACCTAGGAACCAAAAATTGATACAATGCGAGACTGACGGTTAGAAACTAGGCTACCACCCCCGTCGCTGTCCTTATTGCAACCTGGAGTCTTGGAGTTGCGCCACCAAACATGAAGACTCTCGGCAACGTCTCCTTCATCGTCATTGGTGTCATTATCGCCTCTTTTGGTGAAATCAAGTTCGTCTTGACTGGATTCCTGTACCAATGTGGTGGTATCGTCTTTGAGGCTGTCCGATTGGTTATGGTCCAGAGACTTCTCAGCTCCGCCGAATTCAAGATGGACCCCCTCGTTTCCCTCTACTACTACGCTCCGGCTTGCGCTCTTATGAACGGCGTTGTCTGCCTGCTTGGCGAGGTTCCCTACATGACCATGGCAGATATCTACCGAGTTGGTGGTTTCACCCTTTTGGCAAACGCAAGTGTTGCGTTCTTGCTCAATGTGTCTGTGGTGTTTTTGGTGAGTTTTCCTACCTAGGCTGTGCTTGGACGCTGTTTCTAATGCAGTCCCTACAGATTGGCAAGACGTCATCTCTCGTCCTTACTCTGTCTGGTGTGCTCAAGGACATCCTTCTCGTCTTCGCTTCCATGTTCCTCTTCGGTGACCCAGTGACTCTTCTCCAAGCTTTTGGCTACAGCATTGCTCTTGGAGGACTCATTTATTACAAGCTTGGTGCAGACAAGCTCAAGGAATATATCGCTCAGGGTGGCATGATGTGGGCCGATTTTGGCTCCCGTCGTCCCGTTGTGCGAAAGCTGGTCATCTTCGGCACTGTTCTTGTGACTCTTTTCTTGATTCTTGCTGGCCTTGCTCCCAAATTTGCGCCCGAATCGGACCAATTACTCAAGTCTGCCGTTGGGATACTTGGTGAGAAGGGAGCCTAGTGAGAGAGATTTGGGGAGGCACAGAGCATTGGAGCCATGACATCGTAGGCTTTTTGTGATAGGCAGTCTTTGGTACATTCCGCAGCTTTTTGTCCAACTGGGACCAGCTTGCCGTCCGTCCGGCAAATCTCCTGGATTATTTTAAGGGGCACATTTTCCACAACGTTTCATGTGCAATAGTTACATTCTTAGGGACGGAGTTTCATTTGTTAGGTCATGTTGCAAGCATGAAAGGGTAACTTTGCTGGCTCAGGGAGCCTCTTTTACGTGGGTTTGAGCCTGCGTGATTTCCATTGAAGCTACATAGCGTGCATTCCTTGGCAGTTGTATTCTAAATTTCCCAAAAACGCGGAGAAGCAATGATAAAGCAAGGGATGACACAGGTAATGCCTTTAATTGGTATATCTTTTCGTTGCAGTTAATAGAGGATTTGGATTGTATCAATAGCTACTATAATTATATTATTAAAAAAAGACTGAAATAAGCCATCGCAATGATCTTCTGTCCTTGAATAAATGCCGATTTGCATTGAAGTGGAGCATTTCCGAATTTCGACGCATCAGCGCCAAGCCTCGTTAAGCGAGCGATTCCACGACACCATCGCAAAATCCCACAAAATTACAAGCGGATCACGACAACTAACCCACAGCAGGCACCGCACACAACATCGTCAAGATGGGTACGTCAATTACATTGCCATCGAGGCCTTGAGATCTCTCATCCTCTATTAGCATTAAGTTGACCACAGGGAGAAGACTGGTTCACTGACGATTTGTGTATACAGGTATCGATTTGAACTCCCATCATGTGCGGAACACGCACCGCAAGGCTCCAAAGAGCGAGAACCCTTATGTCAAGCTCCTTGTGAAGCTGTACCGTTTCCTCTCCCGTACGTTTCATCAATAGAGTCGAGAAAACGGCATTCATCCAATTTCTAACACGCACACAGGCCGTACCGATTCGGCATTCAACAAGACGGTTCTGCGACGCCTCTTCATGTCCAAGATCAACCGTCCACCACTGTCAATCTCGCGCATCGTCGCCATCGCCGCAAAGAAGCACTCGGCGGAGGCACACAAGGGCAAGACGGTCGTCGTCGTGGGAACCGTGACGGATGATAACCGCATGTTGGAGGTACCCAAGCTCTCGGTCGCTGCTCTGCGCTTCACTTCCACCGCAAGGGCTAGGATCGAGAAAGCTGGTGGAGAGTGCTTGACTCTGGACGAGCTGGCATTGAGGCACCCAACTGGTGCTAACACTCTTCTGCTCCGAGGACCGAAGAACGCACGAGAGGCCGTCAAGCACTTTGGCATGGGACCTCACAAGCACAAGGTGCGTAACACTGGATTCAAATTCCCGCCCTCAATTGAGAAATTTTATTTTGCTGAGTATTTCTACAGAAGCCATACGTCGAGAGCAAGGGACGGAAGTTCGAGAGGGCTCGTGGTCGCAGACGGTCGAGGGGTTTTAAGGTGTAAGGGAGGTAGTCGAAAGTCTCTTTATCCGGCTCGTCGAGATGTGGGTGGCGGTTGGGCTCTGATCACACAAGGCGTGCTTGTCGGTGCAGATTCTCATATGGGTTCAAAAAATGAAAACATGTCTGCCAAACCGTGCTTGCACAGCGAAGAATGCCATGATAATGAGGGCCTCCTGTCGCCAGTGCAAAACTTCTTTGTAACATTGCTAGGCGAGAATTGATGTAAGTGATTGCCGTTTTAAGGTAGGTCTAAGTAGCTATGGAAAGTTACCCATTTCATCGCACTGTTGAAAATGAAATTACCCTGCCAATAATTACAAACTAACACTGAGCTCATTGGGGTGAGTTTTGTTTGAATAAAAATTTCACCATTTGCACTCTCCGTCGTGACTTCACAGGGACGAGAAAGACGTCAACTTTGAAAATGCTCGCACTTAAAAATTCTCGTTCCCCACATCATCACAACTGCGACAATGCATCCAAACCAACCCGCGCGAAAACTAGCCCGGTAATAAGTTCCAAGGCCAATTCCAGAGCATAAAACACCACAATTACTTCATTTGGAAAAACATTTTAAAAAAAAAGAGCTATCAGTCATGGACGGGAGAAAAGTGGGCGTTCTCGGCGGCGGCCAGCTCGGCCGCATGCTCATCGAAGCAGCGAACCGCCTCAACATCCAAGTCAACATCCTCGACGCGCCCGGCGCGCCCGCAAAGCAGATCTCCGCACACGACGGGCACGTCGCGGGCTCGTTCAAAGACGCAGACGCAATCCGGCAGCTCGCGAAGACCTGCGATGTCGTCACGGTCGAGATCGAGCACGTGGACACGGACGTCCTGGCCGAGATCGAGCAGACCGTCGCGGTCGAGCCAAGGGCCAGCACGCTGCGGATCATCAAGGACAAGTTCGCGCAGAAGCAGCACCTGCGCGCGCACGGCGTCGCGACGGCGGACAGCGTCGATCTGGAGGGGCGGGACGAGGCGGCGTTCGTGGACGTCGGCAGGCGGTTCGGCTACCCGTTCATGCTGAAGAGCAAGACGGAGGCGTACGACGGGCGCGGCAACTTCGCCGTGCGGCACGAGGCAGACATCGCAGCCGCCGTCGCGGCGCTGGGGTCGGCGCGCCCGCTGTACGCTGAGCGCTGGGCTGACTTCGCGCTCGAGCTGGCCGTCATGATCGTCAAGACTGCGGACGCCGTGCTGGCGTTCCCGGCCGTCGAGACGGTCCACGAGGACAGCATCTGCAAGCTGGTGTACGCGCCGCCGCGGCGCGTGCCACAGGCCGTCGCGGAGCGGGCGCGGGTGCTGGCCCGTCAGGCCGTCGCGGCCTTCGAGGGCAAGGGCGTGTTTGGCGTCGAGATGTTCCTGCTGCGCGACGGGACGCTGCTGGTGAATGAGATTGCGCCGCGCCCGCACAACTCGGGCCACTACACCATCGAGGCGTGCAGCATCTCACAGTACGATGCGCATCTCAGGGCTATTCTGGATCTGCCGATCCCCGAGGCGGGGTTGAGGCTGAGGGAGCCGGCTATTATGCTCAATATCCTGGGCGGGAGGACGAAGGATTCACACATCATGATTGCGAGGAAGGCGCTTGAGTCTGGGGCTTCTATTCATCTGTACGGCAAGGGGGAGGCGAGGCCGGGAAGGAAGATGGGGCATCTGGTTGTTACGGCTCCTACGATGAGCGAGGCGGAACAGATGATGGAACCGCTTATTGATGCAGTCAACGATCAGTCTGGCAAGCCACCGGGGCCGAAATCAACGGCTGGAGAACAGCCGCAGGTGGCTGTTGTTATGGGTTCGGATTCAGATATGCCGGTGCTCAAGGCTTGCTTCGAGGTTCTCGACAGGTTCAGGATCCCTTACCAGGCTCGCATCACCTCTGCGCACCGCACGCCGGACTGGATGCGTGAATTCGCAAAAGACGCGAAGGAGAATGGCTTCAAGGTCATCATCGCAGCTGCTGGCGGAGCTGCACACCTCCCCGGTATGGCTGCTTCGTGGACGGTGCTGCCGGTCATCGGCGTGCCAGTCAAGGCCAGCGTGCTCGATGGCGTCGATAGCTTGTACAGCATGTCACAAATGCCAAGGGGAGAGCCGGTGGCTACTGTTGGCATCAACAATTCGACCAACGCGGCGTTGCTGGCGGCAAGAATCCTCGGCGTTTCAGATGCAAGGATAGCGACGCTGCTGCGGGAATATGCTGAAAAGAATGAAACGGAGGTACGCGCGAAGGATGCAAATTTGCTGCGGATAGGGCCGATGGCGTATCTGAAGGAAATGGGGAAGTAGAGTCTTTTTTTAAGCGTAGTAGCATGTCACTGCGGGCGGTGTGAGGGAATTTTAGGTACGAGATTGGCGGGATATGATACAACGCAATCGTATTACTTTTTCCGGAGTGCACATGGAGCTGGTGGATGAAGCAGAGAGAAGAGAGATGAGCAAAACATGGGTGGTGGGGAAAAGGAAGTGGGAGATGCGATAGAAGATAGAGGCTCAAAGTAGTTGAGGTGGCACCTGTCAGGCTGTCACTTTTTTTCCTGAGATCGTTTTTTCTGGCGCACGATCTCCCGGCTTGCTGCATTACTGCTGCATGATATCGATGCAGGTACATGTGAGCAGCCGAAAAGGTAAAATAGAGTGTCCTTCCTCATTTCTTTGACAGGCCTCCGGATGACGCTGCGGTGAGAGCATTGACAGCTCCAGAGTAATTATTGTCGCAAAGGAATGTCATCAAGGTCATCAAGGCCATCACTTTTATAGAATTGCAATCTCACTTGCTGTTCCTTTGGCCATCTTATGGAGTAACATTACGCACGTAATCTCTTACTGGTACACGAACTTTTCAGCCCGTCATCAATTGTTTCGACTTTCTATCCGGCACAGAAGCCAAAGCTCCCCAAGCTCCAGGGCCCTTGGTCCAGCGCATCGTAGCCGGATCGGGCCTCGGCGCGTTTTACCCCAGTTTCACGATCTATTCATCGAAGTTTCTGTCTCTCCCAAGCTTCCACGCTTTTCCCTTAGATTGCCCCGGTTCCGTGCCCGGGATGCTCCCTTCCGCCCGCAGTCCAAGGGAAACGCACCTAATTCCGTGATGATGAAGTAATGCTGCCTGCATGCCCGTTCCACCGAATCCTATTAGCTGTAGATGATTGTTTGACTGCCAGCCTGTCCTCTCCCCCGAGCTACTGTCGGTCCTGGCGCTTTGCATGCGTGGTGCAGCTGGGGTGCAGCACTTCAAGCCAGCTCTACTTTAACTCGTATACAGTCAACTTTACGACGCGGCCGATCGGGGATGCAACGCAGCGCCGCTCTTCCCCGGTCGGTCCTCCAGAATAGCGACGGCCAGGAATACGCTAGGAAATGCCAGAAAAGGCTGCGTTAGCCGCCAGCAGCAACACTCCTCGGGGGCGGTCAACAACGAAACGTGGTCTCCCAGGAATTGCTGATTTGCAAAGCTAGCCCAAGGGGGGTCAAAGCAACGCTGAGTCGGATTTTTGCTCCCTGTGCGACTTTTAGGCTCAAGGGCTGGCCGGAGCATTGGAGAAGCCCTAGCCGCGCAATATTAAGGACGCGGCCATAGTAGCCAGAAGGAGCGTCAGTTACGGGTCGCCAGGCGACCTTCCAGAAAAGTCCGTGGCAAGCGATGAGTGATGCGACACTAGGGGAATGGCGGCCGTGGCCGGGGGCACTTTGCGGGAGGGTTTGCGGTAGGCGTGGCGGGCGTGGCTGTTCCAGGATCGCCCATCTCTGGACGCGGAACTGCCCGTTTGAGAGATTCAGGGCTGGCCGCCGCAAGGGAGTCCTTCGCTCCCCGGCGGCCCATACCCGCGCCGCTGGGCCCTCACCAAAGCCGATTGAGACGTCGGGGAAGCGTGCCTCGCGTGGGGAAGTGCATAAGGCGGTCAGTGTCCTCCACTCAACGTCGTGAAGCCCCCGTCTGGGGATGCCGGCAGCAGTGCCCGCAACTTGTTTGTTACACGCTGTATCGGGCGGCGGGAGGGGGCCTGTCTAGAAGCTGCCTCGCTGCCAACAATAGTACCAGCACCAGTACCAGCACCAGTACCAACAATAGGGAACACAGGGCGCAATGGGCACAGGCAATGGCACAGCAGCATGAGCGAGCGCATCGCCGGTTGGACCGTCCGCCGCGACGGTCAGCACCACGGTCATCACTACGGCCATGTTTGCTTTCCCGCTCCTCATTCCTCGGATGTCCACCCCCCAGCTTTCCTGTTATCTGAACCTGCGGTGATGGGAGGTGATGCGAGATGCAGCGTGGGAGGCCGATGTCGTCGCTCCGTGCCGCAAAACATGAGCAGGCTTGAGCAGCTTAACCAACAAAACCAACAAATGTTGGTGTCCCATCTGCTGCATTCACTGCACATCCCGCTGCACTTGCTTACCGGACCGACAGGCCCCATCCCTCCCACCACCCCCCTTTCCCCCAGGCGCCTCTTTGAGCCCATGGACAGGACAGGCAAGGTGGGCTGCGGGCGTGGGGTGCACACTGCACACGCACAGTATTATTCTATGCTGATTAGCCTCAAACTTCCGGGAAGCAATACCTTGTGCGCTACACATGCAAAGGGAACTGGCCGTGTTCTTCCCAGTTTGCCAGTCTCCGGTCCTGACTCGTCCACACAACATCCTTTTTTCTCTTTCATTTTTCCTTATGCGAGTCAGCCCCCAGCAACGCCCATCCAAGCCTGTGTGTCACTGCTGCTCCCCTCCCAATATAAAGCGCTGCCATCATCCGGGGATTTCTGCTCTGCCACCTGCAACCCCTTGCCCTTAAATTGCTCTTATAATCTGTGCCACTTCAAACTCGCCAACAACACACGGCCTGCTCTTCTATTTTTGTCTGTTAGAGAAAAGTAATAAATACTGAGTACCGAGTACCTGCAACAAATACCAGCACACTTAACGCCCCCTGTGCAATACTTACCTCGCATATTTCTGCCTCGCATATCGCATTTGCAATCGTAAGCCTCACTCATACCAGACTTATTTGCAATTGCCAACGCATGCGTTTGTCGTACATTATATATCTGACTCACCACCCTCATTCAGCCGCTTTCCCGAGCCTTACCTAGCCAAGTCGATATTGCCAGCAAATCCCCGGTCTTCAGCAAATCATACCTAGGACCACCTCATCTGCCACACCCATACAAATTCCTTTACGAGAAACTTCTCCAGACTGCCGAGTAGCTTCTTCTCCACAAAACTCGGAGTTAATAAGCCGTCTTACAAACCCTCTCTACTATCGCCGAAGAAAGTGCAGAGATAAATACAAGAGCTTCCCCACCACCACAACAACAAAAAATCCAGCACAAACCTCTGCTACTACAATCCACCACCACTACACAACATATATCAAACACCTACAACACCAATCACAATGCGTTCCTCAACCACAAACCCTCGTCAACGCCTCTCCCTCTACACCAACAGCACGCTAGGCCACGACGTGTCTGCTGCCTTCAAAGCCTCCGCTCCCTCCTCAATCTCAAGCCGCTCCACAACCATCGAGGAGACACCCGCACCACCACCCTCACCCGTCGACTTCGGCTTCGCCACCACGCCCGCTGAGCAGCGAAGCGACGCATGGCATGTACGGACCGCCAGCAAAGAAGGCGTCGTCGCCTTATAAGCTCGCTCTCTCCATCTTCTCGTACACTGCATGCCGCCGCGCGGGAGGGGGGGGTTTTTTTTTCTTGCTTCGGGAGGGAAACGGTGTTAGCGGCCTGCCCCGTCCCAAGGGCAGGCAAGCGGAGTTATCCTTTCAAGGGGGGGTGGGTGGAGGTGTTCAATTCAGCGCGTTGACCGCCGCCATTGTCGTTTCTACGGAACTGTACTTTTGAGCGACGCGGGACAAGTCTGAATATGGCTTTTTTTTTTGTTACTGTCTTTCGGCTTGCGGTCTGTTTGCTTTGGCCACAAATCTGGGAATCGGGGGCGGGGCAAACCTGGTTGGGATTAGACAGTGGGCGTTTTTCATTTTTTTTCGGTTTTTTTTTTGACCGCTTGTTTGCGTCATCGCTCGTGCTTCGCAGCGCTCATGATGGGCTTGGGGGATCTCACTACTCCACCTTTTTCCTTATCCGTTTTGCATCGGCTCGATCGTTTCTTTTGTCACGGCTTCTTCCTTTTACTGTGCTCTGAGATTGCTCGCGCGCTCAAGAGAGGAACCCCCAAATTTTTTGTGGTGGCTTTGGTTCAGCTGGCCATATTGGCAAACTTCATTCGACCGAAACCCCCCCCCCTAGCTTAGTATATGGTATTAATCTCACACCGCTGGTCGGTCGGAAATCTATGGATGCAGCTTTCGCAAAGAAAAAGCACCACGTTCAAGACAAACATTCTTTCGCCTTCACATGCAAAAATTACGTGAAATTATTTTAAGTATTGTTTTGGGAATTTGTATTTGTGGGGATTTGTTTTTTTGGCGGTGGCGTAGGCTTGAGCCGAGGTCTGCGGGCGTTTGATGTGCCCCAGGGTGCAACATGTGGACTACGCATGGAAGGCCACGGGTGGCTTGGAAATTATGCTTTGCATAGCGCCCGGGGGAGGGGTAGGGGACCGATTTCACAATGACTCTAGCTGGTCGGCGTTGCCTTCCCTTCTCCACTGATGCGAGATGATACGACCGTGAGCGTCGGATGCGAGATGAACGGGATATACTGGAAAGCGCGCACGCGAGATGAACGCGCGCGAGAGATGGGACTTTAATTATACTTCGTAGCGACACGAGAGCTATTAATATGGTGACGCAAGATGTACGGTTCGTTCACGCGAGATATAGCATATAAAACCGTCATGGTATACACTAATATACGGGGCGTTCTATTTTAAGAGCATGATGAGTGTTACAATATAATTATAGCCGACCGGGTACCTATACAGACGCGGCTCTAATGCCACGGAGGATGAGGATGCGTTCCCGTAATTCGGATCTGTACGGAATCGCGGAATTCGGAAGCTGGCCGTGTGCCGCGGTACTGCCAGTAGCAATACTCTCAGCGGTAAGTTGGCTATCGGAGGCAGGATATGCTTTGCGGAGCGTAAGGAGTAGTTTCTCTTTTGGCAACGGTTCGCCAGCGGCGATGGCCGCGTCGACGAGCTTCCGTTTCTCCTTTTCATGTAATTCTGCTTCGTTCATGAGCTCATGAATTGAGACCCAGTTTTCGAAGCGGAGTTCGTCAAGAGGGAGCCCAGTAGGACCGACAGTTTTTGGAGTAGTTGCTCTCTCTGGCGGTGGTTGGTTTGGGTCAGTCGTAAGTTCTTCGTATACTGCCCGCAGATCATCAATGGAGCCAAGAGCTGGACGGGATGGTTCGAGAAACATAGGAACTGGCGACTGTGAAAAGTCTAGCAGACGGTCAGATTTGAATAATTCGACGAGTTGGACGATCTGATTTAGTATCATTTCCATGTGGAATGACAATGCAGCAGTGTCGATATCGCTACTCGGTTGATTGTATGTCGGGAGCGACTCCATCTTGTTTAAATCCTTTTTGATCCTATGCATGGTTTCCTCAGTAATCGCATGACCAAGTTCCTCTGTCTGCTGGTCTAAATAAGTAAGATGGTGCGTTCTTTTCGCAGCCTTTGCCAAAACTCTCCAATCCGGTGAACTTGGTTGCCGGCCTTCTGCTTCAGCGAATGCAACAAGCGACTTCCAGCTAGATTCAATCAACTGGGGATCTCCGATCTGGCTAGCAGCTGTAAGAACAGCTCTATGGATAACATGGTCAGGCGTAACCCCCAAGGTTACCATATCTTTCATAGTTGATGCGATCATGTCTGGAAGCATAGCTTTTCCAGCCAAGCCGATTAAGCTTCCAAATGTCGAGAGACTCGGACTTAAACCAGATTTTACAAACATTGCAACTACCATTTTTGCAGTAGAGACTACAAGATCCCTATTATCCGAATGGTCGGGTCCGTAGGGAGTGCCGGGACTCAAGTTGGGAAGTAGGGCTTGGAATCCTTTGATGAGACTGCTCAAATGATAACCCTCTATCATTCCTCCTGCTCCGAGATAAGCATGGATAGCAGTGATCATGCCGTGCAACAATGTCAGCTTATCCTCTGACGAACATGAGCGTTGACCCTCCACCAATCGGTTCAGTAATCCTGTGAGTCGGTCCGGTTTAAGAACAGTGCCTGCACGACAGGCTACAAGAAACACTGTGTAACTCTCTATAACGGGCCTCTCAAGCGCAAAGAGCTCGAAGAATCGGACTGGGGCTTGAGTGGGGTAAAGCCGAAGCGCTACATCGAGTGCGAGATACGCTTTCCTCCAATCACCATGCAACAGTCGTGCTGTCAAAATTCCCTGCAGCAATGTCATAGGAAGGCCAGGAATAGAGGTTGGCTGGGTTTTATCTACCACAATTGCTTCGGGAGACAAGTGATACTCCGCAAAATAACCGGGAAACCGCTTGAGTGCTTGACTATAAATCTTCTCGAGTTCTTTTAAGCTCGCGGTGCCTTGGTATGCCAACATTTCAATCGCAGAGCCATACACGGCCTGGTCGACATACTCATCGCTTTGGCTAGCAAGCCACGTCCAAAAAGTGCATGCCTTGTCATATTGCCGAGAGACTTTAAAGAAGGATATGAGATGGACGTGGGCAGCACGTTCCGGCGGAATCGCTTTACTTCGTATGTCGTGGACTAAAGTCTCTGCGTACGGTAGAATTTTTGGTACAACCTGTGCTTGGGTTGGATGCCTTCGAAAGGTGTTATGGATGAGCAATGCAATTGCTAGCGTATCTCTGGAATCCAGAAGGGACTTCTCAACCAATTCAGGGTATATTTTCATGGCTTTATCGAGATTTCCTTCATTAACGAGGTTGCGAAAGTTATCCGCAGGCTATTCGAAGAGTAAGCACGGTGAATTTGTCGTGCGGCAGTGTCTGACCCACTTCTTGAGATCTCTGAGGGAATGTAAATCGTTTGTCGGCATTTGCCTTCTCTCGTTTGACACGATACAGAAATTTTGAAGGCCTTCGGCTCACTGCTGCGTGCGATGCATATGTGTTTGATATAACCAGCGGCCAAAGACATCGTTCTGTTGCACGGAGAGCTCTGCGCGCTGAAAGTGGCACGAGGAACGGAGCTGCTGGGCAGATAAGAGAGGTCAAAGACAATTTTGGTGGCATATTTAAGTTGGCGAAGTGTTGAAAGCTCCAAAAGAGCTGTTCACACCTTTTCTCTTGCGCCTTTCAAAGTCCTTATGTTGATGCGGCTCTAATTTTCGAGCCAAGCTTTCGGGACGTCGGCGAAAGATAACTCCTATTTGTGTATTCGAAAAGGCCAGCATCAATTAATACCCCCACTACAGCAACCCAGGCTTTGTGGAGCGCAGTAACCAGCAAGGAACCCATATCAATTCCCACGGAAAGAAGCCCCCCCAAACTTTAATGCGCGTGCTCCTCCACTAGGTCTCTGAAACTGGAAGCCTTTCACCATGGCGCCCAACCTTTCTCTCTTCTCAGTTAATGCTATTCTCATTCTTTGTATGTTTAACAATTCCTCTATACTGGAACAATTTACTTCTAGTCCTAAGAGCTCTTGGCTTACCTTTCCCTTACAGCTACGGATGACTCCTTGAGAGTGCTCGCCAAATACTACGCGGCGCCGCATCCGCCAACAGGTACTCCGGCTAACTCAACCAACTACCCTGGCGCAAACCCATACCCGACCCTGAAAGACCAGAAAGCTTTCGAGAAAGGGCTGTTGGAAAAGACGGCGAAGCAAAATTCAGACATTATCCTTTTTGACAACAAAATCTGCGTGTTCAAGATGGAAAGCGACGTGATGCTATACGTTGTCGGCGGAGCGGAGGAAAATGAAGTCCTTTTATATAGGTAAGGCGTCAGATCCTCCAAAGATCGGCCCCAATGAGGTTACTGACAGATTTTTAGTGTCGTTCTCGCACTGCGAGATTCACTCAACATTCTTCTCAAGTAAGACGAGAGTATCTTACTGCCACATCCAACCACTAAAATCTTCTAGGAGTTCAGTTGATAAGAGAACAATCGTGGAGAACTATGACTTAGTTGTAGGTATATTTTCCACATTTACATATATCCTCCTAATTATATAACAGTCACTTGCCATTGACGAACTCGTTGATGATGGCATCATCTTGGAAACAGATCCAGTTATTGTCGCATCTAGGGTCAGCCGT
>Ga0307515_10004340_pt1 | contig 29415 bp, 27 predicted proteins | sample 17_EM_MG_FD_194513 | JGI IMG/M metagenome (GOLD analysis project Ga0307515, IMG submission 194513) | Populus trichocarpa ectomycorrhiza microbial communities from riparian zone in the Pacific Northwest, United States - 17_EM | ecosystem: Host-associated > Plants > Roots > Unclassified | place... | reverse complement strand
GAGCGCAGCGAACGAAGCGAGTTGCCCGCCGGGCCGGGAATCCGAGTACCGCAGCGGAGTCGGCCCCCCAGGGCCGACCGCCGAAGCTAAGCGCCGCGGGCCTGCCCGGGCCGGCTTTGCCGCCTCGACCGACGCACGCAAGAGCGGTCGCACGCCAACGACTGCAACGGGCCGCAAGCGGCCTCGCACCATGCCCAAAACATCGAACTCGATGGAGCCATCGAAGTGACCCGAGACGACGCCCTGGTGCTCGACGCCGCCGACCCGTTGCGCGCTTTGCGCGAGCAGTTTTCGCTGCCCGACGGCGTGATCTACCTCGACGGCAACTCGCTCGGCGTGCTGCCGAAGACCGCCGCTGCGCGCGTGCAGCAGGTGGTGGCCGACGAATGGGGCACGGACCTCATCCGCAGCTGGAACAGCGCCGGCTGGATCACGCTGCCGCAGCGCATCGGCGACAAGATCGCGCGGCTGGTCGGCGCCGCTGCCGGTGAACTCGTCGTTGCCGACTCGACCAGCGTGAACCTGTTCAAGGTGCTGTCGGCCGCACTTGCCATCAGCCGCGCTGACGCACCCGGGCGCCGCGTCATCCTCAGCGAACGCAGCAACTTTCCGACCGACCTCTACATCGCCCAGGCGCTGGCGCAGGAGCGCGGCTTCGAGCTGGTGCTGGCCGAAGCCGACACGCTGCCGGGCCTCATCGACCAGCGCACGGCCGTGCTGATGCTGACCCACGTCAACTACCGAACCGGCCGCATGCACGACATGGCGGCGCTGACGAAGACGGCGCACGCAGCCGGCGCGCTGGCGATCTGGGATCTGGCGCACAGCGCCGGCGCGGTGCCGGTGGACCTGCATGCGGCGCAAGCCGACTTTGCGATCGGCTGCGGCTACAAGTATCTGAACGGCGGTCCCGGCGCGCCGGCCTTCGTCTGGGCGAACCCCAAGCATGCCGACCGCTTCTGGCAGCCGCTGGCCGGCTGGATGGGCCATGCCGCGCCGTTCGAGTTCACGCCCGGCTACCGGCCGGCCGCGGGCATCTCGCGCTATCTGTGCGGCACGCCGCCGGTGCTGTCGCTGGCGGTGCTGGAGTGCGGCGTCGACACGCTGCTGGCGGCCGAGCCGCTCGGCGGCATGGCGGCGCTGCGCGCCAAGTCGCTGGCGCTGACGCGGCTGTTCGCCGAACTCGTCGAAGCGCAATGCCCGAGCCTGACACGGGTCTCGCCGCGCGACGATGCGCTGCGCGGCAGCCAAGTCTGCTTCTCGCACCCGGACATCGCGTACCCGGTGGTGCAGGCGCTGATCGCGCGCGGCGTCATCGGCGACTTCCGCGCGCCGGACATCCTGCGCTTCGGCTTCACGCCGCTGTACGTTCGCTACGCCGATGTCTTCGACGCCGCCGAACAGCTGCGCGACGTGCTCGACAGCGAAGCCTGGCGTCGCCCCGAATTCAACCAGCGCCACGCCGTCACATGAGCAACATCGAACACCACGGAGCCAAGCTGGACTTCAGCGCCGACATGAGCTACGGCGACTACCTGCACCTGGACGCGGTGCTCGGCGCGCAGCACCCGCTGTCGCCCGACCACAACGAGATGCTGTTCATCGTGCAGCACCAGACCAGCGAGCTGTGGATGAAGCTGATGCTGCACGAGCTGCGTGCCGCCATCGCCGCCATCGCCGCCGACCGCTTGTCGCCGGCGTTCAAGATGCTGGCCCGGGTGTCGAAGATCATGGAGCAGCTCGTGCATGCCTGGGACGTGCTGGCGACGATGACGCCGCCCGAGTACAGCGCGATCCGGCCCTACCTGGCCAAGAGCAGCGGCTTCCAGAGCTGGCAGTACCGCTGCATCGAATTCAGCCTCGGCAACAAGAACGCGGCCATGCTGAAGCCGCACGAGCACCGCCCCGACCTGCTGGCGCAGGTCGACGCCGCGTACCGCGCACCGTCGCTGTACGATGAAGCGCTGCGCCTGCTCGGCCGCCGTGGCCTGCCCGTGCCGGCCAGCCACACCGAACGCGACTGGACGCTGCCCTATGCCGAAGACAACGCCGTCGAACAAGCCTGGCTGCAGGTCTACCGCGCGCCCGAAACCTACTGGGACCTGTACCAGCTGGGCGAAGAACTCACCGACCTCGAAGACACGTTCCGCCTCTGGCGCTTCCGCCATGTCACGACGGTCGAACGCGTCATCGGCTTCAAGCGCGGCACCGGCGGCACCGGCGGCGTGAGCTACCTGCGCAAGATGCTCGACGTGGTGCTGTTCCCCGAGATCTGGAAGCTGCGCACCGATCTCTGATGAACGCCGCAACCGTCCGCACCTGGCGCGACCGGCTGGCCGAAGCCGGCCCGCTGCTGGTGGCGCTGTGGCTGCTGGCCCTGGCCGCCGCACTCTATGCCGCCTACCGCTGGCTCGACCCGACGCCGGTCAAGCGCATCGTCTTCGCGACCGGCCCCGAACAAGGCGCTTATGCCGAATTCGCCAAGCGCTACGCGCGGCTGCTGCAGGCCAACGGCGTGACGCTGGAGCTGCGGCCGACGCAGGGTTCGAGCGAGAACCTGGCGCTGCTGCGCGACCCGGCTTCGGGCGTCCAGGCCGCCTTCGTGCAGGGCGGCGTCGACACGGCGGCCGTCGACAGCGCCGAGACGCTGGTCTCGCTGGGCAGCATGGCCTACGAGCCGCTGTGGCTGTTCTACCGCGAAGACAGCGCGCGCCGCCTGAACCATGGCCAGGCGCCCACGCAGCTGGCGCAGCTGCGCGGCTGGCGCATCAACACCGGCCCGGCCGGCGGCGGCTCGGGGCCGCTGTTCCGCCAGCTGGCGCAGGCCGGCGGGCTGCCGGCCGATGCCTTGCAGGCCGGTGGCCAGGCGACCGTGAACGGCGTCGTCGACCTGGTCCAGGGCCGCATCGACGTGCTGGCCATGGTCTCGGCCGCCAACGCGCCGCTGGTGCAGTACCTGCTGCACACGCCCGGCGTGCAGCTGTTCGACCTGGCGCAGGCCGACGCCTACGCACGCCACTTCGCCTTTCTGCGCGCGCTGCGGCTGCCGCGCGGTTTGATCGACCTGGCGGCCGACCGGCCACCGCACGACATGCGAATGGTCGCCGCGACCGCTTCGCTGCTGGTACGCGACGACCTGCACCCGGCGCTGCTGCAACTGCTGCTGCAGGCGGCGCGCCAGGTGCACGGCGAGCCCGGCTGGTTCAACCGCCGCGGCGAGTTTCCGATTGCCGACGCGACGACCTTCGCGCTGGCGCCGGAGGCCGAGCGCTTCTACCGCAGCGGCCCGCCTTGGCTGCAGCGCTATCTGCCGTTCTGGCTGGCCAACTTCTTCGACCGCATGTGGATCGTGCTGCTGCCGCTGCTGGCCGCGCTGTTGCCGCTGTCACGCATCCTGCCGCCGCTGGTGGAGCTGCGGCTGCGCTCACGCGTGTTCCGCTGGTACGGCCAGCTGCGCGCGCTGGAAAACGCACACGGCCGGCGCCCCGCCGACGAACTGGCGCGTGAGCTCGACGCCATCGAAGCGAAGGTGCAGAACATCAGCGTGCCGCTGAGCTATGCCGACGAGCTGTACGCGCTGCGCACGCACATCGGGCTGGTGCGGCGCAAGCTGGCAGGCCCGAGCGAAGGCGCTCAGCCGGCTGCGTCGTAGGCCTGCTGCAGCCAGCGGCGCCAGCCGCATTGACCCGCCGAAGATTGGCATAATCTGCCAATCTTGACCCGGCGAGCTTGTTCTCGCGCTTCGGAGCCGACGACATGGCGACACGCAACGTAGTCCTGAGCGAGCATCAACACGAGCTGGTAGAGACTCTGGTGCAGTCCGGGCGCTACCAGAATGCCAGCGAGGTGCTGAGAGAAGGACTGCGCCTCATCGAGGAGCGCGAGCGCATCGAAGAAGCCAAGCTCAAGGCCCTCAAGCAGGCGGCCCGCCAGGGCTGGGCGGATGTCTCGGCAGGGCGGTACGCCGACGTCGCAGATGACCAGCTCGAGGACTTCGTTGGGCAATTGGGTCGTCGTGCTGCCCGGCTGGCCAAGACAGCGAGCTGACGATTCGCTATCGCCTGTCGGACGCCGCCCAGGCAGATGTCATCGACATCCTGTCCTGGACGCAGGAGCAATTCGGCGAGGCGGCGCGGCTGCGCTATGAGAGCCTGATCGTCGCGGCGCTTCGCGATGTAGCGACCCTGCCTGACCGGCCGGGCAGTATCGAACGGCCGGAACTCGGTGCGGGCGTTCGATCGTGGCACCTGCGACTGAGCCGGGATCACGTAAGCACAGGTGCAGGGGTGGTCCGCAGGCCGCGCCACTTCCTGGTCTGCCGCGTTGAGCCGGCCCTGCTCGTGGTTGGCCGGGTGCTGCACGACGCCATGGAGTTGATTCGGCACTTGGCACCCGAAACGTCCTGGGAATAGCAAAGCGCGCTCGCCCATTCGCCAGTCGCGCCGCGTTTCGGCTCGGTCATGCCTTGTCGCCTTGCCTTTCAAGCGGCCAGAGTTCGCTGCGCGTGCGCGCCGGCAGGACGAATTCCATGTGCTCGAACATCCAGTACATGAGACGGATGCCCAGGCTCGGCCGGCCGGTTTCGGCAATCGCCTTCAGCGACTTCAGGATCATCGTGCCGCCGCTGCTCATGCTCTTGGCGGTCGGCGTGTTCGGCGGCAGGCCGATCACGCGCAAGGTCACCTCGACGCCCGCGCCCACCGGCTTGAGCTCGTAGCTGACCTGGCACACCGGGTCGTCGTGCTGCGTGAAGCGGTGCGTGTGCACGAAGCGATAAGGCGGCTCGAAGGCGACGACGTCGCCGACGACGAGCACGTGCTTGCCGCTGCCGGTGCGCATCTGCAGCCGGCCGCCGGGCACCAGGCCGGTGGTGTGCAGCCAGGCGTTGAACACCGCACCCTGCGCTTCGCCGGTCTTCGTCAGCTCGCGCCAGACGCGCTGGATGTCGGCGGCGATGTAGATGCGGAAGACCGCGTCCTTGCCCGGTTCGTCAGCCATGTCGTCGTTCCTTCTTGTTCGGTAGGACCTTGACCTCGCCACCTTCGGCGTCGTACTTCAGCCGCGTCAGCCGCGCGGCCCAGAAGGCGCTGAACTCGGTCGTCCAGCGCTCGTGGATCAGCTGGATCGGCGTCGGGTCGAACCAGAGCCGCCTTTCGCGGCCTTCGCGCTGCGACACCACCAGGCCGCCACGCTCCAGCGCCGCCAGGTGCTTCATCACCGCGAAGCGCCCGATCTCGCCTTCGAAGAAGACGCCGACGCGGTTGACGTTGCAGCCCGGCTCGCGCTTGAGCAGGTCGAGCATGCGCCGCCGCAATTCGGACGACAGCGCGAAGAAGGTGGCATCGAGCCGGTCCGATTCCATATGTGCCTTTATGGTCACATATCGATGGCACCGCGTCAAGCCGGTGCGACACTGGGCGCATGCCCCAACCCCACGTCGTCGTCATCGGCTGCGGATTCGGCGGCCTCGAAGCGGTGCGCGCGCTGGTGCGCAGCGGCTTCGAGGTGACGCTGGTCGACCGCACCAACCACCACCTCTTTCAACCGTTGCTGTACCAGGTGGCCACCGCGGGCCTCGCGGCGCCGGCGGTGTCGGCGCCGATCCGCCACGTGCTGCGCGAGCAGATGCGCAGCGGCCGGCTGACGGTGCTGCAAGCCAGCGTCACCGGCATCGACGTGGCCGGCCGCGCCGTGCTGCTGGACGACGGCACGCGCATCGCTTACGACCACCTGATCGTTGCCGCCGGCGCCACGCACAGCTACTTCGGCCATGACGACTGGGCACTGCATGCGCCGGGGCTGAAGACGCTGGCCGACGCCTTCGGCATCCGCGCCCGGCTGATCGGCGCCTTCGAACGCGCCGAACGCGCGGCTGACGCCGCCGAGCGCGAAGCGTGGATGAACTTCGTCATCATCGGCGCCGGGCCGACCGGGGTCGAGCTGGCTGGCACGCTGGTCGAGATTGCGCGCCACACGCTGCCCGACGAGTTCCGCCGCATCGACTCGCGGCTGGCGCGCGTGCGCCTGGTCGAAGGCGCCGACCGCGTGCTCGGCGCGTTCGAACCGGGGCTGTCGGCGAGCGCGCGGCGCCAGCTCGAAAAGCTCGGCGTCGAGGTCATGACCGGCTGCCGCGTCACCAACATCGACGCCCAGGGCGTCAGCCTGCACACCGCCGCCGGCGAGCAGCGGCTGGCCGCACGCACGGTGCTGTGGGCGGCCGGCGTGGCCGCGTCGCCGCTGGGCAAGGCCATCGCCGAAGGCACCGGCGTCACGCTGGACCGCAGCGGCCGCGTGCCGGTGCTGGCCGACCTGTCGGTGGCCGGCCACCCGGAGATCAGCGTCGTCGGCGACCTGGCCGCTGCCAGCAGCCGCGGCAAGCCGGTGCCCGGCGTCAGCCCGGCAGCCAAGCAGATGGGGCGCTGCGCCGCGGCGAACATCGCGGCGCGCGCGAAAGACCAGCCGACAAGCGAGTTCCGGTATGCCGACTACGGCTCGCTGGCCACCATCGGCCGCAAGGCGGCGGTGGTGCAGCTGGAGGTGCCGGTGCTCGGGCCTATCCGCTTCTCCGGCATCCTGGCCTGGCTGTTCTGGCTCTTTGCCCACGTCTACTTCCTGATCGGCTTTCGCAACCGGCTGCTGGTGCTGTTCGACTGGGCCTGGAGCTACTTCAGCTTCGCCCGCCATGCCCGCGTGGTGGCCGAACCGCCAGGCGCGCCGGTGACCTCGAGCGACGCCTAAAATCGCCGGTTCCGCCGCCTGGAGAGCCGCCCATGGACACCCGCACGTCGCCGATCCGCCTGCGCATCACCCAGCTGCGCGAGGTGCTGGCCCAGACCGGCGTGCACGCGCTGCTGGTGCCGTCGGCCGACCCGCATCTGTCGGAATACCTGCCCGAGCGCTGGCAGGGCCGGCAGTGGCTGTCGGGCTTCACCGGCTCGATGGCCACGCTGGTGGTGGCGCTGGACCGTGCGGCGCTGTTCGCCGACAGCCGCTACTGGGTGCAGGCCGAGGCCGAGCTCGCCGGCACCGGCATCGATCTGGTGAAGATCGCCACCGGCACTTCGCCGGCGCACGTCGAATGGCTGGCCGCCCACGTGCCGCCCGGCGCCGCAGTGGCCGTCGATGGCCAGGTGCTGGGGTTGGCCGCCGCGAAGGCGCTGCGCACGGCGCTGGACGCCGCCGGCATTCTGCTGCGCACCGACATCGACCTGCTCGACGCGATCTGGCCCGAGCGTCCGGGCCTGCCGACGCAGCCGGTCTACGAGCACGCCGCGCCGCAGGCGCCGCTGGCGCGCACAGCCAAGCTGGCCGCCGTGCGCGACGGCATGGCGCGCGCCGGCGCCACGCACCACTTCGTGTCCACCGTGGACGACATCGCGTGGCTCACCAACCTGCGCGGCAGCGATGTCAGCTACAACCCGGTGTTCCTGGCCCACCTGCTGATCGATGGCGCGAGTGCCACGCTGTTCATCGGCGAAGGCAAGGTCGACGCGGCGCTGCAGGCCACGCTGGCCGCCGACGGCTTTGCCGTTGCGCCGTATGCCGAAGCCGGCGCGGCCTTACGCACGCTCGGCGCCCTGGGCGCGCAGCACACGCTGCTGATCGACCCGAAGCGCGTCACCTTCGGCCTGCGCGAACAGGTCGGCACTGGGGCCACGGTGGTCGAAGCCATCAACCCGAGCACGCTGCTGAAAAGCCGCAAGAGCGCCGACGAGGCCGCCTTCGTGCGCGACGCGATGGCCGAAGACGGCGCCGCGATGTGCGAGTTCTATGCCTGGTTCGAAGCCGCGCTCGGCCAGGAACGCATCACCGAACTGACCATCGACGAACACCTGTCGGCCGCGCGCGCCCGACGCACCGGCTTCGTCGGCCTGAGCTTCAACACCATCGCCGGCTTCAACGCCAACGGCGCCATGCCGCACTACCGCGCCACCGAAGAATCGCATGCGGTCATCGAAGGCGACGGCCTGCTGCTCATCGACAGCGGCGGCCAGTACCTCGGCGGCACGACCGACATCACGCGCGTCTGGCCGATCGGCAGCGTCAGCGCGGCGATGAAGCGCGACTACACGCTGGTGCTGAAGGGCACGATGGCCTTGTCGCGCGCGCGCTTCCCGCGCGCCACCTTGAGCCCCATGCTCGACAGTCTGGCGCGCGCGCCGCTGTGGGCCGAAGGCATCGAGTTCGGCCACGGCACCGGCCACGGCGTCGGCTACTTCCTGAACGTGCACGAAGGCCCGCAAAGCATCAGCAAGGCGATCCCCGACGCGCACATGGCGATGGAGCCGGGCATGATCACGTCGATCGAACCCGGCGTCTACCGCGCAGGCCTTTGGGGCGTGCGCATCGAGAACCTGGTCCTCAACGTGCCGGCGGTCACCGCCGAAGGCGAGACCTTCGGCGAGTTCCTCGAGTTCGAGACGCTCACACTCTGCCCCATCGACACGCGCTGCCTCGACCATTCGCTGCTGCGCCAGGACGAGATCGACTGGCTCAACGGCTACCACGCGATAGTGCGCGACCGGCTGGCGCCGCGGGTCAGCGGCGCGGCGCTCGGCTGGCTGGTCGAACGGACAAGGGCGATTTGACCGCCGATGTCGAACGCACTCACGAACAGTCTCGGGAACAGTCTCGCGAATAGTCTTGGAATAGACCTCGGCGGCACCAAGATCGAAGCCGTGGTGCTCGGCGCCGATGGCGTCGAAGTCTGGCGCCGCCGCGTTCCGACACCCGCCGGCGACTACGCCGGCACGCTGCAGGCGCTGCGGGCGCTGGTCGACGCGGCGCGCGCGGCCGGCCATGGCCCGTTCAGCATCGGCATCGGCACGCCGGGCACGCTGACCCACGGCGGGCTGATGAAGAACTGCAACTCCGAGTGCCTGAACGCGCAACCGCTGCAGCACGACCTGCAGGCACTGCTCGGCCAGCCGGTGGCGATGGCCAATGACGCGAACTGCCTGGCGCTGTCGGAAGCCACCGATGGCGCCGGCGCCGGCGCGGCGGTGGTCTTCGCAGCCATCATCGGCACCGGCACCGGTGCCGGCATCGCCGTCAACGGCCGCGTGCTCGGCGGCCCCAACGGCCTGGCCGGCGAATGGGGCCACAACCCGGTGCCCTGGGCCGGCGCCGACGAGCCGCGCCCGGCCTGCTACTGCGGCCAGCAAGGCTGCATCGAAACCCTGCTCAGCGGCCCCGGGCTGGCGCGCGACCATGCGCGCGTCAACGGCGCTGCGCTGGACGGCCCGCAGATCGTCGCCGCCGCGGCGCGTGGCGACGCCGCCTGCGCCGCGACGCTGGAGCGCCACGCGCAGCGGCTGGCGCGCGCGCTGGCGTCGGTGATCAACCTGCTCGACCCCGACGTCATCGTCATCGGCGGCGGGCTGTCGCGCATGGCCCATCTCTACGAACGCGTGCCGGCGTTGTGGGGCGAGTGGGTGTTCTCGGGCGGCGTGCGCGAACCGGTGCGCACGAAGTTGCTGCCGAGCCGGCATGGTGATGCGTCCGGCGTGCGCGGCGCCGCCTGGCTGGGCCGCGCCGCCGGCTGATCAAAAATAAACTCACTCACCCAGAGTCACGGAGAACGCAGAGGGCCGCAGAGAAAGTACCGACCCCTCTGCGAAACCTCTGCGTTCTCCGCACCTCTGCGGTGAAGGTATTGATGCTCTCTATGCCTTGCCGTGCTTGGCGATCAGCCCCCGCGCGGTGTCGAGCAGCTTCTTGCCGTCGAGGCCGCGCTTGTTCATGTCGGCGACCCATTCGTCGTCGACCACCGCCGACAGCTTGATGAACTCCTGCCGGTCGGCGGCCGTGATCTGGTAGATCGTGTTGCCGCGCTCGACCGCGGCTTTGCGGCCGTTCGCGTCGTTGCCCTGCTGCGTCTTGCCGAGCCAGGCCGAGGTGGCCAGGCCCGAGTTCGCGTCGATGACCTTCTTCAGATCAGGCGCCAGCGACTCGTACTTCGCCTTGTTCATCGCCATCACGAAGGTCGTGGTGTAGAGCGCCGTGCCGCTGTTGTCGAACTCGCTGTGGAACTTGGTCAGCTCGTGCACCTTCACCGACGGCACCACTTCCCACGGGATCACGCAGGCTTCGATCGTGCCCTTGCTCAAGGCGTCGGGGATCTGCGGCAACGGCATGCCGACCGGTATGGCGCCCAGCGAGCCGAGCATCTTCGTCACCTGCCGCGTCGGGCCGCGCACCTTCAGGCCTTTCAGGTCGGCGGCCGTCTTCACCTGCCGCGTCGCCGAATGGAACATGCCCGGGCCGTGCACGTGAAGCGCGATGACCTGGGTCTCCTTGAACTCGTCGGGCGCCACGGTCTGGAAGTATTCCCAATACGCCTTCGACGTCGCTTCGGCGTTGTTCATCATGAACGGCAGCTCGAAGACCTCGATGCGCGGGAAGCGGCCCGCGGTGTTGCCCGGCAGCGTCCAGACGATGTCGACGACGCCGTCGCGTGCCTGGTCGTACAGCTGCACCGGCGTGCCGCCGAGCTGCATGGCCGGGTAGCCCTCGAACTTGATGCGGCCGCCGGAATCCTTCTCAACCTTCTCCATCCACGGCTTGTGCATCGTCAGCCAGACATTGCTCTGCGGCGCCATGAAGGTGTGGAACTTCAGCGTCACGTTTTGCTGGGCCAGGCCCGACAGGCCCGGCAGCCCCAGCGAAGCGGCACCGGCAGCCTGCAGCAGCGAACGGCGTTTCATCGACAGCTCTCCCAAGGGATGGTGATGCCCCGAACTTAGCGACAAACGGCCGCCGCTGACTCGCGGTTTGTCCCTAGTTTGGCGGCGGCGCCCCCCAAGCCTCGAAATTGACGTCCTCGTTGGGCTGCCTAGAGTCGAGCGACCCGCTTTGCGCCGCTCAACAGAGGACCACCCCATGCCGACCTCGCACTTCGCTTCGATGGCCCGCCTGGCCTGCGCCGGCGCACTGGGCGCACTGGGCGCACTGGGCGCCCTGCTCGCCCAGGCCCCGGCCTGGGCCGGGCCCATCGTCTTCGACACCTATCTGCAGTTCAGCTTCGAAGGCACCGGCAGCACGGTGATGGGCTGCGCGCCGGACGACCCGGACGGTGCCTTCTGCATCGGCAGCAGCGGCACGCCGAGCGGCTTTCTCGACGCGCCGGCGTGGACCTTCGTTGCCGGCGGCGGCGGCGCCACGCTGACGGTCACCGACGCCTTCCTTTCGGGCGACCAGTTCGAGATCTACGACTTCGGCTTCCTGCTCGGCACGACATCGCTGCCCGTCGGCAACGCCGATTGCGGCGACGACCCCGTCGTCTGCCTGGCCACGGCGGGCATGAGCAACGGCAGCTTCGCGCTCGCGGCCGGCGCGCATTCGCTGACCCTGCTGGTCGCCCAGACGTCGGGCGGCGGCAGCGGTTACCTGCAGGTCGTCGACGGTGCGACGCAGCCGGTGCCTGAACCGGCGTCGATCGCACTGGCGCTGGCGGCGCTGGCCGCGGCCTGCTCAGCCCGGCCGCAGCGGAGGCCATCGTGCGTGCGCTGACGCGGCGTGCCGCGCAACTGGCCGCCAGCCCCGGCGGCGTCGTGTCGGTGGCCCTGCTGGCGCTGTGTGCAGCCGCCTTCCAGCCCGATGCGAGCCGCGCCGCCGCAGCCGTCACGCGCTTCGCCGGCCCCACGTCGTCGCAACCCCTGGCGCTGACCGCCGACGACGCCTTCCTCGTCGTCGCCAACACCGACAACAACACGGTCAGCTTCTTCGACCTGCGCGGCGACCGCAACCGCAAGCTGGCCGAAGTGCCGGTGCAGACCGAGCCCAGCGGCGTGGCCTTCCTGCCCGACGGCAGCAAGGCCTACGTGGCCAACACGGTCAGCGGCACGGTGTCGGTGATCCGCGCCAACCTGGCCAACGGCTCGGTCGGCAAGCCGTTCAAGCACATCGCCGTCGGCACCGAGCCCTTCGGCCTGGCGCTAACGCCCAACGGCAGCAAGCTGTACGTGACGAACTCGCGTTCGGCGTCGGTGTCGGTCATCGACACCGCCACCGACACCGTGATCAAGACGATCGCCAACCTGGCGCCGGAACCGCGCGGCCTGGCCATCAGCAACAACGGCGACGCCGCCGATGGCGACGAGACGGTCTACGTCACGCACTACCTGGCGCTGCCGATCGCCGGCCGCGCCGACGGCCGCGACGATGCCAAGGCCGGCCACGTCAGCGTCATCTCGACGGCCACCGACACGCTGCTGGGCGATGTGGCTCTGAACCCGATCGCCGACACCGGCTTCAAGGCGCTGGGCGATGCGCTCGGCCGCGTGCCGCCGGGCGACCCCAGCGATCCGGCCAACTTCAAGTTCGTTACCGGCGCCTACCCGAACCAGCTTGCCAACGTGGCGATCAAGGGCGCCTTCGCGTATCTGCCGAACACCGGCGCGTCGCCGAACGGCCCGGTGCGCTTCGACGTCAACACGCAGAGCCTGCTGTCGGTGATCAACCGCAACAACGGCCTGGACGCCGGCCAGACGGTCAACCTGCACCGCGCCGTCGCGGCCCAGGCCAGCCCGGACAAGCTCTTCGTCACCCAGCCGTGGGCGATGGCGTTCAAGCACGCAGCCGACCAGGGCTATGTCGTCAGCGCGGCGAGCAACCATCTGGTGAAGATCCAGGTCGACCCGGCCACCGGCGCCGCCAGCGTGCAGAACGACCCGCTCGACGCGACGCGCGTGCTGCAGGTCGCCGTCGGCAAGAACCCGCGCGGCATCGTCATCAATTCCGGCGACACGCGGGCCTATGTGCTGAACCACGTTTCGCGCAGCGTCTCGGTGGTCAACCTGACGCTGGTGCCCGAGCAGGTGGTGGCCACCGTGGCGTCGGCACGGCTGCCGACACCGGGCACCCTGGAAGACAAGATCCAGATCGGCAAGGAGCTGTACAACACGTCCATCGGCGAGTTCGATCCGGCGCCCGGGCAGACCGTGCCGATCACCGGCCGCATGTCGAACAAGGGCTGGGGCTCCTGCGCGGCCTGCCACGGCCCGGCCGGCCTGTCGGACAACGTGGTCTGGATCTTCGGCTCGGGGCCGCGGCGGACGATCCCGCAGCACACCGACTTCGACGCGACCGTGGCCGACCGCCACGTCCAGCGCGTGCTGAATGCATCCGCCGAACGCGACGAAGAAGAAGACTTCGAGCTGAACATCCGCGGCGTCTCCGGCGGCGCAGGCCTGATCGTGCTGGCCGACGGCATCACGCCCGACCCCGACGTCTTCAACTTCACGCCGCAGGCCAACGGCGGCCGCAACCAGCTGCGCGTGCGCGGCGTCGGCGCCTGGGATGCCATCAAGGCCTTCCAGCAGTTCGGCCTGCGCGCGCCGATCTCGCCGGCGTCGAAGACCGAGCCCGATGTCATCGCCGGCCGCGCGCTCTTCACCGCGGCGAACTGCCAGCAATGCCACGGCGGGCCGCAGTGGACGAGCGGCCGCGTGCGCTTCACGCCGCCGCCGCCGGCCGGGTTTGTCGATGCCAAGGGCCAGGTGTTCGGCGAACTGCGCCTGGTGGGCACCTTCGATGCCGCGTCGTTCAACGAAGTGCGCGCGAATGCCGGCACGCCGCTGGGCGTGGACGGCTACGTGCCGGCCTCGCTGCTGGCGCTGCACGCCTTCCCGCAGTCGTTCCTGCACAACGGCGCCGCCGGCTCGCTGGACGTGGTGCTGCAGAACGTGGCCCACCGCAGTGCCGGCACGTCGGGCGTCGACATCCTGTCGAATCCGGCCGACCGCGCCAAGATCGTCAAGTTCCTGCTGTCGATCGACGCCGCGACCTTGCCGGTGCCGTGAGCGAGCCTCAGTTCAGGTACTTGACCAGCCACAAGGAGATCGGCGGAAAGAACAGCAGCAGCAAGGTGCGCAGCGTGTCGCTGATCAGGAACGGCATCACGCCGCGGTAACTCTCGGCGATCGGGATGTCCTTGGCCATGCCGTTGACGACGTAGACGTTCAGCCCCACTGGCGGCGCGAGCATGCCGAAGCCGACCGTCATCAGCACCATGATGCCGAACCAGATCGCGACGCTCTCCTTGGGCATGCCGAAGTCCAGGCCGATGACCATCGGGAAGAAGATCGGGATCGTCAGCAGGATCATCGACAGCTCGTCCATCACCGCGCCGAGCACGACGTAGAAAAGCATGATCGCGCCGACCACCATCACCGGGCTCAGGCCCCAGCTGCTCACCACGCCGGCCAGTTGCGCCGGCACCTGGGTCAGCGCCAGCGCCGCGTTCATCAGGTCGGCGCCGAGGAAGATCAGGAAGATCATCGCCGACGATTCGGCCGTCGAATAGAAGCACTGCCTGAAGCCGGCCCCCGTGATCTCGCGCTTCAGCAGCGCCGCGACGAAGGTTGCCGCGGCACCGACCGCCGCGCCTTCGGTCGGCGTGAACTTGCCGGTGTAGATGCCGCCGAAGACGATGACGAAGATCGCCGCGATCGGGCCCACGCCGACGACCAGCTTGCCCGTGACCTTCGGTGCGTCGATGCTGTCGTGATCGGGCGCATGGCCGGGCACGACGCGCACATAGATCGCGATCGCAATCATGTAGCCGAGCATCGCGATGATGCCCGGCACCATCGCCGCGGCGAACAGCTTCGCGATGTTCTGCTCGGCCAGGATTGCGTAGATCACCAGCGGCACCGACGGCGGAATCAGGATGCCCAGCGTGCCGCCGGCAGCCAGCGTGCCGGTGGCCAGGCGGCCGCTGTAGCCGTGGCGGCGCATCTCCGGCAAGGCCACCGACGTGATCGTCGCGGCCGTCGCCACCGACGAGCCGCAGATTGCGCCGAAAGCCGCGCAGGCCAGCACCGCGGCCATCGCCAGACCGCCGCGAAAGCGTCCCATCACCGCGGCGGCGAATTCGAACAGCGCGCGCGAAATGCCGCCCTGCGTGGCGAAGTTGCCCATCAGGATGAACAGCGGGATCACGCTCAGGTCGTAGCTCGCGAAGCGGGCAAAGGCCTGCGTGTTGAGGAAGTTCGCCAGCGGCAGCCAGCCGGCCTTCAGCACGTAGCCCGTGGCGCCGGCGGCGAACATCGCCACCGCGATCGGGGTGCGCACGGCCATCAGCACCAGCATGATGGCGAAGATCAGGATCGTCAGGCCAATCGGGCTCATGCGCTGGCTCCGTCATCGAAGCCTTGCACCGCCTGCGTGACCCCGATCGCCACGCACAGCACCATCGGCGGCACCATGCCGCAGTAGACGATCCAGTCCGGAAAGCCGAGCATCATCGAGCCGGCTTTCGAGGTCCAGGCGTTGATGCCGCCGATGCCGGTGCGCCAGGCCATCAGGGCCATGACGATGGCGAACAGCAGCGCGCCGAAGCGGTCCAGCGCGGCCTGGCTGGCGGCGCTGGCGCGGGCGGTGAAGAAGTCGACGATGATGTTGCCGCGCTTGACCTGGCACCAGGGCAGGAACAGCGCGATTGCGGCGCCGGCGGCCGAGCCGGAGAGTTCGAAATCGCCGACGATGGTCCAGCCACTGGTGTTGCGGCCGATCAGGCTGACGCAGGTCATCAGCGTGATCACGGTCAGCAAGACACCGGCCATCACCGCGCAGATGCGCGCCAGCAGGGCAAGCAGTTTCAAGGTGATTCCCTCTCAGTATTGCTTCGGTGGCAAGCGGGCGACAAGCCCGTCGAGCGTTTCGCCGAGCACGATCTGGCACGACAGCCGGCTGTTCGGCTCGCGCGGCACGGCGGTCATCTCGAGCATCGCGTCTTCGTCGGCCAAGACCGCCGGCAGCCGCGCCGCCCAGGCGTCGTCGACGATGACGTGGCAGGTGGCGCAGGACAGCGAGCCACCGCAGTCGGCGGCGATCTCGGCCACGCCGGCGTCGGTGGCGGCGCGCATCAGGCTTTGCTTGGCGCGGCCTTCGACGCTGCGGCGGCGGCCATCGGCGGCGATCAGGTGGACGGTGATGGTCATCGGTCAACAGCGATCAATAGCGATCAATAGCGGCTGAAGTATTCGCGGCGCTGCCAGGCGTCCTGGTCCTCGGCCTCGTCGTGGCGCGTCAGTTCGCTGCGCTTGATGGCTGCGTAGACCTGCACCAGCGGCGCGCCGAAGCCTAGCGCCAGCGCATCGTCGGCGGTGAACGCGGCAATGGCTTCGCCCAGGTCGGCGGGCAGGCGTTCGTCGTCGCTGCCATAAGGTAAGTCGGTCGCCGGCGGCGGCACCAGGCCGCGGCGCAGGCCGTCGAGGCCGGCGTGAATCTGCGACGCGATGTAGAGGTAGGGGCAGGCCATCGGCTCGCCGCAGCGGTTCTCGATGCGCGTCGCGGGGTCTCCGGCGCCGCCGAGCACGCGCAGCATCGCGCCGCGGTTGTCGCGGCCCCACAGCACCGAGGTCGGCGCCATCGCGTTCGGCTTGAAGCGGCCGTGGCCGTTGATCGTCGGCGTGCAGCACAGCGACGCGCCGCGCGCGTGCGCCAGCAGGCCGGCGAGCCAGGCCGCGCCGGTGTCGGACAGGACCTGGCGCGCGTCGTTCGCCGCACCCGCCGGCGCACTGTGCGCGGAACGCATGAAGGCATTGCCGCCGCCGACCCGGTCCACCAGCGACTGGTGCAGATGCCAGCCGCTGGCCATGACGTTCGGGAACGGCGGCCGGCAGACGAAGCTGGCGTGGTAGCCGGCACGGCGCAAAGCCTGGCGCACGCCGTTGCGGAACAGCACCATCTGGTCGGCCGCGGCCAGCGCGTCGGTGGCGTCGAACACGGCTTCGACCTGGCTCGGCCCGAGTTCGATCTCCAGCGAGCGCAGCGGCAGGCCCAGCGCCAGCGCCGTGCGCTGCACGATGGCCAGCGGCTCGTCGGCCAGGTCGGCATGGGCTTCGCCGAGCAGCTGGTAGCCGGGGTGGATCATCGTCACCGCCGGTGGCTCGCCGGGCCAGCCGGCGGCCATCGGATCCAGCCGCTCGTCGACGATGCGGTAGATGTGGAACTCGACCTCCAGCCCGCACTTCAGCCCGTAGCCGGCATCGGCCAGCAGCGCCAGCGCCGACTGCAGCGCACGGCGCGGGTCGATGGCCACCGGCGTGGCGTCGTCGAACCACGGCTGGGCCTGCAGCCAGCCGGTGCCCGGCGCCCACGGCAGCACGCGAAAGCTCGCCGGGTCGGGCAGCAGCAGCAGGTTGTTCGCCGGGCCGAAGCCGGGCAGCCCGGCCAGCGCGCCACGCTCGAAGATCTTCAGCGCGGTGCGGTCGGACGTGTCCTTCAGCATCAGCGTGCTGACCATGCCGACGCCGTCTTGCAAGGCCGCGCGCAGCGCCGACGGCATCAGCGTCTTGCCGCGCAGCAGGCCGTGCACGTCGCACCAGGCGATGCGCACGCGTTCGAGCTTGCGGTCTTCCACCTCGCGCAGCACACGTTCGGCCGCTGCGGCGTCAAAGGCGCCGCAGGCTTGCGCGAAACCACTCATGCGGTGGCGCCTGCGCGCTGCTGCAGCCAGGCCGCGCCGGCACGCTTGGCGGCCGCCGCCTGCTGCCAGAAGTCGGCCCAGCGATCCGCCGGCGCGATGCAGTCCATCGTGTCCGGGCCTTGCAGCGCGGCGGCGGCAGCGGCCGTCAGCACCATCGGCGGCATGCCGCCGGCGCGCACGGTCTCGATCGCCTTCAGCAGCGTGCGCCGGTTGGCCATGATGACCTTGTCGCTTTGCCCCAAGTGTTCACGCGTGCGGTCCTGGATCGCGCCCATGCTTTCGACGGCCCACTGGTCGTGCAGGTTGATGTCTTCCTCGCCCATGCCCAGGTAGGTGCGCGTGCGCTGCTCTTCGGGGTTGAAGTTCCAGTCGTTGTGGCGGCCGTTCTTCGGCACGTAGCCGGGCAGCGTCATGTGGGCCAGGCGCTGCGATCGCATCGTCTCCTTGTCCAGCGGGCCGGCGAAGCTGGTGAAGAAGGTGTACCAGTAGGTGTGCGTGTCGTCGACCGGCACGTGCATCTGCGTGATCGTCACCGTTTCCGACAGCGGGATCACGAAGGTGTGCGGGAACACCGCATGCGTGACGCGCACATGCGTCAGCGCGTCGTCGATGGCGCGCAGCGCCGTCAGCCGCAGCACGCCGGGCGCCACCTCTTCGTGGCGGATCTCGGGGCTGCAGAACTCGCGCATGATGCGCGTCATCGGCCAGCGCCGGCCGGCTACTTCGCCGACGCTGGCGGCACGGAATTGGCGGCCATAGGCCTTGTCCGCGTTGCCATCGGCCTCGTCGGCCAGGTAGCGGTGCAGGAAGGACGGATGCGCCGGGTCGATGCCGACCTCGAAGGCCTGCAGCCAGTTGCAGTGCCACAGCCCCTTGAACGCGAAGCTGTGGCTGGCCGGTGCGGTGAAGCAGTCGAAGGCCGGCAGCTCGGGCGGCGTGCCGTCTTCCGGCCCGAGCCATGCGAAGACCACGCCCGACTGCACGCGCACCGGGTAGCTGCGCTGGCGCACGCGCTGACACAAGGTGCTTCCGACCCCACCCAAAGACGGTTCCGCCGGCGTTTGCAGACAGGTGCCGTCGGCGGCGAACTTCCAGCCATGGAAGGGGCAGCGCAGGCCGTCGCCTTCGAAGCGGCCGAAGGCCAGGTCGGCGCCGCGGTGCGGGCAGTCGCGGTCGAGCAGGCCGAAGCGGCCGGTGGCGTCGCGGAACAGCACCAAGTCCTGGCCGAGCAGGCGCACGGCCTTCACCGGGCGCTCGGCCATGCGCGGGTCCAGCCGCGGGTCGAATTCGTCCAGCAGCGCGGCCGGCTGCCAGTACTGGCGCAGCAGCGCACCGCAGGCGGTGCCGGGGCCGATGCGGGTGATGAGTTCGTTTTGTTCGGCTTGCATTCGCGGCAGTCTAGGGGCGACGCCGCGTCGCGACAATCCGAGGATTGCCCGGCAGCGCCGAAGGCCCCGGCGGGGCTACGATGCACCACGATGAGGCCGCCGCCATGACTCTCCACCCCGACGCGCTGCTGGCCGGCGCCAGCGGCCTGGTCGGCCGCGAGATCGCACGCCACTGGCCCGGGCCCGGCACGCTGCACACGCTGCTGCGGCGCCCACCGCCGGGCGCGGCGGCCGGCAAGGCGCTGGTGGTCGACTTCGCCGCGCTGCCGGCACTGCCGCGGGCCGGCACGGCCTTCTGTGCGCTGGGCACGACGATCAAGACCGCCGGTTCGCAGGCGGCGTTTCGCGCCGTCGACTTCGACGCCGTGCTCGCCTTCGCGCGGGCCGCCCGGGCGGCCGGCGTGAGCCGCTTCGCCACCGTGTCGGCACTGGGCGCGAATGCGCGGTCGAGCAACTTCTACAGCCGCGTCAAAGGCGAGGCCGAAGCGGCGCTGGCCGAGCTGGGCTTCGATTGCCTGCTGATCGCGCGGCCGTCGCTGCTGGTCGGCGACCGCGAAGCGATCGGCCAGCCCACACGCAGCGGCGAGACGCTGGCCATCGCGCTGACGCGGCCGCTGGCGCCGCTGATCCCGGCGGCCTGGCGGCCGATTTCCGCGGCCACCGTGGCGCGCGCGCTGCTGCGCGCCGCCGCCGACGCGCGGCCGGGCCTGCGCGTGCTGTCGTCGGGCGAGATGCAATCGCTGGGCCGCTGAATGCAGATCCACTTCCTCGGCGCCGCCGACACCGTGACCGGCTCGCGCCACCGCGTCGACCTCGGCGGCCAGCGCCTGCTGCTCGACTGCGGCCTGTTCCAGGGCTTCAAGGTGCTGCGCGAGCGCAACTGGGCGCCGCCGTCGCGCGACTTGCTCGACGCCGACGCCATCGTGCTGAGCCATGCCCACCTCGACCACAGCGGCTTCCTGCCGGCGCTGGCCCGCCACGGCTGGCGCGGCAAGGTCTACGCGTCGCCGGCCACCTGCGCGCTGGCCGAAGTGCTGTTGCTGGACAGCGCGCACCTGCAGGAAGAAGACGCGCGCCGCGCCAACCGCTACGGCTATTCGCGCCACGAAAAGGCGCTGCCGCTGTACACGCGCGCCGACGCGCAGCGCGCCATTGCGCAGCTGGTGCCGCTGCAGCCGGGGCGCGAACTGAAACTCGGCGCCGTGGCGCTGCGGCTGCAGCCGGTGGGCCACCTGCTCGGCGCCTGCTGCGTGCAGCTGTCGCATGGCGACGAACGGCTGGTGTTCTCGGGCGATGTCGGCCGCAGCGCCGACCTGCTGATGCCGCCGCCCGAGCCGCCGCCGGCGGCCGACGTGCTGATCGTCGAGTCGACCTACGGCAACCGCCGCCACCCGGCCGAGGACGTGATGGCGCGGCTGGGCGAGATCGTGCGCAGCACCATCCAGCGCGGCGGCTCGGTGCTGCTGCCGACCTTTGCGGTCGGCCGCGCCCAGGCGCTGCTGGTCGTGCTGCAGCGGCTGAAGCGTGCCGGCGAGATACCCGCCGAGCTGCCGATCTTCGTCGACAGCCCGATGGCCGTGCAGGCGACGCAGCTCTACCGCCGCTTCGGCCGCCTGCTGCGCATCAAGCCCGCCGAAGTGGCGGCGCTGACCGATGGCGTGCGTCTGGTGGAGACGGCGCAGCAGTCGATGCGCCTGGTCGGCTCACGCTATCCGAGCGTGATCCTGTCGGCCAGCGGCATGGCCACCGGCGGGCGTGTGCTGCACCACCTGAAGGCGATGCTGCCGCAGGCGCGGCATCAGGTCGTGTTCCCGGGCTTCCAGGTCGGCGGCAGCCGTGGCGCCAAGCTGGTGGCCGGCGCCACGGAGGTGAAGATCCACGGCGAGTACGTGCCGGTGCACGCCACGATCAGCCATCTGGAGGGCTTTTCGGGCCATGCCGACGCCGACGAACTGATCGGCTGGCTGCGCGGCGCAGCACAGGCGCCACGCCAGACCTTCGTGGTGCACGGCGAGCCCGAGGCCAGCGATGCGCTGCGTTCGCGCATCGCCGATGAACTGGGCTGGCGCGTGCGGGTACCGCAGCATGGGGAAGTGGTGGCTGGCGGCGCCGCCTAGAACCACCTAGAGCAGCACCGCGCAGCCTGGGGCACGGCTTAGGCCGTCTTCTTCGCGGCAGCCTTCTTGGTCTTCTTGGCCTTGGTGGCCTTCTTCGGCGCTTCGGCCTTCTTTTCGGTCTTCACTTCGGCCTTCGCGGCAGCCGGCGCCGGGGTGGCCGGCACGGCCGGGGCGGCGGCTTGGGCGAAGACACCGGTCGAGAAGGCGGCGGCGGCGATCAGGGCGAGAAGCTTGTTCATGGTTCGGATCCGTGGAGGTAGAGCGAAAGGTGCTCCCTGTCACAACGCCGCCCGCGCGCCGCCGTTGACGCGCCGGATCGGCGTCAGGTGAACACTCCTTCACGCAACCACTTGGTCGCGACCCATTTTTCGCCGTCGACCACCGGTGCGCCGCCGTGCAGCGTGCGCGTCACGACGTGCGGGCGGTCGTAGCTGAAGAAGACGGCGTTGCCTTTCACCGGCGCGACTTCGAGCGCCACGTCGGGGAAGGTCGTGGCGCCGCCCGCGGCCGGTGTGTTCAGGTACATCACCAGCGTGGCCACGCGCTGGCCGCCGCGCTTCAGGATGGTGGCCGTGCCCGGGTGCGCGGGGTCGAAGTAGTCGTGGTGCGGCCGGTATTCGGCGCCCGGGCGGTAGCGCAGGATCTGCAGGCCTTCGCCGTGCAGCATCGGCCACTTGACGAGTTCGGCGATGCGCTCTTCGATGCGTGCGATCAGCGCCGTCTCGCCGCGTTCGAAGAACATGCCGTCGCTGGTGCGCGCGGCGTTGACCTCGCTGCCGCCGGTGGCGTTGTCCACCGTTTCCGAGCGGGTCAGCCGCGGCCGGGCCAGCTCGACGAGCGCGTCGCACTCTTCGTCAGACAGCAGGCCGCCGAAGACGACGACGCGCGGGTTGCGCATGGCCACCAGCACGTTCACCGCGCGGTCGGCCGTCTGCAGCTGCGGCGCGGCGCCGTCGGCCAGCGGCTCGGGCACCGGCACGCCGGGCGGCAGCGACTGGCGCTGTGCTGCCACGGCATCCAGCCGCTCGCGCAGCGTGTTTTCCAGCGCCGTCAGCGCGACCTCTTCGTCCCAGCCGCTCTTGACCATCGCCGCGACGACGTCCTCGGGGCGGCAGCCGGCTTCGGCCTGGGCAATGATCCAGCGGCGCAGTTCGTCGGTGACGGTCTGGGTGGCGGTCGTCGTCATGGCGCTATTTTCACCGACTCGGCGACCCGGCGGCGGAACACCAGCCGGTCCGGCGACGACACCGTTCGATCGAGCGCGTAACCATCGGCGTCGAAGGCTTCCAGCTTCTTCGGCGTGTCGATGCGCCGCCGCACCGCGTAACGCGCCATCAGGCCGCGCGCCCGCTTGGCGAAGAAGCTGATGACCTTGTAGCGGTCTCCCTTCCAGTCTTCGAACACACACTCGACGACACGAGCGCGCAAGGCCTTGCGCAAGGCCACGCGCGAATATTCGACCGATGCCAGGTTCACGACCACGGGTGCGCGCTCGTCGGCCTGGCGCGCGTTCAGGTGCTCGGCTACCGTGTCGCCCCAGTAGGCGTACAAGTCCTTGCCGCGCGGCGTGGCCAGCGCGGTGCCCATCTCCAGCCGATAGGGCTGCAGCCGGTCCAGTGGGCGCAAGGCGCCGTACAGCCCCGACAGCAGCACCAGGTGCTGCTGCGCCCAGTTCAGGTCGGCGGTCTTCAGGCTTTTGGCCTGCAGGCCGTCGTAGACGTCGCCGTTGAAGGCCAGCACCGCCGGCTTGCTGTTGGCCGGCGTGTTCTCGGGCCGCCACGCGCGGTAACGCTCGACGTTCAGCGACGCCAGCGCGTCCGACAAGTCCATCAGCGCCGCCACCTGGGCCGGCGACTTCTTCTTCAGCACGCCGATCAGCTCGGCCGCCTGCGGCGCGTAGAGCGGCTCGCTGGCCTTCTTCGCCAGCACGGCCGGCACTTTCGTTTCGTAGTCGAGCGACTTCGCGGGGGACAGCAGGTACAGCATCGTCGTCAATCGGCGAGTTTGTTGGGCAGGTCGGGCACGGCGCCGAGCGCCGCGGCCCAGGTGCGGGCGGGGATGTGGTTGCGCAGGCGGAACAGCGCCCGGCTGACCAGGGCCGGGTGTATCTCGTGGGCTATGCCTTCGGCGATGTCCAGCGTGGCGTCGCCTTGCAGGACACCCAGCACTTCCAGCGCCTGGCTCGACAGCGCGGCCGGGATCACCGGGTCGGCGCTGCCGTGGAACAGGTGCACGGTGGTGTGGCGCGGCGCCGCGGCGGGCATGGCGACGAAGCGGCCGCTGAAGGCGAGCACGCGTCCGGCCAGGCCGTCGGCCGCCAGCGCCGTTTCCAGCGCCAGGATCGCGCCTTGCGAAAAGCCGGCAATGGCGGTCGCCACCGGCGGCACGCGCAGCCGGTCCTGCGTCTGGCGAATCCACTGCAGCAGCGGCGGCAGCGCCGCGGCGACACGCTCGGCGCGGTTCGATTCGGTGATGCCGGCGACGGAAAACCACTGCCGGCCGCGACCGCCGCCATTGTCGAAGGCGTGCGGCGCATCGGGCGCCAGCACGGCGGCGCGCGGAAATTCGACGCGCAAGGCCTGGGCCAGCGGCGCCATCGCCGTGCCGTCGGCACCGACGCCGTGCAGCAGCAGGATCAGCTGTTCGGGCTGGCCCTCGGCCGGCAGCCATTCGATCGGGAGTTGCATGCCCCCGATTGTGCTGTGCCGCACGGCGGTGCCGGCCCCGGTCAGCGGAAGTTGCGGCTCGATGTCGCCAGGCCGAGCAGCAATTCGGAGTGATCGACCAGCTTGCGCGCCACCAGGTGCCGCACCTCGCCCTGGCACTGCCAGATGCCGTAGACGGTGAGCAGCCGGCTCGCCAGCAAGGCCCGGCGCTGCGCCTCGGCGACAGCCGGCCAGACGATGACGTTGACGGCGCCGGTCTCGTCTTCCAGCGTCACGAAGATCACGCCCTTGGCCGTCTCCGGCCGCTGGCGGTGCGTGACGATGCCGCTGGCGCGCGCCAGGCGGCCGTTCGGGTAGCCGCGCAGCACCGCGGCGGGCTGGATCTTGAAGGCCGCGAGCTGCTCGCGCAGCAAGGCCAGCGGGTGTTTGGCCAGGCTCAGGCCGGTGCTGCGGTAGTCGGCGAGCACGGTTTCGGCGATGCCCGGGGCGGCCAGTTCGGCCGCCGCTTCTTGCGTGCGCGTGGACCGCAGCAAGGGTGTGGCCCGCGTGTCGACGCCCGCCACCGACCAGGCGGCCTGGTGGCGGTGCCCGGCCAGCCCTTTCAACGCATCGGCCTGGGCCAGCAGCGACAGCTCGTGGCGGTCGAGCGACGCACGGCGGGCCAGGTCTTCCGCGTCGGCGAACGGGCTTTCGGACCGCGCCTGCAGCAGGCGTTCGGCGGCGTCCTTCGGAAAACCGCTGATGCGGCTGAAGCCCAGCCGCACGTCGCGCAGCGGCCCGGCCCGGCCTTCTTCCTCGAGCAGCGTGACCCAGCCGCTGCGCTGCACGTCGACCGGCAGCACGACGACACCGTGCTCCTTCGCATCGCGCACCAGCTGCGCCGGCGCGTAGAAACCCATCGGCTGGCTGTTCAGCAGCGACGCGAGAAAGGCGTCGGGGTGGTGGTGCTTGATCCACGCGCTGGCGTAGACCAGCAGCGCGAAGCTGGCGGCATGGCTTTCGGGGAAACCGTATTCGCCGAAGCCTTCCATCTGCTTGAAGATGCGTTCGGCAAAGTCGCGTTCGTAGCCGCGCTCGACCATGCGGCCGACCAGCCGCTCATGAAAAGGCCCGAGGCCGCCCTTGCGCTTCCAGGCGGCCATCGCGCGGCGCAGCTGGTCGGCTTCGCCGGCGCTGAATTCGGCGGCGTGCATCGCGATCTGCATCACCTGCTCCTGGAAGATCGGCACGCCCAGCGTGCGGCCGAGCGCCGGCTCCAGTTCCGCCTTCGGGATGTCGGGCTCTTCTTCGCCGTTGCGCCGCTTCAGGTAGGGGTGGACCATGCCGCCCTGGATCGGCCCCGGCCGCACGATCGCGACCTCGATCACCAGGTCGTAGTAGTTGACCGGCTTCAAGCGCGGCAGCATGCTCATCTGTGCCCGGCTCTCGACCTGGAACACGCCGACGCTGTCGGCACGGCACAGCATGTCGTACACCGTCTTGTCTTCGGACGGGATCTGGTGCAGTTGCAGCGGCTCGGCCCGTCGCTGCTTTGCGGTGATGAATTCGAGCCCGCGCCGGATCGCGCTCAGCATGCCCAGCGCCAGGATGTCGACCTTGACCAGGCGCAGCGTGTCGAGGTCGTCCTTGTCCCACTGGATCACGCTGCGCCCGGGCATCGCGGCGTTCTCCACCGGCACCAGGTCCGCCAGGTCTTCGCGCGCGATGACGAAGCCGCCCGGGTGCTGGCTCAGGTGGCGCGGAAAGCCGATCAAGATCTGCGTCAATTCGACCCACAGCCGGCACAGCGGCGAATCGGGGTCGAAGCCGTTCTCGCGCAGGCGTTCGGGGTTGATCGAACGGCCGTCGAACCAATGCTGACCCTTGGCGACGGCTTCGATGCGGTCGAGGTCGATGCCCAGAGCCCGGCCCATGTCGCGCAAGGCCGAACGCGGCCGGTAGCTGATGACGACCGCCGTCAATGCTGCGCGGTGGCGGCCATACTTCTTGTAGATGTACTGGATGACTTCTTCGCGGCGCTGGTGTTCGAAGTCGATGTCGATGTCCGGCGGCTCTTTGCGTTCAGCGCTGATGAAGCGCTCGAACAGCAGCATCTTGTTCTTCTCAGGGTCGACCGCGGTGACGCCGAGGCAATAACAGACCACCGAATTCGCGGCACTGCCGCGGCCCTGGCACAGAATCTTTTGCTCGCGAGCCCAGCGCACGATGTCGGCGACGGTGAGGAAATAGGCCTCGTATTCGAGCTGCCGGATCAGCGCCAATTCGTGTTCGAGCTTGACCCTGACCTCGTCCGGCACACCGGCCCGAAAGCGATCGCGAGCCCCTTCCTCGGCCAGGTGGCGCAGCCAGGTCGTCGGCGTCTGGCCTTCGGGCACGATCTCGCGCGGGTATTCGTATTTCAATTCGGACAGCGTGAATCGGCAGCGCCCGGCAATGGCGAGCGTGTTTTCCAGCCATTCGGGCCGGTACAGCTGGGTCAGGCGGATGCGCGACCGCAAATGCGATTCGGCGTTGGATTCCAGCGCCATGCCGCATTCGGGCAAAGGCCGCTTCAGCCGCGTGGCCGTCAGCGCATCGAGCAAGGGCCGGCGCGAGCGCACATGCATGCGCACGCCGCCCGCGGCGACGATGGGCAAGCTGGTGAATCCTGCCACGCGCCGCACGGTGTCGATCAAGGCCTTGTCGTGGCGGTGCCGCAGCAGTTCGAGCGCGATGAAGCTGCGGTCGGGATCGAACCAGGTCTTCAGCCACATCGCGTGCTCGAAAACTTGCTCGAAAGTCTGCGAGCCATCGGGCACCAGCAAGGCCAGGCAGCCCGGCAAGCCGGCCAGCATCGGCAGCGTCGGCGTCTTGCCTTCGACATCGCCGCGCAGCGCCCGGTACTGGCCTTTCGGCGCCCGCTGGCGCGCCGCGGTGATCCAGCGCACCAGGTTGCCGTAGCCGCGGCGCGACTCGGCCAGCAGCAGCAGCCGCGGTTCAGGCAAGCGCGCCGGCGCGGCGGACTTGTCGTTCGTCTGATCATCGGCCACCCGGTCCTTTTCGGGCGACAGCTGCATCTCGGCCCCGACGATGCAGCGGAACTTCAGCTGCTCGGCCGCCGCATGCGCGCGCACGACACCCGCGAGCGAACACTCGTCGGTGATGGCCAGCGCCGAATACCGCAGTGCCTGGGCGCGCGAGATCAGTTCCTCGGGGTGCGAAGCCCCGCTCAGGAAACTGAAGTTGCTGCGGCAGTGCAGTTCGGCGTAGTCAGGGAGAACAGCGGTGGGTCGACGTAGCATGGCTCGGGTTCGCGGGCACGGGGTGGCCGGCCGGCGGCGGCGCCGGCAGCAGCAGCAAAATTGCCGGGCGCACCGGCGCGGGTGGCCGGACGCGGCGGCACGGATGCAGGTGATGGCGGTGGTGCTGACACCGCCGCGGCGGCGGCGAGGTTGTCGAGCGGGCTGCGCACCGCACCGCCGCCCAGCCGCAGCACGTGCGTGTAGATCATCGTCGTGCTGACATCGGCATGGCCGAGCAGTTCCTGCACGGTGCGGATGTCGTAGCCGGCCAGCAGCAGGTGGGTCGCGAACGAATGGCGCAGCGTGTGCGGCGACGCCGGCTTGGCGATGCCGGCCGCACCCAGTGCGAACTTGAAGGCGCGCTGGAAGGTCTGGTCGTGCAAGTGGTGGCGGCGCATGACGCCGCTGCGCGGGTCGCTGGCGGGCTGGGCCTGCGGGAAGACCCAGTGCCAGGCCCATGATGCCGCGGCGCGCGGATACTTGCGCTCCAGCGCGAACGGCACATCGACGCCGGCCAGATTGACGGCGCGGTCGGCGGCCCAGAGCTGGTGCGACGCCGCGAGCTGCGCACGCAACGGCACCTCCAGCGTGGCCGGCAGCATCACGACGCGGTCCTTGCCACCCTTGCCATGTCGAACGATGATGGCGCGGCGCTCGAACTCGATGTCCTTCACGCGCAGGCGAAGGCCTTCCATCAGGCGCATGCCAGTGCCGTAAAGCACTTCGGCCAGCAGCCGGTGCGGCCCGTCGCCCAGACCGGCCAGCACACGCGCCACCTCGTCGTGCGACAGCACCACCGGCAGCCGGCGCTGCGCCTTCGGGCGGCCGATGTCGTCCATCCAGGGCACGGCCATGTTCAGCACCTTCTGGTACAGGAACAGCAAGGCCGACAAGGCCTGGCTGTGGGTGGCCGGCGCGACCTGGCGCTCCGAGGCCAGCCAGCCGAGGAAGGCCTCGATCTCGTCACGCGACATCTCGGCCGGATGACGCAGGCCGTGGTAGCGGATGAAGGCGCGCACCCAATGCACATAGGCCTCTTCGGTGCGCAGGCTGTAGTGCATGTAGCGGATCTGGGCCCGCAGCGCGTCAAGCAGGCGCTGCGGCCGCTGCTGCTGCGCTCCGGCTGCGGGGCCAAATGACTGGACCATCGCTTGCTCCTGTCAGAGGATGACTGTATATTTATACAGTACTTTGATTCGACAGTCGATACAACCGCGCCAAAACGCGGCGTACGGCGGCAACGGCAACAGCCACAGCACTAATAGCAAAGACCACCGCCCCATGTCACAAGGCAGCCCTTGGCGTCGCCGCCCCGTGCTGAAGACAATGCAGCCGGGCCAGCCCGGCACCCTGCGCCTGCTGCAACGTTACGGCGAACCGCTGGTGTGCGTGCGCTACCGCGAAGACACGTCGGGCCGAAAGCGCTATACAACCGTCGAACTGGTGGTCGACGAAGCGCCGCTGACACACCGGAACGACCGGCGCACCCTGGTCGCCGTGCATTTGCCGGTCGCGGCCCATGAACTCCGCGATCGCGCCATCGCGCTGGGCGCCCGATGGGACGCCAAAGAATTCATCTGGTGGATGCCATGGCACGTGGCAGAAGCACTCGGACTGCAAAGTCGAGCACAGACACGAAGGCCCAAAAAGAAGGAACACCCCCCACCACGCTGAGCCACGCTTTGAGGCCGATTGCGCACATGTAGACAGTTATGTTCGGCTGCGGATAGAGTGCATGGGGTCGATAACACGTTAGGCGTCACAAAATGCACCTACTACTCACGATCGCCGCAGTACTCCTCTTTGGCTCTCAATCTGTGCACGCCGTCGACGACCCAGATTATCTGTACTCGCTTTCGTTTCAGGGTGGTATGACAATGACTCGGTATGCGAAGCCTGAGTACGCGGAACCCCTACGATCCAGCAGGCCGGACGGCGTGTCCATCAACTGGAGCTATGACTCAGACGACGAAGCGGCTGATCAATCCGCCAAACAAGAGATCGAAGTAATCAACGAAACGGTTGCTGAAATACTGAAGTCACAAACTGACGCGGTTCTGGCGCTCACGTCGATTCGCGGAACCAAGCGAGGAATCTGGGCCTTTTACACTCCCGATGGCGCACGCCTCATGTCGGCCTTGGAGGCGGGCTTGAAGGGCAAGACACGAACACCGATTCGTCTGCGCGTCGGAAAGGACCCTGAGTGGAAGGCGTTCAACAGTTTCTTGGCCCGTCTGCGCGAAGAGAAGTGACGCCTAACCCCTCGCTCAAGGGGAGCACCAACGGCAGGCCACCAGGCCCGGTCCGGTGGTACGGTGTACATTTTCACCGGCCCGGGCCTGGCGCCCTGCCGTCGGCGCCCCCTTAGCTCGAACGTTAGGCGTCGGAAGCTACGTTACGCGAGCCATCGCAGCGACTTCCACGAAAGCAGGAAAACCGCCACGGACCGGCACTTGTGCGGCGCGCCTGGGATCAAGTCACCAAATCATCTGCAAGCGGCCGCATTGCATACTCGAAAAGTCGCGAGCG